>Ga0335077_10001120_pt1 | contig 31390 bp, 26 predicted proteins | sample Lox_Sample_31_FD_207151 | JGI IMG/M metagenome (GOLD analysis project Ga0335077, IMG submission 207151) | Soil microbial communities from Loxahatchee National Wildlife Refuge, Florida, United States - Lox_Sample_3.1 | ecosystem: Environmental > Terrestrial > Soil > Wetlands | place: USA... | reverse complement strand
TGTCCCTTCCGAAAGGCGCGCCGGAATTGCTCCTCCGCACCCACACTTCGCCCATGCAGATTCACGTCATGGAGCGCCAGCAGCCTCCCGTGCGCATCATCGTTCCCGGCCGCGTCTATCGCCGCGACAATCCCGACTCCACCCATTCCTTCGCCTTCCACCAAATCGAGGGCCTGGCCGTGGATACAGACATCACCTTCTGCGAGTTCAAAGGCACCGTGGAATATTTCGTCCGCGAATTCCTCGGCCCCAAGACGCGCACGCGCCTCCGTCCCAGCTATTTCCCGTTCACCGAGCCTTCCGCGGAGGTGGACGCGAGCTGCTTCGCCTGCGATGGCCGCGGCTGCCGCATCTGCAAGCACGCCGGATGGATCGAGCTCTTCGGCTCCGGCATGGTCGACCCCGCCGTCTACGGCTTCGTGGGCTACGACGCGAAAAAGTGTTCTGGCTTCGCCTTCGGCATCGGCGTCGAGCGCATGGCCATGATGCGTTACGGCATCAGCGATATTCAGATGTTCTGCCAGAACGACGTGCGCTTCCTCCGGCAGTTCGAGTAGCGCGATCGCTTATGAAAGTTCTCTACCACTGGCTCAAAGAATTCGTGGCCATCCCCCTCGAGCCGCAGGAGCTGGCTTCGCGCCTCTCCCTGGCCGGCGTCGCCATCGACTCGGTCACGGAATCCCCCGCCGGCCCCGTCCTCGACGCGGAAATCACCACCAATCGTCCCGACCTGCTCGGCCATCTCGGCGTCGCGCGCGAAGCTGCGGCCATCCTGCGCACCCCCTTCCGCATGCCGGAGCCGCAGCCCAGGGAATCCGCGGACCGCGCCGACGCCGTTGCCCGCGTGGAAATCGCCTGTCCCGATCTCTGCGGCCGCTTCACCGCGCGCGTCATCCGCGGCGTGCACATCAAGCCTTCGCCCGACTGGCTCCGCCAGCGCCTCGAGGCCCTCGGCCACGCCTCCATCAACAACGTCGTGGACGCCACCAACTACGTCATGCTCGAGCTCGGCCATCCTCTTCACGCCTTCGACCTCGACACGCTCGCCGACCGCCGCATCGTCGTCCGCCGCGCCCAGCCCGGCGAAAAGATGCACACCCTCGACGGCGTCGAGCGTTCCCTCACCCGCGACATGTGCATGGTCGCCGACGCCCGCCGCTCCGTCGGCATCGGCGGCATCATGGGCGGCGTCGAAACGGAAATCAGCTCCGGCACGCGCAACGTCCTCCTCGAATGCGCCTGGTTCGATCCCATCTCCATCCGCCGCACCTCCAAGGCGCTCAACCTCCGCACCGAAGCCTCCATCCGCTTCGAGCGCCGCGCCGACCCGGACATGGCCGAGCGCGCCTCCCGCCGCTGCGCACAGCTCATCCTGGAAATCGCCGGCGGCGAACTCCTTGCCGGTCTCGTGGACGTTTATCCCAGCCGCCAGCCCCCCGCTGAAATCGAGCTCACTCGCCGCGAGTTGCTGCGCCTGATGGGCGCCGACGTCCCGGACGAAGACATCGAAGCCATCCTCCGCGCCCTCGGCTTTGACCCCCAGCGCGCGGACGCCCACCGCTCCTCCCGCGATTCGCTGGTGGCCACCTGGCGCTGCGCCCAGCCGAGCTGGCGCCACGACCTCGCGCGCGAAGTCGACCTCATCGAAGAAGTCGCGCGCCACTTCGGCTTCGACAAATTCCCGCCTCGCCTACCCGCCGCGCGCCGCCCGGCCCATCGCCTGCCCCACGCGGAAGCTGCGGACCGCCTGCGCGAGCGCCTCATCGGCCTCGGCTATCAGGAGTCCGTTCCCATTCCCTTCGTCGACGAGGAGCACGACGCGCTCTTCCGCGACTCCGCCGCCACCGATTCTGCGCCCGCACGCATCACCAATCCGCTCGCGGAAGACGCCGCCGTTCTCCGCTCCACCGGCGCCGTCACCATGGTCCGCACCCTCGAGTGGAACCTCAACCGCGGCCAGCGCAATCTCCGGCTCTTCGAAATCGGCCGCGTCTACGCAATTCACGGCGCCAAATCCTCGGAGACTCCGGTGCTCACCCTCGGTGCCTCCGGCCTCGCTCGCGGAAAAAGCGTCTACGATGCCCCGCGCACCTTCGCCCTCGAGGATCTGAAGGGCGACCTCGAGGCGCTGCTGGAAATCTGCGGCGGCGTTGAGGCCGCTCCCGGCGGCCCGGCGTGGCTCCAGCCCGGCCGCGCCATGCGCCTCTCTCTCCCGGCCGGACACGGGGGGCAGGTAGCCGTCGGCGCCGCCGGCCAGCTTTCCCGCCGCGCCGCCGAACGCTTCAAGCTGAAACATGAAGTCTGGCTCGCCGAACTCCCGCTCGAACCCTTGCTCCTCGCCTTCGAGAGCCATCGCGCCGCCCGCCGGTTCCAGCCCCTCCCGCGTTTTCCCGCCGTGGAGCGCGATTTTTCTCTCGTGGTGAGCGATGCCGTCACCTTCGACCGCGTCGCCCGCGTCATCCGCGCCCTCGGCATCGCGGAAATCGAACGCATCGAGGCCATCGACCTGTTCCGCGGCGGCGCCATCCCCGCAGGCAAACATTCGCTCCTCGTTCGCGTCACGCTCCAGAGCCGTGAAGCCACACTCACCGATGCCCAGGTCAACGGCGCTGCCTCGCGCATCGTCGCCGCTCTCCAGCGCGAGCTCGGCGCCACTCTGCGCACAGGTTGACGTTTGGGCCGCGGCCGGGGTAACCCTTTCCCCGCGTTTCGCATCTCCTCACCTGACAATCCCCCATGCGCCTCACCGCTCCATACCGTTCGCGTAATTCCGCCAGGCCATGGCACGCCCGTGCGACGGCCGCTCTCGCGGCGCTGAGCCTCGAGTTCCTCTGGATTGGTGCTCTTCTCTGCGCCGTCCAGTGTGCGAAGGCTGCGTGCCCGGGGCCCATGGCCGGGGATTCCGAGCCCGTCGGCGGCCACTGTGCGCACTCCCGCCGGGCATCGCAAACGCCCGTCCCCTGCCCCCGCCATCGGAATTGTCCCGCGTCGTATCTGCGTCACGCAGCTGCTTCTCAGATCGCCGTAGCGGCTCCGGATTTGCAGCTCCGGCCGCCGCTCGTCGCAGCCGCAGCGCTGCCGCGGATCGCCATGCTCGATTCCGCCCGCGGCAGTGCGCTTCAGCCTCCGGCGGAGCACTCGCCGCCGCAAATTGTCTCCGCTTCATCTCCGCTCCCCCTCCGCATCTAGAGCTCCGCCAGCACATCAATGTCTCGCAGGGCGCAAGCCCCGGGGCTTTTCTCTCTACCCGATCCCGCAAAAACCGCAGGCGCGCTCCTCGCGCGCCGCTTACTGCAATGGACGGAAAAATCGGAGACGACGCCGATGAAATTTCTACGAAGGATCCTGCTGCTATCAGGTTTCTGTGCGCTGGGACTCGCAGCGCCGGCCGCCTCCCAGTCCAGTCAGCCGGCGGCCGGCGCATCACAGCCTCCCCACGCCGCTGCCCACTCCCCCATGCATCACGCCTCGGCCGCATCGCTCATCGACGAGATCGAGGAGCATTCCGGCTCCGGCACCAGCGTCGAGCCTGACTCCGGCACCGCGCCCATGCTCATGACCATGCGCGGCGGCTGGATGCTCATGCTGCACGGCGTGGCATTCGTCGCGGACCAGCAGCAGAGCGGCCCGCGCGGCGCCGACAAATTCTTCTCCACCAACTGGGCCATGGGCATGGCTCAGCGTTCCGCGGGCCCGGGCACCGTCACCTTTCGCGCCATGCTCAGCCTCGAGCCCGCCACCGTTTCCGGCCGGCTCTATCCCGAGCTCTTCCAGGTGGGCGAGACCGCATTCGGCCGGCCTATCGTCGACGGCCAGCACCCCCACAACTTTTTCATGGAGCTCGCCGGCATCTACGACCTGCCTGTGGGCGATCACGGCCTGTTCACTTTTTACGCCGCTCCCGCCGGCGATCCGGCTCTCGGCCCGCCCGCCTTTCCGCATCGCGCTTCAGCCGACGAAGATCCCCTCGCCGTCCTCGGCCATCACTCGCAGGATTCCACGCACATTTCAGGCAGCGTTTTCACCATCGGCGCGGCATATCGCATCGTCCGCGTCGAAGTCTCCGCCTACCACGGACGCGAGCCCGGAGAGAATCGTTGGACCATTCCCGTCGGCAATCCCGATTCCTGGGCCGCCCGTCTCACTGTCAATCCATTCCCAAACTGGAGCGCGCAGTACTCCATCGGCAGGCTGCACAGTCCCGAGGCCATCAGTCCGCGCGAGGACACACTGCGCATGACCGCCTCCCTCGACTATCACCGCGCCTTCGCCCGCGCCGACTGGGCCTCCATCGCCGTCTGGGGTCGCAACAAAACGCTGCCGGACGGCCAGGTATTCTCGAGCTACCTGCTCGAAAGCCGTCTGCGTTTCGCCGCGCGCAACGCCGTCTGGACGCGCCTCGAGAATCTGGACCGCTCGAACGAACTGCTCCTCGGCGGCGCCCCCGCTCCTCCCGGATTCGTCGAGCATTTCCTCGCGCGCATCCAGGCCTGCTCGTTCGGCTTCGACCGCGACGTCATCGTCACCACGCGAACGCGCACCGCCCTGGGCGCGCAGGTCACCGTCTACGGTGTTCCCGGCTCTCTCCAGCCTCTCTACGGCGATGTGCCCGTGGGCGTCGCGGTTTTTCTGCGCTTCCGTCCCGGCCGCGAAAACTAACCCCCGGCTCCCGCCCTTCAAATTTTCACAGTCCCCCGTTGCGCTGTCTGCTGCGCGCGCTCAGAATAATCTGCGGCTGGCCGGTTCAGGGGGACAACGTGGAACAATCCGTGCGCGTGGAAATCTACGACCAGGTGTATCACCTTCGCGGAGAAACCGACCAGGCACATGCCCAGGAGCTCGCCCGCTACGTGGACGAGCGCATGCGCGCCGTCGCCGAGGTCACCGGCGCCGTCGATTCGCTCCGCATCGCCGTCCTCGCCGCTCTCCACCTCGCCGACGAACTCGCCCATCTCCGCGCCCGCCAGAAGGAGCTGGAGGACGAAATCCGCCAGCGCGCCGAGCGCTGTCTCGATATCGTGGACCGCACCCTGGGGCAGTCCGCCTGAGAGTTCGCCGCAATGCGCGGCCATCCGCGCCTTCCCAGAGAACTGTGTGCGCGCGGCTTCCGCATTCGCTTGCAGTACGGGGGAAAATCCCGCTCCAGCGGGGACGGAATGAGACTCCGCCATAGCGATCTGCTGGTCTTGGTTCTGGTGGCCCTGTTGATCGCCCCGCTCTCCCACGGCATCGGCTCGGACACGCAACGTCCGTTCGCTATCGTCGTCGTGGCCAGCCTGGTTTCGCGCTTGTCCCTCGGATTTTTCGTCAACCCGGTGCTCTACCAGGTGGTCGCGCGCGAAGGCGACGTATTGCAGGTATAGAAATTCTCAGCTCGCCGGTCGCGGCACTGGCACCTCCGACAGCGGCTCCCTGGTCCACGTTTGCGCGCCGGTTAAGTCTCCGGGCAGCAGCCGCGTGGAATTCAGGATAAATGCCAGTTCGGAAGAAACGTGGATGAAGGCCGCGAGTAACGGGTTCAGGTAACCGAAAGCTGCCAGGCCCATTCCCAGAGTATCTACCAGCAGCGTGCCCACAAAATTTTGACGGATGATGCTGCGGCAGCCCCGGGCGATGCGCACCGTCTCCACGAGTTTCCCAAGATCGTTTCCGATCAAAACAATGTCGGCGCTCTCGCGCGCAACATCGGTTCCGGAACCCATAGCAACTCCTACATCGGCCTGCATAAGCGCCGGCCCGTCGTTGACTCCATCGCCAACCATGGCTACGGTCTGCGACTCGCGCTGGAGCCGGACCACGTATTCCAGCTTTTGCTCTGGAAGGAGCTCCGAGGCGATTTCATCCACTCCCAGCTTGCAACCCACATCTTTCGCAACCCTGTTTGCGTCGCCGGTCAGGAGGACGGTCCGCAGCTTGAGCGACTTTAGCGCTTCCACCGCTTGGCGCGCTTCAGGCCGCACCGTGTCCGCGATCACCAGCCACCCCAGCAATCTCCCCCGGCGCGCTACGAATACCTGGGCGCCTGACTCGGGGGCATTCACCAACGGCAAGTTCACGCCGCGCTCCGTCATGAGGAGCGGGTTTCCGACGAGAATCTCCTCGTCGTGGTAGCTGGCAATCACGCCTTTTCCCGGCGCGTAATCGAAGCTCTCAGGCTCCCGTGAGCAGGCTCCCCGCTTTGCCGCGTGTTGCATCACGGCACGGGCGAGTGGATGTTCGGAGCGAGACTCGGCAATTGCCGCGGCTTCCAGCACCTCGGCCTCGCTTCCCTCCGATGCCACGACCTCCAGCACTTCCGGTGTGCCAAACGTAAGCGTTCCTGTCTTGTCGAACAGCACCCGATCCACTTCCCCTAGCTTCTCCATGTAGAGCCCGCCTTTGACAATGGCCCCTTGATGCGCCGCCCGTCCGATGGCTCCAAGAACGGCCAATGGCGTGCCCGCCGCGATGCCGCAGGCTCCGGCCACGATGACCACGGAGATGGTTGAACGCACGTTGTGCGTGATTAGGAACGTGAGCCCCGCGGCACCGAGGGCGAAATAGACGAGATATCCTGCGAGGCGGTCCGCAATTCGCTGAATGGGAGCGCGCGACCGTTCGGCCCTCTCCACGGCTTCGATGATTTTCCCGAATGTCGTATCACGCCCGAGCTTTTCCACGCGAATTTCGAGCGCCCCCGATTGGTTCATGGTGCCCCCGAATACGCGCGAGCCTGGCAGCTTCTCCACCGGAAGCGACTCGCCGGTGATCGTCGCTTGGTCTACGGCCGAGTGACCGCCTACTACCATGCCGTCCACCGGGATGCGCCCGCCTGGCTTCACCAGTACCACGTCGCCCACCGAAACTTCCTCCAGGCGCACATCGTTCCACCCGCCCGAGCGCTGCACCGCAGCAGTGCCGGGCAGGAGATCCAGTAGCTGGCGAATCGAACGGCGGCCGCGCCCCACGGTCAGTCCCTCAAGCACCTCGGCCCCCAGAACGAACAGCGTGATGACCAACGCCGTGAAGATCTCGCGGATTGCCAGCGCCGCCAGGATGGCGATGGCCATGGACAGCTCCATGGTCATCCTCCGTTCCCGGATGTTTTCCCACGCTTCTTTGTAAATGGGAGAGCCTCCGATCAGCGCGCAAAGCGTTCCGATGATCGTAATTCCTGCACCCCGAAGTCCGCCCAGGAACCAGAACACGGCAGCGGCAGCGGCGGTAAAGAATATCAGCCCCAGATCGGAGGCCTGGACCGCATGATCCTCGGAAGGCTCGACCGAGTGAGCATTCTTTTCGTCGCTCATGTCCGTTCCCCTTACTTCGGTTTACTTCAGATAGGTGCGCACCACCTCGATGACTTCTTCTGCGGCTTCGGCGTGCCCGGAGCCGCGCTTCAGCCGGGGAGGAAGTACGTGGTAGCGGATGTGCCCTTCAATCAAGTCGGACATCAGGCTGTTGAGCGCGCCGCGGCAGGCGGCAACGAGTTGGAGGACTTGGGCGCAGGATTTCTCGTTCTCCACGGCCCGCTCCAAGGCCTCCACCTGGCCCTTGATGCGCCGGACGCGGACAACGAGCTTTCCTTTTTCTCGAGATGTGTGCGCCATTGGTCTGCTGCGTCTCTCCTATACCCCTGTATAGTATATGAGGCCGGCGCAGTCAAGACGCGACTCGAGAGTCGAACGGGAACTCCGGCCGGCGTGGTTGCCTTACTATGGCTTTGTGACGGGAGTTTTCCAAAGGCGGTGCGGCAACAGATAGGTGAAGCCCACGAATGCCTCCCAGCGTGTGGAGCTGCCGGTGAGCCCGCGATTGAACGCCGCGTCGAATACCAGATTTTTTCGCGCCGCGTAGCCCACCGCCCAGAGATTGCCCACCGCATTGCTCCGCAGGAACGGCTGCGTGAAGTGCCAGATTTCTCCGGAAATGGAGAACCGATGCGGCAGAGGATGGGAAATCGAGAGTGTTTGGCCGAACTGCGCCCTGCGCTCTGGCCCTTGCTCCAGTTCAGTGAACAGAGCGTTTGCGTCATAATGAAATCCCTTCACGTCGGCGCTCGCCAGAATCACAATGGAGTTGATGGGGCTCCCGAAATCGAACTCGGGAGCTCCACCGTCGTAGACGCGATGAAAATAACTGGCCGCCAGCGTCGGCCTCGCACCCTCTCCGCGCAGGAGTACTCCTTGAGCGCCCAGGAACACATCGGCCACACGGTTCCCGGAGTTTCCGTCGCTCGTGTAGTGCGCAATCGGCTCCGCCGACGCCAACAATTGCAAGCGAGGCGCCACCGAGAGTTTCACTACCTCATTGAAGCTGTACCGTGAGGTGAATTCGGGAGAATTCCAAGCGCCCAGAAGTCCCGTTTCAAACTGCAGGTAGCCCACGGGAGTGAGCGTCGCGGGGGTCGAGACCGTGGGACGCCCGGGATTCGCCTCCGCTTCGTCAGCCGTTCCCGTCTGTGCCCCAACCGGCGGCACGCTCGTACCCATGATTAGGAGCAAGAAAGCGCATATCCGCCTCAATTTTCCTCCTCGTCTGCGTAAACGACTCACGACTCTGCAACAAGCACGCGGCGCACTGTGGCCGGGCTCGATTACAGCAGGAGCATTACGCTCGCGGAGGACGATAGAGGGGCATGAACCATCCCGGCTGGGGCCGTCTGGCGCCTGGATCGAGCCGCCTGCACAACTGAGTCATCTTGGGGAGCCGCTCAAACGATCCCAGGAGGAAGTGGAAGCCACAGCAGGAGCAGGCATTTCTGTCGCAATCCGGCGCTCCATCGCTGTGGCCCATACTTCCGACAGCGGTATGCGAACCGGGGACTGGGCCCTCAGATCCACAAGACAGGCAGAGCGACGAAGTCGTGCTCGCGATGACGAAAACGCTCGCCAGGAGCAAGCCCGTCAATCGAGCGAAACGGCGCCGATGCCCGCCCACCATGCTCGATATTCTTACACCCGCATGCTTTCGGCTGCCAGCAGTTGTTCCTGTGGACGAATCCCGTATTTCGTCACCCCGGCGGCCGGCGTTCCTCTCCTCCTGCTCACCCGGGAAGAATTGGTCAACGGTTCTCTCTGCTGGCTTTGACGCCTCCGCGAACGGTGCTACTGTGTTTGAGCAGGTTCGAGAGAGCGGCGGAAACCGTCGCATTTGTCACACGCCAGGTAACCCCGGAGGGTGGGGGAGCGTCAAAGCTGCATCGGGGGAATGGGGCATTGAGTCCGTGGAAAAGTGAGAGCCGTGCCCGCGGGAGCGCAGTGCGCCTCCTCGCTCTCGCCGTCTGCCTCCTCACCGTCTTTTTTGTCGTCGTCTCCACCAGCCACATCCACTCCGAAGGACAAAGTGAAACGCCCTGTCAGATCTGCCAGGTCGCCCACTTCGGAGTCCCCGTCGCTCTGGGCGCCGGCCTGCTCCCGGTGCTGTTCGTCGAGCGTTCCGAGCCGCCCCCTTCGGTTTCCCGCGTTCCCACCGAACAGTTTCTTTTCAGCGCGCCCTCCCGCGCGCCTCCCGCTGCCTAGATCTTCCTTCTCAGTCTGACGGGATTTTCGTGGTCCGGCATTTCCGTATGCCGGCGCGTTCGCTCTGTTGGGGCGAGTTCCGGGACAAAACCCACGGCCGATCACCCGTGAAAGGGTTGGAGGAATCATGCGGAGGGAATTCAGATTTGCTTCGTTGTTTCTGCTGCTGTTTGCTTTTGGCTGGTTTGCCCGGCCCGTCCAAGCCCAGGTGGGCAACGCCGGCTCCATCGACGGAACCGTAAAGGATCCCTCCGGTGCAGCGGTCCAGGGCGCCTCCGTCACCATCGCCAATCCCGTCAGCGGCTTGGTCCGCACCATCCAGTCCGGCGACGACGGTACCTTCCACTTCCTCAACGTCCCCTTCAATCCCTATCACATGACCGTCTCCGCCAAGGGCTTCGCCAACTTCGCACAGGACGTCGAAGTCCGCTCCGCCGTCCCCGTCACCGCCGCCGTGGTTCTCACCCTCGGCGCCGCCACCGAAAGCGTCGTCGTTCAGGAGAACGGCAGCGATCTGGTGGAAAACACTTCCACCTTTCACACCGACGTGGAGCGCGATTTATTCCAGAAGGTCCCCCTCGAAAGCCAGTCCTCTTCCGTAAGCTCCCTCGTCACTCTCGTCACCCCCGGCGTCGCCGCGGATTCCAACGGCCTCTTCCACGGCCTCGGCGATCACGCCGAGAATTCCTTTTCCGTCGACGGCCAGCCCATCACCGACCAGCAGAGCAAAGTCTTCTCCAACCAGATTCCCGCCGATTCCATCCAGTCCATGGAAGTGATTTCCGGCGCCCCTCCCGCCGAATTCGGCGACAAGACCAGTCTGGTCATCAAAGTCGACACACGCTCCGGACTCGGCGTCAAGCGGCCCGTCGGTGAGCTGATCGGCTCCTATGGGAGCTTCGGCAGTTCCAACCTCGATTTCAACGTCGCCTATGGCGGCGATCACTGGGGCAACTTCTTCGCCGTCAACGGGCTGAATTCCGGGCGCTTTCTGGACCCGCCGCAACTCAGCGTGATCCACTCGAAAGGGAACGAGGAAAACGTGTTTGACCGCGTGGACTACCAGTTCACGCCCGCGGACGCGCTCCACCTGAACCTGGGCTACTCGCGTTCCTGGTTCCAGACGCCGAACTCGTATGACAACCTGCAGATCGGCATCCTCGATCCCTTCGGCAATCCCGTGCCGGCCACCGACCAGCGCTCCAAGATCGGAACGTTCAATATCGCGCCAACCTACACGCACCTCATCGGCTCCTCGGCCATCTTCACCTTCGGCGTCTTCATCCGCCGCGACGCCTACAACTACTACCCGAGCGCGGACCCGTTCTCTGACCTGGCTCCCGCCAGCGTCGAGCCCGTGGATCCGAACGTGAATCTACCGAACCTGCAAAACGAAACGGTATCGCAGTACCGCACCCTGCTGAACGCAGGAGTCCGCTCCGACATCTCCTACGTAAAAGGGCGGCACAACATAAAGGCGGGAATCACCTACCAACAGACCTTCCTGACCGAAGATTTTCACATCGGCATCGTCAACCAGTATCTGAATTCCCCGTGCCTGGACCCGACCGGAATGTTCCCTTCCGCGTCGTTCGTCGGCGGAACGCTGGTGAACGACCCGGCGCAGTGCGCCGGACTCGGCCTCGTGCCCAATACGGATGCAAACCTCACCAACGGCAACCTCATGCCCTTCAATCCCGTGCTCGCCTGTCTGGATCTCACTCGTCCCACACCCGCCGTTTCCAGCGGCTGCGCCAATTCCACCGCCGCTCTCTTCCCCTTCCACGGCCATACGGACGTGAAGGAGCTCGCCCTCTACGTGCAGGACACCATCACGGCAGGCAATTGGTCCTTCAACCTCGGCATCCGCGGGGACCTTTACAACGGCCTCACAGTGCACAACGAGGCGGAGCCGCGGTTGGGAATCGCTTATAACATCAAGAAAACGAATACGGTGTTGCGCGTGTCCTACGCCCGAATCATAGAGACACCGTTCAACGAAAACCTGGTACTCTCCAACTCCGGCTGCGCCTCGCCCGTACTCAATCCGCTCCTGGCCTGCACCGGACTGTCCACCAATCCGTTTGTGCCCGGCTGGCGCAACGAATTTCACACCGGCCTCGAGCAGGCCTTCGGGAAGTATCTGGTGGTGAGCGGCGAGTACATCTGGAAGTACACCCACAACGCCTACGATTTCAGCATCCTGGGAAATACCCCGATCACGTTTCCGATCGAGTGGCACAACTCGAAAATCCCCGGGGTCCTGGGGCGCATCAGCATGCCGAACTTCCACGGACTTTCGGCATTCGCCAGCATGTCCAGCGTGGCGGCGCGGTTTTTCACTCCGCAGCTCGGCGGGGCCGGCGCTGTTCCCGGCGGCATCGGGGCGTTCCGCATCGACCATGACGAGCACTTCAACTCCACCGTCCACGTCCAATACCAGTTGCCCTGGAAGCAGGCGCGAACCTCCTGGTTCGGCTTCAACTGGCGCTACGACAGCGGCCTCGTCGCCGGCGCCATTCCCTTTGCCACAGACACTACAACTCCCGTCGATCTCACCGGTTTCAGCGCCGCGCAGCAGATTGCGGCCGGGCTCTTCTGCGGCTCGCAGAAGCCCACCCTCGCCGTCCCGCTCACCACCTGCGCCCCGAATCTGTACGGCTCGACGCTGATTTCAATCCCCGCGCCGGGCACAGAGAACGACGACCTCAATCCCCAGCGCATCGCCCCGCGCCACCTGTTCGACATCGCGGCCGGCTCAGACAACCTCTTTAACGGCGACCGCTACAAGTGGAGCCTCCGCTTCAGCGTCGTCAACCTCACCAACAAAGTCGCGCTCTATAATTTCATCTCCACCTTCAGCGGCACGCACTACGTCACCCCGCGCGCCGAAACCATCGAGCTCGGCCTCCACTTCTGAGCCGCGGCCACGTCGCCGTCGGAGGCCTGCCCGAGGCCCGTTGCTTCCGGGAGGCGTCCTGATCCGCCAGGATGCCTCCCGCCACTCGCTTCCCGCATTCTGCTAAACTCTAGGTGGGAGCGGCCTGCTAGGCCCGTGTTGGCGCACCTGTCCTTGAACCAACACCGAACCTCGGGCGTCCGCGTCAATCCTGCCCTTGTGCGTGCTCTCTCTCCCCCGCACTTCGCGGGGGGAACATGAGAGTGGCCTTAAAGCGGGTGCAGGACGCCACAATTTTCTTGAGGTTCAGGATGGGACGTCTCACGGCCGGGCGGACCGCTCCTCTTCCCGCTCTCTTTTCCGCCAAAGGACAAAGGTCCGCATGAGGATTCTCTTCATCGGCGACATTGTCGGCGCGCCCGGCCGCGAAATTGTCCGCGCCGAGCTCGAGGCCGCTCGCGCCGAGCACCGCATTGACCTGGTCATCGCCAATTGCGAGAACGCCGCTTCCGGTTTCGGCATCACACCCAAACTCGCCGAGGAGCTCCTCGCCGCCGGCGCCGAAGTGCTCTCCGGCGGCAACCACATCTACGACCGCAAGGAAATTCTGGACTACTTCCCCTCCCAGCCCCGCCTCCTCCGCCCCGCCAATTTTCCTCCCGGCAACCCCGGAACCGGCCTCTTCGTCGGCCGCGCCAGGCTGGGCACGCCCTTCGCCCTCCTCAATCTCCAGGGACGCGTCTTCATGACTCCCAACGATTGCCCCTTCCGCACCGCCGACCGCGAGCTCGAGCGCCTCGCCAGGCTCGGCCCCATCAATGGCGCCGGCCCCGTAAAAATCGTCATCGTCGACATTCACGCAGAGGCCACCAGCGAAAAACAGGCCATGGGCTGGTACCTCGACGGCCGCGTCACCGCCGTCATCGGTACTCACACCCACGTCATGACCGCCGACGAGCGCGTCCTCCCCAAAGGCACCGCCTACATCACCGATGTCGGCATGACCGGACCGCACTCTTCCGTCATTGGCATGGAAAAGGACGCCATGGTCAAACGCTTCCTCAACGGCTTGCCCGCGCGCTTTGAAGTCGGCGATGGCGACGTGCGCTTGAATGCCGTCGTCGTCGATGCCGACGAAGAGACCGGCTTCGCCCGCTCCATCTCCCGCCTGTGCCTCCGCCTCGATTGATCGCCACGGCCGCGGGCAACCCGGGGGCCGCGCCGGTAGTTCCTAACCCTTTGCCGATGACCTCCACCCTTCCAGACCGCGCGTTTCCCCGCTCCGCTGCGGCCGCCGCTCTGCTTCTGTTCGCCTCGCTTTCCGCTGCCTCCATGGCCGACTCGGAAATCATCGCCCGCGCACGCCTCTTTCCTTCCGTCGCTTCCGGCGTCACCGCCATCCGCCGCGACTCCGCGGGCCGCTACCTCGTCCTCACCCAGCACGGCGGCGTCGACATCTTCGACTCCGCTGGCCGGCCCGCCGGCCACGTCCCCGCCGATTCCTCGCCCTCCGCCTCCATCAAGTTCGGCTCCGGACTCGATGTCGACGCTCGCGGCGACATTTACGTCGCCGATCGCGCCTCGAATCTCGTCAGCGTCTACTCCTCTGACGGCCGCCTCCAGCGCACCATTCACATCGCCGGTCCCACTTCCGTCGCCGCTCTCGGCGGCGGCGATGTGGCCGTGGCCAGCCTTCATTCCCGCAAACTCGTCACCATCTTCGGCCCCGACGGCCAGGTTTCCAGCGAGTTCGGCGAGCCCGCCCAGATTTCCGGCCGCGCCGATCTCAACCGCTTCGCCAATCTCGGCCGCCTCTGCCGCGATTCCGCAGGCCACATCTATTATTCCTTCACCTACCTCCCGGAACCCACCGTCCGCCGCTACGACCGCTTCGGCTACTCCGATTTTCAGCTCGTCATCAGCACTGAGGATGTCCTGGAAAGTTCCATGGCCGCGCGCCGCGCCGTTGTCCGCGAAGAGCAGAAGCCCAGGGGCGCCCCCGATCTGCACGTCATTCTCGGCCCCGTCGCCGTCGATCCCGCGAACGCCGACATCTGGCTGGCCATCGGCGGACGCCTCCTCCGCTACAGCCGCGAGGGTACCCCGCTCGGCTCCTACCTCATTTACACCCCCGACGAGGATCGCCTCGAAGCCAGCGCCTTGCTCCTCGAACCCTCCCGCATCGTCGTGGGCTCCGAGCAATCCGGCGTCTTCGATTTGCCGCGTCCCTCCGTCACACAGCCGTAACGCCGCCTGTTCGCCCCGCGCGCCGCGCTCGCCGCTCCTCTCTCCCGCCTACATTTCCACAGCACCGCTTTGCAGCATCTTTCTCCCGCGCCCTCCCGCGCGCCCCAAATCCGCGAGAACCCGGATTTTAGCGGCCATTTTGGCAATCCTCCGCGCCTCGCGCTCCTGTGGAAAAGCTGTGCACGCGCTGTGCGAATCGCTCCCGCCCTTCCCACAGTTTTCTCTTGCCCGCGCCCTCCGACTTGTGCAGAATCTCCGCTCGCGACAGATTGGTAGTTGGGACCGGTAAGGCCCGGAAGGGGTGGCAGCTACCCGACGGTATCTCGTGGAACAGGGGATGTTCCACACTTAGGTTTCAATCGATAGCCCAGAGTAGGTGCCCCTGCGCGGAGGGGCTTCATTTCCACACGATTTCCACACCTGTGGAAATTGGCGGCTGGTCTTTTCCTGACCGCCCCGCGAGAACTGAGGGCCCTCGAGAGGCGCATGGTTTCCTGGGACACAATTCTGCAGCACGTCGAACGCAGGGTGAATCCGCACGCCTTCACCTCCTGGTTCCGCCCTACCGAGCAGGAGGAGACTCCCCCCGGCGAGGCCCGCCTCCGCGTCCGCGTGCCCTCCGCGCTTCACCGCAAGCGCCTCTCGGAAACCTATAAGGGCGTCATTGAGGCCGCTCTTCACGAACTCAACGCCCCCGACGTCCAGATTGAATTCGTCAGCCCGGAGGCGCCCCTTCGCCCTCCCCTCCCCGCGGCCACCACCCAGGCGAAGTTGGATTTCGATTCGGCGGACCACCAGCTCAGTCCCCGCTATACCTTCGAGACCTTCGTCGTCGGCGCCTGCAATCAGTTCGCCCACGCCGCCGCCCAGGCCGTCGCCGAGCAGCCCTCCAAGGCCTACAACCCGCTCTTCCTCTACGGCGGTGTGGGCATGGGCAAGACCCATCTCATGCAGGCCATCGGCCACCTCATCAAGAAGCGCTCTCCCGCCATGCGCCTCTGCTATTCCAGCGCCGAAAAATTCACCAACGACGTCATCAACTCTCTCCGCTTCGACCGCATGATCAGCTTCCGCGACCGCTTCCGCACCGTCGACACTCTCCTCGTCGACGACATCCAGTTCATCGCCGGCAAGGAGCGCACCCAGGAAGAGTTCTTCCACACCTTCAACGCCCTCTACGACCTCGGCAAGCAGATCGTCATCTCCTCCGACTGCCCGCCCAAGGAAATCAACTCCATCGAGGAGCGCCTCCGCTCCCGTTTCGAGTGGGGCCTCATTGCCGACATTCAGCCCCCCGACCTCGAAACCAAGATGGCCATCCTCCACAAGAAGGCGGAGAACGACCGCGTCTCTCTTCCCGATGATGTCGCCGAGTACATCGCGCGCTCCATCAAATCCAATATCCGCGAGCTCGAGGGCGCCCTCACCCGCCTCGTCGCCTACACCCAGCTCACCGGCGGCACCATTTCTCTCCCCACCGCACAGCAGGTGCTCAAAAACCTCATCGACGCCGCCGAAAAGAAGGTCACCATCGAGCAGATCCAGCGCCGCGTCAGCGAGCATTTCGGCCTCCGCATCCAGGACCTCAAGATGCGCTCCAACGCCAAGGCCATCTCCTATCCCCGCCAGATCGCCATGTACGTCGTCAAGCAGCTCACCACCGCTTCCCTCCCCGAAATCGGCCGCCAGTTCGGCGGCAAGCACCACACCACCGTCCTTCACTCCATCCACAAGATCGAATCCCTGCGCCGCCAGGATAAGGATCTCCACCGCATGATCGCCAAGATGATCGACTCCTTCGGATGATCCGTAGCACAGGCTTTCAGCCTGTGCGCCCTCCCCCTCCTCGCTTTGGCATCTGCGGTTCTTGCTTGTCTGACCGTGAGCCCTCCTCCTCGAAAATATCGCCGGCGCGAAGCCCTTTGACTGCGAACGGCCCCGATTTTCAGGGGCCTTTCGCCTTTCCGCTGCACATCAGCAGGCCTGCCCCCCTGTGCATTCCCCTGTGTGAATCCTGCGCATCGCGTGTGCATCCGTGTGGACTGCCGGCGTACGCCGCGCGCCCCCATCCGCACGCCGCCGCCGCTCGGCGCGGTCCGCCCCAATTTTCCGCAGCTCGCGCCCTCCATCCACAGCCTTCTCCACATGCCACCACACCCGCCATCGCTCTCTCCCGCAATGTTTTCCGCCTCCGCCGCCGGAATTTCACAGCCTCTACGGCTACTGCGGTCTTTAACTGTTCTTCGAAAAGGGTTACAGTACCGCGATGCCGGAAAGCTCAGCCGTAGCCACAGCGCGAGGGACTCAAGAGATGGAATTCACCGTTAGCAAGGCGGACCTGCTGAGGGAGTTGAGCCTTACGCAGGGTGTCGTCGAGCGCAAAACGACCATTCCCATCCTGGCGAATATTCTCTGCGAGGCCAAGGGCGGCCGTCTGGCCATCACCGCAACGGATCTCGAGCTCACCATCTGCACCTCCTGCGAGGCCAAGACTAAGAAAGACGGCAGCGGCACCATCGCCGCCAAAAAGCTGCTCGAAATCATCCGCCTCCTCCCCGAGGGCGACATCCGTTTCAAGCTCCTCGACAACCACTGGGTCCAGCTCACCTCCGACAAGCGCAACTACAAGATGGTCGGCATGGCCAAGGAAAATTTCCCCGCCCTCCCCGCCATGCCCCACGTCTTCGCCCGCCTGCCCGCGGCCCTCATCGCGGACATGATCGCCAAGACCTACTTCGCCATCTCCATGGAGGAGTCGCGCTACACCCTCAACGGCGCCAAGCTCATCCTCAAGCCCGATTCCATCGCGCTCGTCGCCACAGACGGCCACCGCCTCGCCCTCGTCGAAGCCACACAGAAAGTCGACGGCCTGAATGCCGAAGCCGGCGTCCTCATCCCCAAAAAGGCCATGAACGAGCTGAAAACTCTGGCCGCTGAAGCCGGCGAGGACGCCCAGATCGACTTTGCACAGGACGAAAGCAACCTCTTCTTCCAGATCGGCGGCCGCCTTCTCATCTCCCGCAAGCTCACCGGCCAGTTCCCCAACTATGAAGCCGTCCTCCCCCGCGACAACTCCAAAACCATCGGCATCGACCGCGACGAGCTCGCCGACGCCCTCCGCCGCGTCTCCCAGCTCGCCGACCAGCGTTCCCAGGCCGTCAAGGTCTCCCTCACCACGGAAGGCGTGGAAATCTCCGCCTCCAGCCCCGAATACGGCGAAGCCCGCGAAGTCATCGAGCGCGAGTACAAGGGCGCGGAACTTTCCATCGGCTTCAACGCCAAATACATGCTCGATTTTCTCGCCGCGGCGCCGCAGGGGCCCATCAGCCTCGAGTTGAAGGACGAACAGTCCGCCGGCCAGATGCGCCCCGTCGCCGACGAGGGCACGCGCTACCGCTACGTCATCATGCCCATGCGCATCTGATCTCCCTGTAGCGCGGGGCGTAAGCCCCGCGGTCTTTCCCCTCTGATCCTCTGACCATTTTGGCGCTGGCGTCCCCTCGCGCATTCGGTCCACACTCGCGCCATGCATCCGCACCCCGCTGCCGCTGACCTCGCCTCCCGCATCCGCCGCGCCGTCGCCCGCCACGAATCTGCAATCCGCGAGTTCACCGCCGCCCTCGTTTCCGTCCCCACGGAAAATCCGCCCGGCCGCCGTTACGCCGAATGCGCGCGCCTCATCGCGAAAAAATTGAAATCTCTCGGCTTCCCCGTCCGCCTCGTTCGCGCTCCCGCAAATCTTCCCGGCGCCTCCGCCGAGCCCCGCATCTCCCTGCTCTCCTCGCTCGGCACTGGCCGCCGCACCCTCTATTTCCACGGCCACTATGACGTTGTCCCTGCGCAGTCCCCGGCACAATTCCGCCCCCTCGTGCGCAACGGCGTCCTCGCCGGCCGCGGCTCCGCGGACATGAAATCCGGCATCGCCGCCATGATTTACGCCCTGGCGGTGCTCCGCGATCTGCGCGTCCCCCTCGACGGAAAAATCGCTCTCGTCCTGGTCCCCGATGAGGAGACTTCCGGCTCCGGCGGCTCCCGCTATCTCGCCGCGCGCGGCCTGCTTGCGAAAAACGGCATCGCCATGTTCACGCCCGAGCCCACCAGCGGCGTCATCTGGAACGCCTGCCGCGGCGCCGTTTCCCTCTCCGTCACCGTCCGCGGCCGGCCCGCCCACGTCGGCCTGCATTTCCGCGGCGTCAACGCCTTCGCCCAGGCCATCGAGCTTGCCCGCGCCTTTGCCGCGCTCGAGCGCCGCGTCTCCCGCCGCCGCACGCGCTACTCCATCGCGCCCGCTGCCGCGCGCCGTTCCATCCTTCTCGTCGGCGGACACGCCGCGGGCGGCGCCAGCTTCAACTCCGTCCCCGCCGGATTTTCCTTCACCCTCGATCGCCGCATCAATCCCGAGGAATCTCTCCCCGCCGAAAAGCGCGCGCTCCTCGCCATCGTCAATCGTTTCCGCCGCCGCGGCTTCCGCATCGAAACCGGGATCCTGCAGGAGGAACCCTCCGCCGGCGTTCCGGGTGACGCGCCCGCCGCGCGCATTCTCGCCGCCACCGCACGCGAGATTTCCGGCCGCTCCCCGCGTTTTGAAATGTGTCCCGGCCTCCTGGAAATCCGCTTCTACGCGCGGCGCGGCGTACCCGCTTATGCCTTCGGCCCCGGAAAATTGGAGCTCGCCCACGGCCCGCACGAGTCCGTCGTGCTCAAAAAAGTCTGCGAATTTTCCGCCATTTACGCGCTCGCCGCCGCGCGCATTCTTTCCCCCGTCGCATCCTGAGACGCAAGCGCCAACAGCCACGTAACACGTTGTAAATGCATGTGTTATCTCGGCCCTCCGCCCCCATTCTTAGTTGTCTGTTTCCCCCTTTTCGCGTAAAATTATCACGTTGATTTGCCCCTCATCCGGGGGCCTTCAGCAAGCGCCAGATCGTAGCCAGGAAGGCTTCGCCGCGTCCGCCTGTAGCGGACGGGATGGAGCGCGCGCTCTTCGAGTTCCTCCTGCAGCTTTGGGCGGACCACAGATCGCGATGGCCCGGCTCCTCTCCCGAGGGTTCGTAGCCTTCCCCGCGACAAACGTTTCGGTACAGGAAATATCCCGGGCAGTCCAGGAGCAAGCGCAATGGGGGAACGTGAATCAGGCCCGCCCTCCGGGGCGAGTGGCCACAAGTACGACGCAAAATCCATCAAAGTCCTCGGCGGCCTTGAAGCCGTCCGCAAGCGTCCCGCCATGTACATCGGCTCCACCGGCGAGACCGGCCTGCACCATCTCGTCTGGGAAGTCGTGGACAACTCCGTCGACGAAGCCCTCGCCGGTTTCTGCGACGAAATCAACGTCATCGTCCACGAGGACGATTCCGTCACCGTCGTCGACAACGGCCGCGGCATCCCCGTGGACATGCACGAAACGGAAAAGCGCCCCGCCGCTGAAGTCGTCATGACCGTCCTCCACGCCGGCGGCAAGTTCGACAGCGACTCCTACAAAGTCTCCGGCGGCCTCCACGGCGTCGGCGTTTCCGTCGTCAACGCACTCTCCGACTGGCTCGACCTCGAAATCTGCCGCGACGGCCACGTCTACGAGCAGTCCTACAAGCGCGGCAATCCCACCGGCAAACTCAAGGAAACCGGCAAGACCCGCCGCACCGGCACCAAGCTCACCTTCCATCCCGACGAGGAAATCTTCGACACCACCAAGTTCAGCTACGACGTCCTCGCCCAGCGTCTCCGCGAACTCGCCTTTCTCAACAAAGGCCTCAAGATCACCCTCGAGGACGAGCGCTCCGACAAGAAAGCCGAATTCCGCTTCACCGGCGGCATCAGCGAGTTCGTCAAGCACCTCAACCGCGGCAAGTCCACCCTCCACGATTCCCCCATCTACATCGAGGGCAAGCGCGACAACGTCGAAATGGAAATCGCCGTTCAGTACAACGACAGCTACGCTGAAAGCGTCTTCTCCTTCGCCAACACCATCAACACCGTCGACGGCGGAACCCACCTCGCCGGCTTCCGCACCGGCCTTTCCCGCACCATCATCGGCTACGCCAACTCCTTCGGCATGCTCAAGGGCGACAAGGAAGACATCGGCATCACCGGCGACGACGTCCGCGAAGGCCTCGTCGCCGTCGTTTCCGTCAAGCTTCCCCAGCCCCAGTTCGAGGGCCAGACCAAGGGCAAGCTCAACAGCGACATCAAGGGCCGCGTCGAGCAGCTCGTCAACGAAAAGCTCGGCGAATTCTTCGACAAGCACACCACCGTCGGCCGCCGCATCATCTCCAAGTGCATTGACGCCGCTCGCGCCCGCGAGGCCGCTCGCAAGGCCCGCGAGCTCACCCGCCGCAAGTCCGCCATGGATTCCAGCGGCCTCCCCGGCAAGCTCGCCGACTGCCAGGAGCGCGATCCCGCCCGTTGCGAGCTCTTCATCGTCGAGGGCGAATCCGCCGGCGGCTCCGCCAAGGGCGGCCGCGACCGCCGCTACCAGGCCATCCTCCCCCTCAAGGGCAAAATCCTGAACGTGGAGAAGGCCCGCTACGACAAGATGCTCGGCCACGAGGAAATCCGCGCCATCATCACCGCCCTCGGCACCGGCATCGGCAAGGAAGACTTCGACGCCGCCAAGCTCCGCTATCACAAAGTCATCCTCATGACCGACGCCGACGTCGACGGCAGCCACATCCGCACTCTCCTCCTCACCTTCTTCTTCCGCCACATGAAGGAGCTCATCGACCGCGAGCACATCTACATCGCCCAGCCTCCCCTCTTCCGCGTCAAGCGCGGCAAGACGGATCGCTACATCCGCGACGAAAAGACCTTCAACCGCGAGCTCATGAACCGCGCCGCTGAAGACCACACCGTCCGCATCACCGGCGGCACCCTTTCCGGCCCCGCTCTCGCCCAGTTCCTCCTCAACGTTCAGGAGTACGACCAGTTGACCGCCAGGCTCGCCCGCAAGCTCGGCGATCCCGGCGTCGTCCCCCTCGTCGCCGCCTCCGACCTCGAAAAGAAGTCCGACTTCGAAACCAAAAAGGCCCTCGAAAAACTCGAAGCCGTCATCGACCGCGCCAAACTCAAGCTCGAAACCAAGATCGAAAAGGACGAGGAGCACAGCCTCTACGAGCTCCTCCTCGGCTCCGGCGCCAGCATCCGCAGGTTCGGCTGGGCCCTTGCCTCCTCCCCGGAGTACAAGCGCCTCCACGCCCTCCATGCCATCATGAAGGAGTACGACAAGCCACCCTTCACCATCTCCACCAACGGCACCAAGGTCGCCAAGGAAACCGCCTCCGAGGTCCTCAATCACGTCCTCGAAGAGGCCAAAAAAGATTTCGCCGTCACCCGCTTCAAGGGCCTCGGCGAAATGAATCCCGACCAGCTTTGGGAAACCACCATGAACGCGGATACCCGCACGCTCCTCAAAGTCAAGCTCGAGGACGCCGTCGCCGCCGACGAAATCTTCACCACCCTCATGGGCGAAAACGTCGAGGAGCGCCGCAAATTCATCGAAGAAAACGCCCTCGACGTCCGCAACCTGGATATCTGAAGGACATGGGGGAAGCCGATACAACTCGCGGTACCTATCGCGCGGCCATCCGCTGGGGATTGTTTCTCGCCGGCCTCATCACCGCCGGCATGCGCGCGCCCGAGCTCCATCGCTTCTGGGTGCAGTGGCACTCACTTCTCGGCGCAGACGCCTCCGCGGCAGACGCCTATCGCACCTATTTCCTGGTCGAGCTCGGCATCCTGGCCTTCATCCTGGCCGTGGCCGTGGTGCTGTTCTGGGCCCTGGGCCCGCGGAAGAAGACGGAGTGATCTACCAGTTGAGCTGGACCACGCTCCCGGGACTGCGCGGGCTGGCCTGCAGCGCCTTCCACGCCACTCCCACCGCCGCGCCCGACAACGAACGCGGCGTGGCTATCGACTTTGCGACCGAGGCCCGGCGCGACGCCTTCCTTGCGCGCCTCGAAAAAGAATTCGCGTCGCAGCGCTTTTCCAACGCCGCCTCCGCCTTCGAAGCGGTGAAAGCGGCCGTGCTCGCCTGGGCGGCAAAATCGTAGGGGCGCGGCATGTCGTGCCCCACACCCCCGGAGCCGATTGCTGCCCGGGATTCTTCCGATTTTCGTTTTTCGAGTTTCGCCTTAGGGAGCTGCTGACACATGGCCGATGAAAAAAACCAGTCTGTGATGTTGCCGGTCGACATTGAAGTCGAGATGCGCAAGTCCTATCTCGACTACGCCATGAGCGTCATCGTCGCCCGCGCCATTCCCGACGTCCGCGACGGCTTGAAGCCCGTACAGCGCCGCATCCTCGTCGCCATGAACGATCTCGGCCTCGCCTCCAATCGCGGCTACCGCAAATGCGCCAAGATTTGCGGCGACACCTCCGGCAACTATCACCCCCACGGCGAGGCCGTCATCTATCCCACACTCGTCCGCCTCGCCCAGCCCTTCGTCATGCGCTATTCCCTCGTCGACGGCCAGGGCAACTACGGCTCCGTTGACGGCGATCCCCCCGCGGCCATGCGGTACACAGAGGCCCGCCTCGCCCGCATCACCGAGGAAATGCTCGCCGACCTCGAGAAGGAAACCGTAGATTTCACTCCCAATTTCGACCAGACCCGCGAGGAGCCCGTCGTCCTCCCCGCCAAGGTCCCCAATCTCCTCATCAATGGCGCCAGCGGCATCGCCGTCGGCATGGCCACCAACATTCCCCCGCACAATCTCCGCGAAGTCATTGACGCCACCATCCTCCTCCTCGATAAGCCCGACGCCTCCCTCAAAGAGCTCATGAAAATCGTTCCCGGCCCCGATTTCCCCACCGGCGGCTACATCAGCGGACGCGAAGGCATCCTCCAGGCTTACAAGACCGGACGCGGCAGCTTCCTCATGCGCGCCAAGGCCGCCATCGAGCAGAAATCCAAGGACCGCGAAGACATCGTCATCACCGAAATCCCCTACCAGGTCAACAAGGCTCGCCTCATCGAGCACATCGCCGAGCTCGTCAACAACAAGAAGCTCGACGGCATCATCGAGCCGCGCGACGAATCCGACCGCGAGGGCATGCGCATCGTCGTCGAGGTCAAGCGCGGATACGAGCCCAAGCTCATCCTCAACAATCTCTTCAAGCTCACCCAGATGCAGGAGTCCTACGGCATGATCCTGCTCGCCATCGTCAACGGCCAGCCCCGCGAGATGGGCCTCGTCGACCTCCTCCGCCACTTCATCGAGCATCGCCGCGATGTCGTCCTCCGCCGCACCCGCTTCGACCTCCGCAAGGCACGCGAGCGCGAGCACATCCTCGTCGGCTACCAGGTCGCCCTCGACCATCTCGACAGCGTCATCCGCGTCATCCGCGGCAGCGCCAGCCGCGCCGAAGCCAGGCTCAACCTCCTCGATTTCTTCTCCGACAAGGAAGTCACCATTTCCGAAAACGGCCGCCAGCGCAAACTCGAGGGCGTCAAGCTCGACGGCCGCAAATACAAGCTCGGCCCCCTCGAGGGCGCCGCCGCCGGACCCTCCTCCTCAGGCCTCACTCCCGCGCAGGTCGACGCCATCCTCGAGCTCCAGTTGCACCGCCTCACCCAGCTCTCCGTCGACGAAATCCTCAAGGAACTCAAGACCATCCGCGAGCGCATCGCCGAGCTCGAGGAAATCCTCGCCAGCGAGAAAAAACTCAAGTCCGTCATCGCCGCGGAGCTCCGCGAAGTCCAGAAGGACTACGGCGACGACCGCCGCACCCAGATCGTCGACGCCGTCGAGGAAATCAAGCTTGAAGATCTCATCGCCGACGAGGACATGGTCATCACCGTCAGCCACGCCGGCTACGTCAAGCGCACCTCCACCACCACCTACCGCCACCAGGGACGCGGCGGCAAGGGCCGCATCGGCGCCAAAACCCGCGAAGAGGATTTCGTCGAGCATCTCTTCATCGCCTCCGCACACAGCTACATCCTCCTCTTCACCTCCAAGGGCCGCATCTACTGGCTCAAGGTCTACGAAATCCCCGAGGCCGCCGCGGCCACTCGCGGCCGCGCCATCAACAGCCTCGTCAAATTCCAGGAGGACGAAAAACTCACCGCCCTCGTCGCCGCTCGCAATCTGGAAGAGGCAGGCCGCTACGTCTTCTTCGCCACCAAGCTGGGCACCGTCAAGAAGACCGCTCTCGCTGAATTCTCCAACGTCCGCTCCACCGGCATCATCGCCATCAACCTCGAGTCCAAGGACGAGCTCATCGGCGCCATGCTCACCGACGGCAAGCAGATGATTTTCCTCGCCAGCCGCGATGGCCAGGCCATCCTCTTCCGCGAGTCCGAAGTCCGCCCCATGGGCCGCAACGCCGGCGGCGTCAACGGCATGGACCTTGCCAAGGACGACTACGTCGTTTCCATGGAGACCGTCCAGCCCAACTTCTCCCTGATCGCTGAGAAGCACAAGAAGTCCACTCAGGACCTCGACGAGCTGGAAAACGAGCAGATCAAGGATTCCCTCTCTTCCCTCATGCTCACCGTTTCCGAAAAAGGCTACGGCAAGCGCACCCAGCTCTGCGAATACCGCATCACCTCCCGCGGCGGAAAAGGCGTCGTCAACATGAAGACCACCGACCGTAATGGGGAAGTCGTCGCCGCTCTCCAGGTCACCGAAGATTCCGACGTCATGATCATCACCGAGCACGGCAAGGTCATCCGCGTCCACGCCAACGAAATCCGCGAGGCCGGCCGTTCCACTCAGGGCGTTCGCCTGCTCCGTCTCGACGCCGACGACCACATCGCCGCGGCCGCCGCCATCCTCGAAGAGGAGGACGAAGCCCCCGCCGCCGAACCTCCCAAGAAATAATCGTCTTGCTCCCACCCTGTAGCGCAGGGCGTCAGCCCTGCGGCCCGTTCTTTTCTTCCCAATGGGCCTTTCCGCGGGGCTCCCGTCCCGCGCTACAGGATTCGGCAAAACGCGATAAAATCCCGCCGCATGGGTGAATCCCACAAACGCCGGATCCACCGCCTCGCTGCTCCCCGCGGCGCGTCTCCCTCTCTCCGCCCGGCCAGGGGCCGCGTCACCCTCATCGTCGCCATGCGCGCCCGCGCCGGACGCGAATCCGATCTCGAAAAGGAACTGAAGTCCCTCGTGGCCTGCTCCCGCTCCGAGCGCGGCTGCCTCGCCTACGACCTCCACGCCTCCTCAGACGTCCCCGGACTCTTCCTCCTCCGCGAGGTCTGGACCAGCCTCAAACATCATCAGAAACACTGGGAAACCGGCCACATGAAAAAGTGGGCCGAGAAGAAAGCCGCGCTCGTCGAAACGCGCGAAGCTTCTTTCTGGAGGCAAATCGCATGAAGAAACGGAAAGCGTCAAAACCGAAGCGGGCCGCCCGCCGCGCTCCCGCCCGCAAATCCGCCGCCCGCAATTCCGCGCCGGACGCCTCCGCCGCCGCCCTCCTGCGCCACACCGTCGCCACTCTCGCCTATCGCGCCGGCAAGGCCCTTCGCGGCGCGCCGCCCGAATACGCCGCGTTTTGCGCGGCCCCGGGCGTTCGCACTCCCGCGCAAATCCTGGCCCACATGGGCGACCTCTTCGATTGGGCGCTCTCCATCGCACGCGGCGCCGAAAAGTGGAACAACTCCTCCCCGCTCCCCTGGGACGCCGAAGTCGCCCGTTTTTTTTCCGCTCTCGCCGCCTTCGACCGCTACCTCGCCTCCGGCCAGACGCTTCACGCCTCCGCCGAGCGCCTCTTCCAGGGCCCTATTGCCGACGCGCTCCAGCACACCGGCCAGCTCACCCTCCTCCGCCGCGCCGGCGGTGCCCCCATTCGCGGCGAAAATTATTCCCGTGCCGACATCGTCTCCGGCCGCGTCAGCTCCCAGCAGACTCCGCCTCGCCGCGAATTCGACTGATGTGGGACAGGCCTCTCCGCCTGTCCCGTCCGCGCTAGTGGAAATTATCTTGCTTGTACCTCCGGCTTGCCCTCATGCAGGAAGGGCCTGTCCTGGCGCGCTGCGGCGGGAGAAGTTATTCTATGCCGCCGCCATCCTGCCGGCGTCTTTCTCTGTCTCTCTCTATTCCAGGTAATATCCCGGCCGCGCCCGCACGTTCAACCCCCCGCGGTCCACGCTCACCTCGATCTTGTGGAATCCCGGCTGGTTCCCCTCCGCGGGGCGGTATCCCAGCGTATACTGCGCGTGCAGCTCTCCGGCAATCGTGCTCAGCGATTTTTCAATCGTGCGGTCCTTGAACCCCGAAATGTTTTCTCCCCCGGTTCCGGCCGCGGCCACCTTCAGCACGTTTTCTTTCACCTTGTCTTTCACGTGCTGCACGATCCAGATGGCCACCGCCCCCAGGTCGGCTCCCCCGCTCCCGTTTTGCACGATTTCCGGCGTCGGCGCGATCCCCGGCGGCCCCGGCATCGGGCTGATCCCCGGAGGATACGGCGACGGCCGGTAGCGCGGCTCGCCCCTCAGCTCCGCAGCCGTCGTGGACAGCCCCACGCTGTAAATCGTCACGTTCTGCTGTTGCGCCGCCCGCAGCACTTCTCCGAATAGCGTTTCGCTCCCCGTGTCCACCGGCTCCGCCATCGCCAGGATCACCCTTCGCCGCGTCCTCGGCTCCCGCGAGAGCAGATCCACGCCCTTCGACAGCGCGTCGTACAGCGCCGCCCCCGATAGACCGGTCGGCAATTTGTTCATCGCCCGTTCCATCGCGTCCCCGCTCGTCGTCCACGGCTGCCGGATCTCCGCACGGTCGTCGTAGCTCACCAGCGCCGCCCGCACGTCCCCCGGCATCACGTCCTGCGACAGCAGGATCCCCGTCTTCCTCACCGCCGGCAGCAGCGCCTCCACTCGGCTGCTGTTCTCCACCACCACCACCACAGACAGCGGATCGCCGCCCAGGTCGAAATGCTCGATCTTCTGCTCCACTCCATCCTGCATCACGTGGAAATCGTTTTGCGAAAGGTTTAGCACCAACTCCCCGCTCCCGTTCCTCACCGTCACCGGCGTCGACACCCAGTCCACGTTCACACGAACCGATGGTTTCGGTGCTTCCTGGATGTGCCCCGGCGGCGCCATCGGTCCCGGCGGCGCCTGCCCTCGCACCGCCGCGGCCATCGCCACCGCCATCACCGTCATCGCCACGTCTCGCGCGCGCAACATCTTTCCCTCTGCCTTTTTGGACGCCGGGCGCTCCCCGCGGGTTATCCCCTCTCCCCTGTCGTCTCTTCCGCCATCCTATCACGCGCCCCTGCGCGCCATTGCTGCGCGGCAGGAAACCGCGCCGAAACCCCTCCGTGCGCCCCGTCGCCATCTGCGCCTAGAATGAACCGTGGCGCGCGCCTCGATTTCGCCGCAATCCCCCGGGCCCCGCTCGAGCCGGGTGAGCCCTGGAGCGGGACGATGAGCCACAAACATCCGCGTCATCTGACCCGCCCTGCCTACCAGGATTCCCAGTTCATGGAGAGCGCCACCGCGCGCCCCATGCGCATCCTCGCCGAGTATCTCGATCCCCTCACTCGTCTCCGCCACGCCGGCGTGGCTGACACCATCGTCATGTTCGGTTCCGCCCGCATGTTTCCTCTCGAGGAGTCTGAAGCTCATCTCCGCCGCCTCGGCCGTGCCGCCCGTCCCCGCGCACTCCAGGCCCGCCGCGAGCACGAACGCAAACTCCGCCAGGCTCATGCCGCCGTCCAGATGTCCCGCTATTACGAGGAGGCCCGCGTCCTCGCACGCCGCATCACCCAGTGGTCCGCTCGTTTCGGCGACAAGCCACGCCGTTTCGTCATCTGCTCCGGCGGCGGGCCCGGCATCATGGAGGCCGCCAACCGCGGCGCCGCCGAAGCCGGCGGAAAATCCATCGGCCTCAATATCCAGCTCCCCCACGAGCAGTACCCCAATCCCTTCATCAGCCCCGAGCTCAACTTCGATTTCCATTACTTCTTCATGCGCAAACTCTGGTTCGCACAGCTCGCCAAGGCCCTCATCGTTTTTCCCGGCGGTTTCGGCACCATGGACGAGCTCTGGGAGATGCTCACCCTCCTCCAGAGCGGAAAAATTCCCCAGCGCAATCTCATTCTCATCTACGGCCGCAAGTACTGGGATGAAGTCCTCGACTGGCGCGCCATGGTTCGCTGGGGCACCATCAGCGAATCCGACTACGGCCTCCTCCAGTTTGCAGACACCGTCGACGACGCCTTCGACCGCCTCCGCTCCGAGCTCGAAGCCAATCACCTCAAAGTCGACCTCGACTGGATGGGCTGACCCGGTAGTACACGCTTTCGCCTGTCCCCATGCAGGTGGGAGCCTGTGCGCTCTTCCCAGCCTGCACCGCCACGTCGCGCTCCACTCTTTTTCCGCGCGCCCGTCCCCAAAAACAAAAACGCCGATCCCCCTCTCCGGGGGACCGGCGCTTTGATTTCGTACCGCCGGCCTGCCCTGACCCGCCGCGGCGGGGAAGGGCTTCCAGCCGGCGCTTTTCTCGGTTCCAGCAGCCCGAAGCGCTTCAGTTCTTGCTGACCAGCACCTCGGGAAGGAATACCGCTTCAAACCGCTTCCGCTCGTCCCGGTCGTGCAAAAGCACGATGGGTGCCAGATGCAGCGGACGGTGGCAGCCCTTGCAGGCCGTCATTTCTCCCTGCAAGTCCTGCAAAAATCCATCCGCAAAACGGTACTCCGCTCGCGACCGGCGCGCCTGCTTCTGCCCCTGGGTCCCGCAGTGGGGGCAGGTAAACGTCACCGGATCCTCCTGGGGATCGCGGTGCAACGCGGCCCAGCCGGTGTACCGCACCCCTATCGTTTCTGTCGAACGCACGGACATGGAACTCAATCCTCCTGCCTATCAGGGCCTATTTCCAATTTGATAGATGCTTGGATGCCCTCCATTGTTGCATAATGGCAACACAATTGCTCCCGATTTTTCTGTGTCCTGCGTCACATTATCCTGTCTATTTTGTTGCAGTTAGAATTTTCGGCCACAACCGCATCCTTCCTCCACCCTCCTCCACCCCTTTTTCATACCTCTGGCGCCCTCCCGGGCCCTTCCGGAACCTCCAGGCCTTCCCCGGTGTCCATTAGCCAAAGGCTGCGCAACCTTCCCAAAACGAGCCCCTTTCGGGCTCACAGACGGGAACACGACTCTGCCGGGGCGTCGACGCGGGAGTTTGCCCCTGCCCGTGCCGCCCCCGGCCGGCCGTGCGCCCCGTCGAGGAGGCGCGCCCGTGGAATCCGAGAATCGCTTTACACGCTGTCTCTTGGAGCAGAAGGACGACGAAAGCCGCCTGGCCCGCCAGCGCCGCCGCCGCTCCGTCCTCATCGCCATCCTGATTCAGTTGATCGTCCTGGCTCTGCTCATGCTCCGCCCGCTCTTCGGCGCCCCCGCCGTGCTCTTCGCCGTGGAGCGCTACGTCCCGCTCCCCCCCTGGAAGGGCTCGCCCGCGGCCATTGACACCGGGCGGCGCCCCGAGCCGCCCGGCCGCCGCCGTATGCGCGACGTTCGCCCCGACGCGTTCACTTTCCTTCCTCCCGCACATCCCGTCAATCATCTCTTCGACTCCGCATCCGCGCCCGACATCGGCCCTGTTACCGACGGCCCGCCAGGCCCCGGCTTCGGCGATCCCAATGGCCTCCTCGAGAATCCCGGCCTCCCCGGCGTTGGCATGCCTCCCGCGCTCCCTCCGCCTCCCCACCTTCCTCCTCCTCCTCCCGCGCCGCGTTTCGTGCCTTCGGAGATTCAGCAGGCGCTCCTGGTCACCCGCATCGACCCCGTCTATCCCCCGCTCGCCAAGCAAATCCGCCTCGAAGGCACCGTCCTGATCCGCGCCGTCATCGCCCAGGACGGCCGCATCGAGTCCGCCGAGGTTCTCAGCGGCAATCCGCTCTTCGTCCGCGCCGCCCTCGACGCTATCCTCCGGTGGCGCTACCGTCCCACTCTCCTCAATGGCCGGCCCGTCGAGGTCGAAACCCTCATCACCGTCATCTTCCGCTTGCACTAGGTGGGACAGGCATTCCTGCCTGTCCTCCCCTCTGCGCTACGATGTGCTCGCTCGTCCGGGAGAGCAGCCCGAAGGCCATTGAGTGCGAGAGGGTCTCGACTTCCAGACCCTCTCGCCTTTGCCTCGCCTGCGCGCGCCTCCGCGGCGGACGGCTCGAAGCATCCGGCCGTTACGCCGTCTGCCCCGCCGCAGCCTTCTCTCTACCCTGCGGTACAATTGCTCGGCATCACCAGGGAGCGTGCGAATGCCCGTGGATGTTCCCGCCGATTATCCGGCCCGCCTGCGCCGCCGCCTCCGCGAACTCTCTCTCGTCCGCGGCGAGGTCACTCTCTCTTCCGGCAAAAAAAGCGACTATTACCTCGACTGTCGCCTCACCACTCTCGATCCCGAAGGCTCTGTCCTCGTCGCCCACTCCATCCTCGAATTGCTCTCCGCCAACTCCATCCGCGCCGAAGCCATCGGCGGCATGAGCATCGGTGCCGACCCCGTCGTCTCCTCCGTCGTCGCGCTCAGCCATCTCCAGGGCCGCCCGCTCCGCGGCTTCCTCGTTCGCAAAGAGCGCAAAGAGCACGGCATGCAGCGCCGCATTGAAGGCATCGGCCGCGTTCCCGTCCGCAACGTCGTCATCGTCGACGACGTCTGCACCACCGGCAAATCCACATTTGAAGCCATCGAAGCCGCGGAAAGCGAAGGAATGAACGTCGTCGCCGTCATCAGCGTGGTCGACCGCGAAGAAGGCGGCTCCGCCAATCTCCGCAAAAAATATCCCTACTTCGCCCTCACCACCGCC
>Ga0335077_10001118_pt1 | contig 31413 bp, 22 predicted proteins | sample Lox_Sample_31_FD_207151 | JGI IMG/M metagenome (GOLD analysis project Ga0335077, IMG submission 207151) | Soil microbial communities from Loxahatchee National Wildlife Refuge, Florida, United States - Lox_Sample_3.1 | ecosystem: Environmental > Terrestrial > Soil > Wetlands | place: USA... | reverse complement strand
GGGATGATTGTGGGGATTCCGGTGAAGGTGAACGCTGATTCCAGCGGGAAGCCGAACGGTGTTCTGGTGAAGGCGAACAGCCGTCGGAGCGAAGCGACGCGTGTGCCGGAAAGTGTTCGGCTTCGTCAACGACAATCCGAAGGGACGGGTTTTCCGGAGCGCAGCGGAGGAGCTTCGGCGGGGATTTGGGGTGCAGGGGGAAGGGGCGGCCAGCCCCTTTGCCCCTGCTTAGCTATGTAGAAGCACAACTCATTCTTGATAGCCACGGCTCAATCTTGCACGCCATGCTGTCGGACGAGGTCTCCCGTGTCAGGCAGACTTGGCGAATAAACGGCGCACGGTTGTGCTAACGCCTGTTAGCAGAAGTTATAACCATGCCGCAGCCGCAAGTCATTGCATTGGCTGATTAAGGGGAGGACAATGATAGCGGAACGTGAACTCTTGATCTCCGAGGAGGCACGTCCATGCAAAGGCATCTCCTTCTCCTCATCCTGATCGAATGTGCTTGCCTGTACGGCTGCATTGGTGCAATGCCACTGCGGCGACGTACCCTCGGACAGCAGGGCCCAATGACCGACGTTGACCTTGCGTTTATCGAGAATGGGCAGACCACGCGCGCCGAAATTCTGCAGAAGTTGGGGACCACGAATGTCGGTCTTGCAAGCGATCAAGTCTTCTTTGGACGATGGCGGACATCAAAATGGGCCGCTTGGGTGGTCGCGGCGGGGGGCTACGGTGGTGGCATGGCAGGCGCCGCCGGCAGAATCTGGCAAAACGCTAACCTGTTGGTGAACTTCGATTCGGCAGGTCGCGTCGAGAACTACGAAGTCTTCGCCGACAAGCTCCTGGTGGAAAAGCTTGCACGGGTCGTTCGTGAGACCAAGCTCGACCCAGAGGAACGCATGGAGGTGACTATCCCCTGCAACCAGGGCTGCGAGGCGGCTGCAGACTTCATCCTCTCGCGGCAGTCGCTCGAAATCGCAGAGACCACGCACATCAAAGGCAGAAAGCAGTTTCATTACAAAGTTCCAGCCCAGCAGTTGACCGTGATTCACGTCGATCGCTACCAGGATCAAGTCGGCTATCTCATGATTACTATGCACTTCTCGACAGACCTCAGGGAATTTCGTGGTCCCAAAGGGAAACAGTTGCACGTGCAGGTGACCGTACCACAGCTGACCAAACTGCTTGCTTATCGGTCCAATATCTATGCTGGACACCTACCGTGAGAACCGTGTCGTAATATCCCCATAGCGCTCATTGACCTCCTCAAAGGCGAAAAGAACGCGCAAAGTTGTGCAACCAATCGTAGCCGGTGTCAAGACACAGCAAGGCGGCATGGCCTGACTGGCTAGCTGGATGAATCTGTCTGCGGGTCACCGGTATCCGCAAAACGGGGCCCAGCGTTAGCGGAATCACAACCGAGGTCCGATTGTGAGGTTCACTTGCCACAACTCTGCCGCCCACGAGCAGACAATAGATGACGCCGCAAGCTTTTTGCGATACCTTGCTTGGCTGGCGAAACGCTTCCCGCGGAGAAGGCCCTATGAAAACCGCTCCGTCTTGGCTGTTCGCTTTGCTGTTGACGACGACACTCGCTACGGGACAGACCACGCGTCTGGAACAAGTCCAGAACAAAACCATCCTTCTCCTCACTCCTCACCCCGACGACGACGTTTTCGGTGCGGGAGGCACCATCGCCCTCCTCAACCGCAACCACAACAAGGTCTACGTCGCCATTTATACGAATGCCGACAAGGGATCTTACGATCCCGAGATGAACTCGCAGAAGCTCGCTGGCATCCGCCGCGCAGAAGAGGGAGTTTCCGAAGGCATCCTCGGCACACCCAAAGAAAACATTCTCTGGATGGGATACGACGACGGCATGCTCGAGTACGCACCACAACCGAAACTCACTGAAGAGGCAACCGCCATCATTCGGCGCATCCGGCCCGATATCCTGCTGAGCGTTGATCCCGGTGAGTGGTACGAGCGCTGGCACAAAAGCGACCACCGCATGGCCGCCTTCAATACCATCGATGCGGTGCGCGCAGCCGAGTTCTGGCTCTATTTCCCCAACCAGAAATTGCAGCAGGGACTTCAGCTCTACAAGGTCCCGGGGATGTATTTCTTTTATCCCTTGCCACAGGAAGCGAACTGCTTCGTCAACATTGACGGCGTCGCGGAGCTGAAGTTTGAGGCGGCAGCCAGGCAGGTCAGTCAGTTCGAGCCGGCTGTGAACAAGTATCGCGACGACTGGGATCCGGCCGATCTGCAAAAAGCCAAAAAGGACATGAGCAACGAGCAGGCGAAAAAAGACGGCCATTACGTTGAGGCCTTTCGCTACGCGACTGGGTTCGTCCAGTATTGAACTCGGGAGGAGAAACATGTCTGAACTCGCTTTATTCGGCGGCAAGAAGGCGAAGGGAAAGGCGTTCCCGCTGTGGCCGCAGTATGACGAGAACGAACGCCGTGCGCTGCAGGAGGTTCTCGAAAGCCGCGTCTGGTGGCGCACTCCCGGCACCAAAACCCTGGAATTTGAAAAGGCATTCGCCAGTTATCACGGAGCTCGCTACGGAATTGCGGTCACCAACGGCACCGCGGCGCTCGAAGTAACCATGGCCGCATTGGATATCGGCCCCGGAGATGAAGTGATCGTTCCCGATTTCACTTTCATCGCTACCGCCAGCGCCGTGCTTTTCGCCAATGCGTTGCCTGTGCTGGTCGACGTTGACCCGCAAAGCTACTGCCTCGATCCGGCGTTAACCGAAGCCGCGATCACGTCCAGAACCAAAGCCATCATCGCTGTGCACATGGGCGGCCAGCCTGCCGATCTGGATCGCCTGCAGGAACTGACAAAAGGACATGGAATCCATCTCATCGAAGACTCCGCCCATGCGCATGGCAGCGAGTGGAAGGGACGAAAGATCGGTACGTTCGGCACAGCCGCCACCTTCAGTTTTCAGGCAAGCAAACTCATGACCGCCGGAGAAGGCGGCATCATTATCTCCAATGACGATACTTTTGAACGCCAGGCGCGCTCCGTCCACGACTGCGGACGCATGCCGGGCGAATGGTTCTACAGCCACTTCATCTATGGCTCGAACTACCGCCTCAGCGAATGGCAGGGGGCAATTCTTACAGTTCAGCTCAGCCGACTGGAAGAGCAGACCCTCCATCGCCTTGGCAATGCGCGCCTCCTGGACAAGCTTTTCGCCGACATTCCCGGAATCACGCCGCAGAGCTGTGATTCACGCTGCACGCGCAATGGCCGGTATGCGTATATCTTCCATTTTGACGCAAAGCAGTTTGCCGGCATCTCGACGGAGAACTTCATCGCCGCTTTGAACGCCGAAGGAATCCCGACCCAGGCAAGTTACCCTCCCCTGCATGAACTGGATTGTTTCCGTAACGGCGAATACCGGAAATGCCTTAGCGGCGCGCAGGCTACCGAGCCTCACGATTTCTTGCGGCAATCCTTCCCGGTCACGCAGCGTGCAGCCTGGGAGACGGTGTGGATTCCGCAGTTCGCGCTGCTGGGCGACGAGGAGGATATGAACGAAATCGCCGCCGCCATCCGCAAGATTCAGCGCAATGCGGAGGCAATCGCCGCCAATGCCTCACAAGCCACCGCCGAACATGTCGCGCGCTGAAGTTCTTGCATGTATGGTCGAGAAGATCGCGTACCGCGGCTGGAATAACGCGTGGCGGCTGTCCAACGGTACAGTCGAGTTGTTGGTATTGGCCGCCGCCGGTCCGCGGATTCTGCGCTACTTGTTCTGCGGCGATGAGAACATCCTTCACGAAGTCGACAGCGATGCCGGCCTGAGCGGCGGAACCGACTTCCGCCTTTATGGCGGACATCGACTTTGGGCTTGGCCAGAGATCGACCGCACCTATTTTCCTGACAATCGTCCCGTGTCAGTCACTCAGTCAGGCCGCACAGTTCGCTTCACGAGTCCGGTTGAAGACTTCGCGCCGGGGACTCTCCTGCAGAAGCAGTTTGACGTTTCGCTGAATGCAGACGGAACCGGTGTGCGCATCGACCACACAATCACAAATTGCGGTACGGAGGCCACCGAGCTTGCTCTCTGGTGCCCGACAATGATGCGTCCCGATGGCCGCGCAATCCTGCCGTTGCCGCCGCGAGCCGCAATGGATGCCGAGCATTTTCAGTCAGCCGGCCCTTTGGCCTTGTGGTCATTCACCGACCTGGCCGACTCCCGCTGGACCTTCGGTACGGAATTCATCCAATTGCGCCAGGAGCGAAACCCGGCCGGCAGGTTCGCTGAACAGATGTCGGGAGTATTTAATCCGGCAGGATGGGGCGCCTATTATTTCCGCGGCTCGTTGTTCGTGAAATGCGCTTCGCCTGTCTCACGGGCTCGCTATCCAGACTTCGGATGTAACTTCGAAGTCTTCACCAATCCCGAGTTTCTGGAACTCGAAACTCTGGCGCCGATTACAGTCCTGAAACCCGGAGAATGCGCAAGCCACACGGAATTCTGGACGCTCTTTCGGAACGTGCGGTCCGGAGAAGACGACGAATGGATTCGCGCCGCCGTCGTTCCTTTAGCAACTTCGGCAAACGAAGAGGCGGCCAGGCATCTTTGAGAGCTTTCTGTGGATGTAGTGGTAGTCGACTGAACTCTGTTCAGGAGGAATGATCGATGATGCACCACAGGTCTTATCTGCTTACCCTCCTGCTCGCTTTGATCGTATTGACGTCACACAGCTCGTCTTCAGCTCAGGGCACACGAAAGCTTCCCGCGAAAGTGCCCCCCAAGCGAACTTCCCAAATCCAGGACGGATTCGGCATCAACTCTGACTTGCCTCGCGATCCCTACTTGCCCTGGAATCGCTGGTGGTGGACGCGCATGTTCGACGCCGGCTTCAAATGGATCCGCATCGGGCAGTACGAAAATAGCTCCGACTACACAAGCTGGGACTGGATCGAGCAGAAGCGCGGCGTTTACGCGGCGTTGCCCGAACTGGATGACGCCGTGGATTCCCTCGTCGATAGCGGAATGAATATTCAGGTCCAGCTACTCTACGGCAACCAGATGTATACCGCGCGCAGCGGCAAGTTGCCGGATGTGAGTGTCCCCGAGCCCAGCTCTTTTCACAACGACGACCGGAGCCTGTACTCAGTGTTCTGGCCTCCCGTGACAGCGGAGCAAACCGCGGCGTTCAACAAGTATGTAGCGTGGACTGTGGATCACTTCAAAGATCGCATCCACTACTGGGCACTGTGGAACGAGCAGGACATCGGCTACTGGAATCCGTGGGGAGACCCCGAGCAATATGGCCACCTTCTCACACCATTCATCGACACCGTCCACAGAACCGATCCGCAAGCCAAAGTCATCTACGGAGGCCAGGCCGATCCCAGCCGCGAATTCACGCAGCGCGCCCTGGACGCTTGCAAGTGCGCCCCGGGGATTGATGTTTACGCGTATCACACCTATCCCGGCTATGGCCAGAACATGAATCCCGAAATGATGGACTACGGCGCCTACCTGAACGAATCGCCGCGCGCTTTGCGGGAGCTAGTGAAGAGCTATCCAGGAGTGAAGCCGGGGATCCCTTTCTTTGATGACGAATTCAATTCCATCCCTTCCTGGGCTGGGTCCGACGAATGGGTCCAGTCGAAGTACCTGCCGCGGGGAATCATCTACAATCACGCGGCGGGAGTGAAGACCTTCGTGTGGCTTTTGGCAGCGGGCACGGACGGGAATGAGTACGATGATTTCGGCATCATTCACGGACTCACCAACCACGATTACGATTTCACACCCCGGCCCGTGTTTTACGCGCTGCAAAACACGAATGCCCTTTTTGCGGATACCGGCTTTGATTCCTCAATCGAAATCTCCGGCGTTGATGTGCCAGCATTGCGCCGCAAGAGCGGATTCCCCTTCCTCAGCTACGGTTTTCGAGCAAAGACTGGCAAGGCCATCGTCGCGTACTGGCTCGCGGCGCACAGCTTGCCCGGGAGCACGTTCCCGACGTTTTATGAGACATTCTCTCTGAAAAATACAGGTATTCAGCATCCGGTGCTCATCGACGTGGTCTCGGGAGACATTCGCCCGCTCCAGTGGAAAAAGGACAGCACAGATACCCTGGAATCCATTCCCGTTACCGACAGCGTCATGGCGATTGCCGACGCAGACTACTTCGACTGGCCGGTTCTTCCCGAAGCCCCCAGCTCGCTGAACGCTGCCTGGAAGGACGCCGTGGTCAAGCTGACATGGCAAGTGCACAGCGGAGATGCGGAACACATTGTGGTTGAGCGCCGGAAAGACTCCGGCAACCAACGTGGGTCCTGGCAGCGGATTGCCACTCTCGCTGCATCAGCCACCGAGTTCAGCGACCCAGAGGTGGGGAAAGGACAGAACGCACTCTACCGCGTAAGAGCGGCGAACAGTGCGGGCAACTCAGCATTTTCCAATACAGCTCGTGTAGCGGTTCCATGACCAGATCTGCCAGCAGCCCGCCGCGAGCAGAATTTCGGCATTGTCTCTCGTGCGGATAAGTCAGGAATACGCGACAGCGGGACACCCCAGCGATTTGCAGACAGCCGGAGATCTGGCGCTTGCATCCATGAATTCTGGATACCAGCTACTGATGCTGCCTTTCTTGTCTGGGCCCGATGCTCTTTTACTATCTCTTCTATAAATCAGCCACGATTCCACGCGCTTTGTCTCTCTGGGGTCGGGCAGCAGTTTCACTCGCCCTGATCGGAACCGTGTCTGCTCTAGCCAGCCACAAACTTTCATTTGCCGTATACCTTCCTTACCTTCCATTTGAATTTGTCGTCGGAATCTGGATTTTAGTCAGGGGCGGTCGTTCATAACCGCCGGCTCAACACCGAGTTGAAACGTGGGCGCACGGGCTTCCCGGTCACTTTGTCCCGTGACTCTGGTCACTGCGTCCCTGATCGGCGATTAGTTCGAATTGTCTGGATCGGGGAAAGGACTGTCTCCAGCACGTTCATGGAGCCGCTTGGCCATGACATTCCATTTCGATTGCGTGTTCTATTACGTGTCGGATGTGGAGCGGTCCATTCAGTTTTATCGGGACATTTTGGGATTCAAGCTCGTTTCCCGAGATGCGGTTGCCCGCTTCGATATCGACGGTGTCCTATTTGAGATCGTTCCCTCCAGCGTGACCCACAAAGTTCCGCGAACAGGAAATGCACGCTTGTGCTTGCGCGTCGATAGCGTCGAGGAATCGTTGCGAGAACTGGAATCGAAGGGCGTGCATACGGGCCCTGCCCAGGACAAAGGCACAGGTGTGCTGGGCTCATTTGAGGACCCTGATGGCAATGAAGTCTGCCTCTGGGAGTACCGTCCCCGAGAAGGCAGAAATGCGGCCCTCGCTTACGAGCGGGAGGTAGCACAATGAAGGGTTCAAGCCTATGGGTTGGCGGCTTCATCGATTTCGTATCTGTTGGAGGAGTCCATGGCAAATGCATCTGCGGTCGAACGGCCATCAGCCCCGCCTACGCTGAATCCCGCGAGGGGGCTGGTTCAACTTATAGGAGCCTCCGCCTGGTGGACCGGCTCGCTTTTTCTGAGCGCCGGCCGTCTTGACTGGATACGCGGGTGGATCTCTGTCGTATTGTGGGTCACGGGGATGACCACAATCGGAGTCGTCGGGTATCGTTACAACCCCGCGGTGATGAACGCGCGAGCACAACGCCGCCGAAAGGGCACGAAGCATTTCGACAAGGTCTTTTGGGCTCTCTATTTTCCTCTCCTGTTCATTCAGCCTGCAGTCGCGGGGTTGGACGTAGCGCGGTTTGGCTGGTCGTCGATGCCGTTTGGCTTTGCATATGCCGGCGCGATCGCCTTCATCCTGGCGATAGTGCTAATGGCATGGGTTCTTTGTGTCAATCCGTTTGCCGAGGCAACAGTCCGCATCCAGAGGGATCGTGGCCAGACTGTCGTCATGTCCGGACCGTACCGCTTTGTGCGCCATCCTATGTATGACGGCTCCTTCCTGATGTATCTGGGAATGCCGCTGGTGCTCGGCTCCCTCGGGGCACTCATCTTAGGCGTAGCGATCGTAGCTCTGATGATCTGGCGTACTTCTCGCGAGGATCAGACCCTTCGCCAAGAACTTCCCGGTTATGAGGAGTTCACCAGGCGCACACGTTATCGGCTGTTGCCAGGGGTGTGGTGACAAAAAGAAGCAAGGAGGACAGACCACCTCTCTGCGCAACAAGGAGGAGTCATCATGGATGACCTCAAAATCTACCGCTGGAGCGGCGCATGCGGCTTGGCCGCGATCGCCGTGTTTTTTATCGAGTTCCCCTTCTACATGGTGCGGACTGGCTTTTCGGGCGTTACAGACCCAGCAGGTCTTGCCGACTACACCGTCCGCAACGGCACAAACATCATGACTTGCGTGTTTCTCGATCTCGTCATCGTCACCCTCATGGTGGTTTTCGCCGCAGGTTTGCGCCACCTCATCCGCCAGGCTGATCCTCAACAGGAGTGGCTCGGCACCGTTTTTTTTGGCGTTGGCCTTGTCTACGTCACCATCACATTGGTTGCCGACTCGCTCCAGGCCGCCACTGTCGTAGACGCCCTCACGGTTCCCGCCGACCCCACCATAATTCGAACCATGACAGAGAGCATGTTTCTGATGTATGGCTCAGTGGCTTTGTTCCTGATGGCAGTGATGATGGCGGTGGCGAGTTACGCGACAACGGCCGGCCGAGCCCTGCCCACGTGGAGCGGCTGGCTGGGCTATGCCTGCGCTGTTGCTTGTCTCGCCTTTGTCCCCTCCATGTTTGTGGGCCGCCCCGATATCAAGCGTTTCTACAATCCTGCGGGCTGGGGACCGGAGGCCATCGCGTCCGGCTTCCCCCTGGCAGCCTGGATGATCGCCGTGGGCGTCCTGATGATCCGGAAAGGCAGGCGGGTTGCGCAATCTCCGGCGGCGGCCTAGGAAAGTTGGATCGTGCAGAGTGATCGCACTCTGCGCACTTACGACTTGTTTTTCTCGAAGGATTCAATGGGCCCATTGGGACATTTTTCCGTAGGATTAGCTGCCAAGCCCGCGGCCCCTAAAGTGCCGATTGGCGTTCTGCTGCTGGCCACGTGGATTCTCGACGCTTTCGCCATCGCTGCTGGTTTCACGGGCATCGAGCGCGCCCAAATCGGCAATCCCTGGTCGCATGGCCTCTTTATGTCCGTTGTCTGGTCTGTGGCATTCGGCCTGTTGGCCGCGCGCATCTACCGTGATTACCGCGCCGGGGCCGTCGTAGGAGCTCTGGTCTTCAGCCATTGGGTGCTCGACTTCATTTCGCATCCCATCCCTTTTTCCAGCTTTTCCTGGCGCTCGTGGCAGTGGAGCTATGGACACACGCTGCCATCCGACCTCCCACTTCTGTTCGGCAACTCGCCGAGAGTCGGCCTCGGTCTGTACAACTCCATCAGCGCAGTCGAGGCCACGGTGCTGGAGTTCGGCATGTTCGTGGTTGGGGCCGCAGTGTACGCAGCCTTCATCGTCAAGGGGAAAAGAGAATCGAGCACTGCCGCAAGCGAAAGTTACGAAGCAAAGAGTTAAATCCACTGAACCATCTCCCCCAGGTCACCGTCAGAGAGGTGCTGCCATGAAGGAAGCTCGGATTGTCGCAATCGTCGCGCTGATGTTTCTGGGTCTGTCCGGAGTCATTGGAGCGATTCCTCTAATCGTGAACCCGGGCGGTGAACCGTGGCGTATGTCGCAGAGCTTGCTGCAATATTCTTCGTTCCGCTCGTACCTTGTGCCTGGGGTCATTCTGCTGGTAGCGAATGGCATGCTCAGTCTCTGGGTTGTGGGGCTGACCGTGGGCAAGCATCCGGGATTCGGCTGGTGGGTAATCGCGCAAGGAGTTGTATTGCCCGGCTGGCTCATCGTTGGGTTGCGATGTTGCGACTGATGGTTTGGCCGCACTACTTGTATGGCGCAGTCGCGATAGCGTTGGTCATTTCAGGAATCGCCATCGTGCGCACCAATCCCAGCCAAGGAGGAGTCGCGTGAACACTGCTGCCATCGTCACCGCAGAGATCTAAATCTTCAGGAGGCTGAGGGCCGAACAATATCCTTGTCGCGAAAAGAGAAAATGCGCTTATGATTGCACAGCGGACTCCACCCGCTCCTCATTCGAAGTACGGCTGTTCTGCATCAGCTTCGCCGTGCTCGAGTGTTGTTACAGAATCTAGTTTTTGGGAGCCTTCGGCCGTGTTGTCCAACTCGATTCCGAATTTGCGCCCGCTTCAGGTTGTGTCCTGGGCATCATAGAAAATCCGGAGGCCAGTCCCGAAGGCAAGACTCTCTCTGGCAACTTTCTGAAATGGAGGCCTGATGTCGACATCCTCCCTAAGCCCAAGCTTCTTCGAGCCTTCACGCGCCACGAAACGCAAGCTTTATGCAATCGGGATTGCGTTAGCGCTGGCCATTAGTCCTTTCTTGATTTGGCCTCAGTTGCCGGCGCGCCTGCTGGCAACCAATTTCGTGCCGCATCTCTACTGCCTGAGGAATCCAGGTTTGGTGTGGACCCACGTGGTGGCGGATTCCCTCATTGGGGTCGCGTATCTTGCGATCTCAATCACGCTGGGGTTCCTGGTTTATAAGGCACGGAATGACATCCCCTTTCGCTGGATGTTCGTGGCATTTGGGCTGTTTATTATTGCGTGTGGCGGAACCCATATCATGGAAGTGCTCACGATCTGGATACCGGTCTATATCCTCTCCGCGGCAGCCAAGCTTCTCACTGCCACGGTTTCGCTCACCACAGCAGCCGTGCTTCCCTTTAAGGTTCCACGAATCCTCACGCTGGTGCAACAGGCGAAAACATCCGAACAAGTGACTGCCCAACTGCGCGCCAGTGAGGAACGAAAGGAAGCCCTGCTGAGAGAGGTTCACCACCGGGTGAAGAACAACCTGGCCGTAATCTGCAGTCTTTTCTACCTGCAGTCCACCCATTCAAAGGAAGAGGAAACCGTCCAGATCTTTCGTGATATGGAGAATCGCGTGCACTCCATGGCTCTGGTGCACGAGAGCTTGTACGGCTCCGAGAATCTGGCGCGCATTGACTTTGGCGAGTACGCGCAGGCTCTGGTGAAAGATATATGTTCATCGTACGGCAGTCCGGGTGTTCCGCTGCACTTACGAACCGACCTGGAGTCTGTGATCATGAACATCGATATGGCAGTCCCGTGCGGACTCATACTCAATGAGTTGATGGCGAATGCGTTTAAGCACGGCTTCCCGAGTGGTACAAGGGGCGAGATCAAGCTGACGCTGCATCATGGGTCGGAGGGCAGATGCAGCCTTTGCGTGGAGGACAACGGAGTAGGTGTTCCTGCCGATCTGGATCTCAATACCAGAAAGTCACTGGGACTGAGTCTCGTGCGGTCACTGACCCGGCAGATTCGCGGTTCGTTCGAGCTGGTCAAAATCAATCCAGGGACCTCCGCGCGTTTGCAGTTCACGGTGGACGAACATGCAGCCTGAGCTTTCTCCCGGCCTACGTGCGCTGATCGTTGAAGACGAGGCTCTGATCGCGGAAGAGCTCAGAGAACGCTTGTCTCGCCTTGGTTTTTCCATAATTGCAGCGGTGGACTCTGCTGACCAAGGCATTGCCATCGCCATCAGAGAACGCCCGGACCTAGTTCTGATGGACATACGCCTGAAAGGCGAGAAAGACGGCCTACAAGCCGCAGAGGAGATACGCCGCCAGGTGGATGTTCCTATCGTCTATCTGACCGCCTATTCCGACCGGCCGACGGTGGACCGGGCCAGGGGGACTGAGCACGACGGCTACATTCTGAAACCGTTTCAAAGATGCGAACTGCAGTCGACCATTGAAGTGGCGTTGCAGCGGCACGCCATCAGGGCGAAGCAGAAGCAACAATAGTTTAGCCGCGTTTCACATGGAGATTGGCGCGTCGGCGCGAGTTTGTGGCAATCCTGGACAAAAAGACGGCACCAATTCGCGTAACCCGCCGCAAGCTGGTCCTGGATCCGGTGTGAGAAGCGAACGAGTCTTTCGGATCCAAGTTGATCAAAGTTAAGCATTGCTCGCGGCGTTCCTACCGGCAGCCACTTTCACTGGCGCGCAGGAAAGTTTCGCGGAGCCTGCAGCAAACGGACCCGGAGCGAGCTGCGCCCTGACCTGATGAAAGCTGTGCAAAACGGTCACCTGACTGTTGTACAGAAGACCAGTATGCAGGACTCTGAGCGCGCCGTATATTGGAGGTGGGTTCAGTTCAGATGATTCACGAAACGTAAGTTTGAGACTCTTGGAGACTCCACTTTATGGACAGGCTTCGCATGGGCACCAACTATCCAGATGGCCCTGGGTATCGAACGTCACTCCGCGCGCAGAATGCTCATAAGGTTTATGGAAGCTGCGCGTCGCGCGGGCAGCAATGAAGCGGTCCATGCCAGGAGTAGTACGAAGAGTGCGGCTAGGCTCAGCACCAGTGGGTCGAGAGGACTAACACCAAATAGGAAAGAGCCCAACAGCCGGGAAACCGCAGCCACACCCAACAGTCCTATGGCACACCCGAGCATAGCTACTTTCGTCGCAGATGCAAAGACGAGGCGCAGAATGCCGGATCGTTGGGAGCCTAAAGCCATGCGGACGGCCATCTCTTGTAGGCGCAGAGCAACCGAGAAGGCGATGACGCTGTACATCCCGAGCGCCGCCAAGAGCGCCGCCACCAGGGCAAAGGCAGAGATCAGCGTGGTGTAAAAGCGGCGTGGAGCTTCGCTTTTGGAGAGCATGCTCTCCATGCTCTGGACATGAGTGAGGGGTAGCTGAGAGTCAAGCGATCGAACTGTCGCACGCAGAACATTCTCCATCTGATCAGGCTCCATCGCCGTCCGCACGACGACAGAGCCTCCGTTTCCGTTCAGGTCCGTGGGAGAGGCGAAGGGTCCTATGGACTTCTCGTACTGTTCGACTGGTGTGTAGTACTGTTGCTTGCTGGGTACGTCAGGCGACGCCTCCTTTACGTCTGCAACTTCACCTACAACCGTCAGCCACGGTATCCTGGTTTCTTGCAACCCCAGCCGCAGATGCTTGCCGATCGGACTTGAACCCGGCCAGCAGTATTCGGCGAGCTTGTGGTTAACGATTGCTACCAGTTGCGCGTCCGCAGTGTCCGCCGGAGTGAAGTAACGCCCAGACAAGAGCGGGACCCCAATCGCCTGCAGATAGTCACCCTGCACCATAACCTGCGTAGCAAGATTCATTCCGGCTCCCTTAGGTGCGACATATCCTTCTGCGTCGATTACAGTATTGCTATCGCCGCCCGAAGCCGGAAGAAACGAGGTCAGCCCTGCAAACTTCACGCCGGGAAGCTGCCGAAGACGGTGAATCAGTTCGTAATTGAATTCATCGACCGCTGATTGGGTTGTGTACTGTTGTTTAGGCAGCGAATACGAAGCCGTGAGGACATGGTCCGGGCGGAAGCCGAGGTCGACGGCCAGCATCTTTTCAAAGCTCCGCAGCAATAATCCGGAAGTCGCCAGCAATATCAGTGCAACGGCGATTTCGCCAGCCACCAACGCGGTGCGAAGCCACACATGCCCCCCGCCCGGAGTGCCTGTGCGCCCGCCTTCTTTAAGGGCCTCATTGACCTTGGTCCGCAGGGCGGCGAAGGCCGGAGCCAGTCCACAGATGATGCCGGTCAGCACCGAAAGCACGATTGCGAACAGCACAACCTGCCCGTCGAGTCTGATTTCCTGAATACGAGGCAGCGTTTCGGGCAGCAGGCTCACGCCCACTCGCAGCGCGATACCCGCCAGCCCCACACCCAACACACCTCCGCAAATACTCAACAAGAGGCTTTCAAGGACCGCCTCGCGCAAGAGCGTACCTGCAGGCGCTCCCAGAGCAAGTTGCAGCGTGATCCGCCGCCGATGACGGATGCTTCGAACCAACAGAAGTCCGGCGAGGTTGGCACAGGCGATCAGCAACACAATCATGGTGGACAGAAACAGCGTCCGTACGAGTCGGCGAGCCTGCTCAACCGTCTGCTCATGGAGAGAGCGCACTACCGCCTGAATGCGCAGATTCGACATGAACGGGGGATAGCTGCGCATCGTCTCCTGGGCAACACGCTCCGCGTCGCTCTGTGCCTCCGCCGCGGTGATTCCCGCCTTCAGCCGTCCCACCATCCCGAAGTTCCAGGATGCCGCTCTGGTGGTGAGTTCTTCCGTAGTGAAGCTCATGGGAACCCACAGCTGACTTTTGTTAAGGTGTCCCGGCACAAGGGGGAATTCGAAATCGCGCGGCATCACGCCGATCACGATGTAGGGCCTGCGATCGAGTAAAATCTTAGTTCCCAATACGTGCACATCGCCATGCAGCCGGCTCCGCCAGAGTGTGTAACTGACGATTGCCGCCTTCTCGGATCGGTCATCCTCCTGCTGCGTAAAGAATCGGCCCATCAGGGGCGCGACCCCAAGGGCTGTAAACGCCCCGGCTGACATCCGCCCCGCGTTCACCTGCGCTGGCTCTCCAATGCCGGACAGTTCGTAACCTGTCGATTGATACCCACCAAGAGCCTGGAAGCTGTGCGTGTCGCGCGTGTAGGCGCGAATATCGGGGGCCGTGACGCCGGCCTCGCCGTGGCCTCCTTGCAAGATGTCGGAAAGCACTACCAGGTCTTCGGGATGCGGGAATGGCAAGGGGCGAAGGAGCACGCCTTCCACAATAGAGAAAATGGCGGTCGCGGCTCCGAGTCCCAGTGCCAGCATCAGCACGGCTGCGGTCGTGAAGCCTGGCGACTTCAGCAAATGACGAAGAGGAATCCGTAATTCATGCAAAGACATACGCGTCAGATCCTTAACCGAAATTAGGCAGGCCTGGACTGGACAGTGGTCCCCCTCGACCGAATACGAGTCAGACTCGGCAATTGTTCCGTAATGTCTTGCTGGATCAAGAGGCGCGCGGTACGGTCGGTAAAGATTTTCGTTCTGAACGTGGGTCGACCGCGCGAAGCCCAAGGTGGTGGCTCCTGAGTGAGGGGCAATCCGGAAGTTGAACCGTGGTCATCGGCCCATAGGTCGGCTTTGAGGGCATCCGTCAATAACGAATAGGGGATCTCCTCGAAGCCCGTTTCTGGATAATTTCTTCTTGGGCACTAGTCCTCCTCCCCTTGCCGGGGCGATATAGCACAACTCGACCAAAATGCCAGGTGGAGAATGGGCCAGCCCTAACCGAGAAAATTCTTAAGTCGTATGCGCGGGCTGTGGATGGCGAAAATCGGGCGGCACAAACTCCAGGTCGCTGGCCTCGGCCACCGCCAGCCGGATTTGGAATTCCAGAGTCTCTAAGGGAACCGGGTTCTGGTAGTCGGTCAGGCAAGCACGGAGGACCTCTTCCGCGCTGGAGTTGGAGGTCCGCAGCAAACGATATATCTTCACTGCTAGCGTTTCCGCTGCTCCAGGAGTGAGTAATAAAGGTACCAGCGATTTTAGGCTGGCGAAGTCTGAATCCTGGAGCGTAACACCGCGCTTTTGACAAAGCATGCGGAGGAGATCGAAGCTCTCGCGTGCGGTGGTGGTGGGGAACAGAGGAATTTTGACGTCCACCCGGCCGGGGCGCTTGAGATCCACCTCGATCAAGTCGGGGCGGCTCGAGGCCAGGATCCAGATCAGTTTTCCCCGGCTGGTGCTGCTGCCCATTTCTTCCGCGAGCATGGAATAGATACGACCGGAGATGCCGGAGTCGCCGCTGGCTGAATCGCGGCGGCCGATGGCCTGGTCGGCCTCGTCCACAAAAACGTAACATCGCCCAAGCGCTTGCAGCAGCCGGAAGATGCGTTCGAGATTGCCTTCGGTGCTGCCTACCCACTTGTCGCGGAAATTTTTGAGTTTGACGACGGGAACACGCGCCTCTCCGGCGAGGCACTCCACCATGAAGGTCTTCCCCGTGCCGACGGGGCCGCAGAGCAAATAGCCCTTGGGCATGGCGGCGAGATCGCTCTGCTGCCACAGGGCGATGTCCTGGCGGAGCCAGGCTTTCACTTTTTCCTGTCCGTGGATGTCATCTAGTGTTCGCGCAGATTCGATGAACTCGATCAGACCATTGCAGTCGTTCTCGACGAGCTGCTTTTTCAACTTGATCAAGTCAGCCGGCTCGAGACACTGCCGGGCATGCTCGCGGGTCTTGAGCAAAGTCTCGATGGCGCCCAGGGTCGAACCCGAAAGTTGCTGCGCAACATTCGGGAGCTGGCTGGCAAATTGTTGAAGAGCGCAAGCGTAGGTTGGCTTCAGAAATTCGAGGGCCTGCGCAAGTTCGCCGGAAACGGGCAAAGCGATCTTGATGCGGGCAGCGCGGGGATTGTTCACAATCAGCGGATGCAGGTCGTTGAGATTCTCGCTGACTAGAAAAGTTGCCAAAGAGTGGCCAGCCAGCAGGCTCTCGCTGGACCAGTCGCGAATCAGACTGGCCAGTGCATTTAGGTCATAGTCAAACCCACCCTGCAGCGAGGGCGCCAGAAGGTCGGCGCTCCTAATGATGCAGCCGACTTGCACATGTTCGCGATTTAGGCGTGCGAGATTGGCCGTGTAGCGGAAGTAGCGAGTGAGGGCCTCGACCGCAAGGCGGGGGGCCTTCGGCAGCTCCGGGTTTTCCTTGAGTTGTGGCCAGGTGGAAAAGATTTCCCCGCCCTTCTCGACCCGGATTCCATTGCCGATGTCATAGCTCAGCACCACATTGAAGCGCGGCAACAGCACTTGCAGCAGAAAATCGGTCAAACCACCCAAATGCGGGGTGGGTGAGGGCACCAGCATCTGGTCATTGACGTTGCCGTAGATGATGAACTGGTTGGCAGCATTGCTCTCGTAGAGTTGGATCGCATCCAGCGCCCACTGCGGCATGCTGGCACGCTGGGCCTGGTCTACGGATGGATTGCCCGAGGTTGCCGTCACGCGGGCTCCTTCTGCGATTTGGTCTTCTGCTGTCCGTAGGTCTGCTCGAGATTGCTGATCACCGACTCATCTTCGCCGAAAACCGATCCGCCCAATAGATCGCTGGCCAGTTCGATATCTGCGGAGATGGTCTGCGGCTTGCCTTGCACGCTCGCGTTCTCCAGGATCAGGTCCACCTGATTGTCGATGCGCGTAAGATCGCTTTCGATCTCTTCCAGCGTCTGCTGCTTCTTGCGCATGGTGGCGAGGCGCTTCCTGAGGATGTTCAGAGTCGCGGTTTTCGATTGGCGCAGCGATTCGGTTTCTTCTCCATCGCTAAGATCTTTCTCCAGTTCGGCAATCTTCTTCTCCAGGCTCTGCTCGGTCTCGCTGGCCGGGTTCAGCAGGTGGTGGCGGGCGACGAGAAGCTTGAGATAGACCCACTCCAGGTTCTTCAGGGCCTGATCGTTGCTGTCGATGATGTAGTCTTCGGCCTGCTGGCTGCGATAGACATCCAAGACCTGGTTGCATTTCTTGGCCAGGGCCCACAAGCGCTGTTGCGCAGTCGACTCGAGCAACTTCACCAACGCCTGGCGTTTTTGTTCTGCGCTCTCTTCGGAGAGCACGTGCGACTGCGCTTCCACCACCTTTTGAAACCGGGGATTGAAAGCGAGAGCGGGGACGACAACAGCTTCGATCGCCAGTCCTACGAGCCAGAATGCAGGCTGGGCGAACCCCAGGATGGCAAACGCAGCCGCGCCGAGAACGTTGACCGGAAGGCGGCCAAGGCTCGGCACGTCAACGCTGACGAGAAACGCGGACTTGAGGTAGCGCCACACGCTGGAATCTGCCGCGTCCGTGCACGCGGGCTAGGCCTTCTCCGTGCTTGCTGGCCCCATAGTTTTGGTGGTGCTTGGTGCAGGAGCCGATGTGTCCGCCGAGGCCGCGATGTCGAGCGCAATGCCTTCCTTGGCGGCGAAGTCGGCCAGGGCCTGGTCGGCCAATGCTTTCTGCTCGGCTTCTTCGACCTGAACGCCGGACGTATCCAGAGTATCGCGCGCCACGCGCACCCGGCCAGCGGCCTTCGATCTCTCTTCTTCAACAATCCCTTGCAGGCGATCCAGGGTCTCGCCCGAGCTGCCAATGCTGGTGATCATGCCCGACGCCATCTCGGTCAACTCGGCCAGAGCGCGCTTCATCTTCATGTCGTTGATGCCGGACTTGAGCGACTCAATCTTGCTGCGCGCGGTGGAGATGGCCACATCTCTGGCTTTCACCAGGTCTTTGTAGGTCTTCTCCGCCTGCTCGAGCTGGCCGCGGTTCTCGTCCAGTTCGCGCTCCACGGTTTGCAGGCGCAGCGCGTATTGCGCGGCGACGTCGCGGTTGCCGGCGCGCAGGTTGGCCGCGGCTTTTGCCCGCAGGTCGCGCTGTTCCGTCTCCTCCTGTCTCACCTGAGCGATCAGCCGCTCACACAGCCCGGCATGCGATGCCAGCCCCTGGTTGTACTGGCCGATCTGCTTGCGCAGGTTTTCCTGCTCGACTTCCAGCAGCGCTTCCGGGTTCTGGCGCTCCAGCCCGGAGATGAAAAGACTGAAGAAACCGCGAATAAGATTTGAAAGCCGTTGGAACATGGAGATCGTGCTCCCTTCGAATCGCTGAATCTGTTACACCTTACTCCTACCGGTTGCCTTGCGTGCGCTGCCAACTGGCCAGTAGATTGTTGACCACCTCCGCCTTGGGAGGCTCGCAAATCTTCTGCAAGTCCACCTGAATGCCATTGTTTGCATACAACTCGAACGGGCTGCCTGAAAACTTGATCGGCACATTGGGGTTCGCCGGACGGAAGCCGTGGGTCAACGATTCCTTCTGGATGGGATCGCTGAGCAGGAAATTCAGGAATGTGTCCGCGGCCTTGCGTTGATCGTTCGTGCTCCAGGGCGCATTAATAATGTAGTAAGGGTTCTCGTTCCAGGCATTGTACTCGGGATAGACCACACGCAACTGCCCCCACCGGCCCTCGGCGTTCTTCAGATAATCAATGACGACGCTCTCGTACACGTACAGCATGTCGAAGGAAGACGGTCCCTTCAGTACCATCTCTTTCATCATGTTGCCGGTGCTGTTCGACATGCCGCTGGCGCCGCGTTCCAGTTCCTCCAGCCATTTCTGAAAGCTGACGTCGAGCACGTCCTTGAGTGTCAGGTCTTTGGTCTTGTGGTGATAAGAGTAGGCCGCGAGCAGAATCGTCATCAGGCCCGAATTCGATTGGTTCGGATGAGTATGACCGAACTTGAACAGCCCCCACTCCGGATGATGTGCGATCTCGTCCCATCCGCCCTTGGCTTGCAGCGCCTGATTCACCGTATCGAAGGAAATGGTTTTGTATTTCTGGATGAACGGCTGATAGCGCTCTTCCCAGATGACAAACACCATGGGTGTCAGCGCGATAGGCTCCTCACGCACGAAGGGATTATCGTTGTTGTACTTAACCTGCCACTCCTGCACGAAGATGTCTTTGTAGGCAGCGCTGGCCGGGGTCCACGCGTTGATGCGCTGGTCTCCGGACAAAATGGCGTGAGCGCCTTCCAGTGAGCCCATGGGAATCAAATTGACCTTGATGCGCTTTCCGTCAGAGATCTTGGCGAACTCCGCGACCGCCCACTCCAGCCAGCGCTGCTTCTCGGTACCGTAGGCGACCCCGATTTCCACCGGCGGCCCGCCACCGAGCAAAGACGTTGCCGCCTCCTTAGTGGCTTGCAGCGACTTCTTGCCCACGAACAGGTAGTACGCCCCAAGAACGCAGCCGAGAACAAAAAGGAAGATGAAGACTTTGCCCAAAAAGGTTAGCTTTGGGCCATCGCTGGGAGTAGTTAAGTCAGCCATAGTGATGGTTCCGCTTAGAAGAAAGTAGAAATATCCTTAAAGACTCCAACAATGTTCTGGGGATTGCCCTCATAAGACTTGGCCTGGGTGGCATCCGAGATCCTGGCCAAAATGTCCTTCTTGGCATCCTTTCCGTAGGCGATGGTGAACACGTGGATCTTGTGCACCTCGCCATCATAGTGGATGCGGTCCATCAGCTGAGTAAGCTGCATCTTGCTTTCGGTGTCTTCACCATCGGTCAACACTACCACCGAGAGAATGTTGTCTGACTCTCCGCCCGGGTTTTGCGTCATCAAATATTGGTATGCCGTATCAATGGAATCGTAGAGTGCAGTGCCGCCCTGGGCAAACAGAGAATCGACCGTCCTTGTGAGCTCGTCCCTCCCGGTCTTGATCGGCAAGTCCTTGCTGGCCCACGTGATCTGACTATTGAACGGCAACAGCGAAAGATGGTCATTCTCGGAAAGCAAACTGACCAACTGCTTTGCGCCCTCGCGCGCGTTTTGGATCTTCTGATCGTCGTTCATGCTGCCCGAGGTGTCCAGTACCAGCACCACGTTCGCCGACTTTTTCTTCTGCTGCCAGAGATTGAGAATGGCATCCATCACGGGGACGGTCGGCACTTCCAGCGTGGTCTTGGGTTCTTTGGGGTCAATTCCGTGGGCGGCGTCAATCGGCGAGGCCAAGGGAACGTCCACTGAACCGGGCCGGAAACCGTAAGTGATGGCCTTAGCCTGCTGTGCCGGTTGCAACAAGTATTGGATATAGGTTTTTGCAGCTTCGCGATGTTCCGGCGTGACCCACTCACGCTCTACGATGCCAATCGGATGGTCACTCCAGAATGTACCTTCCTTGGGATAGATCGCCACCATCGGAAACGGGAGATTGTTCTGCGAGTACGATTCGATCACCATGCTCTCGTACAACACCGCCGCGGAGAGGTATTGCGGTCCGGATAAGAACATCTGCCGGCCGAAAAAGCCCGTGGAACTGCCGTAATGCACAACCGACTTTTCAATGCCCGAGAGGAAGTCAGCGGTGTGGGCCTTGTTGACGTCCGCTAAAGTCAGGCCGGCGGTTTTTCCCGATCCAGCATAGACCTCTGCGAAAAGGGAAATCAGTCCGCTGTTGCTGAATTGTGGGTGCGTATGCCCGAATTTAAACCGGCCCCACTGCGGATAGCCATAGGCGTCCCAGCCCTTCTGACTGCGGGCGAGGGCGAGGATATCGGCCCAACCGATCGGCTTCTTGCCCCAACCGATGGCCTCAGCCATCGGCTTCCACATGGCGATTACCACCGGCGAAAGCAATAAATTGTCAGTTGAAGAGATGAGGTCTTTGCCGTACCTGCTTTGCGACTGCGAATTGCCGAGCTTGATGAACGCCGCTGAAGCCGGACTGATGATATCCGGCTGGCGGTGTCCTTCCATCACTTCGTCGATTGCCTCCCCGGAGCCCATGGCGATCGCACGCACATAGATTGGCTTCCCGCTGCTCGAGCGATGGCCGGCGCGATTGAATTCGGCGGTGGCTTCGTTGATCCACTTCTCTTTTTCAGAACCGTACGTGAAGGTCAGCTCCAGTCTGTCCGCAGGCGGGGACACCGACTCGAAGTCCGAAGGGGTTTTCGATTTGCATGCGGGAAAAAGTGAAAGGAAAAGGAGAACCAGAAAGGTCGAACTTTCAAGACCGCGTTTGCGGAGATAGGGGCCGGACAACATCCGGTTGAGTTTCATAAGGCCTCATCGCATAACGTGACATTGTAGAGCCTGCGCGTTGGTTCGGCACCAGAAACCATGAGCAGACATCGTGCAACTACAGAGTCCTTGGATGATAGCGGTTAACAGTCCTTTAACATTTCTGGCGTAAAGGTAAGGGAGTGCTAGGCGCAGAGGATTGGGAGAAAGGGAGTTTGAATCTCGGACACCCGTCCCTCCAACCAGATTTCACGATTTTATTGAAATCAGCAGAATTTGACTGAATCTAGGCAACAGCTACCGGATCATAATCGTATCCCGTCCGTAAAACGGCGATCCCAAGGAAGTTTGAATTGCTGGGAACAATGCGGGCTATAAGTCATCTTCCGGGAGATCGCGACTGATCTCCTCCAGGCAAAGAACTGTCTTGCTGGTCGATCGCCGCGGCTACAGCCGGATCGTCGTACTCAGCAAACGGAATGTCCGGGCAGTTCGACTTAAACAGGTATTGGTAGACATGAAAGCCGGGGCCGAATGCCTTGAGCGGCTTCCAACCGCTTGACCGAGGAGGAATGGAGGCCAGCGCAAATCGACAATGGGAAAACAGTCAGGTTCCGTAGGTTAATCCCCCTTTCCTGAGAGTGACACAGCTTGTGTGGCCGGCTGTGCGTTGTCGGTGATCCTCAACGTGCCCGACCTGGATCGCTTGGCTGCAGGCGTGAAGGCCACCTTGATGGTGCAACTGGCGTTTGCCGCCAGGGCCACCGGGCAATTGTCGGTTTCGGTAAAGTCTGACGAGCCAGCGATGCTGATGCCGCTGATCAGCAATGGTGTGTCGCCGCTGCTGGTCAAAGTTACTGAGTTAGTGGAGCTCTTTCCGACTTTCACCGTCCCGAAGGAGATGCTCGTTGGCTTCAGTTTGGCCTTGGGATTGATCACGTTGCCAGACAGACTCACTTGTGCCAGCCCCCCGGAGGGGTTGTATGCAATAATCAGAATGGAATTGCCGGCGCCGACATCCTGGGCGTGCAACTCCAGGACAATCGCGCAGGTCTTGCCGGGATTCAGGGTGCCTCCGCATTGCGTAGTGTATCCAAAGTCCCGTTTCGCGGGTCCGGAGACTGGAGTGAAATAGATGCCGGTGATCTTGAATGGAGAGCCGCCGGTGTTCTTGACCGTCAGGCCCAGGTCGGTGCGGCTCCCCAGATAGACATTCCCGAAATTGAGCGCTTGCGAGGAGAGACTTAGCTGACCCTGTGGTGCCTGCAGAGTCAGGGTAAATACTTGCTTTGTGCTGCCCAGAGAATTCGTGGCCGTGATGGTGAAGGTCCACGTTCCCAAAGCGCTGGTCGTTGAGGCGATGCTTAAGGTGCCGGTGCCGTCGCCGTTATCTGTGAATATGACACCTGCGGGTAAAGAGCCTGTTTCTGTCAACGTGGGCGTGGGCGTGCCGGTGGCCGTAACAGTGAAAGAGCCGGCCGTGCCTTTGCTCGCGCTGTAGCTAGGCGCACTAGTAAACACGGGCCGTTGCTGAGTAACCGCCGTAGCAATGAACTCTGAGAAGTTCTTGGTTTTTCCGGAGGTGGTTCCGTCCAAGCGCGGCGTCGTGTACGAGAAAAAGATGTTCCGCACGTTGGTGGAGGTCACATAGCCGCCGCTTCCGGTGCCACTGACCGAGCTACTGAAAGTGAATGTATTCACCGTGGCCGCTGTCGCAGTGACCGTGACATTGAAGCCGGCAACCGAATTTCCTACGATGTTGACGCTCTGTCCGGCAGCAGTCGCGCATTCGCCGCTGCAGGTCACCGTCGCCGAGGAGCCGTTCCCAACGATATTGGCAATTGCTGAACGCAGCGGATCGCCCTGAAGGAAACCAGGCGATACCGGTTGGATGGTGTTGCTGTACGCGGTTTTTACCGTGATAGAGTCATCCGGGGTGGTCGGACATGCGACCGGCGTGCCGGTGCCGTGAATGACGCAGGAAGTGGAATAAATCACGCAGTTCCCGCCGGTTCCGTCGTAGACCTGGCATTGCGTGCCATTGAAGGCAGTGCCCGCCACGCGCGCGGCAAAATCCGCGGGGCTGATGATTCGAGCGGTGACAATCATATCGAAGCCCGACGGATCCACTCCCGCCGGGTAGGTAACGCCGTAAGTGTGAGTGCCGAACGGGAAAACGGTGGTGGTGCCGCCGGGCTGAAGCTGTTGTTGCTGGGTCGGTGCTTCTACAGTAAGCGGCACCTGTGGGCTGGTGATGCTGCCCCGGGTGGCTGTGATATTCGTGCCGCCAGGAGTGAGGCCGCTCGCCAGGCCGCCGGTTGCTCCCGAAGTGATGGTGGCGATCGTAGTGTCAGATGAATTCCATGTAACCACAGTGGTGAGATCCGTCGTGCTCAGGTCGCTGTAGGTTCCCAGCGCGGTGAACTGCTGGGTGAGGCCCTGCGTGATTGCGGCGGGGTTGGGGGTAACAGCGATGGATTGCAAGACAGGTCCTGCGGCCATGATGGTCCAACTGTCGGAAGCGGCCGGGCTGAAGTTGCCGGCATTGTCTTCAGCCTCCAGGGAGAAAGTGTGGCCGCTAACAGCCAGCCCCGTATAGGTCACTCCGCTGGTGCATGCAGAGAAGAGGCTGCTGTCCAGGCTGCACAAGAAGGTCACGCCTGCCTGGGTATCGTTGAAATCGAAGGTGGCGCTGGTTGAGCTTGTCGGGTTAGGTGGTGCCGAAGTAATGGCCGGCATGGGTGGCGGGGGCGGCGGCGTGTTCACCGCTTCAGTGAGCCGTGCCGATGTGCTCGGCTTGAAGCCGCTATTCCCTCCAAAAGTCGCGGTCATTGTGTGTGTGCCAACGCCGAGGGTGGAGGTGGTCAACATTGCATGGCCACCTGCCAGCATACTAAGGCCAATCTGGATTCCCCCATCAAAGAACGTCACAGGTCCCGTCGGCGGGCTGCCCGCGCAGGGGGCGACGGTAGCTGTAAACGTAACACTCTGCCCATATGCAGAAGGATTCGCGGATGGGCTCAGCGTCGTCGTGGTGCACACGCCGTTCGAAGGCGTGTTATTGAGCAACATCGTCACATAGGAACTGGCGGAGTTCAAAGCGGCGTTGTAGTTCACGACCGCGGCATCCGGAGCACCGTCGCCATTGAAGTCGCCGGCCACCAAGTCAGACGAGCCGGTACCGACGAGAAAAGGCCCGCCTGCAATCCCCGGCTCGCCGAGTGGGTTCTCAAATTCAAAGCTGCCATCGCCTTTGCCAAGGAGAATTGCCAGTCCAACGTTGATCGTGGGATTGCAGCACGCAGAAGCTACGTGCGTCGAATGCAGAAAGGGAACTAAGAGATCAGGGATGCCGTCGAGATTCACATCGGCGACCACCGGCCCAATTGGCTGCAGATTCTGGATGTTAAAGGGTGGAATGTACCAATCAGGATAGAAGCTATAATACATCGGTGTCCCAAGAGTGCCGTCACCATTACCCAGCAGCACTGCAAGACCGCCGCCAGCGGACAGATTTGCCCCGGCCGTGGCGACATCCAGTTTTCCATCCCCGTTGAAGTCCCCAATCGCGATGCCTTGGGGACCGCCGGTAACAGAAGCCATTTTCGGCGATTGAAAGGTGCCGTCCGCATTTCCGAGTAGAATATTGATACTGCTGTCGTTGTAGTCCTGGATCGCCAAATCCATTTTTCCGTCGCCGTTGAAATCACCGGAGACGATACCGCCCGCGCTGCTGCCGCTGGCGTTTTGGATCACAGTAGGTGTGCCAAGAGTTCCATCGCCGTTATTCAACAATACGCTCACGCTTCCGTCGTTATTTGAGATCAGCGCATCCGGCCTGCCACTATTTCTGAGGTCAGCCAGAGCGATGCCGCCCGGTGTTTGGTTCGAACCGGCGGAATAATAGACGGGCGTCTGGAATGTCCCATCGCCTTTCCCCAGGAAGACTGCGACCTGCGGATTGGTCTCGCTGACTACGCCTACAAGATCGACCTTGCCGTCGCCGTTGACGTCGCCGGCTTTCATATCGGGGATAGTTTGTGTGCAGCAACCGAAGACGGTGGTGATGATCGGAGCGCCCAGCACGCCGTGCGAATTGTTCAGCATTACCCGGATGTATGTGTTGTGTCCATCGTTCCCCCAATCCACAAGGTCCAAAGCGCCATCGTTGTTGAAGTCGGCTGCAGCCGATCCGGCTAAGGTACCAAGCCCGCTAAACGGGTCATAAATGACTCCCGCCTGGAAAGTTCCATCCCCGTTGCCGAAAGCGACCGTGATCTGGTCATCGTTATCGTTGCCCACGGCAAAGTCGAGCTTGCCATCACCGTTGAAATCAGCAATTACAAGCGACTGCGGGAAAAAGTCGGTCGCGTAACCGCTGGCCGGTTGAAATGTGCCGTCGCCATTGCCGGGAAACGCCCACACGGTCGAGCCAAAGAGATCAGAGATCACCACGTCTAACTTCGCATCGCCGTTGAGGTCGGCGACTGCGACCGAACTGGCAAAGCAGCCGTACGTGCCGCAAGGCGTGCTGTAGTTCACGGGCGTTTGGAACGTGCCGTCGCCATTTCCCAAGTAAATCCAGAAACCACCGTTCCAGGTGAGAACCACATCCTGATTGTGATCCCCGTTCAAGTCCGCAGCCGCGATGCCTGCCTCGCCGTCGGGAAACTGGCCGGCGTTTCCTTCCGAGTAGAAGACCGGCGTCTGGAAAGTGCCGTTGCCATTGTTCAGCAGAATGTCGATGCCGCCCGCGCTGTCGGCGACCACGATGCCGGGATGGCCGTCATTGTTGAAATCAGCGACGGCCACATCCATCACGTCGTACCCCGGGTTATTCTGGCAACAGACGACAGGCGTCTGCGGCAAAAATGTGCCATCGCCATTTCCCAGCAAGATCGTAATTGTGCCGTCGTATCCGCCATTACCAACGATCAAGTCGAGTTTCCCGTCACCATTCACGTCCGCGGCCGCAATGCTTCCGGCCCCTCCGTCACGGCTGCCGTAGTTGTAGGTCGCCGAGTAATTGAAGTGCCCTGTTCCGTCGCCCAGATAGACATCCAGGCTGCCCGAACTGCCGCCTTGGGCGGCAACCGCGAAATCCAAGTGCCCGTCGCCGTTGAAGTCACCGACCGCAACGAGACTAGGATCGTTGGATCCCTGGCTCCCATTCAGCGGACCCACGGCTTGCGAGAGAGTAAAGGTACCATCGCCATTGCTCAGAAAGATGTCCGCTGTCGAGGAACATGCGGCGCCCACAACAACCAGGTCTGGCTTGCCATCTTCATTGAAATCACCGCTTGCCAACGACGCGGCTGAGCAACCGCTGTTACTGAATGACAGCAGGGAGGCGGTTGTAAACGAGGCTGGCGCAGGCCCGCTCTGAGCTCTCACCCATATCTGAAGAAAGCAGATTGCCCAAGCGAGAATGATCCCACCACGCATGCGGCACATAGCTACCTCCAAAACCCGCGTCAATTGGCGTCAAAACAGGGAGACCACGAACACGTGGCCCGGCTGCTGCCGCCTTGCCCCAAAGCGGCGCGCATTCCTTCTAAGGGTGAACCTGCACAAGGGTCAAGGAGTGCACCGTAGGGCTACGGTAGCTTAGGCAATCTTTTCAGAGACTTGGGAGCCGGGGGGCAAGTTGCATTCCAGTTTGCTCAACACCAACCCGATGCGCTTTAGTGCCTCCGGAATAGGGGTGTTCTCCACCAGGTCAACCAGGAAGCTGAATACGGCATTCCCGCCAACTCCGTAGACGTCGTTTGCTTCCACATCCCCGCGATCTTCCTGCCGTTTGCGCACCGCTTCGCGCAATGCCATTAGCCACGATGAAGGGCCGCCGGGCTCCGACACCTGGATCCGCGCGGAGGCATAGCCGTCGCGAAAGCCGTAGAGCCAGCAATCCATTTGGCGGCCCGCAGCACGGGGCAGGGTTAAACCCAGGGGCCTGACGCCGATCTCGTCCGGCAAGTCGGAGAGCAACAGACCCTGCAGCAATTCTTGGGGAATCGCCGCTTCTTGTTTGTCGTCGCGAACTGAAAAAGAGTGGTCACCCAAAATGATTTCTCGTCTTCCGTCCGGCCGCTGTGCGACGCGTAGCTGCATGCGGTTGTCCTACCCGCAGGCGCCGCAGAAGTCAACGCCGCTACGGTTTGCTACGGTTGCACTGTTCGTGTTTTCAATGGGTTGGAGGGAGGCGGAACGCGCGGCCGGAAGGCCATGACTACTTGACAGGCAGCTGGTGGGTCTTGCTGACGATTGACTGGAAGCGCGGTTCGGCCAGGTAGGGCCGGAAGATGGGGACTACTTGCAACTTGAGGCACGCTGTTTGATGCTGCTCGATGGCCTTGTCCAGCCATTCGTACATCCGGTCTTTGTCGCCGAGCGCGGCATACGTCCCCGCCACTGTAAAAGGCGGGATGTACTCCGTCTTACGGGCTAGGACTTTGCGGAGAATTCTGATCGCCTGTTCCCGGTCCCCGGATTCCGCATAGATCTGAGCGAGATTTAAATCTATATCAGCATTGTCGCCGGCCAAAACAATCGCCTTTTGCGCCTCTGCAATCGCCTCGGGATACCGCTTCTCATCCGCGTACAGAGCACCGAGAAACGCCGGCAGTAACGCGACATTGCTGTTTTCGCTTAGAACTTTCCGGTCCAGTGCGATCGCGGCCTCATAGTTGCCCTGCGATTCGTAGACCATCAGTGTGGTCACATCAATCGGCCAGTCAATGGGATCCACCGCCTTCGCCAGTTTGAACCGTTGCAGGGCCTCATCAAATCGTCCGCAATAATGGAGCATGATGCCATAGTGCTGGAGCGCCACCGCGTTGTTTGGGTTGAGTTCAATCGCTCGGCGGTATTCAGGCTCCGCATCCTGGGCCCGCCATTCGTACATGAAGGTAATGAAGGCAAGACTCTCATGGGCGTCGCTCAAGGTATCGTCGAGTTCTACCGCCCGCTTGGCTGCGGCCAAGCCCTTGGGATACACTTCGTCGGCCGGCGCCCAGGCGTTGGCGCCGAGTTTGCCGTAGGTTGCAGCCAGCCCAGCGTAGGCCTGCGCGTACAAAGGGTCCCGGTCCAGCGCCTGGTTGAAACAAGGGATGGCCTGTCGCACATCCGCCTCCATCGTGCGGCGCAGCAGGTAATAGGCGCGAAGAACGAGTTCGTGCGACACCGCATCAACATCGTGCGATTGAGCGCTGCTCTCAGCATGTGCTGAGAGTTTCGCGCTCAGCGCTGCCGACAAGGCACGCGAGATTTCGTCTTCAAGCGCGAAACTGTCTTTGAACGGCCGCTCATAGACTTGGGACCACAGGTGCGAACCGTCGGAAGTGCGGATCAGTTGTGCTGTGATCCGCAGCCGGTCGCCCTGGGTCTGAATGCTCCCTTCCAGAACAGACGCGACGTTCAACTGCCTGCCTATCTCACGCACATCTTCGCCTTTGCCTTTGAACTTGAACGCCGAAGTGCGCGCCACCACCCGCAGGCCCGGAGTATTGGCAATGGAACTTGTAAGTTCGTCGGTCACGCCATCGCTGAGATATTCATCGTCGGGATGACCGGTCAGGTTCACAAATGGCAGCACGGCGAGGGAAGTTGGCTGCTGGGAAACCGTGAATCGGCTCCGTACGTAAATGATGGCGGCGGCCGTCACCATGAAGACGAGAACAGTAACAGTAATAATGAAAAGACGCCGACGCCGGCGACCCTGCGGGACCTTTACGAATCCACTGCCCCAGCTTGGCTCATACAAGTCCGCGCGGGCGGACCCGGGTTGGCCGCTGGAACCAATGTGTCCGACTGGCTTCGAGGCCGGCTCCCGGGCAGGAATGAGCGCAAAATGTGCGGCGTACCCGCCTTTCGGCACTTGTATCTGCACCACGTCAGACCGGCCATCAGCCTCATAGTAGGCCTGCAGTCTCGCCCGTAGCCTTCTCGCCTCCAGCCGCACTACTGGATCCAGTCGAGGATCGTAGGAATCCGGCCTGCCGAAAACTTCGACGCCGATTCGGTACTCTTTCAGTTGGTCGGCCTGGCCCGCGAGTGTCTCTTCGACAACAAACCGCAGAAAGCGGCTCAACCGCTCGGAATTTTGGAAGGTCGCATTGGCCAGTACCCTGCGTAGAGCGTCACGAACCTGTTCGGCCGTGGGATGCGACAGCAAATCGGTGGAATTGTTGCTGCTGTCCACAAAAGCGGTAAAACGGAGGAGAGATACCTCAGGGGCTGCATTGTATCACTGTGCCAAGGGCAGCCGGGATAGTGGGCCGGGAGCGACGCCTCCTGAAACAGAGTGTTCAGGCGGCCAATGTAAACACCGATAAAATCTGTTAGTTTGCCGTCCATAGCGATCAGCCGATTCGAGACGGAACGCAATTTGCGGAGCGATAGACACTATCTACGTTGCCGATGAAGTCCTCGACAAGAAGTGAAACAGGAATCGTAAGATCGAGTTTCTCAAGCGACCGGCGGAGTCGGATATCGTCCGAGGTGCACGTGCCAGCGACTCTGATGCTGCCCTTCATGTCGTCGCCAGCAAGCGTCAGATCGTTTAGGCGCTTATCAATGGCGATTCGAGCAGATCAAGGCCTTCCTTTCGCATCTCGAAGAATTGGATCGGCAACGAAGCAGAGCCGCTAAACGCGGGCGTTTGGCCTCTCCTCGAAGCTCCCGGTCCGGTCAGGATCTATGGAGCTTCGATTTCATTCCTCCAAATTGAGCTTGGTTAGCCTGCCCGTCGCAAAGCCCGCCGCTTCATCAGGAAGAAGAATACGGAACGTGAACCACGGGGCAGCGGAGTACGAGTCTTTCCAGAACGAGATGAAGTCTCTTCTGGAAGCACCTTCCGTCGGCTTGGGGTCTTGTCCGGCGATGACACGCCTTTCAGGCCCAGCCTTTTTTATGAAAGGTAGACAGAAAGTTCCAAATGCCTTGTTCTCAGGCGGCTTTGCGCGAGGCGCTTCCCTTGAGGTCCTTGCAGATCATCTCCAGAATCAGTAAAGGAATTCGCAAAATCCTGGAATCTCCGGATTTTCGAGAAATTGCCTCAATTACAAAACCCGTCCCATCCACCCTGGGATTGGAGATCAGTTCGAACTCTTCTCCATAAATCCTGATTCGCCTGTGGTACTCATAGCCCAGAGTCTGCAGCCTTTCACAGATTTGATCTGTCATATTCTGTTCGTGGGGCATCGCGCTGGTTCCTTCAGATTATCGGCTGCTGTTTCAGATTGCCTTTGACTCAGGATTTCCTGTGCATCCCAAGTGCACAAGGGGTCTTCTGAGCATTAAGAATGCTCGTCCTCGGTTTACCGAAGTTCACGTTCGCATCAAATCGATCTGGCGGTCGGGTATGTCGCTCATTTGAACGCGATTTGATTCTTTTCCTCTGAGGGTCGATGCCGGCCAGGTGCCACAGATTGGAGATCATCTCCGTCCCGACGCAGACATTACAGTGATTACCTCTCCTGTGGCTCAATGCCCCCGAAAGATCTACATTCTCAACGAAGGTAGCGTAGTGAGTGTCGCTCCGGAATCAGAGAGCCGATCACTAGCAGTGCGACAGTGAGGATCGCAAGTACCATTCTGATCCTCCCTTCTTCGACCTCACCTCGCCTGGCGCTTGCTTCGCGGCGGGCGAAACGCTGTCGATAGACTTCTGCTCGCACGTAACGGAGCTCACGTTCAGTGTCTTACCTACAAGCCACCCCGCTCAGTGACGGCAAACACAGAGGGCTGTGACTGCAGGTAACTGGGATTATGTGAGCGCGACCGCAAGAAGGACGGTCCTCTGAGCATCGATTTTGGGACATCACCCCGCTCGGACGCCAGGAACGTGGGAGGACTCACCCGAGGGTTATCCCCAGACTCCACCCTACAAGCAGGGAGGAGCCCACTGCTC
>Ga0335077_10001117_pt1 | contig 31422 bp, 32 predicted proteins | sample Lox_Sample_31_FD_207151 | JGI IMG/M metagenome (GOLD analysis project Ga0335077, IMG submission 207151) | Soil microbial communities from Loxahatchee National Wildlife Refuge, Florida, United States - Lox_Sample_3.1 | ecosystem: Environmental > Terrestrial > Soil > Wetlands | place: USA... | reverse complement strand
CGCGCCAAGATCGAAGCGGGCGCGCATTTTGCGATGACGCAGCCTTTGTTCGACCCGGAACACTGGCACGCTTTCCTAAAGAAGCTTGGTGGCGAGCCGCCAATTCCGATTTTAATTGGCGTTTGGCCGCTCAACAGCTACAAGCAGGCTCTGCGCTTGAACAACGAGGTTCCGGGCATCGTGATTCCCGAGCCGCTGCTGAAGTCTCTGGAAACTGCGGGCACCGCCGCGCGCGACCGCGGGTTTGAGGTGGCGCGCGAGATGCTGGCATGGGCGCGCACGGAACTTGCGGGCGCGTACCTGATTCCGCCGTTCAAGCGCTACGAAGAAGTCGTCGAAATTCTATAACCTGCTTCTGCGTTCTGAAATGACTATGACGGATGGAAATCGTGGCTTGGTCGAGCGGATCTTCCGGGATGCACAGTTTGTGCGTTCGCTGGGAATGGAATTGGTGTCATTCGGGAAGGGCTGGTGTGAAACCAAAGTCAACGTATCGCCTGCGCTTCAACAGCAGCATGGCTTCATTCATGCGGGCGTCCTTATGACGATTGCAGATCATACCTGCGGCGGGGCGGCTGCGTCGACGGTGCCCGCTGACAGAGATGTGCTTACGGTGGAGAACAAAATGGCCTTCTTGCGGCCAGCTTCGGGTCCAACGCTGTTCTGCCGCGCGGAAGTTCTGCGCGCCGGACGAAATCTGATATTTGTCGAGGCCGAGGTAATGACCGAAGGGCCGGAGGCTCGGGTGATGGTGGCCAAGGCATCGAGCACCCTGGCGGTCATTCCTTCGCGGCAGGAGCCACAGCGCTAGTGTGGTCGTGGATGATCTTCCAGCCTTCGGGGAAGCGCTGAAAAACTAAAGTGAAAACGCCGCCGATGTCGCCTTTTTCGCGCTTCAGGTGCCACTTGCCGAGGACCAAGGCGGCGTCCGGGCCGAGGAAGCGAAACTCAAGTCCGGAAAAATCCAGTTCGCCCATCGCGGCGCGATCCGGGTAATTCTTCTTGTAGCGAGCCAGCACGCCATCCCAGCCGCGGGAAATTCCACTACTTCCCGAAAAGGTAAGTTCCGGAGAATTCCAGTAACCAACGAGAAAAGCATCGACGTCGCCTCGGTTCCAAGCGGCTTGCTGGGCATCCAGGACAGCGCGAATGGCTTCACGGTCGGAGCCGCGTTCATCGGCAGGTTTTCCGAACGCGCGGCCTCGAGCGAAAAGGAAGACAAATAGGAGGGCGCCAACTACCGCCCACAACGCTTTGCGAGTTTTGCTCATAGGGATGCTCCATGCCACTTGCTCCCGCGAAAGCCGGCGCAAATGGGATCTCTCTGTAAGCTACTGATAACCGGGAGGATAGAGGATTTGGGGAGAGGCGGCAAGGGTGTTGGTTTGCGCCGCCGCTTCCTAACGCGCCGAGCAGTTCCTTTGTTTCTAATGAGTTACGCTATCCGGTCCATTACACTGGTACTTCGGAGCTATTGGCCAGGGGGGGCTTTCCTGTCAGAGTTCTCTTAGAGGCTAGGATGTTCAGCGCTATGCTATTTACGATCTCTATCGTGGCCCTCTCCCAGTTTGCTCTCTACTACTGGAGGGCGGTGCTGGCAGGGGTGGCTTCGCAGCCCGTGTCGGAACGCGTGCTGGCCGCCGCCCATGTGGAAAATGGCCGGCTGACCGCCAAGCATTTTGAGACCCTCGCGGAGCTCCACGACCTGACTCCCGATCTGCAACCGAAGAGCGGCGGGCTCGGGCTGGTGCGCCTCTATTACCGCGTGGTACAAGGCCTCGGCTTCGTGCTCGGCAGGCTCCCCGGTGTAGCGGAGTGGAGCGAGCGCGAGCGCGTGATCTGCGCGCGGTACGCGGCCGTGCAAGTCGGCCGGCGCCTGCAAGCGAACCTCGAATTGGCTGCGTCACTACGATCCTGCTAAAGGCAGTTCTTTAGCGCCTCAGAATCCCTGCGCCATCTTAAAACGCGAAGTATTGGCTCGCATGCGTGTTCCTTCCTTACAAGGTAGCGCGCAGCATGTTTGCGCCCCCACAAGCGTCACTCTGGCCCGGTCTCTGACGTGAAGACAGGAACGATTCAGTCCCCGGCTTCGAAATCATCTGATTCTTTTCGAACTGCTTTCCGGGCACGGGCGGAGGCTTCTTCTAACATTTTGGCGATGCGGCCGTCGCGGGCTTCGGGCGTGCGGTAATAGAAGATTCCCAGCAAATGAGCGCGGCGATGCGAAGGAGACATGCGATGCCAGCCTTCGAACGCACGGGGATCACGCGCAAACGCTGCTTTCAGAGCCGGCGGAAGTTCCTTTTCGGCGTCCATGGTGGCCAGAAGGCGCTCGGCAATCTGTTCGGCGCGGCGCTGGCGGGCGGCGCCGCTTTTCGGTTGAAGAATCCACTCGCCAATCCACTTGCGCGTGGAATGGTTGAGCTGATCGAACCAGCGGCGGAAGCCGCGGTCTTCGTCGAGCAGGCGTTTCAGCTCGGCCGGGAGAACAGCTTTGCGTTTGGCGGTGTCCGGCTCAAGGCGAAACTGCGCGGTGTTGCCAGCCCGCGCGTCAGCGCCAGCCTGCATGCGTTTGTTGACGAGCAGATAGTGGGAGCCTTTGCCGGTCGGAAAGAGGGCAGTGCGAAACGGGAATCCGTTGATTTCGCCTTTGACGCGCAACGTGCCGCGCACACCCCAGACTTTGGATACATCGAAGGGAATGCGGATAATGACCCACCCGAGGTTGGATTGCATGCGCTCGAGCGTGGCTCTGAAGGATTTGTCGCACGATTTGGGCATGGGCGTTGGTTTACCACACGTAAGGGACCAAGCGGAAGCGGGTTTGCAGGCAATAATCAGCGTAGCCGGGTAGGCCTTGGAGAAGAACTCTTTCCTCATTGAGAAGGCGGAAGACGTAGAACGGGATAGTCATTGCAAAAGCGGGAAGCGCCCAGTAAGAACCGAGCGCCAGAGAGCTGAATAGAAACATTATCGCAGCGCCAAGGTACATGGGGTGGCGGACGATGCGGTAAGGCCCCGAGGAAATGACACTCTGGTCGGACTGCACTTCAATAATGCGCGAAGCGAAACGGTTGACCATCATGACCCAGAGGGCCAAGAGGTACGCTCCAAGAACGAAAGCCAAGGAAGCAATCGTCAGCCACCAAGGGACGCGGGACCAGCCGTAGCGGTGATCGAGGCCGGGAACAAGGGAAACGGCAAGAAAGACGACTTTGCCGAACTTCATAATGAGTTTCTGCTCGGGCACTTTTTCCTTGGTTTGCAAGCGGAGTTCGACGAGCCGCGGGTCACGTTTGTAAAGGTAGAGAGAAGCGCAGGAGCCGACGACAAGCATCATCGTCACGTACGCCCAAGCTTGCCAATAATCGAGCGAGCCCGCGCAACCGAATAAGACCACTGCGGAGACGACTATCCCCAGAACAAAGCGAAGAAGCAACCGGGATAGAAGACCAGCAGACGGCATGAAGACGACTCAAGCGAACGAGACCGGCAACTTTGAAAAGGACAAATTACGAAGGGACGGGCACGCACGAACGTGCCCTCGTTTCTGTCAAAGAACTCGCGCCAGGGTCAACGGAACTACTTCGAGAAGCTGGCAACGGCTTCGGCTTCGGTATTGAAGACCTCGAACACGGTCAGCAGCTTGGTAATCTGCAGAACTTCCTGGAACTTGCTGCCGAGGTGGCAGAGACGCAGTGCCGCACCCTGAGACCTGGCGCTGTGATGGGCGGCCACGAGAGTGCCCAAGCCGGCGCTGTCGATAAAAGTCACGTTGTCCATGTTGAGGACAATTTTCTTTTTTCCGGCGGCGATCATGCTTTTCACTTTTTCGCGCAGCGAGTTGCTTTCTTCGCCGAGCACAATGCGGCCGTCCAGCGCCACCACGGACACGCCGTCCACTTCGCGATTTGTCATCTTCAAAGCCACGTTATTTTCCTCCTCATCGGAAAGCGGTTCCGGCGGCAACCCGGGCCGGGACCGTCAAGCATAGCAAACTATGGAAGATCCCCGGAGCGATGAATCGTAATCGAAGACCATGCGGCGGTCAAATGGCGGAGCGCCGTGGCCGGGCCGATTCGCGGATCGCCGGGCAGCGGTCAGTAGTAATCCGCGCAGGACATGTAATAACCGCAAACCGGGCAGATCAACTTGCAACGACGAGATTCCAATCGCTGCGAGCAGACGGGACAGAACCGCGACGGGTCCTCGTTGAGGGTGACCGAAGGCTGGCCTGCCTGCAGAGGCGCTTCGAAAAGCACGCGAGGCTCTGTTGGTGGACCGGCAGATTCAGCGGTAAGCCGATTCGCGGCGAATTTCACGTCCACATCCTTATAACACAGAGGAAGGGAATAGGGGTAGCGAAGGCGGGGGCAGGACGGATGGCAGAAATTGCGGCGCGCTATTTTTTGGCGGGTTCGGGCATAACGTAGCCAGATTGCGCGGGGAGGCCGGCACGCTCGAGCTGAACGGTGGTGTGTTCGATGCGAAATTGCTTCGAGGCAAGCTCCTTGATGGAGGCGAGGAGGCGTTCGCACTCATCGAGATGCATGTCAGGAATGCGGGCGTGAAGGCTAAGGGCATGATGGCCGCCGCCGAGCGACCAGAGATGGACGTCGTGGACTTCCTGGACGCCTTCGACGGTGAGAACGGCACGGGCGACCTCTTCGACGCGCAGCTCCGGCGGGCGGCCTTCGAGGAGAATGTGCGAGGACTCACGGAGAATCCCAAAGCTGGACCAGAGGACAAGCAAGCCGATGGCGAGGCCGAGAAGCGGGTCGATCCAATGCGCGCCGGTCATGCGAATGAGGACCGCGCCGGCGATGATGGCGATGTTCGAGAGGGCGTCGCCGAAGTTGTGAATCAGGATGCTACGGAGATTGAGGTCGCGGCGGCCGCGGACCAGAGCGAGAGTGATGCCGCCGTTGACAGCCAGCGCGGCGACGGAGGTCCAAATCATCCAGCTTTCGACCACTTCGACTGGCGAGCGAAAACGCATGATGGCTTCGTAGCCGAGCCAGAGAGAGAGCAGCACGAGGACGAAAGCATTGGTGAAAGCGGCGAGAGTACCGGCGCGGTGATAGCCGTACGTTTTTTCGCTGTCAGCGGGGCGCTCGGCCCAGCGCATGGCGAGGTACGAGATGCCGAGGGCGGGAACGTCGGAAAGATTGTGGACGGCGTCGTTTAGCAGGGCGACGCTGTGGCCGAGAAAGCCTCCTACGACTTCCGCGATGACCAAGCCCAGTGTTGCAGCCATGGCCCAGCCGAGAACGGAAGGGCGAAACGATGGATGAGAGTGGCCTTCGTGTCCGTGGTCATGGCCATGACTATGGCCGTCGTGGTGGTGATGAGGACCATGATCGTGGGAGTGGCCACTCATGCGTTCATTCTACGCGTCCGGGAAATAGAAATCAGGCATAGTGAGGGCTTAGTGGGCAGTTTGACACGCCTCTTGCGGGAATACATTGACGCTCCTGCCAAACCGCTGCGACCATGAAACGAGCTTCCCAGTCCACGTGTGTTGCCGTGGTTGGAGCGCTCTTACGGGGGGATTGCGTTCAGGGTCATGGCGGTTCCAATTGCAAAATTGAGTTTCTGGGGCGTGCGCGGGTCGACGCCGACGGTTGATCCGACGACCTGGCGCTACGGCGGAAACACGCCGTGCCTGGAGCTGTCTGCGCCGGACGGTACTCAATTCATTTTGGATTGCGGAACAGGGCTGCGCATGCTGGGCAACCGCTGGAACGCGCCAAGCGGAGGGAACGGGGCGCGCACGCACATCCTGATTACGCATTATCACTGGGATCACATTCAGGGGATTCCGTTTTTCGCGCCGCTGTACGTGGAGAAAAACGAATTTCAGTTCTACTGTTTTCGCTCCAAATTCCTGGGACCGGACAGCTTGAAGCAAGTGTTCGAGGCGCAGATGGCTGTGCCTTATTTCCCAGTGGATATGACGGCGATGAACGCAAAACGGAAGTTTCAAGAAGTGGACGGTGGGGAATCGTTCAAAATCGGCGACAACAAAATCACAACGCGCTGGCTGAACCATCCGCAGGGCTGCCTGGGCTACCGAATTGAAACACCGGCGGGAATCGTGGTGTACGCCACGGACAATGAGCCGGGAAACGCGAAGCTGGATGCCAGTTTGCGGGAACTGGCCGCGGACGCCGACATCTTTATCAACGACGCGCAGTTCACGCCGGAACAACTGGAGAAAACAAAAAAGGGCTGGGGGCACTCTTCATGGCTGGAGGGTGTGAAAGTCGCGCGGGATGCGGGCGCGAAAACGCTCGTGCTGTTCCATCACGATCCGGATTCGACGGACCGCATGCTGGATTCGATTTTACGGCAGGCGCGTGAGGAGTTTGATTCCGTTTTTGCGGCCAGCGAGGGCATGGTGATAACGCTGGGCGCGCCGGGCGATGCGGTGCAGGCGCACATGCCGGGAACGCGCACGGCGCTGCGGCGCGAGGCCCAATTCCGCGCGAGGGTGTGTGGACTGACCGAGGGAGGGAAGGAGTTCGAGGAAGAGACGGTTGTGCGGGACCTTTCCTTGCAGGGTGCATTGATTTCGCTGAAGCACCTGCCGCAACTGCAATCGGAATTGCAGGTGACGATGGAGGCGCCGGGCGCAAACGGAATGGCGTCGATGAAATTGCGCGGATACGTGGTGCGGATTGATAGCGCGGCAGAGAAGGGGCGCGTGGCCGTCGGAGTTGTGTTCACTGATTAAGAGATTCTAGAGCGGGGATCAGAGATCAGAGAGTTCGGCGATTTTCTTTTCGAGGTGGGCGAGGGCGGCTTCGAGGGATCTGCGATGGTTGGGGTGAGTCGCCGAGGCAAGGTCATTCAAGACGCGCGTCCGCGATAGCTGCAAGTCCTTGCGCTGCTGCTCCCGCTGGATTTGCTCCGGAGTCTTGGCTCCGCCACCCGACTTCTGCTGCGGAGCCTTATTCGTTTCCACCTGGGATTCGACGTCCTTGCTTTCCCACCCACGTGCCATGGTAATAGTTTGACACAGAATGAGCGAAACGCACGCCCGGATGCAAAAAATCCAAGGAAATATGGATCAGGCGCCGGCGGCGCGGCGCTGTACCAGGGCGGGAACCGCAGGCCGCATGACGCGGCGAAGGGCGTCCTCGGCCGCGCGTGCGCGACGTTCGGCGAAAAATCCCCGGTAAACGAAATTTGCAGTGTGGGCAGCCCACTGGAGTTCGAGAACCCAGTGGTTCCCGGCTTGTCCCACATGTGCCGAGACGATTTCCGAGGCTGGAATCTCAAAGAGCAGCTGGAGCTTCGAATCCAAGACCGACACGCGTTCGGAACCAACGAAAAGTCTGACCCCCACGGGTGATGAGGAATTCCTGAAGCGGATCTGTCCGCCCTTGACGACTGCCAGAGCGCCCAATTCGCGGGCCTTCGCATCCATACGGGTCTGCGGCTTTGCCGGAGGCAGAAGAATGGCAGCGACAAACATGATCAGGCCCACGAGCGCAAGGGCATAACTGTTGCCGGAAGTGACCGGTAACACGACGAAGGCAGCCCCAGCAAGACCAAGAACGACACGAAAGAAATTCCATGAGCGATCTCCGCGGCGCAGGGCCAAATCACTTTGTTGATGTCGCATCTGAGCCGGGCTGGGGGTTGCGTTCATTCTTGAGCAAACTCTCAGGGTTGCAAGCCGTGGATTTCGCGCATGCGAGCAAAGGCGCGGCGAACGTGCGGAATGGTGATGGAGCCCCCGACAACCAGAGCCACGTTGAGAGCGTCAATGACTTCGTCGCGCTTCCAACCTTCTTCGCCGCAGCGGACCAGATGATAGGTGATGCAATCGTCGCAGCGGAGCACCGCGGAGGCCACGAGGCCGAGAAGCTCCTTCGTCTTTGTGCCCAGCGGGCCGGGTTCGTAGGCCTGATGGTCGAGCGCGAAGAAGCGCTTCATGCCGAGATGGCCGCAGCCGAGAATTTCCTCGTTCAAGTCGGCGCGAAATTTCTGAAAGTCTTCCAGGCGATCAGCCATGAGCCCTCCGGCAGTCGATTAGCTTCCAGCGAAAAGCCTACCTGCCCATTATGCGACAAATCGCCGCGTTCATGGCGACGTCCTGACGTTCGCCTGTTAGGGACGTTCGATAAGCTCTTGAGCTTGGGTGCCGAGGCTGCGCGTGCGCACGTGATACCAGATGACGATGAGGGCGACGGAGACGGCGAAGATGAGAGTGGAAACAGCGTTGATTTCCGGAGTGATGCCGCGGCGGAGGCGGCCCCAGATTTCGAGCGGGAGAGTGTTGTCACGCCCGATGAGGAAAAATGTGACCGCGATTTCGTCCATCGACAGGGTGAAGATAAGCAGGCCGGCGGCAATCAGTGAGAGTTTGAGATTGGGAAGCGTCACGCGCCAGAAGGTTTGCCAGGGCGTAGCACCAAGGTCGAGCGAAGCTTCCTCCTGAGCGCAGTCCATTTTCTGCAGTCCCGCGAAGAGTTCGGTCGTCGCAACGGAGATGAGCGCTGTGCCGTGGCCAAAAAAGACGGTGATCAAACTGAGCTGCACTCCGGCAAACACAGCGAACATGAGAAGCGAGAGGCCGGTGATGAGGCCGGGAAGAATCAACGGCAGAAGAACGAAGCGGCGGAAGAGAGCCTTTCCCGGGAAGGTCGCGCGGTCGAGCGCAAGGGCAGCCAGCAAACCCAAAGTGAGAGAAAGCACGACGCTGGCGGCGGCAACGAAAAGGCTGTTGAGGACAGAATCCCAAATGGAGCCGTCAGCCAAGAGTTGCGCGTACCAATTCAATGTGAAGTGGCGCGGCGGAAAGCCGCCGACGCCTTCGCGATTGAAGGAATAAACGACGAGCACGACGATGGGCAGGTAAATGAAGGCAAAGACCAGTACGGAATACAAAGCAAGAAACGGCGCTCGGCGGGTTGGGGAGGCAGAGCTCATTTGTACGCCCAGCGCTTTTCGAGAATTTCGCTAAGAAAGAGAAGCGAAATCGTGAGCATCAAAATGAAGACGGAAATGGCGGCCCCGAGCGGCCAGTCAAATGCAGCACCAAACAGGCTTTGTACAACGTTCGCGATCATCGTGCCGGAAGGACCGCCGACAAGAAGAGGAGCCAGGAAGTCGCCAAGTGTCAGAAGAAACGCAAACGTCGCGCCCGCCAGCAAGCCGGGCATGGAGAGCGGAAGGATGACGCGGAAGAAAGTTTGGAAGGAGTTCGCGCCGAGGTCGTGCGAGGCCTCGACGAGCGGCCGGGGAATGTGCTCCAAGGCAGCATAAATGGGCAGAAATACGAATGGTGTGTAAATGTGCGTGAGCATGAGCACGACTGCAAATGGGCTATAGAGAAGGAAGGCCACCGGTTCGTGCGTGATATGAAGATATTGGAGAAAGCCGTTGAGGACGCCGTCGCTGCCCAGAATGGTTTTCCACGCGTAACCGCGCACAAGATAGCTGACCCAGAGGGGCACAATGACAAGCTGGTAGAGGAGTTCTTTGCGCGCGCGAGCGTGAAACGACAAGAAGTAGGCCAGCGGATAGCCGAGAAGGATCGAACAACACGTGACGGAGGCTGCAATCCGCATGGTGCGGAACAGAACTTCCACGTAGAGAGGCTTCGCAAATAGCGTCTTGTAGTTGTTCAGATTCCAGTGATGAACGATAACTCCTTGCTGGACCGCCCAGAAGCTGTGCGCAAACATCAGCACGTAAGGGAGCAAAAGAAATAGCGCAACCCACAGGAGCGGCGGAACCGAGACCAGCGATTTGTACGCGCGAGAATACATTCGAAGCGCCGGAGCGTTTACTCCTGCACGCGGATGGCATCCGCGATGGAAAAAACAAATTCGTTTTCGCCGGTAATCGGCCCGCTCGCAGGCAGGCGCACGCGGAGGAATTGACCGGGGCCGCATTCGACTTCGAGGAGTTCCGTGGCGCCGCCATAGAGTTGCTGGCGAACGGCTCCGTTGAATTTCACTTCGGTGGTCTGACGTTTGCCGTCCGCGCAGAGGCGAATCGCTTCCGGCCTGAGCGAGAAAATTGCGGGCCCGTCCGCCTCTTCGAGAGGCCAACGCAACACGCCGCAGGTCGCAATTCCGCGGAGAATCTCGCCACGCAGCAAGTTGGTCTGCCCGATGAACTGCGCCGTGTACGCGGTAGCGGGGCGAGCGTAAATTTCACGGGGAGAAGCGACTTGTTCGAGCGCACCGTTGCGCAGCAGCGCGACGCGGTCGGAAAGCGCCATGGCTTCTTCCTGGTCGTGCGTGACAAAAAGAAACGTAATGCCGATTTCCCGCTGCAGCGATTTCAATTCGCTGCGCATCTGCATGCGCAGGTTCGCGTCGAGGGCGGAAAGCGGTTCGTCGAGAAGCAGAAGTTGCGGGCGATTGACGAGCGCTCGCGCGAGGGCCACGCGCTGTTGCTGGCCGCCGCTGAGTTTCGAGGGGCGCGCGCCGGCAAAGTCCTGCATTTTCACCATGCGAAGAGCTTCCTCGACGCGGCCGCTGATTTCAACGGCAGGAGTGTTTTTAACGCGCAAGCCGTAGGCGACGTTGTCGCGGACACTGAGATGCGGGAAAAGCGCGTACTGCTGAAAAACGGTGTTCACGCGCCGCTTATAGGGTGGGAGAGTGTCGAGGCGTTCGCCGCTCATCCAAATTTCACCGGACGTAGGCTGCTCGAATCCTGCGATCAAGCGAAGAAGAGTTGTTTTGCCGGAACCGCTTTCGCCAAGAAGAGTGAGAAATTCGCCGGAAGCAATGTCCAACGAGATGTTCTTCAAAACGTCGCTCGAACCGAAGCGCTTGGCCACGCCGTGCACTTCGAGCAAGGCGCCAGTTGAGTTTGAAGCCTGCTCAGGCGAATTGGCGGCAGAAGCGCTCACTGCGCGGCTTTGACCTCGTTCCACATCTCGTTGTACTTGTCGCGTCGGGGCACGTCCTGCCAGAAATAGATGCGCTGCATGTACGCATCGGGATTGTCGAGATGGAGCCCCTTGATTTCGTCCGCAGTAAGGAATTGCGCTGCGCCGGGATTCGCGGGCGTGTAGTGCGTCCGGTCGGTCACCAATTTCTGCGTCTTTGCCTCGATCATGTATTCGAGGAAAGCCTGAGCGAGTTCTTTGTTCCTGCTGGCGGCGGTGATCATCAGGTGATCGATCCATCCGGTAGTGTTTTCTTTGGGGATGGTCTCGCCAATCGGGAAATTCGCCTTGCGAAGATCGTTGGTGTTAAGCGGCCAGCCCATGGCGAGGACGACTTCGTGATTCTCGAAGAGATTGGTGAGTTCGCCGCCGGTGGTCCACATCTTGCGAATATTGGGCTTGAGTTCGAGAAGTTTCTTTTTGACGGCAGCGAGTTGTTCGTCCGTCAGCTTGTAAAGCTGCGACGGATCGGGCTTATCGTATCCAAGAATTTGCGCGGCCATGTACACCGTCGAGAGGTCATCCCAAACAGAAATCTTTCCTTTGTACCTGGCATCCCAAAAGATCACCCAGGAATCCGGCGGCTGCGCAAAAACCGTCGTGTCATAGAGAAGGGGATTCGGGCCCCACATGAACGGCACGCCATAAATTTGACCGTTCGCTTTGACGAGCGGCAGATCGCGCAGCTTGGAAGAAAGTTGGGAGTAGGAGGGAATCTTCGAAAGGTCGAGGGGCGCTGCAAGGCCAGTGCGGGCGATAGCGGAAGCCACGTCGCTCGAAGGCGAGATCACGTCATAATTCGCGGCGCTGCCCCCGCGCAACTTGGCCACCAATTCGTCGCTCGATCCCATGTACGCCGCGCTGATTTTGCAGTGGTGACTTAGCTCGAAATCATGAACAGCAGCATCGTCGGAATAGCCTTCCCAAACGAGCAGGCTCAACGATTCTTCTCTCTTCCTGCAGCCGACAAACGCCACCGCAAGCGCGAGCGCAACGAGAAGCAATCTGCGAGGGTTCATCCTTCCTCCCGCCTACTTTTTATCTGCTTGATAGACCACCCGTCCACCCAAAATCGTGGTTACGACTTTTGTCGCTCCAATCTTATGCGGATTAACGTCAAAAATATTCTGCGAAATGATGATGAGGTCGGCGAGCTTGCCAACCTCCAGGGAGCCTTCCGTTTTTTCGCGCCGGCCTGCAAACGCCGCGCCGAGCGTGTAGGCGTCGACTGCTTGTTCCAGCGACACACGCTGCTCCGGAACGAAACCGTTTGCGGGTGTGCCTTCGGCCGTCTGACGTGTTACGGCTGTTTGGATTCCTTCCCACGGATTGAGTGTCACGACGGGCCAGTCGCTGCCGAAGGCGAGGTGACCTCCGCCGTCGGCAATGCTCTTCCATGCCCACGCGCGGGAGGCGCGATCCGGTCCGGCGTTGCGCGCCCAAACGTCGAGCGTATCGGAATCCGGATACGAATGAAGCGGCTGCATGCTGGCGACCACGCCGAGCTTTCCGAAGCGGGGAATGTCCTCGGCCGCGACGGTTTCGATGTGCTCGATGCGCGGACGGTGGTCGCGCTTGTGATTGTGTTCCGCAGCATTTTCGTAGGCGTCCAGCGCCATGCGAACGCCATAATCCCCAATTGCGTGGGTGAAAAGTTGCAATCCGCGTTTATCCAATTCCGTCACGGCGGCATTGTAGTTCGCCGTTTCCCAAAAAGGCTTGCCTTTTAGAGAAGGATCATCGCTATAAGGCTCCAGCATCGCGGCGGTATGTGATTCCACGACGCCATCCACCATGAATTTGACGGCGCTGGCATCAATCCAATCATCGTGAAGTTTTTTATGCGCCGTTTCGATCGCATCGAGATCCTTGGGCCGAAGTTGCGGGGGATTGAGGAAATACGCGATGTACATGCGGAGGTTGAGATCTCCGCGGTGCCGCATTTCTTCATACAGATCGAGACTCTCGAAATCGCCTCCAGCGCTGTGGACGCGCGTGATGCCGTGCTCGTTGGCCCACTTCATGCCCGCGCGCAGAGCCAGAAGCTTCTCGGCGCGAGTCGGTTCGGGTACCAGCTTAGAAACCAATTCCTGCGCAGCTTCTTTGAGGGCGCCCGTGGCTTCACCGGTTTGCGAATCGCGGACGATTATGCCGTTGGCGGGATTTGGCGTTTCCTTTGAGATACCAGCGAGTGCCAACGCTTTTGAATTGGCCCAGGCGGTGTGTCCGTCATAACCGACGAGCAGCGCAGGTCGGTTCGGAAATAGGTCGTCGAGATATTTCTTATGGGGCAGCGTCTCTGCACCAAACATGGCGTAGTTCCAGCCTTGCCCCAAAATCCAGTCATTGCCGGGATGTTCCGCAGCGTAGTCGCGCAAACGCTTTTGGATTTCCAGAACGTCTTTGGCACCTTCAAGATTCACGCGGCCCAGGCTGAGGGAACCCTCCAGGAAATGAATGTGACAATCGACAAAGCCGGGTAGGATGAGTTTCCCTCCCGCATTGATGACCTTTGTGCCCATGCCACGCATTCGCTCAATCGCCGCGTCTTCACCTACCGCGACGATCTTCGAACCGTGAATGGCAAGAGCTTGCGCCCAGGGTTGCTTTGGATTTTCCGTGTAAACGCGGCCGTGGATGACGATGGTGTCCGCCGGCTCGACGACAAGTCCCTGCGCGCTGGCAAGGCTGGCGATGCCCAGGAAGCATGCAAGGAATCGAAATAAGAAACCAATGGAGCGAGTGTTCATCGCAAAAAGGTCTCCAGCCTTAAAACGTTGGCGGCGTATTGATCCACAACACCCAGGTTTCCCTGCGACCGGGATTCTTCCAACGGTGTGGTGTGGTGCTTTCGAAATAGAGGCTATCGCCCGGTTTCAAGCGATAGTGCTCGCCGCTCTTCAGCCAGATTTCGAAATCTCCGCGAAGGACGTGGAGGAATTCCTCGCCTTCGTGTGAATAGGATTCGCCGCTGCCGCCGCCCGGCTTGACGCGGAACAAGTGTGGTTCCATGGCCGTGTTGCCCCACGCCAGCAGTTCCATTCGCACGTCCGGCGTCGTCTCCAGAACCTTTCGCTGCGACGGACGAACCAGCCGCGGATTCTCCCCCGCGGTTTCAAAGAGCGAGAGAATATTGGTGCGATAAAACCGTGCGATCCGCTGAAGCGTGGCGATGGACGAACGCATTTGACCGCGCTCGAGCGCGCTGAGGAAGCCGACGGAGACCCCAGTCGCCTTTGCCACTTGCGCAAGAGAAAGGCCTCGCCGGGTACGCAATCGCCGAAAGCGCTGCCCGGGAAGAAGCGGGCGTTCAACCGGGGCCGAAACCACGCCCTGATGCTTGAGCACGTGAACGATCGCTGCGGGATTCAGTCCGCGGGCGCGCCGGAGAAAAATGGCGCGTTGCAGCAGGCGCACATCCGCTTCCCCGTACATGCGGTAGCGGCTCTCGGTGCGACGTGGCGTGACCAGCCCCAAGGCTTCCCAGGCACGCAAAGCAGAAGAGGAAATCCCCACTCGCCGGGCCACTTCGCTGATGCGCAGCGAGCGAAGGGAGTTGCGCTTTGCCGATGCGTTCGATAGATTCTTTCTACTTGACATACCTCGCGGCTTTCTCTAAGTTTGCGGGATTATAGTAAGGTTTTAGGGGCAGGGCAACCACGAAAGACGCAATCCCCGAAGCGTCTTGTGGCAAGGGGTGAGTTCATGAAAGGCACTACATTTCTTGGGCGGCTGCATTCCTCCTGTTGCCGCAGCATCTTCCGCGTAGGCACCGCGATGCTGGTAGTTTTCCTGGCGACACCTTTTGCATTCGCGCAGAGCACCGGCGGGCGCGTTCGCGGCACGGTCACGGACGCGAGCGGAGGCGCCGTGGTCGGCGCCAAGGTTACGCTCATCAACGAAGCGACTCACGCCACGCGCGAAGTGCAAACTGGCGCGAACGGCGACTACATCTTCCTGGAAGTCCCGATTGGCAGCTACGAAATCGACGTCGATCAGGCAGGGTTCAAGAAATTTGTGCGCAAGGGCGTTGCCCTGGATCTCAATCAAGTCATCGCCGTGGACATCACCCTGCAGGTCGGTGGCTCAACCGATATCGTGGAAGTGACAGGTGCGCCGCCGGTGGTGGACACAACCTCCACTCAGCTCGGCGCCATCGTCAATGAACGCTCCTCGACCCAGCTCCCCCTGAACCAGCGCGACGTTTACCAGTTGCTCCAGCTCCAGCCTGGCGTGCAGTCCCAACTCGGAAACGACACCTTTTATGGCTCGGACAAGGCCGGTGTCGTCACGGTGAACGGTGGGCGTGGCCGAGCTAACAATTACACCGTGAACGGCGGCGACGGCAACGATCTCTTTGCCAATCTCCCGGCGATCGAGCCGTCGCCCGACAGCATCGAAGAATTTCGCGTGATCAGCAACACCTTCGATGCCGAGTACGGGCGCAATTCCGGAGCGGTTGTCAATGTGGTCACCAAATCCGGCACCAACGATCTGCATGGCAGCTTCTACGAGTTCTTTCGCAACGACGTCTTGAACGCTCACCCTTTTACGTTCGAGGCATCTCCAAAGCCTTCCTTTAAGCAAAATCAGTTTGGCGGCACGCTCGGCGGACCAATTAAAAAGGACAAGACCTTTTTCTTTGGTTCCTATGAAGGCCGGCGCATCGTGCAGGGCATCGTTTCCCAGCCCGTTACCGTGCCCACCACAAGCGACGTGGCGGGCGATTTCTCGAGTTCCGCGCCTTTTGCCGGTTCCCTCGTCGATCCGACGGTGGCGAGCGTTCTTCAGGACCGTTGCGGCAGCGGAAGCGCCAATCCGGCTCTCAACGCCAATCAGCAGGCTTTGCTCAACGATGTGATTAACGGGACGCTTCCGGCCGCCCTCTCTCTGCCCGGGCAGCCTGCCCAAGGCATTCCCTACAACAACTCCGCTTTTCCTCAATTTAGTCTTTTCCCTACCAACCAGATTCCCGGGCAGTGTTTTGACCCTGTAGCCGTCAGCCTGTTGAACTACGTGCCTGGAGCCGGCGGAGCCAACAGCCAGGTGGTGACCGTTCCCAAGAAGACGGACCGCGGCGATCAATTCCAGGTTCGTGTCGATCATTCCTTTAACAACAACCAGAAAACTTCCGTCTACTACTATTTTGACGACGACTACACGGTAGATCCGTTCGCAAAGTTCCAGGCGGAAGGCGCTCCACTGGGGAACTTCCCGGGCGCCTACGCCACGCGCACACAGCAGGTCAACGTCACCCATACCTCCACCATCGGCGCGAGTTCGGTGAACGAATTCCGCTTTAGCTATTTCCGAGAAGGCCAACTGAAATTCGATACCCCGACCAAGACTAACGCGATTGTGAACTCCTGCATCGGCAGCAACGCGTTCCCCTCGGCCTCTGGCATTTGCTTCGACGGCACGAGCGATACCGCGACCCTGAACACCATCTGTAGCGACGCCGTGGCCGCCCGCACCATCAGCGGCATCGCGGATTGTGGAATTCACACGGGCCTGGGCGCAAACAAGGAAGGCGTGCCCTTCGTGCAGCTCAATGGCGGGTTCTCCATCGGCAACAACTTTGGCGGTCAATTGCCGCAGATCGGCAACACTTTCCAAGTCAGCGACAACTACAGCAAAATCGTCGGCAACCACACCTTCAAGTTTGGCGGCGACTTCCGTTACCAGAAGTTCGACCAGTTGTTGTATTTCGACGTCAATGGCCAAATCGTCTTCAACAGCGACCCGAACATCTGTCCTCCGCCGGCCGACCCCAATCAGCCCACCAGTTGCTCGGCCGTTAGCGGCGATGACCTGGGTTCCGCAAACATTTATCCCGATTACCTCCTTGGACTCGCGAACGACATGGCGCAGGGATCGGCACAACACGAATTGGTTCGCAGCAAATCCCTCTATTTGTTTGTGCAGGACAGTTGGAAGATCAAGCCCAGCTTGACCCTGAACTATGGCCTCCGCTGGGAGGTCAACACGCCAATGTCCGACATTGGCCACAAGGTCCAGACCTTCCGGCCGGGAGAGCGTTCCACGATTTATCCCTGCAGCCTCGACCAGAACAATCCGCTTTTTGCCACCTTCGGACCCGGAGAGGCGGGATGCGATGCCGCCGGGGTTACTCCCGTGGGACTGGTCTTCCCGGGAGACAAAACCGTTCCCAGCGGCCTGACGAATACCTACTACAAGTCGTTTGCTCCGCGCTTCGGCTTGAACTGGAGCCCCAGCGCTCATGATGGCTGGCTCGCAAAGCTGACCGGTGGTCCCGGCAAGACCAGCATCAGCACGGGCTACGGCATTTTCTACAATCCCATCGAGCAATTGGTTCTCGAACAATTCAGCGCGGAACCCCCCTTCGGCGGCAGCAACTTCATTACCACGCCCTTCCTGCAAACACCCTACATCAGTCAGAACGGTACCATTAACCCCAACCCCTTCACGGGAATCCTGAATCCGACTCGAGGTCAGCCGCTAGATTGGTCACGGTTCCTTGGCAGCATCTACTTCGGCCAGTTCCCGGCAAACATGCGCTCCCAGTATTCCGAGCAGTACAACCTTACCATTAAGCGTGAGCTGCCCGGCAACATGCTCATGCAGGTAGCCTACGTGGGATCGCAAGGGCATCGCTTGCTTGCGACCTACGAAGTGAATCCGGGCAATCCCTATACCTGCAATGACCTCGCCGCGCTTGGACAGGGTTGCGGCCCCTTTGGCGAGGATTCCATGTATCAGTTCATGCTCAATCCGGGCAAAAGCCTGCGCTTGCCTTACGTCATGGGGCCCAATGGCGTGGACGTGCCCTGTCCCATCGTCGCCAATCCCACGGGACCTTGCGTGGTTAGCGTGCCTGCCAACGGCACCGCCATTCCGATTACCCTGGTTGGCACCCGCGGCTATTCTTCTCCTCTCTGCGACCCGTTGACTACGACCGGCTTGGGCTGTCCGGTCGCCAGCGGGGTGCCTGTCTTCTCAGGAATCTTCAGCGAGGACACGATTGCGCGTTCCAACTACAATTCGCTGCAAGCCTTGTTCGAGAAGCGCTTCTCGCACGGCCTGCAGTTCCAGGCTTCTTACACCTTCAGCAAGTCGTTGGACAACGCCTCCAGCTTTGAGAGCGCGCTGAATCCCCTCAATTTCAATGCCACCTACGGGCTCTCGAACTACGATGCTCGTCACCGCTTCGTCTTCAACTATGTTTGGGATCTGCCCGTTCCGAAGATGGATGGCTTCAAGGGCAAACTGCTCGACGGCTGGGAAATGTCCGGCATCCTTTCCTTCCAGAGCGGCTTCCCTATCCGCATCACTTCTCAGGACGATGTCGAGCAGCTGGACACGACGTTCGACTTCGAAGCCCCGGGTCAGCCGAATTTTGTCGGCCCGTTTAAAAAGGTGAATCCGCGCAGCACCGTGTGCGCGGCCGGCACAGGTCCCCTGGCGCAGTCCCTGGATCCCACCGCTCCTGCGTGCCAGCCCGTAACCGGTTTTGCCTTCGATCCGAACACCTTCACGAATTCGACCGTGGCTCCCGGCACGATCGGCAATGCTCCTCGCTCTCTCTGCTGCGGTCCCGGCATCAACAACTGGGACATGAGTTTCTCCAAGCAGACTGGCTTGGGAGAGAGACTCCACATGGAGTTCCGCGCGGATATCTTCAACGTCTGGAATCACGCGCAGTTCTACACGGTAGACGGCAATATCTCGAATCAGGGCAGCACCTTTGGCCAGGTGTTGCACATCCGCGATCCGCGGCTGGTGCAGTTTGCCTTGAAGTTTAAGTTCTAGCGGTTTGGCCAGCTAAAATTGAGATCCAGGCAGCGCGGCTCGCGAGGGCCGCGCTGTCGCACGTCCGGGAAAATTCGCGCAAGACCAACGGCCTTCGAGAATTTACCTCGCCCATACTGACCGCAGGGAACAGACCTGCAGCCACGGAGTACGAAATGCACGACGCACTGCAAAAAGAAATTGCTGCGTATGAAAAGCGCACGCCCAAATCGGCGGCGGCGCACAAACGCGCCCTCGAACGCATCCCCCTCGGTGTCGCCAGCAATTACCGTCATTACGAGCCGTACCCGATTTTCGTAAAAGACGGCAAAGCCAGCCGCATTCACGACCTCGACGGCAACCAATACATCGATCACAACCTCTGTTTTGGTGCGTTGATGGCCGGCCACTGCCATCCCGCCGTGGTCAAAGCCGTCGAACGGAAGTTGCACGAGGGCACTACGTTCGGCATGCCCCACGATCAGGAATGGGAACTGGCGGAAGAAATCTGCAAGCGCTATCCCGTCGAAATGGTGCGCTTCGGCTCGAGCGGTACGGAAGTCACCATGCACGCCTGCCGCATCGCCCGCGCCGCCGCGGGCCGCGACAAAATCCTGAAATTCGAAGGCGCCTATCATGGCTTGCACGACGCCGCGCTCGTCAGCGTCAAGCCCAAAGCGGAAGATTGGGGCGATCCCGACGCGCCAACCTCTGTGCCGGGTGGAGGCGGCATCCCCAAGGCGTCTCTCGCGAACGTCGTCGTCGCTAGCTTCAACAATCTCGGCAGCGTTGAACGCCGCTTCCGCGAAAACCCCGGACAAATCGCGGCCATCATCCTTGAACCAATTCTCATGAACGTTGGCTTGTGCATGCCCCAGCCCGGTTTCTTGCAAGGGCTGCGCGACATCTGCAACAAGAACGGCTCCCTTCTCATATTCGACGAAGTGAAAACCGGCGCAAAACTCGCCTGGGGCGGCGCCAGCGAATTTTTCGGCGTCAAACCCGACATGATTTGTCTCGCCAAGTCCATCGGCGGTGGTTTGCCTCTCGGAGCTTTCGGAGCCAGCCGCGCCGTTATGGAACTGATTTCGCAACACAAGGTCTTTCACGGCGGTACTTACAACACCAATCGCGTCGCCATGGCTGCGGGCCTTGCGACGTTCCGCGAAGTCCTCACGCGCGAAGCGTATGCGTATGTCGGGAAACTCAGCAGCAAACTGACCGAAGGCTACCGCGCCATCATCAAGAAATCGGGCCTGCAAGCTTACGTCGCCAGCGCTGGAGTGAACGGCGCGCTCATGCTGTATCCGCAGGAAATTCGCAACTACCGCGATTGGACCAAAATCGACGTGGATTTGTGGCGTCACTATTGGTTCGCCATGGTCAATCGCGGCGTGCTCGCGCAGCCCTATTGGTGGGATGAGCAGTGGACCATTTCGGTGCAGCACACCGAAGCCGACATTGACAAGCATCTCGCCGTTTTTGAAGAAATCGCTCCGGCGCTGGCCTTGGCGCAGCAAGCTCGCGGAGTTGCGCATGTCGGTGCCGCCGGCCACTGACGCGCTGCATAAAGTTTGTTGGTACGGGCCGGGCTTGCCCGGCCCGGTCCTACGGTCACGGGCGAATGTCCAACGATTAGGACGTGTCATTCCGAGCGAAGCGAGGAGTCTGCTTTTTTGTTTGTCGGTTGAGGAGCCGCATTGACGAACGAGGCCACCACGCAGTCAGTCGCCGTCGCCGCCCAGGACACGCCGCACCTCAAGCGCGTCCTCGGCCGCCGGGACCTCGTTTTGCTCTTCGTCGTGGCCGTATTCAATCTCAATGTTGTTCCGTCCATCGCCGCCAATGGTGGTGTTACCGTCTGGCTCTGGATCATCTCGCTCCTTCTTTTTTTCTGGCCCCAGGGAATCGCTGTCATCGAGCTGGCTCATCGCTACCCCGGCGAAGGCGGCGTCTACCTCTGGGCCAAGGAAGTCTTCGGCGATTTCCACGGTTTTCTTTCCGGCTGGTGCTACTGGACCAACAACATGATGTACGTCCCGACCGTCATGCTGTACTTCGTTGGCGTTTCGGTCTTCGTGCTCGGTCCCGCGCATGCTTCGCTTGCCGATAGCCGCTCCTTCGCTCTCACAATTTCGCTTGCTCTGTTTGCCATTCTCGTCGTGCTCAATATTGTTGGCCTCGGCGTCGGTAAGTGGATTAACAACGTCGGCGGCATCGGAACGTTCGTTGCCGGCGGCCTCTTGATTGCCCTTGGCGTGATTGTCTGGCTTCGCTTTGGAACTTCCGTGACGGCGGCGGATTTCCGCATCCCAAAAGACCCGCGCTTCGTTCTGAACTCCTTCGGCGTCATTTGCTTCGGCCTTGTGGGCCTCGAGCTCGCCTCCGTCATGGGCGACGAAATTGAAAATCCGCGCAATACTCTCCCCGGCGCTGTCGCTTGGGGCGGCATTCTTTCTGGCGCGCTTTACATCGGCACCACGCTCACCTTGCTCGTCGCCATCAGCAAAGACAGCATCAACGTTCTCCAAGGCATCGTTCAAGCCGTCAGCCACATGTCCGCCCGCGTCGGCATCGGCTGGATCATCGCGCCTTTCGCGTTGATGCTCAGCTTGTCCATCGCCGGTATCGGGTCAGCCTGGCTCGGCGGCTCGGCGCGCATTCCCTTCGTCGCCGGTCTTGACTCTTACATGCCGGATTGGCTCGGCAAGATTCATCCAAAATACTCGACGCCGTACGCCGCTCTGATTGTCCATGCCACGGTCTCGTTGATCCTTGTGATTATCAACTTCAGTTTTACCGGCGCCGGCGTTCAGGAAACCTTTCAAAAGCTCTTGTCGCTCGCCGTGGTTCTCCAACTGATTCCTTTTCTCTACATGTTCGGCGCTCTGCTGCGAATCGCCTTTCAACGCTCCTTTACTCCGGGCCGCTATAGCAAAACCACTTTGATTGCCGCGGGCTTGAGCGGCCTCCTCACGACTTTTCTTGGCATCGCCTTGGCGTTCTTTCCGGCGCAGCAGATTACTTCTCTTCGTTCCTATGAAATCTGGATGTTTGGCGGCACTTTAGCCTTCATTGGCATGGCCGCGTTTTTCTTTTTTATTTATGGCCGGCGCAAAGCCGCGCGCAAACTGGCCGCGGCCGCCCCCGCTTTGAACTGAATTTTGGGAGGCAGTTATGTCGAGCACCGCGAAAACTCTGGTTCGCAGCTACGAAAATTATATTAACGGCCGCTGGGTCAAAAGCTCTTCCGGCGAAACGTTCCCCGTTTACGATCCTTCCACCGAAGAAGTAATCGCGCAGGTCGCCTCTTCCAGCGCCGCCGACATCGATCAAGCCGTAAAGGCCGCCCGCGCCGCGTTCGACTCCGGCCCTTGGCCTGCGACGACCGCCCAGGATCGCGGCCGCATTCTCTTCAAGCTTGCCGACAAAATCCGGCAAAACACTGCGCAACTCGCCGAACTCGAGTGTCGCAACACCGGCAAACCCATCGTCGAAGCGGAATACGACATCGCCGACGTCGCCACCTGCTTCGAGTACTATGGGGGCCTCGCCAATAAGGTCACCGGCAACGTCAATCCTGTTCCCGCCAACGCGCTGAGCTTCACCATGCGCGAACCTGTCGGCGTCGCCGGGCAAATTATTCCCTGGAATTACCCGTTGCTCATGGCCGCGTGGAAGCTCGCTCCCTCCATCGCCGCGGGCTGCACTTGTGTGCTCAAGCCCGCCGAGCAAACTCCTCTCACCGCTCTCGAGTTTGCAAACTCCTTCGAAGAAGTCGGCCTCCCTCCCGGCGTCGTCAACATCGTCAACGGTTTCGGCGAATCCGCTGGTGCCGCGCTCGTCGCGCATCCCAACGTCGACAAAATCGCCTTCACCGGCAGCGCCGCCGTTGGAAAAATCATCGTGAAGAGCGCCGCCGACACCCTTAAGCGCGTCACTCTCGAGCTCGGCGGCAAGTCTCCCAACATCTTCTTCCCTGACGCCGACTGGGAAGCTGCCGTCGATGGCGCACTCTTTGGCGTCTTCATCAATCAAGGCGAAGTCTGTTCGGCGGGCAGCCGCATCCTCGTCGAAAAGAAAATCTATTCGAAATTCGTCGAGGCCATGACCGAAAAAGCCAAGCGCATCAAGCTCGGCGCGCCGCAGGAGCGCGAAACCAAAATGGGTCCGCTCGTCAGCAAAGAGCAATACGACCGCGTCACTTCCTATCTTGAAGTCGGCAAGAAAGAAGCCAAAGTCGCCATCGGCGGCGGCCGCCCCAAGCAATTTGGCAAAGGCTATTACGTCGAGCCGACCATTTTCTACGACGTGCAAAACTCTGCCCGCATTGCCCGCGAAGAAATTTTCGGCCCCGTCGCTTCGGTCATTCCGTTCGATGGCGAATCCGAAGCCATTCGCATCGCCAACGACACGCCTTACGGCCTCGCCGCCGCCGTCTGGACTCGCGATATTTACAAAGCGTTTCGCGTGGTGAAATCCCTGCGCGCTGGAATTGTCTGGGTCAATCATATGCAGCCGACCTACGTCGAAGCGCCCTGGGGCGGCTATAAACAATCCGGCTTCGGCCGCGAACTCGGCCCCTGGGGCCTGGAAGAATATCTCGAAACCAAGCAGGTCTTCGTCAATCTCGACGAAGCCCCCATCGGCTGGTATTGAGATGTTTCTCCGCGCCCAAGCAACCGTTCGCCATCCTGAGCGAAGCGAAGGATCTCAACTGATCAATGGCGCACACTCGAAGGGACACCGTCATTCCGAGCCCAGCGAGGAATCTGCTTCTTCTTTCCGGGGTGCCGCACCCTGTGTTTTTCAGGGTGCGGGTTTTGACTTTTTCTGAACGGAGACTTACACCAATGAGCACCATTCAAATCCGCACCGAAATTCCCGGCCCCAAGTCGCGCGCCCTCATGGCCCGCCGCGAAGCCGCGATTCCTCGCGGCCCCGCGAACGCCACGCCCGTTTTCGTCGCCAGCGCCGACGGCGCTGTCATCGAAGACGTCGACGGCAATCGCTATCTCGATTTTGCCGGCGGCATCGGCTGCCTCAACGTCGGCCATCGCTCGCCCCGCGTCGTCTCCGCCATCCGCGAGCAGCTCGACAAGTTTCTCCATCTCTGCTTCGCCGTTACGCCGTACGAAGGCTACGTCGCCGTCGCCGAAAAGCTCAACGCGCTCGCTCCGATCAGCTTTGCGAAGAAAACGATTCTCCTGAACTCCGGCGCCGAAGCCATCGAAAATTCCATCAAGATCGCCCGCGCCTACACCAAGCGCCCCGCCGTCATCTGCTTCGAGGATGCCTTTCACGGCCGCACGCTTCTCACCATGTCGCTCACCAGCAAAACCCATCCTTACAAAGCGGGCTTTCAGCCGTTCGCCAGCGACATCTACCGGATTCCGTACCCTTATCGCTATCGCCATCCCGCCGGAACTTCGTCTGACGACTTCGTCCGTCATCTCGAAAATGCTTTCAAACGTTCGGTAGCGCCAGAATCCGTCGCCGCCGTCATCGCCGAGCCGGTTCTTGGCGAAGGCGGCTTCGTGGTTCCGCCTCGAGATTATTTTGGTCTCCTGCAACACATTTGCCGCAAGCACGGCATCCTCTTCATCGCCGATGAAGTGCAGTCCGGCTTTGGCCGCACGGGAAAATGGTTCGCCTCCGAACATTTTGGGATCGAACCCGATTTGATCGTCACCGCCAAGTCGCTTGGCGGCGGCATGCCCATCGCTGCGGTCACCGGTCGAGCTGAAGTCATGGACGCGCCGGAGCCAGGCTCGCTCGGCGGCACCTACTGCGGCCATCCTCTTTCTTGCGCCGCCGCTCTTGCCGCCATCGAAACCATTGAGAAAGAAGGCCTGCTCGCCCGTTCCGCTGAAATTGGCCAACAGTTTGAAAAGCGCGCTCGTTCCTGGCAGCAGAAATGGTCTCTGGTCGGTGACGTCCGCGGCCTCGGCGGCATGTGCGCTGTCGAATTGGTTCGCGATACGCAAACCCGCGAGCCGGCCGACACCGAAACGAAAGAAATCGCCAAATACTGCTACCAGCACGGCCTCATCACCATCACCGCCGGCACCTTCAACAACGTCATTCGCATTCTCGTGCCGCTGGTCGTCACCGACGAGCAGTTCAACGAAGGCTTGGATGTCATCGAGGCCGCTCTCGCCTCCGTCACCACGACAAAACAAGCCGCCCTCTCCCACGCCTAGCGCCTGTCGTGTGGAGTGCGGCAGCTTGACGCCGCTTTTCCGTCCCCGGGCAGCTCTGGAATCGCCACGACTCATCCGTGGACTCACATCGGCTTCTGCAGTAACTTGAATCCGTAACGATGCGGCGGAAACAAGCAAACGAGGCCCTGGCCGAAATCCGCGACGTGCTGCTGGAAACCTACGCGGTCAATGACGCGATGAACCAGCTTCTCCTCGCGCATCTCGACCCGCGCGCTTGGCGCGCCCAGCCTCCCGAAGTTCCGTCAGGAACATCCTCAAAATCAAAGCGCCGCGGCGGCCGCACCATCGCCGCCATCTTCGCGCACCTTCACAACACCCGCGTCGGCTGGCTCCGCAACTCCGCTCCCCACCTGAAACGTCCCGCTCCGCTCGATCCCTATCGTTGCACGATGAAGCAGGCCGCCGCCGCGCACAAGAAAAGCGCGGTGCAATGCCTCCGCATGCTCACGGACGCGTTGTCCACTCAGCCCAACCGCCGCGTCACGAAATTCATCCGCGACACCTACGTTCCAGAATGGCCTGCCGGCGCAACCATGTTCGCCTACATGTTTTCGCACGAAGCCCATCACCGGGGCCAGATCCTCATGCTCGCGCATCAACTCGGCTATCGTCTCCCAGTCGAAGCTCGCGGCGGCATTTGGTGGTGGGAGAAACTCTGGAAGCAGCACGGCTTTCCCAATCGCCCCCGCTAGCCTCTTCGCGCCACGTCGGCCCTAAATCTTGCGCGTTTTTTTCTTCTCCGTGTCCTCCGTGCACTCGGTGCCCTCTGCGTAAGATCTTTTGCGTCCCAGGTCTCTTCCTAACCCGGCTCTTCAATCCCTCATAACGCATATAGTTGCTCCGATGCCGTTGCTCATTCGGCAAATTCGTTTTGCGCTCAAAGCATCGCAATCAGCCGAAGGATGGTTCAATGGTTGAGTGGAGGAACTGCTTCATCTGAACTTCCCCGCTTCCATCAGGAGGCGTAAACCCCAGATGAAATTCTCATTGGGGATCTTGTCCGCCACCATCGCCGTGCTGCTAGCAAGTGCTGCCGCGGTGTCCGGTCGTACGCCCGTCTCCCATTGCCGGAGGACTAGGCTCTTCAAGGAACATAGAGTCTCCGTGTGGTCTGCTCCAGGTCGTCATGCGATTTTCTATAAATCCGGCTTTGCAATAGATGCAGACGGCGCCTTCCGCGCCTACCACCCGGACGATCAGCCCGGACTCGATTCGTTGGTCCATGCCGGTCATCCTGGAGACTGGTGGGCTTTGGTGACGAAGAATGGAAAAAGGAACGGACGGCCTGTTCTGCAAGGAGAAAACGATCCAGCGCCCGGGTTTTATGTGTCCACCACCGCCCTTTTCGACCCCGACAATGCGAACGTCCGGGATCCCCGCCGTTACGTGGACGCCGCCGAGATTCCTTACGTTGTGCTTCCTCCCAGAGCGCTCAAGTTTGCCCGCCTCGGTGACTTCGCGACCGTGGTGAACCTCCAGAATGGAAAGACCGCGGCGGCCATTGTTGCGGACAAAAGCACTCCCAAACTTCCGGTCGGGGAAGGATCCATCGCCCTGGCGGACGCCTTGGACATCGATTCCGACGCCCGCAGTGGCGGGCAGGTCAAAGATGTTGTTTACATCATTTATCGCGGCTCGGGAAACGGCAGGCCCCGGGAATTGCAGGAGATCACAGACAACGCCGACCGCTTGTTCGAAGCCTTGGGCGGCCTTGAAAAGCTGAAGGCCTGTCTGGCCGACTAGTCCTTTCCCGATTCACAACTCCCGTTGTTTCGATCATGGACCGGCGGCCTCAATTGGAGGTACTCCAGCGCGTCGCAATCTTCGGCGGGTGCAACAGAGTTTGCAGAACAACGCAATATTGTTCCGTCTTCTCCTGCAAAGTGCGCAATTGTTCCTCTGTCGCTTGCGGCGCGTCAAGGTGGAATTGCACACGAATGGCCTCAAAACCGACCGGCACCTCTTTGGAAATCCCCAACGTTCCTTGCAGGTCCATGTCACCGCAGACCGTTACTTCGATCTGCCGCGTGGGCACGCCCATGGCTGTCGCCACCAGTTGGCAGGTGAGCTGAGCGCAGGCCGCCAATGCTCCGAGGAGAAGGTCGCCCGAACAGGCGGCCGTTCCGGTGCCGCCGACTCCTTTGTGAGCCTCGGCTTGATAGACAGCGCGGCCAATGTCCACCGAACAGGCCAGCGGTGTTGCCGTCTCGCTCCCCTTTGCGGTCAGAGTGATGCGAGAACTCTGTGGGTCGCGGCGATATTGCTCCTTGAGCGGTTTCTGAAGCGATCTGATGTCCACCATTCCTCCAAAAACAAATCGTTGCGGGATGTGTAGCGGATATCGCTGCGCTCCCTACGTTCCGAATCTTTCGCGATAGGCGCTGGGCGACACGCCGGTGTGACGCTGAAACAATGCGCGGAAGAAGGCAATGTCCTGGTATCCGACCGCGTCGCTGATCTCCTGCATGGTGCGATGGTTGTTCTCGAGCATTCGCTTGGCGGCAGCGATGCGCAATTTCTGCAAATAGACCAGCGGACTGTCCCCAGTGGCCTGCTTGAAGCGGCGAACGAAGTTGCGGACGCTCATGCCCACGCGCCGTGCAGGATCCTCGAGCGGAAACGTCCTGGCAAAATTCTTGTGCATCCACTCCTGCGCACTGGAAATGGCATCATCGGTGTGATCGGTCTTTAGCGGAACGATGGCAAAGCCGGACTGCCAGGCGCGCGGAGTTTCGATCAGCAGAGCTTTGGCGGTCTGCATCGCGATTTCGTGGCCGCAGAATCGCTCGACCAGGTAAATGCTGAGGTCCAGCGACGCGTTCACTCCTCCACCGCAATAAAAGCCGCGGTCTTCGGTCACCATAAACTCCGTCGAGCGTCAATAAGCCCACACAAGCATCGCAGCTACAGTCCTCAAATGCCCGCAAACTCTTGTTTGAGCGGGCATTCTGCTGATCACCAAAGCGAGTCGCTTCATGTAGCCCCCTCTCCTCTAAATCGCCGTTCGCGCCGTGCGCATTCAGCGCGAGCGCCTCAGGGATGCCATCGACCGCGCTTACGAATACAACACCAAGGGCGCGCTCAAGTACGCCAAAGACCTCGGCCAGCCTAAATCCCGCGCAACCACCGTGGAGCTTCTCCCCCCTGGTTTTGCCCCGAAACTTGCGGATGACTTCTCCCGCCACAAGAGCGTAAGATTCCAGCGCCCATTTCCCAAGAAAGGAAAATCTGATGAAGAACCTCGTCGCATGTCTCGTTCTGTTGTGCGCCGCTGCCGCGGCTCCAACTGTCCGCGCCCAAGGCGGCTCGACGCCCCAGCAGCAACCGCCTACCGTCGCGTCCGTCCTCAACATGTACTACGGCATTGTGGAGCAGGAAGTCGTCTCCGCCGCGGAAGCTATGCCCGAAGAGAAGTATTCGTTCGCGCCCACCAACGGCGAGTTCAAGGGCGTGCGCACCTTCGCCGAACAAGTCAAGCATATCGGTTTCGCCAATCACCTTTTTTTCGGTCCGCTCATGGGTGAAAACATCGAGGCGAAGTCCATCGAGCAAAATGCCAACGGCCCCGCCGAGTTGAAGACCAAAGCCGAGATCATCCAGTATCTGAAGGACTCCTTCGCGCTCGGGCATAAAGCCCTTTCCACGATCACTTCCGAAAACGAAGTTACACCGCTGGCCAAGCCGGTATTGCCGTTCCTCTCCACGCGCCTCGGGATCGCCACCATCGGCACCTTTCATCCCATGGATCACTACGGCCAGATGGTCGAATATCTGCGCATGAACGGGATGATTCCCCCCGCAAGCCGCCCGCGCCCAACACCACCACCAGCCTCGCAACCCAAACCGCAACAATAAAATCCCGGCGCTAGGAAGAAGATGCACTGACGGAATCCGGAGCAGGATTTACCTCCGCATGCGGGTTCGCGTCAGATGCATGCGAGTTCGCGTCCAAAGGGGCGAGCGGGCTGGCAGTTTTGCCGGGGAGGTCTGCCTCGTCGGGGCGGCACCGGACTCCGGCGGCGTTGTCTTTGTCGATCTGAGGCAGGGTGTGAAGAAGCAGGCTGGTAATGTAGGAGAGAACCGCGGCGCGGCGTGCGGAGATCTTGTTTTTGGCCAGCAACTCGTAGAGTTTGCCGAGTGGTTGATGCCCGGGGCGGTCTGGAACTGCTGAGAATAGCGCCAGAGGTCGTCGAAGTAGTCAGCGTCCTGCATTTGCTCTTGTTCGGCAAGATGGTGGGGATTGAGACTGGACTGCGCTTTCGCGGCCGAGAGGCGGCAACGGCGCATTGGTGCAGTGCCAAGATCTCGGTAAGTCGGGAAATCGGAAAAAGTGCGTACTAGGCGTTCTCGTTTCCGAGGTCCGAGTCATGCCTCACGCCATTTCTGTCAATTCTTAAAACCCAGCGTGAGCCGCTGCAACGCAGCCACGAAGGTGAACGCTCTTCTACGCCTGAGGCAATTAAATCATCCCGATTCCCATTACTATGTGCTGCGGGAATTTCTGTTGGACGTCTGGAGTTTGCTATAGATTAGGCCAGGAGGAGCGACTGAAGATGGGACTTGATTCGGGAATAATCGAGCGGGTTCGGCGGGGCGTTATGGCGGTGTCGCTGATCTTAGGCTTGGCGCTGCTCGTGGGTGGCGGGTACTTCGCCGAGCGGCAACGCGAATTCATTACCAAGTCGGTGGCCGTCGAGGGCCGGGTAATCGAAAACGAGAGAGCGGATTGGTACGACAAGGACAAAGGATTCTCACGGACTTCCTACCGGGCGATTGTGAGTTTCACAGACCGGAGTGGGCGGGCGTTCACGCATCGCGACGAGATCGGCATGAACCCGCCGTCGTTCAGCGTGGGGCAGCGCGTGACGATTTTCTACGATCCGGAGAATCCGCAGAAGGCGATGATTGACCGGGGCGCGAAAAATTACCTGATTTCCGGCATTGCGCTGGGGCTGGGCGCGCTCATCACGCTGAGCTGGCTGCCGAGACTGTTCACGAGAGGTCAGAACTAGCCACGGAGGCAACAGAGACCCGGCTTCTGTCTTCCACGAATCACTGGCACGGACCAGACGACTCGCTACTTGTTGATGTCGTCTTTGGCTTCGAGGCGCTTCAGCAGCGGCTGCAGGAAGGGCTTCGTTTGGTCGGGCGCGCCGCTGATGGCTTGCGTCATCTCTTTGGTGGCAGCAGGGAAGTCACCTTTGTTCGAGTCCACGCGAGCCAGAGCCAGGTGGCTGATCCAGTGATTCGGATCCTTTTTGGGGACCTGCGGGTACAACTCGAACGCGCGCTTGGCATTCCCATTGCGCTGCAAGCCGCGGGCGTAAACGTAAAGCTGAATCGCGGTGGCTTTGTCGAGAGCGGTGGCAAGCGCCTTGTCCGAATCCTCTTTCTTGCCCATCGCGCTGAAAATGCGCGATTTCGTTTCCCAATTCTCGAAGCGGTCTTCATTTTGAATCGAGGTGTCTTCCCACTTTAGCGCTTGCTCGAGTTCGTAATTGTTGTCCAGGCACCATTGCGCCGCTTCATCGTAGCCCGCCCAGGTGAATCCGCCGACGCTACGCAGCTCATTCTTGATGCTGCGCAACACGACCGCTTTTATGTCCACGGAAATATGAAACGGCACCGCCAGCTTTTCCCAACGCAGCGTGGCCGCCGCCGAATCCGGCTTCACTTCCTCGAACGTGTAGGTCACGAATTCGCGAAAATCGGCGGGCTGCGGCTTCACCGTGACGCGCAGCGCGTCTTCTTTTTCGTCATAACTGAAGCTGCCCCAGGAAGTCGCGTTCTTCGAGAAAATGATAGTCCACTGATCCTTGTCCGGGATCGTATGCAAGCCGTACGTGCCCGCCGCCAGCGGCTTGCCTTCCACCGAAATATCGTCGGTGAAATTGATGGTGGTGTTTTCGTTCGCTCCCGCGCGCCACACTTTGCCGTACGGCACAACCTTGTCCCAAATCTCGCGTCCCCCCACGGCCGGCCGGTGATAGGTGATGGTGATGTCCGTCAACCCGATCCGCTGCGTCACCGTGGCGCGCTGGCTCACGCGCGGGATGTTCAGCTCGGTGGGCTGGCTCCCGTTTTTGAACTGCGCCTGTGCCGCTCTACCGAGAAAGGTGCATCCTGCCAAAACGCAAAAGAGGTATCTGCATGCTCCGCGCATAAATCCACCACCTTTTTTTAAGTGTTCACCCTGGAATCGAGACAGGCCAGCCTGGTCCGGCCACCCCACTGGGATGGACGCCCCTTGCGGCAGTGCGTGAGCAGCGAGGGGACCCGCCGGGAGCAGCGCGAAACCATAATTGAGAAGAATTTGAGGAGGAATCGCGAAGAATTTATAGCTCTAGCGGCCGCAGGGGATGCGATCGCGGTTCTTTCGAGGTACGATAGGTTCTACGTGGGGCCCGTAGCTCAGCGGTTAGAGCAGCGGACTCATAATCCGTTGGTCGTAGGTTCGAATCCTACCGGGCCCACCATTTGTTTCCAGTAACTTAGCCTCTGCCTCGTGCA
>Ga0335077_10001115_pt1 | contig 31453 bp, 22 predicted proteins | sample Lox_Sample_31_FD_207151 | JGI IMG/M metagenome (GOLD analysis project Ga0335077, IMG submission 207151) | Soil microbial communities from Loxahatchee National Wildlife Refuge, Florida, United States - Lox_Sample_3.1 | ecosystem: Environmental > Terrestrial > Soil > Wetlands | place: USA... | reverse complement strand
TGGGTGAAGGCGCCAGATACGCCGATCGTGCAGATCCGATGCGCATGCGAGAACTCGCGCCCCGCAAAGGCCCGGAGGACTCGGCATGAACCGCTCACTCTTTATCGCATGGCGCTCAGTCGGCTCATTGCTGCTGCTCGCTTGCAGCCTGGGCTCACTGTCCGTTCTCGCCGCGACGCCCCCCTATCCACAGAGCCGCATCATCACCGCGATGGATTGGGACTTCACGAATCTCGTACCGATGCGCAAGGCCATCGGCAGTGATCTGTGGCCTCTGACCTGGGCCTCCGACGGCAATCTCTACGGCGCCTGGGGCGATGGCGGTGGCTTTGGCGGCACCAACTCGCTCGGCCGGGTGAGCCTCGGATTTGCGCGCATCACGGGCATGCCCGCAGGGGGTGATCCGGACAGCTATCAGGGTGAGAACCTGTGGGGCGATGCGCCGCAATTTGCGCTGAGCCAGGCAACATTCGGCGGCAAGGTCGACGATCTGATCTCGGTGGGCGGGGTGCTCTACGGACAGGGCGGGCTGTGGACCGCCGCGAACTGCGGCTGCTCGAACCCCGTCGCCAAGGGTAGCGACAATCCCACGCAACGCACGATCACCTGGTCGAGGGACCTGGGCAGAAGCTGGCAGATCGCCCCGTGGTCGAGCGTGACGGATGAGGGAACCAGCCTGCAGTTCGGGCCCGACTACAGTGGCGCCGCAGATCCCGCCCACGTCTACTTGTACTATCAGACCGACCTCAATCGGAATGCCGGCAGCATCTATCTGCGGCGCGTGCCGAGTAACGAGCTCGCGGCCGACCCGAGCACGCCGGGGCACTACGAGTACTTCGCCGGCAGCGATGCGCGCGGCACACCCCTCTGGTCACAGCTCGCCACGCGAGCGGTCGCCGTGTTCACCGATCCCAGTGTCGCGCCGGGCACCTCTGCCTCGCAGACGGTCGCGTACGATGCCGCACTCGGGCGTTACGTACTGACGGCGGCGCACGGCACCTCCGTTGGGCAGATCGGCTTCTTCGAGTCGCTCGAGCCCTGGGGGCCCTGGTCGACCATCGCCTATTACGATAACTGGGGAGCCTTCAATTCCTCAGGGGGCGAAGGCAATGGCCTCAACTTTCCCACCAAGTGGATGAGCGCTGATGGCAGGACGCTCTGGGGCGTGTTCTCCGCTGGCGGCAGCTTCGATTCCTTCAATCTCGTGCGCGTTACGCTCACGGCAAGTAACGCAATTCCACAGATCCTCGCGCCCGCGCCGGGAACGACACTCATGCCCGGCGAGACGGTCACGGCGCTGGGAAGCGGTCCCGAGCTGTCCTGGTCCGTGGACCGGCTGAATGATGGTAATGGCGCCATCGCTCAAGGCGCAGGCGGCGCGATCACGTTCGAGGTACCGAGCAATTCGCTGCCCGGTCAGCTCATCCGCATCACGCTCGCGGGTGCCGATGGACGCGTGTACCGGGATTATCCGCTTGCACCCTCGGCGCTCGATGGCATCGCCGGCGGCTGGCACTTCGATGCCGGCACGGGCACGCTCGCTGCGGACTCATCGGGGAACGGCAACACTGGCGCTCTCGTCAATGGCCCGAAGTGGGTTGCCGGCCGGATAGGTCAGGCGCTTAGCTTCAGCGGCACGCGAGACTACGTACAGGTGCGTGGCTACGGGAGCCTGGCCAACCTGTACCGCACCGGACTCACGCTCGCGGCTTGGATCAAGCCCTCATCCTCCGGAGGTGATGGCGCCGGACGCATCCTCGACAAGCACAATGCTGAGAGAGGCTGGTACTGGAAGCTGTCGGGCAGCACCTCCCTCGAGTTCATCGTTGCGCAGTTCAGCGGACGGGCGCTCTATCGAGCCTGCAGCAACCGGATTCGCCTCGATGTCTGGCAGCACGTCGCGATCACTTGGGACGGCAGCACCCACGGAGCGGGCGCCCATTGCTACATCGACGGGCTGCCTGCAGACGGATGGTCCGTCGATGGTGCAGGCACGGCTCTGGATGACACGGCCGTACCGCTCGCGATCGGCAACCGCTCCGCGGATCTGGCTCGCGGCTTCGCCGGCGTGATCGATGAAGTGTACGTATTCGACCGTGTGCTGAGAGCGAGCGAAGTGCGCAGCCTAGCGGGCGGTGGGACTTAGGAGCGCCGCCCCTCATGTGCGGATGTCTCGCCCACCAGATGTTGCAGGAAGGACGCGAACTCCTTGCGCCGCACGAGCTCGATCACGACGTTGTGGCCGTCGAAGCCCGCGACAGGGCGCAGCTCGGCGCACGGCAGAGTGCCCATGTATTCGGCGTGCAGTCGGTCGTCCCAGTTCTGATCACCGTACACCAGCGAGGCGTGCGGCGGCTGCGCGGCGGTTGCGTAGCGCTGCGCGAGATCGAGGGCGAGACCCGGTCGGCTCTTCGTCAGACGCCGCGCCGCACCGATCCAGCGCAGATGAGCGTTGAAGGAGCATTCCAGATTGACTGCGCCGCACAGCGAGGCGACCCGCTCGGCACCCAACTCGAGCCCGTAGTACAGGGCCGCGAAACCGCCGACGGAGACGCCCAGACACACCGCGCGTCGCGCCCGCAGCATCGCCAGCAGCCGCCGCAGCGCGAGCAGGCTCGTCTCGAGATCGGGCCCGAGAGCCGGAACGCCCTCGAGAAAGAACTGATTGCGAAAGTCGCGCAGGTAAATGACGCTGGCGCGACTCGCGGCGGCCCAGCGGTGGAACGCGCTGAGCGGCATGCCGAGTCGGTGACTGCCGCCCGCACAGAAGCAGATGATCGCAGTCTCTGCACCCGCGCAGGGCACGACCTGCAGTGCCTGCGCGATATCGTCATGGAAGACGGGTCCTCCCGAGGGCGGCGGCATCTCCTCGAGCACCAGGCTCAAGCTGTCGACGAACTCGGCGTGCCAGTAGATATCCGCGAGCTGTAGCAATGCGTAGCGTGCAGCATCGAACTGTTCGAGATCGAACAGCAGATTGACGGCCGCGCCCCAGCGCTCGGCCCCATGCTGCCGGGCCGGCAGTGCGGCACCGCTGCGCATGGCGGCGATGGTCTCGCGCGCCAGCGCCTGCACGATCTGCGGCTCGGGGCGCGCACGCCGTAGCACGCGCAGACGCTCCCCGGCTCTTTGACCGGCGTGGCGCACCCACCCGCCCAGGCGTTGTAGAAGATCGACGCGCCCGCTCGACTCCTCAGCGAGCATAGGCACGCGCGATCGGCTGTCGCTCGACCACTCGCCTCATGCTTAGAGCTCCGACACACTGAGGGCGTCGCGGCTCGCCCTCCAGCGCGCGACCTCCCGCGCCCACTCGGCGATCGTGCGCGTCGCATCGCCCTCGCACTCGGGAACCTCGATGTCGTAGCGTCTGCCGATCTCGAGGGCAATCTCGAGCGTCTGCAGCGAATCGCCGCCAAGCGAGAGCACGTTGTCCTCCGGGGTAGCGCCGGATACGTGCGTCACGCGCTGAAAGATCTCGATGAGCTCGCGCAGCAGCTGCGAGCGCGCCGGCTGGGGTTGCGACTGTGCGCGGGCGGCGTCGAGCTGCGCGAGGCGCTGGCGATCGATCTTGAAGTTGGGCAGCCAGGGCAGCTCATCGAGCAGCACGATTTCCGCGGGCGTCATGTAGGCGGGCACACGCCGGCTCAGCATCGCAAGCAGATGGCGCGGGAGCAGCGTGCGTTCCCCGGCCTTCAGCTGCGCGTAGCCGACGAGCGCTACGGGCACGCCGGCCGCGTTGTTGCGCACCAGCACCGCCGCATCACTCACGCCGGGACAGGCTTTGAGTGCGGACTCGACTTCGCTCGGCTCTATCCGGTAGCCGTGCAGCTTGATCTGCTGATCCTTGCGTCCTGCGAACTCGAGCAAACCGTCCGGTCGGCGGCGCGCCAGATCGCCGGTCCGATAGCTGCGCAGCGTCGGATCCGCCGCGTCGATACCAAAAGCTTGCGCGGTGAGGTTGGGCTCGCGCCAGTATCCCAGTGCCATATAACGGCTGATCACCAGGATCTCGCCCGTGGCACCGTCCGGCAACGGCCGGTCGTTCTCATCCACGATGCGCGTCAGGCGCTCGGGAACCGCGCGCCCCACGGGAAGAGTCGCGCACGACTCACGCAGGCTGTCATCGACGCGCCATTGTGTGTGGACCGTCCAGCATTCGGTCGCTCCGAGGTGCACGTAGAGCGCCGCATCTGCGGCGCATCCGCGCTGGAACAGGTCCACATCGCCCCAGCCGATGCGTTCCCCCCCGAGCATGACCGTGCGCACGGACCCGAGACGCTCGCCTGGCGCGAGCGCATTGATGAGGTGACGGAATAGCGTAGGCGACAGGTTGAGGCGCGTGACACCACGGCTCACGATCTCGCGTACCAAGGCAGGAGCGCCGAGCTCGAGCGGCGGCAGCACTTCGAGCGCGGCCCCGCTCAGGATACCTGCCAACAGCGTCCGCAGGCCCGCGATGACTGCGGGCGCGTAGAAGATTGCGACGTGATCCGCCGGCGTCAGCGGTCCGACGCTCGCTGACTCGCTCACGTCTTTCAGCACGCCGAGTTGATTCTGAAAGACACCTTTCGGCGTACCGGTCGATCCGGAGGTATAGAGGATGCACGCGATGTCATCGGGTGCGGGCACTCGATCCGCAGCGGCGCGCACGCACCAGTCCTTTGCATCGAGATCGAGCATCGGCATCCCGCCCGGCAGCAGTGCGCGCAGCGGCTCGGCCAGCTCCGCGGTCGAGATGAGAGCCGCCGCACCCGCATGCGTGAGAATCCGGCTGTTGCGCTCGAGGGGATGCGTGGCATCGAGGGGCACGCAGATGCGTCCGGCCGTGAGTACGCCCAGCACGGCGGCAGTAAAGCGCGCTTCATTACGCAGGATGATCGCGACGGGTCCGTTGCCAGGCGCGATGGCGCGCACACCCTCGGCGATTCTCGTGACTTCGGCCGCGAGCTCCGCGTAGCTGCACGCGCGTCGCGCATCGCGCACCGCGAGGCGCGCGGCATGACATCGCGCAACTTCGGCGAAGCGTTCACCGATCGTCAACGGCAATGCGATCGTTTGTTGTGCTGCCGTCAGCACGACCCCCCGCCCCTCACTTGTGAAGATTGTTCTGCGCTCAGTATGCGGCAAGTGACGGTGCACGCGGGAGAGGCACCGGTTTGTTTGACATAGCGTGGTATGGAGTGCGCGCCATCATCGGACAGCTTTGCGAAAGCTCTCAAACATGCGATCGCCGCTGCGACTCACGCGCCGCGCCGTAAGTCAACTGAAGTGCCGCAGGATCTTGCAGCGGCGAGCGATGTGCGCGCTCAGGCGGCTTGTTCCACCGCGGGCTTGGCTTGCGCTGACGTGGCTTGCACGATCGGCGAGGGTACGAGCAGGAGATCGTCGAGCTTCATGCAGATCTCGGCGACATCGTCGCGCAGTGTCTCGCCCTCCCACATGTAGCGCTCCAGCACCACGCGGGCAGTGCGCAGCAAACGCATCTCATCGGGTGTCATGGATCCCCTCCCCTCGGAGCTCTGTAATTCTGTCCAGGAGCCACTATATGTTGCGGGTCCAGGGCATCGCAACGTGTCTGGATCACAATTCCTTGGGTTAACAGAAAAGACTCGGCACGCGCAGATGCGAGCGCTTACGCTAGCGGCCCGAGTTTTTCGGACGCCCCCTCGCTAAGCTTCCCGAAACCTCTTGAACGACAAACACTTAGAGCACACTCCGGTCATGCAGCAGTACCTGCGCGTCAAGGCGCAGTACCCCGACACGCTGCTCTTTTACCGCATGGGCGACTTCTACGAGCTCTTCTACGAGGATGCCCGCCGCGCGGCCGCGCTGCTCGACATCACCTTGACCTCGCGCGGCCACTCCGCGGGGCGGCCGATTCCCATGGCCGGCGTGCCCGCGCACAGCGTCGACAGTTATCTCGCGCGGCTCGTGCGCAAGGGCGAGTGCGTCGCGATTTGCGAGCAGCTCGCAGATCCCGCGAAATCCAAAGGCCCGGTCGAGCGACAGGTGGTGCGCGTCGTCACGCCGGGAACGGTGACCGAGGATGCGCTGCTCGATGCGCGGCGCGACACGCTGCTCGCGGCGCTGGTACGCGATGGCGCGCGCTTCGGCCTGGCGTGGCTCGAGCTCGCAGCCGGTCGCTTCACGCTGCTGCAATCGGAAGGCGAGCAGGCGCTCGCAGCGGAGCTCGAGCGGCTGAAGCCTGCGGAGCTGCTGGTGTCGGAGGACGCGCGTGCACGGGCACCCGCGCGCAATGGGACCAGTCTGCGCTCGCGCCCGGCGTGGCATTTCGAGCTGGCGAGCTGCTCGCGATTGCTCACGGATCAGCTCGGCACGCTCGATCTCAAAGGCTTCGGTGCCGACGAGCTGCCGCATGCCCTGTGCGCCGCCGGCGCACTGCTGCAGTACGTGCGCGAGACGCAGAAATCCGCGCTACCCCATATTCGCGGCCTCACCGTGGAGGAGCGCTCCGAGTCCTTGATCCTCGATGCGGCCACGCGCCGCAACCTGGAACTCGATGCGAGCATCTCCGGCAACGAGGGCGCCACGCTCTTCGCACTGCTCGATCAATGTGTCACCTCGATGGGCTCGCGGGCGTTGCGACGCGCGCTCAACCGCCCGCTGCGCGAGCCGCTGAAGCTGCGCAGCCGCTACCAGGCCCTCGCGGTGCTCATCGATCGGCGCCGCTTCGAGAGCGTGCGCGAGCAGCTGCGTGGCATCGGCGATATCGAGCGCATCCTGGCGCGCGTGGCATTGCGCTCGGCACGGCCGCGCGATCTTGCGCAGCTGCGCAGCTCACTCACCGTGATGCCCGCGCTGCGCCGTGCAGTGGCCGCGTTCGACTCCCCGCTGCTGCAGGAGCTGCACGGCCGTATGGCCGATCACGAGGATACGGTCACTCTCCTGCACGCGGCCCTTGCATCGGAGCCCTCGGTCGCGCTGCGTGATGGGGATGTGATCGCCGCCGGCTACTGCGCCGAGCTCGATGAGCTGCGTCGCATCGCAACGCACACCGATGAGTTTTTGCTGCAGCTCGAAGCTCGCGAGCGCGAGCGCTCCGGCATCGCGACCTTGAGACTCGGCTTCAATCGCGTGCAGGGATTCTTCATCGAGGTGGCACGGCGCGATGCCGAACGTGTGCCCAAGGACTATGTGCGCCGCCAGACGCTCAAATCCTGCGAGCGCTTCATCACCTCGGAGCTCAGAGGCTTCGAAGACAAAGTGCTGAGCGCGCGCGAGCGCGCGCTGGCACGCGAGCGCGAGCTCTACGAGGAGCTGCTCACACAGCTCATCGACCGGCTGGGGCCGCTGCAGAGCACGGCGGCGGCGCTCGCCGAGTTCGATGCGCTCGCGGCACTCGCAGAGCGCGCCTGCGCGCTCGACTGGACAGCGCCCGAGCTGAGCGAGGACTCCGTGCTCGAGATTCGAGGCGGGCGACATCCGGTGGTGGAGCGCTTTCTCGAGGGCAGCTTCGTGCCGAACGACCTGCAACTCGATGCCGCGCGGCGCATGCTCATCATCACGGGACCCAACATGGGCGGCAAGTCGACCTACATGCGACAGGCCGCGCTCATCGTCATCCTCGCGCACATGGGCAGCTATGTCCCTGCAGAGCGGGCGCTGCTCGGGCCCTTCGATCGCATCTTCACGCGCATCGGGGCCGCCGACGATCTGGCGGGCGGTCGCTCGACGTTCATGGTGGAGATGACAGAGGCTGCGAACATTCTCCACAATGCAACCGCCCACAGTCTGATCCTGATGGACGAGATCGGCCGCGGCACGAGCACCTACGATGGACTCTCGCTCGCCTGGGCAATCGCCGGATTCATCGCAGGCCGCGTCAAAGCGTTCACGCTCTTCGCGACACACTATTTCGAGTTGACGACGCTCGCAGGCGAGGTGGAGGCCTGCGCCAATGTGCATCTCGATGCGACCGAGCACGGCGATGGCATCGTGTTCCTGCATGCCGTGAAGGAAGGCCCCGCCAATCGCAGCTACGGACTACAGGTGGCGCAGCTCGCCGGCGTGCCACGAGAGGTGATCGGTCGCGCGCGCGACTACCTGGCAACGCTCGAGGCGGAGCGCGACGGACGGTTGGGCAGCGGGCCGCAGGCCGAGCTGCCGCTCTCGAGCCCACCTGAGAATCGCGCGCCCTCCCCAGAAACTGTGGCCGCGTTGCTCGCGACTCTCGAGGCACTCGAGCCGGATGAGCTCTCACCGCGGGCCGCGCTCGAGGCGCTCTACGGGCTGCGCGCGCTCGTGAAGCGCTGATCCGGCGCCAGCGAGAAGCGCCCCTCACGCAGAAATGCGGCGGTCGCCTGGGCGACGCGCGCCGACAGCAACAGGCCCATGTGACTTGCGGCGACTGTGATGTGGTCGGTCGCTCCCGGCAGGCGCGTCTCGCTCACGGCGATCGTCCCATCGTTCTCCTCGTCGATGCGGCCGAAGAACTGGCCGAGACCCAGGCGCCTCGTGCCGGCGATGATCCCGAGGGGTCGTGGGCTGCTCCAGCGCCGCTCGTGAGCAGTCAATAGCTCTTCCGTCACACAGCGCCCGAGCGCCAAGGCCGCCCAGTGCGAGCGCCCGACCGCGAGGGCGGTGCGGCTTGCGACCGCCGGCGTGCCGAGGAACACCACCCGACCCGGTGCGGTCTCCGGATAGCGCTCGAGAAAGCGATAGATCACCAGGCCGCCGAGACTGTGACCGATGAAGTGCAGCGTCTCACAGGGCTGGTCCGCGACGAATTGCGCGAGCCGGGCACAGATCTGCGCCATGGAGCCCGAAAGGGCCGGATAGCGAAACGGGTGCACGTCGTAACCGAACCCGTGCGCGAGCCTGCGGCGCAGAATCAATGAGTCCGCACGGTATGAATACAGGCCATGGACATAGATAACGACTTCACGCGCCATGCAAGAGTCCGCGGACTGCGGTGGCGCCGCACTCCCCTACTGCGTGGGCGGCGGCAGGCGCACGCGAATGTGCAGCTCGCGCAGCTGCGCCTCGCTCACCTCGGTCGGCGCATCCGTGAGCGGATCCGCGGCCGTTTGCGTCTTGGGGAATGCGATCACCTCACGAATGCTGTCGGCACCGCTCATGAGCATCGCCAGCCGATCGAGCCCGAAGGCGATGCCACCGTGCGGCGGAGCGCCGTATTTGAGTGCATCGAGCAGGAAGCCGAACTTGGTGCGAGCTTCCTCCGCGCCGATGCCGAGGAGCTCGAACACGGTCGACTGCATCTCCTGGCGGTGAATGCGGACCGAGCCGCCGCCGATTTCGGAGCCGTTGAGCACCATGTCGTAGGCCTTGGCGAGCGCCTGCGCCGGCTGCGCCCGCAGCGCGGCGGGATCGTCCGTGCGCGGCGAGGTGAAGGGGTGATGCATCGCCACCCAGCGCTTCTCCTCGGCGTCCCACTCGAACATCGGAAAGTCGACGACCCACAGCGGACGCCAGCCCGGCTGCAGCAGCTGCCGATCGTGTCCGAGCTTTAAGCGCAGCGCGCCGAGGGAATCGTTCACCACCTTCGCCGCGCCGGCGCCAAAGAAGATGAGATCGCCATCGCGCGCCTGGGTGCGCTCGAGGATGCCCGTGACCGCGGCATCGCTCAGGAACTTGATGATCGGTGACTGCAAGCCCTCGCGCCCCGCCGCGCGCGTATTGACCTTCACATAGGCCAGGCCCCGCGCACCGTAGCGCGCGACGAAGGCCGTATAGTCGTCGATCTCCTTGCGGCTGAGCGCACCGCCGCCGGTCACGTTGAGCGCGGCGACGCGACCGCCGCTATCGCTCGCCGGCGCGGCAAACACCTTGAATTCCGAATCGTGCACGAGGTCCGCGACATCGACGAGCTCGAGCGGGATGCGCAGGTCCGGCTTGTCGGATGCGTAGCGGCGCATCGCCTCCGCAAAGGTCATGCGCGGAAAAGGCTGCGGCAGCGGTACGTCGAGCACTTCGCTGAAGACGCTGCGGATCAGCCCCTCCATGAGCTGCATGATCGCATCCTGCGTCAGGAAGGAGGTCTCGATGTCGAGCTGCGTGAATTCCGGCTGGCGATCGGCGCGCAGGTCCTCGTCGCGAAAGCAGCGCACGATCTGATAGTAGCGGTCGAAGCCTGCGATCATCAGCAGCTGCTTGAAGATCTGTGGCGATTGCGGCAGCGCGAAGAACTTACCCGGGTGCGTGCGGCTCGGCACCAGATAATCGCGCGCCCCCTCCGGGGTCGCCTTGGTGAGCATCGGCGTCTCGAGGTCGACGAAGCCGTTGGCATCGAGAAAGCCGCGCATCGCGCGTGTGATGCGGTGCCGCCGCCGCAAGCGCTCATTCATCACGTCGCGCCGTAGATCGAGGTAGCGGTACTTGAGGCGCACCTCCTCGCTCACCTGCTCGTCGAGCTGAAACGGCAGCGGCTCGCAGCGATTGAGCAGCTCGAGCTCCGTGGCGAGCACTTCCACGCGCCCCGAGGCAAGGTTCGGATTGACCGTGCCCGCAGGCCGCTCGCGCACGCGCCCCTTCACCTCGATGACGAACTCGTTACGCAGCCGCTCAGCTTCGGCAAACACGCTCTTGCGGTCCGGATCGAACACGATCTGCAGCAATCCCTCGCGATCGCGCAGATCCGCGAAGATCACACCGCCGTGGTCGCGCCGTCGATGCACCCATCCTGCGACGGTGATCTCCTGGCCGATGAGCTGCTGGTCGACGCTGCCGCAATAATGAGTGCGCATAGACCTGCGCATTCTACAGCCTCGCGCCGCAAGGTCGAGGCGTTGGCGCCGCTCAATTCGTCGGCGTATGAGTCGAGGTGGTGAGCAGCGCCTCGCGCCGCGGGGTTACGACCCCGCAAGTCACGATCATCTTCATCGCGGCATCGATGCTCATGTCGAGCTCGACGAGCTGCGTGCGCGGCACCAGGATGATGAAGCCGGAGGTCGGATTCGGTGCCGCGGAAATGAACACGCACACCTGCTGCTCCCCGGTCTTTGCGCTGAGCTCGTGGAGATCATCGGCGGTCACAAAGCCGATGCTCCAGATGCCCGCACGTGGATACTCGACGGCCACGACCTGCCGGAAGGAATGGCTCGAGGTGAGCACGCTCTCGGTGAAGCTCTTCACGCCGCTGTAGACCGAGCGCACGAGCGGAATTCTTCCAAGCAGCCGCTCCCAGTAGCCGACGAGCTGCCGCCCCACGAGGTTCGTGACGAGGAGTCCCGTCACCAGGAGCACGACGATCGCGAAGATGAGACCGAGCCCGGGAAGCGAGTAGCCGAACAACGCCTCGGGACGATACTGCGCGGGAATGAGCAGCAGCGTCCGATCCATGACTTCGACGATGAAGCGCAGCACCCAGATCGTGGCAAGCACCGGCAGCCACACGAGGATGCCCGCAACGAGGTAACGGCGCAGACTCCAGCTGCGCTTGTTCGGTATCAGCGGCTGTGCTTCGGCGCTCACTCGCGGATCGGCTGGCTCCTGAGCTAGCGTCGCCCTTTGCGGGAGGAGCGTGACGCGGCTTTGGCCTTCGGCTTCGGGGCACGATGCACCGTGCGTGGGCGATGCCCGACAGCGACCGACTTGCGCGCAGGCGGCGCGCTCTTGCGAGCGGCGGCTCTGTCGGAGCTCGCGGCGGTGTCCGCCGCTTTGCTCGCCGGGGCCTTGGCATCGGCGGACTTGCTCTCGGCAGACTTGACTTCGGTGGCCTTAGCCTCGGTCGCCTCGGCGGGCTTCGTCTCCGGTTTTGCTTCCGCCTCCTTCTTCTCGGCTTCGGCGAGATTACGCTTGGCCTCTTTGTCGGATTTGAAGTCCGTTTCGTACCAGCCACCGCCCTTGAGGCGGAACACGGGGGCCGACACCAGCTTCTTCAGCGTGTTCTTGCCACAGGAAGGGCACTTCTTGAGCGGCGCATCAGTGATCTTCTGCATCACCTCGCTGTAGAACTTGCAGCTGGTGCACTCATATTCGTAGAACGGCATGTGATCTCAGCGCCTTGTTTGGGTTGTTCGCGAAGTATACTGCACGCAAACCTTTCAGGCGGCCTTCTCGACTGCCTTGCTAAACTCCAGGTGCCCTTCGCGGACGCTGACCCGCACGATGTCGCCCGGAGTGAAATCGCCCTTCAGAATGCGCTGTGCGAGGGCGTTCTCGAGCTGCTGTTGAATCACCCGCTTCAAGGGACGCGCGCCGTACACCGGATCGAAGCCGGCCTCGCCCAGGAGGTCACGCGCCTTGTCGTCGAGCACCAGATCCATGTTCCGCTCCAACAGCCGCTTGCGCAGATAGCTGAGCTGGATGTCGACGATCTTGCGGATCTGCTCCGTGCCGAGCGGATGGAAGACGACGATGTCATCGATGCGATTGATGAACTCCGGCCGGAAACTCTGTTGCACGATCTCCATCACCGCGCTGCGCATGCGCGCGTAGTTCTTTGTTCCCGCGAATTCCTGGATCTCGTGCGAGCCCAGGTTCGAGGTCATGATGATGACGGTGTTGCGGAAATCGACGGTGCGGCCCTGCCCATCGGTCAGGCGGCCGTCATCGAGCACCTGCAGCAGCACGTTGAACACGTCCTGATGCGCCTTCTCGACCTCATCGAGCAGAATGACCGAATAGGGACGACGGCGCACGGCCTCGGTGAGGTAGCCGCCCTCCTCGTAGCCAACGTACCCCGGCGGCGCGCCGATCAGCCGCGCAACCGAGTGCTTCTCCATGAACTCCGACATGTCGATGCGCACCAGCGCATCCTCGGTATCGAAGAGAAAATCGGCGAGCGCCTTGCACAGCTCCGTCTTGCCCACCCCCGTGGGTCCGAGAAACAGGAACGAGCCGTTGGGCCGCCGCGGATCCGCAAGCCCCGCGCGCGAGCGGCGGATGGCATCCGACACGATGCGCACCGCCTCGTCCTGCCCGACCACACGCTTCTCGAGCTCGGACTCCATGCGCAGCAGCTTCTCCTTCTCGCCCTCGAGCATCTTTGACACCGGGATGCCGGTCCACTTGGAGACCACTTCCGCGATCTCCTCCTCGGTCACTCGATTGCGCACCAGGTGCGTCTCTTTCTGCTCGGCGGCGGTCGCCTGCGCAAGGCGCTTCTCGAGCTCGGGTATACGGCCGTACTGCAGCTCCGACATGCGACCGAGATCGCCGGCGCGGCGTGCGGCGTCGAACTCCTGCTTCGCGCGCTCGATCTCCTCGCGGATCTGTGCCTCGCTCTGCAAAGTGGCTTTCTCCGACTTCCACACCTCCTCGAGGTCGGCGTACTCCTTCTCCAGGTTGCGCAGCGTCTCCTCGAGAGTCTGACGGCGCTTGCGCGAGGCCTCGTCCTGCTCCTTCTTGAGCGCCTCCTGCTCGATCTTCAGCTGAATGATGCGCCGCTCGAGTCGATCGAGCGCCTCGGGCTTCGAGTCGATCTCCATGCGGATGCGCGCGGCGGCCTCATCGATGAGGTCGATGGCCTTGTCCGGCAGCTGCCGGTCGGTGATATAGCGATGCGAGAGTGTCGCCGCCGCCACGATCGCGGGATCGGTAATGTCCACGCCGTGATGAACCTCGTAGCGCTCCTGCAAGCCGCGCAGGATGGCGATGGTGTCCTCCACCGAGGGCTCGTCCACCAGCACGCGCTGGAAGCGCCGCTCGAGGGCGGCATCCTTCTCGATGTACTTGCGATACTCATCGAGCGTGGTGGCTCCGATGCAGTGCAGCTCACCGCGCGCGAGGGCAGGCTTCAACATGTTGCCTGCATCCATCGAGCCCTCCGCCCGCCCCGCGCCGACCACGGTGTGCAGCTCGTCGATGAAGAGGATGATGGTGCCTTCCTGCTTGGCGAGATCATTGAGCACGCCCTTGAGGCGCTCCTCGAACTCGCCGCGGAACTTCGCGCCGGCGATCAGCGCGCCCATGTCGAGCGCGAGGACGCGCTTGTCGCGCAAGCCCTCGGGCACCTCACCGTTCACGATTCGTTGCGCGAGTCCCTCCACGATCGCCGTCTTGCCGACACCGGGCTCGCCGATCAGCACGGGGTTGTTCTTGGTGCGTCGCTGCAGCACCTGAATCGTGCGGCGGATCTCATCGTCGCGTCCGATGACGGGGTCCAGCTTGGCCGCTGACGCGCGCTCGGTCAGATCGATGGTGTACTTGTCGAGCGCGCCTCTTTGCTCCTCGGCATTCGGGTCGTTGACCTTCTCGCCGCCGCGCACCTCATCGATCGCCTTGTCGATCGCCCCGCGCACGACGCCTGCATCCTTGAACACGCGTGCGAGGTTGCCCCGATCCTCGAAGGCGGCGAGCACGAAGAGCTCGCTCGAGATGTACTGATCGCCGCGCTGCTGCGCGAGCTTGTCGGCGACGTTCAGCAGGCGGTTGAGATCGTTCGATACGTGAACCTCACCGGGCGTGCCCTGCACGGTCGGCAGCCGATCCAGGACCGCCATCAGCTCCGAGCGCAGCTTGTTGATGTTGGCGCCGGCCTTCATGAGCAGCGGCCGCACGGTGCCGCCGTCCTGATCGAGCAGCGCGAGCATCACGTGAGCGGGCTCGATGAATTGATGGTCGCGTCCGACGGCCAACGACTGGGCGTCGGCGAGTGCCGTCTGGAACTTGCTCGTTAACTTATCCGTACGCATGAGTGGAGGTCCCGAGTGAGCGGGTGGTCGGAGGTTGTTGTGGGGGCACAACGGCGCGGTTCAAGGCTGCCTTGAGCATAGTCCCTCAGTCTTCGAGCCAGATGAAGGCCCCCATGCGGCCGCAGCGCCCCGCGCGGCGATAGGAGAAGAAGCGGGCCGGATCCCCGTACGTGCTCCAGCCGCCACCGTACACCCAAGCGACCCCGAGCGTCTCGAGCCGCCTGCGCGCCAGGGCGTAAAGATCGCACTGCCAGCGGCCACGTGCGTTGGCAGTGAAGGCGCTGTCAGCCGCGGCATCCTGAGCGAGGAAGGCGGCGCGCACCTCCTCGCCCACCTCGAAGTGCTCGGGTCCGATCGCGGGCCCCATCCAGGCGAGGAGCTGCGAGGCAGCTATGCCCAGCGTGCTGATGGTGGCCTCGAGAATCCCGGCCGCAAGCCCCCGCCAGCCTGCATGTGCGGCGCCGACCGCAGAGCCGTCCCTGGAGGCGAACAGCACCGGCATGCAGTCGGCAACCTGGATCGCACAGATCCTTCCGGGCTGGCGCGTGACCGCGCCATCAGCCTGCAAGCGCTCACGGTCCAAGCGCTCGCGGTCCGCGTTCAGATCCACGTCCAGGTCCACCACCTGAGCCCCGTGTACCTGCTCGAGCCACATCGGCTCAGCGCTCAGCCCCAAGGCCTGACGTACGCGTCGGCGATTCTCGGCCACGGCCTCGGGCGCATCGCCCGTGTGAGCACCCAGATTGAGCGTGTCGAACGGTGGCGCGCTCACACCGCCCTCGCGCAGCGCGAAGGCCGCATGCACGCACCGCGACACGGTCCAGTCAGGCACGATGAAGGCGGGCGATCCCGATTCAATCATCGTCCGGCTCGCTAAGATCCGCCTCGAGCGCTGCCATCAGTCCCGCCATGTCGGGCGGTGGCGGCACCTCCCAGCTCATGAGTCGACCGGTCCGCGGATGGCCGAGCTGCAAGCGTGCCGCGTGCAGAGCTTGGCGCTTGAACGTGCGCAGCTGCTCGAGCAGCCCGGCGCGAGCCCCGCGCGGTGTGCGCGCACGGCCCCCGTACACCGGATCGCCCACGAGCGCATGCCCGACGTGCGCAAGGTGTACCCGGATCTGATGAGTGCGGCCCGTCTCGAGCTGGGCTTCTATCAAGGTGTGGGCGCGATAGCGCTTGAGGACGCGCACCTGAGTCACAGCCTTGCGGCCGTCGCCGCGCACCGCCATGCGCGTGCGCACGCTGCGATGCCGGCCGATCGGCTCATCGATGGTGCGACCTCCGGTCATTACCCCGACGCACACCGCAAGATAGCGCCGCTCGATCTCCCGAGCAGCGAGTGCAGCGACCAATTGGGTGTGCGCTTCCACGGTGCGTGCGACCACCAGCAGACCGCTGGTATCCCGATCGAGACGGTGTACCAGTCCCGCGCGCGGCACCAGCGCAAGCTGCGGATCAAGGGCCAGGAGCGCGTTCTGCAGCGTGTGAGCGCGATTTCCGGCACCCGGATGCACCACGAGGCCGGCGGGTTTGTTGATGACGAGCACGGCGGGATCCTGGTAGACCACCGCGAGCGGCAGATCCTCGGCAGTAACCTCCCCTTCGGGCTCCAGGCGTGCTCGGATCTGCACGCGCTCGCCCCCCAGCACTTTGTCGCGTGGTCGCGGTAGGCGTCCTTCCACCTGGACGGCGCCCGCATCGATCCAGGTGCGCAGCCGGGCGCGCGAGTATTGCGGCAGTGCGCGGGCGAGGGCCTGATCCAGCCGCAACCCCGCGGCGGCGTCCGGAAGCATCAGCTCGTGGGTTCGGAACTCCTCGGGCACGGGTAGGGTCGTATGTCTCGGTTCGCTATACTCGCCAATTTACACGTCCGCGGTCGTACGAGGGGCTCTGCGCCAAATGTCCGAATCAGTCCGTCCCGAGCAGTGGCTGCGCACCCGTTGCCTGCTGCTGGCCCTCTGTCTCATGTGCCTGTTCGCCGCTGGCTGCCATACGAACGATCGCAAGCTCCAGCAAGCGAGCCCGGAAAAGCTGTACAAAGAAGCCAAACACAAGCTCGACGACTACGACTACAACGCCGCCATCAAGATCTACGAGGCTCTCACCGCCCGCTTCCCGTTCACGGAGCAGGCGCGTCAGGCGCGGCTGGACCTGATCTACGCCTACTACAAACAGGGCGAGGCCGAGTCCGCCACCGACGCCGCGGACACCTTCATCCGCGAGAATCCGACCCATCCCCGGGTGGACTATGCGTGGTATATCAAGGGGCTCGTCAACTTCGAGCGCACACCGAACGCGCTCGAGCACATCTTTCACGCAGACCTCACCAAGCGCCCGCCGACAACCGCGCGCAAGGCGTTCGACGCCTTCCGCACGGTGGTGGAGCAGTATCCCAAGAGCGCCTACGCCCACGACGCCCACGCGCGCATGGTGTATCTGCGCAATCGCCTGGCCGACTACGACGTGCACGTCGCCGAGTACTACATGCGGCGCGGTGCGTATATAGGAGCTGCGCAGCGCGCCAACGAGGCGATCGAGCAGTACGATGGCGCTCCCTCGGTGGAGCACGCCGTGCAGATCATGCAGGAGGCGTACGCGAAGTTAGGGCTGAAAGACCGCGCGCAGCAGGCTCAGGAGGTCTACGCCCTCAACTTCAGCCACAACCAGCAGCTTGCCGAGGCGCACGACAAGCACTGGTGGAAGTTCTGGTAAGGGCCCTCGCGACCCCAAGCTGTTTCAGGCTAGCGAGCAGCCTGAGCGACAGTAGCCGTGGCTCGCGTTTGACTCAATGCCAGCAGCTCACGCAGCGGCAAAGCGTATTCTCCGGTGTGGTCGACCTTGTTCCACTGTGCCTGAAGAAGACTACGCGCGTCCGTCGGCTGTCCTAGTCGAATGCGCGCTGCCGCAACCGCTGTCGTAACGTACGCAAGCTCATCCTTCGAGAGCAAGGCTGGCTCATCGAGCACTCGCGTGCCGAGTCTGGCGATCTCCGGCGCATCGCGCGCCGCGACGACAGCCAAAAGGTCCGCCCATGTCTGGCGGTCGGCAGAAGCCTTCTGATAACAAGGCGCCGCTTTGATCCTTGTCCACACTTCTGACAGGGCGGCTGCATCCAAGTAGGGCGTCGTCAATGCACTAACGCGCCAGACTGCGTTCTTCCAGGCAAGCTGCGCTTGCGGATCGACGCAACGTTCTGCGCTCACGCCGATGACCAACAACGACGATGCCGTGGGTGTATCGAGGCCCTCGAGATGCCCGCTGGACAGGGCATGCCGAATCGCAAGCGCGCGTCGCATCTGCCTGTCCCGAAACAGCTTGCTCTGCGCAGGAGGCTCGAGCGTGGGACTGGTGGGGGGGCTTGCGCCCAGGATATCCATGACGGGAACGTGCGTGACCGTGAGCTCCGGGAGCTCCAGTGCGCTCTTGTCCAAGAATCTCAGACGCGGCGCATTGAGATCCACGAACGGAAAGAAATCCGAGTTTGCAGGCACGGCCATCGTGCGAAACAGCGGATCAAGGGTTCGACCGTCACCTACCAGACGCCGCTGCAGGTCGGCGACGGACTGCACCCCGATCCGCGCGAGTTCGGCGCGCATCTGCGGCCATTGGAAGACCCGCTCGTTTGGAGTCGGCACCGTCGGCGCACGCGTAGCGACGATGAGTATGTCCGTATCGTCGAGGTTGTAGATTGCGTAGGCGCCAAAGTTCTTCGAGAGTGCCTTGATGACCGAGCCGACGATGCCGACATCCGTCTCATAGATCTGCACCCACTGCACGAAATAACCGTCGGGCTGCAGGTATTGCGCAATGCGGCCATAGAACTCTTGCGAAAATAACGTCGCGACTCCGCTAACCCAGGGGTTAGACGGCTCGGACACGATCAAATCGTACGGCTTGCGTTGGGTGGCGAAAAACGTCTTCGCATCCTCATACACGATGTGGCTACGGGGATCTTCAAAGACACTGTGGATGCGAGGTCCGAAACCCCTGCGCGCACCCTCGACGATCATCGGCTCAATTTCGACTGAATCGAGCCGCCTGACCAGGTCGCTAGTCAGCAGCGTGTGCGTTGTAAGACCTGATCCGAAGCCGATGTTCGCTACGCGTGCTGGGTTGGGATGCATGCTCAATGGAATCGCAGCGGCGAGGACCATCGTAACTTCGTCCGGCGAAGGCTCGCCCGGACCCATCTGAATGCCCGCGTCAGGCTTGCCGTTGGTCGCGATCACCACCAGTCCCTGACGCTCAGCGACGCTGATCGTCGCGGTCTTGCCGTCACGCAGGTAATCGATAGTGGAATCGGGCGCGAGACTCGCCATACCAGTACGGTAGACAGTGGACGCTACTCGCAGCGGGTCTAGCTTGCCGAAAAGGCAGGTGAGCGTGAACACCGCGATACCCGCTGCAACTGCCGATGCGGCCGGCAAGCGCAGGCCGCGGAAACCCAAGCGGGACAGTCCGAGAGCAATATGGATGCCAGCACCACACAAAATGACGCCCTTGATGCCAATCAAGGGCATCAGCACGTGCACGGCGAGCAGCACTCCCAGGATGGCCCCCAGTGTGTTCACAGAGTAGATCCAACCGATCGCCCTCTCACCCACTCCGCGTTCCATGAGCGCATGCGTCAACAGTGGCAATGTCGTTCCGGCGAGAAAAGTCGTGGGCACCATGATCAGCGCGGATATGGATTGACTGATGGCGTTGAAGGCCACATACCCACCAGGCGTGCGCTTGAATGTGGACAATGCCCAGGCCATGAGATCGAACATCTCGTTTCCGGCTGGCAAGGTGAGTGCAGCCAGGGTGCCCATGGCAAGCATCACGCCGGCCAAGTACCTCTCGGGAGCGCCGATGTGCGCGACGCGCTTGCGCACGTAGAGTCCACCGAAGGCCAGACCGAACAGAAACGCGCTCAGCATGAGCTCGAACGAATGCGTGGCACTTCCCAGCACCAGGCTCAGCATTCGGATCCAACCCAGCTCATACATGAATGACGCCGCTCCGGTCAGGAATGCGGCAGTAACCAACCATCGCCCGACTGCGTCGGGAGTTGCAGCAGATGCTGGAGCGGCCTTCGATGCGGGCGGCGGTTCAACCTCACTGCGAATGGCAAGCCAGACCCCCAGCGCGATTGCAAAGTTAAGTAATCCGGCCGTCAGAGTCGTGCCCGGGAGGCCGACCCAGGCGATGAGCACGAATCCGCTCACTAGAACTCCGCACGCGGCCCCCAGGGTATTGGTGAAGTAGAGGCTTCCCAGCGTCTCACCGGCCCGCTCGGGCCAGCGACGGACCAAACCTCCACTGATCAGCGGGAAAGTCATACCGAGAAGCACGGACTGCGGGAGAACGAGAAGGCCCGCCAGTGTCCACTTGTAGAGTTGAATCGCGGCTGGGGGAAGTACAGGAATGACCGAGGCGAATGAAAAGTCCGTGCTGGCTACGAAGATCCGATGAAAGAGAATCCCCAGGAGCCCGACCAGTGCTTCTACGAGCAGGTATCCCCAAAGAAGTGATCGCAGCCGTGAGCAGTAGCGCGCCACGAGCCAGGATCCGAGAGCCATTCCACCCATGAAGAATGCGAGCACTAGGGTCTGCGCATACGCGGCATGACCTAGAAAGAGTTTGAGGTAGTGCGTCCAGATCGATTCGTAGATCAGGCCGGTAAACCCTGAGACGACGAATATCGCTAGCAGGAAACGTCGTCGAGCATTATCGATTTGGGGCACGAATGGCACTCCCTGTCTGCGTGGCGAGCAGGTGGCGCCAGATTAAGTAGCCTTCGGGGAATTGCGCGTGAACTCAGTCACGGTTTCCCGGGTGAAAAGACGATCCGTGCCACGGCTCGTGGTCAGCGCCGGTAGCCGTTAGTGATGGGATAGCGCCAATCGCGCCCGAATGCGCGACGGCTGACGCGTACGCCTGGGGGGGCCTGGCGCCGCTTGTACTCGTTGCGCTTGACCAAATCGAGGACGCGTCCGATCGTGGCGCGATCGAAGCCGCGGGCCTCGATCTCATCCACTGATAGATCTTCTTCGATGAACGCCTCGAGGATCGGATCGAGCACGTCGTACGGTGGCAGGGAATCGGAGTCCTTCTGATCGGGCCGCAGCTCCGCAGAAGGTGGTCGCTCGATGACTCTCTGCGGAATCACCAACCCCTGACGATTGCGGTAGGCCGCCAGGCGATACACGAGCAGCTTGCTGCAATCCTTGATGGGTGCGAAGCCGCCTGCCATATCGCCGTAGAGCGTGGCATAGCCCACGGCCATCTCGCTCTTGTTGCCGGTCGTGAGCAGCATCCTGCCGGTCTTGTTTGAGATGCCCATGAGAATCAGCATACGACAGCGCGACTGCACGTTCTCCTCGGTCGTATCCGGCGGGCGGCCGGCAAACTCCCCGCGCAAGGCATCGAGCGTGGCGGCGAACATCCGCTCGATCGAGATCACGCTGAAACTCACGCCCAGCCCGCGTGCCTGCTCCGCCGCATCGCTGCGGCTCATTTCCGAGGTGTAGCGGGATGGCATCATGACCGCATGGACCCGATCGGCGCCCAGGGCGTCCACCGCGATGGCCAGCGTCAACGCCGAGTCCACACCGCCCGAGAGCCCCATGACGACGCCGGGAAATCCGTGCTTGTTGACGTAGTCGCGCACCCCGAGCACGAGCGCGTTGTAGACACTCGCTTCGTCGCTCAGTTCCGGTGCAACGAAGCCAGGCTCCGGAATGCAGCGCGCTCCGTCCCGCAAGAACTCGACGGCATAGGTCCCTTCCTCGAATGCAGGTGCGCGCATGACGAGCTCCCCCTGCGCATCCATGACGAAGGAGTTGCCGTCAAAGACGAGCTCGTCCTGACCACCCACCGCGTTCACGTACACGAGCGGCAGGTGCACGTCAGCGATGCGATCCCGCGCGATACGCTCGCGCTCGCGCTGCTTGTGAAGTTCGTACGGCGATGCATTGATGACGACAAGCAGCTCCGCCCCGGCTGCGTGGGCTGCCCGCGCGGCCTCGGCTTCCCAGATGTCCTCACACACGAGCATTCCAACGGCAAAGCCGCGGCACTGCACGACCCTGGCCTGTGAGCCGGGCACGAAGTAGCGTTTCTCGTCGAATACTTTGTAATTGGGTAGCTCGCACTTGCGGTGATTGGCGATGAGCTCGCCGTCGGCAATCAGGGCTGCGGCGTTGTAAATGCTCGGACCGCTGTATTCCGGATAACCGAGTAGCACGGCCACGCCGTTCACGTCGCGCCGGACCGCTTCCAGACCGGCATCGACTTGACGGCGAAAGCCACGGTGAAAGAGCAGATCCTCCGGCGGATAGCCCGACAGCGCCAACTCGGGGAAGACCATGAGGTCGGGCGCCAGAACGGAGCGCGCCTCCAAGGAGGTATCGATGACGCGGCGCGCATTGCCCTGCACGTCGCCGACGAGCATGTCCAGCTGCGCGAGCCCGATGCGTAGCCTCGGTTCGAAACTCATCCCGGCGGCCACCGATGACTCCTAGCGGCCCTTGCGCCTCGCTGCGCGGCGAGTGGCCTTGGGCTTGACGCGACGCTTCGCCAATACACGCTTGCCAACTTTTCTGCCGGATGCGCCGCGGCTATTCAAGAGCTGCGCCATGGTCGAGCCGAGCTCGGCAGGAGACTTGACCGTCCGCACGCCCGCGGCATCGAGCGCCCGATACTTATCGGCGGCGGTCCCCTTCCCACCAGCGACGATCGCTCCCGCGTGGCCCATGCGCTTGCCGGGCGGCGCCGTGACGCCGGCGATGTATGCCACGACGGGTTTCGACACGTTGTCGTGAATGAACTCGGCCGCTGCCTCCTCGTCGCTGCCCCCGATCTCACCCACCATGATGATCCCCGCGGTCGCGTCATCGTCCTCAAAGAGCCGCAGCACATCGATGAAGTTCGTTCCACGGACGGGGTCTCCGCCGATGCCCACGCACGTGCTCTGCCCCAGGCCCGCATTCGTGGTTTGAAAGACGGCCTCGTAGGTTAGAGTGCCCGAACGCGACACAATGCCTACCGAGCCCCTCTTGTGGATGAATCCCGGCATGATGCCGATCTTGCAGGCCTCCGGCGTGATCACACCGGGACAGTTGGGTCCGATGAGTCGGGTGCTGCCGCCGGCAAGCCCTGCCTTGACGCGCACCATATCGTTCACCGGAATCCCCTCGGTGATGCACACCACGAGCTCGATGCCGGCGTCTGCGGCCTCGAGGATGGCATCGGCCGCAAAGGCTGCAGGGACGTAGATCATGCTGGCGGTCGCGCCCGTGCGGCGCACCGCAGCCTCGACGGTGTCAAAGACCGGCAGCCCCAGGTGGGTTGCGCCGCCTCGACCCGGTGTAGTGCCGCCGACGAGTTTGGTGCCATACGCCAGGCACTGCTCGGAGTGGAAGGTCCCCTGCTTGCCGGTGAAGCCCTGGCAGATCACGCGCGTATCGCGGTCTATGAGGATGCTCATGCCGCATTCCTTGCCGAAGAGCGCTTCTTGGCGGCGGACTTCGCGAGGGCCACGACTTTGCGCGCCGCATCGGTGAGGTCGCCTGCCGGTACAATCTCAAGCCCGCTCTTGGCCAGCATCTCGCGGGCCTGCGCGGCGTTGGTGCCCTCGAGTCGCACGACGACGGGCACTTTGACGCCGACCTTCTTGACCGCGTTGATCACACCCTCTGCGATCAGGTCGCAGCGCACAATGCCGCCGAAGATGTTGACGAGGATCGCGCGCACCTTGGGGTTGGAGAGAATGAGCTCGAACGCGGCGGTCACGCGCTCGCTGGTAGCGCCCCCGCCTACGTCCAGAAAATTGGCCGGCGCGCCCCCGTGCAGCTTGATGAGGTCCATGGTAGCCATCGCGAGCCCGGCGCCATTAACCATGCACGCGATATCGCCGTCGAGGGAGACGTAGTTGAGGTCATGCTCGCTCGCACGCCGCTCCATCGGGTCCTCCTGACTCACGTCACGGAGCTGAGCCATTGCCTTCTGGCGAAACAGGGCGTTCGCGTCGATGTTGATCTTCGCATCGAGCGCCAGCAGCTGCCCGGCCGTGGTCACGATGAGCGGATTGACCTCGACCAGGCTTGCGTCTTCCTCCAGGTAGAGCCGGTAGAGTGCCTGCGCAAGCGCCTGAAACTGTCCGATTTGCTCGCCCGCGAGCTTCAGTCCGAAGGCGAGCTTGCGGCACTGGTAAGGCTGCAGGCCGGTGGCAGGATTCACGTTCACGCTGAGGATCTTGTCAGGCGCAGTCGCCGCGACCTGCTCGATGTCCATGCCACCCGCGGCGGACGCGATGAGCGCAATGCGTCCCCTGTCGCGGTTCAAAGTGAGTGAGAGATAGATCTCGCGCTCGATCGCGGATCCGACCTCCACATACACCCGCTCGATCGGCAATCCCTCGGGACCGGTCTGGTGGGTCACCAGGCGCTCTCCGAGCATGGCGCTCGCTGCGGCACGCACGCCCGCCGAGTCGCGCACGAGCTTGACGCCGCCCGCCTTGCCCCGACCGCCGGCATGCACCTGGGCTTTCACGACCCAGACCGCACCGCCTAGCGCTTCTGCGGCGGCTACGGCCTCATCCGTGCTCGCCGCGACGCGTCCTGCCGGCACGGGAATTCCATACCTGCGAAATACGTCCTTCGCCTGATATTCGTGCAAGTTCATGCTGCAGCAAGCGCCTGGAATGACACGCCGCATATTGTGCCAAAGATGCTACAGTCGCGCCCGCGCACGAGGGCGCACCGACCACTGAGCCCGTTGTGAGGCGGGCAGGCCTGATGCCGACCAGCACCGCTACAGCCGCACCACCCGCTCCGGCACCAGGTGATCTTGCCTGGCGCGTCATCGGCCTCACCAACCTCTACCGGTTGCTCGTTCCACCGGTGCTGCTGATCGTCAAGCGCATCACGACGCCGGAGTTCTTCCAGCAGCTCGAGCACCCGGATCGCTTTGTCATCGCATGCAGCGGCTACTTCGCTGCAGGCGTGCTACTCGTGCTGGCACGGCGTCTGCCCTGGCCGAGCTTGCGGGTCGAGGTCCTCGTCAATGCGGTGGTCGATTCCCTCGGGATCGCGTTCATTCTGTATACGAGCGGCGGCGTCGCGAGCGGCCTCGGTATCCTCTTGGTGCTTCCAGTCGGAGCGATGGCCATTCTCGCCGGCAGCCGCGATGCCTTTCTCATCGCCGCAATGGCTGCGCTCTGTGTGCTCGCACAACAGATCGCCGTTGGGACGGCTGGCGAAGCATCGTTCACCGACTACATCACGGCCGGTGTGCTTGGTGCGGTGCTCTTCGTCATCGCCTTGTCTCTCTGGCCGGTAGCTCACCGACTGCGCGAGAGCGAAGCCCTGGTGCGGCGCCAGGAACTCGACCTCGCGAATCTCGCGCAGCTCTCGCAGTACATCCTGCAGCATCTGCGCGAGAGCATTCTGGTAGTGGACCCACAGGATCGCATCCGTCTGATCAATGAATCGGCTGCCTCGATGCTCGGCGATCGGGCGGCCTATCCTGGCGCGCTCCTGGGTGAAGCCTCCCCGCGCCTGCTGTATCTGCTCGCGACGTGGCGGGAGCATGCTGGAACTCCACCGGATGTCACGGCGACTTTCGTGTCGGCGGACGGAGGCCGTGTCATTCGGCCGCACTTCGCTCCGCTGGGCAGCGCCGATCCGGCGCCGATCATCGTTTTCCTGGAGGACACGAGCGTCATCGCCGCGAAAGTCCAGCAGTCGAAGCTCGCGGCACTCGGGGGACTCTCGGCGAGCATCGCACACGAGATCCGCAATCCCGTCGGCGCCATGAGCCACGCCGGCCAGCTCCTGGCCGAGAGCCCGCAGCTTACGGGTGAGGACCGACGGCTGACCGAGATTATCCGCAGCAACGCGGAGCGTGTGAGCGGCATCATCAATAACGTCCTGCAGCTTTCACGCCGCGAGGAGACGCACCTCGAGCGGCTCTCACTGCAAGCCTGGGTCGAGAAATTCCGGGAGGAGTTCTGCGAAACGATGCAATGGCCGCTCGAGCGGCTGACAATATCCATCGCCGACCACCCCGCTTTTGGAGCGGCACGAGGTGCAAGCGGGGACCTGGAAGTGCGCGCCGATTCGGGCCAGTTACGCCAGGTGATCTGGAACCTCTGCGACAACGCCATCAAGCATGCTGTGAAGGATCGCGCAGACGGCACCATCGAGATGCGCTACGGTCGTCTTAGCCCCACCTGGAGGCCGTTTCTCGAAGTGTCGGATCGGGGACCCGGCGTGCCGCCGGAAAGCGTGGAGCGAATCTTCGAGCCATTCTTCAGCGGCGAGCGCCGCGGTACGGGACTGGGCCTGTTCCTCGCACGGGAGCTTGCGCAAACGAGCGGTGCCACGCTCCTCTACGTACCGCGTGAGGGAGGCGGCAGCACCTTCCGCGTGGTATTCGCCGACCCGCAGCGCTGGGGCTACGACAAACGTACCGGGGATTTCAGCGTTCAATGAGCAAGCCCGTGGTTCTCATCGTCGACGACGAGCCTGATCTGCTCGAGCTCGTCAGCCTCACCCTGAGTCGCATGAGTCTCGATACCCGCACGGCCGCCGACGTAGCCTCCGCGCAACGCCTGCTCAAGACACAGAGTTTCGACCTCTGCCTGACTGATATGCGCCTGCCCGACGGCGACGGACTCGATCTCGTGTCCTGGATCCAGGAACATCGCCGCGGCACACCCGTGGCCGTGATCACCGCACACGGCAATGTGGAGTCCGCGGTGCGCGCTTTGAAGCTTGGTGCCTTCGATTTCGTGTCCAAGCCTCTGGATCTCGGGGTGCTGCGCAAGCTCGTCGGCAGCGCCATCAGACTCGCGGCGCGGCAGGATGATGCGACGACCATTACGGCACGCGCGCCGCGCCTGCTCGGCAATTCCGCTGTGATGCAGCAGCTGCGGGAGATGATCGGGCGGGTCGCGCGCAGCCAGGCACCCGTACACATCTACGGTGAGTCGGGTACGGGCAAGGAGCTCGTTGCGCGGTTGATTCACGACAGCGGTGCCCGATCCGAGGGAGCTTTCGTACCGGTGAACTGCGGCGCCATCCCTACCGAGCTCATGGAGAGTGAGCTCTTCGGACACAAGCGCGGCAGCTTCACGGGTGCGGTCGCCGACAAGAAAGGTCTGGTGCAGAGCGCCGAGGGCGGCACGCTGTTTCTGGATGAGGTGGCCGATCTCCCGCTGCACATGCAGGTGAAACTCTTGCGACTGGTGCAGGAGAAGACCGCTCGGCCAATCGGAGAGTCGCGCGAAGAATCGGTCGACGTGCGCATTCTCTCCGCCACGCACAAGAATTTGGCGGATCTCGTGGCGGAGGGTCGCTTCCGCGAAGACCTCTTCTATCGCATCAACGTCATCGAGATTCGCGTGCCTGCATTGCGCGAGCGACCGGAGGATATTGCCTTTCTGGCGGATGCGATTCTCGGGCGTCTCTGCCGCCGCATGAAGATGGACACGGCGAGCCTGAGCGACGACGCGATGGAGGCACTGCAGAGCTATCCATTTCCAGGCAACGTGCGCGAGCTCGAGAACGTCCTGGAGCGAGCGCTGACGCTCAGCACTGGTGGCGTGATCAGCCGCGACCACGTGCAGCTGCGCGCAGTTGCGCGGCCGCCAGTAGAGGTGACCACGCTGATCAACCACGCACCGGTACCCGGTGCGCTGGGTGAGCAACTCGAGGATATCGAGCGCGATGCGATCGTGAAGGCGCTGGAGAAGACTCGCTACAACAAGACCGCAGCAGCGAAGTTGCTGGGCATGAGTTTTCGGGCGCTGAGATACCGCATCAAGAAGCTCGGAATCGAATAAGACAAACGTCCTGACAGGGTGTGTCAGTTTGTGACGTTCGAGGTCGGCCGTCGTCGTCAGCTAGTGACGGGACTAAGTCAAGCTGCGCTGCGCTTCAAACATGAATATTCAATTTAAAATCAGTGGCTTAATGACGAGAGCCAGCCTTGGCATAGCCTTTGCTCGATAGCTCCTGAGGCGCCGTTTTGCGCCGCTTTGTCTTCGGTCTCTAACTTCAGGAGCTATGTTCAAATGAAAGCAGTGCAAAAGGGTTTTACCCTCATTGAGCTGATGATCGTGGTTGCGATCATCGGCATCTTGGCGGCCATCGCCATTCCTGCGTACCAGGACTACACGGTACGCTCGAAGGTGACGGAAGGCCTGAACCTTGCGGCTTCGGCTGAGACTGCCGTCGCGGAAGGCTTCCAGTCGAACGACATGCAGGGAGTGAAGAGCTCCAGCCAAGCGTGGAACGGTAACTGGGCCAAGACGAAGTACGTTTCCACGGTGAATATCGCCACCGCAACCGGCGTCATCACGGTGACGTACAGCGCGAACATTCCGCAGATCAAGGCGGAAACAATTGTCCTGACTCCGTCAATCGGCGCTGCCGCCCTGGCCACCGGTCAGACCGGCAACATCGACTGGGCTTGTGGTTCCACCACGACGACGACAGCAGCGGCTCAGGGTATCCCCGTTAAGGCGGGTTCCGTCCAGGCTCGCTACGTGCCGACCCAGTGCAAGTAAGCACTTGACCTATCTCGGGTCATCCGGAAGCCCCTCTTCGGAGGGGCTTCCTCTTTTGGGAAGCCAATCACGCAGGCTCATCGACCTGCTGTGCGAGGATGACGTGTAGATTTGACAATTGTTCAAGGTGGCTCATTCGGTAGACTTTAGGATCGTCCGGTTCGCATCGGGCTTGCCACAACTCAATGAACGATAACGCATCTTTGGCGGCCACGACCTCGCGGCCCGGACTAGGCGGCTTGCCGCAACGTCTCGTACAGGACGGCGTGGTGGAAGAGGCCGCCATGCTGGACGCGATGAACGCTGCACGCGAGCGCAAGACAAGCGCGGTCACTCAGCTCGTCGCGAGCGGCGCTGCAAAGGCCCGCGACATCGCGATCGCCGCTTCGAATGAATTCGGCGTGCCGCTGTTCGATCTGGATGCGGTCAACCTAGACCTCGATACCGTCAAGCTGGTCAGCGACAAGCTGCTTGCCAAGCACCGAGTACTGCCTCTCTACAAGCGGGGCAAGCGGCTTTTCCTGGCCGTTGCGGACCCGACGACCCTGCATGCGATCGATGAGATCAAATTCCAGACGGGCCTCGGCATCGAAGCGGTGGTGGTAGAGGACGACAAGCTCCAGAAAGCTGTCGACAAGGCGATAGAGCAGGCCGACGCACAGATGCCGAGCCTCGGGGACGAGGAAGGCGTCGAGCTCGATGCCCTCGAGGTCGGACCGGATGAGGGCGAGCTCGACGATAAAGTTAGTCGCGACGACGTCGAAGACGCACCTCTCGTCCGCTTCGTGAACAAGATCATGATAGACGCCATCCGCAAGGGCGCCTCGGACATCCACTTCGAGCCTTACGAGAAGATCTACCGCGTGCGCTATCGCATGGACGGCGTACTCAAGGAAATCGCTCAGCCACCCGTGCAGCTTGGCGGCAAGCTCGCCGCCCGTCTCAAAGTCATGTCCCGTCTCGATATCGCTGAGCGCCGTGTGCCCCAGGACGGGCGCATCAAGATGCGGATTTCGAAAAATCGTGCGATCGATTTTCGCGTGAGCACCTGCCCCACGCTGTTCGGCGAAAAGATCGTGATGCGCATTTTGGATCCGTCACAGGCCTCACTGGGAATCGATGCGCTGGGATACGAGGGCTTTCAAAAGGATTTGTACCTCAAGTACCTGGCAAAGCCGCAGGGCATGATCCTCGTGACGGGTCCCACGGGTAGCGGCAAGACAGTCTCGCTCTACACCGGGCTCCACATCCTGAACCGCGAGGATACGAATATCTCCACGGCGGAGGACCCTGCCGAAATCAATTTACCCGGCGTCAATCAGGTCAATGTGAATCCAAAGGTCGGGCTCACCTTCGCCGCTGCGATGCGTGCGTTCCTCCGCCAGGACCCTGATGTCATCATGGTGGGTGAGATCCGCGACCTCGAGACGGCCGAGATCGCTATCAAGGCCGCGCAGACCGGGCACCTGGTGCTCTCCACATTGCACACCAACGACGCGCCGCAGACGCTCACGCGCCTGGTCGATATGGGCGTCAAGCCCTACGCCATTGCAACCTCGGTGAGTCTGATCATTGCCCAACGTCTCGCTCGGCGCCTGTGTTCGCACTGCAAGCAGCCGCTCGATATTCCAAAGGAAGCGCTTCTCAAAGAAGGCTTCGAAGACGCCGACGTCGCTGCTGGCGTCAAGCTCTTCGGTCCCAAGGGCTGTCAGAGTTGCACGGACGGCTACAAAGGCCGTGTCGGAATCTATCAAGTGCTTCCCGTCACCGAATCGATCGGGCGAATCATCCTCGCCTCCGGCAGCGCGGTCGACATTTCGGACCAGGCAGCGAAGGAAGGCGTCTGGGACCTGCGCCGTTCCGCTCTTGAAAAAGTTAGAGCTGGAGTTACGAGTCTGGAAGAGGTCAACAGCGTCACACTCGAGTGATGTGACATAGGATATAAGGCATGGCTCAGGCAAGTGCAACACAGACCGCGAAGGCCATGAGGCCCGTAAAACGCGATATGGCCTTCCTGTGGGAGGGCAAGGACAAGAAGGGCAATCGCGTCAAAGGCAAGAGCCTCGCGCCCGATGAGCAGACGCTGAAGGCGGAACTGCGCCGACAAGGCGTTGCCCCCTCGCGTATTAAGAAACAATCCCAAGCGCTAAAGGGTGGTAGGGTCACACCCGCCGATATTGCCGTTTTTAGCCGCCAACTCGCGACAATGCTCGCAGCTGGTATCCCGCTTGTGCAGGGCCTCGAGATCGTCGGCAATGGGCATGATAAGCCTTCTGTCCAGAAACTGATTCTTGCGGTCAAGGCAGATATCGAGGGTGGCACATCGCTGCATGAGGCACTGCGCAAGCATCCTCTTTATTTTGACGATCTTTACACGAACCTAGTGGAAGCCGGCGAGCAGGCGGGCGCGCTGGAAAGCCTGCTCGACAAGATTGCGACGTACAAGGAAAAGACCGAAGCGCTGAAGAAGAAGGTCAAGAAGGCGCTGTTCTATCCAGCCGCAGTGCTCGTTGTCGCGGTCATCGTAACGATCATCCTGCTGATCTTCGTAATTCCTCAGTTCGAGAGCCTATTCAAGGGATTCGGGGCCGATCTCCCAGCCTTCACGCAGATGGTCATCAATCTGTCCAAGTTCATGCAGCACAACGGCATCATGTTGGCGATCGTCGCTGGTGCCGCGACATATTTCTTCATATATTTCAAGAAGCGCTCGAGGGCCATGCGTGAGGTTCTCGACCGAGTAACGCTGCGAGTTCCGATTATTGGTCCTATCCTCAACAAGGCGGCGATTGCGCGTTACGCGCGCACGCTATCGACCATGTTCTCGGCGGGCGTACCACTGGTGGAAGCGCTGGACTCCGTGGCTGGCGCCTGCGGTAACATTGTGTACGAGACTGCCGTCCACAAGATGCGCGATGAAGTCTCGACCGGTCAGCGGCTGCAGCGCGCTATGGAGAACGTCGGGCTCTTTCCCAACATGGTCGTACAAATGATCGCGGTCGGCGAAGAGTCGGGTTCGTTGGACACCATGTCGGGTAAGGTCGCCACGTTCTATGAGGCAGAGGTCGACAACGCGGTCGACGCAATGTCGAGCCTGCTGGAGCCGCTCATCATGGCGGTTCTTGGAGTTCTCGTGGGCGGTCTCGTGATAGCGATGTATCTGCCGATCTTCAATCTGGGCAAGGTCGTCTAGCCACGCAGCCAAAACCAACCACTCTGTAAGCAACCGCCCCGCAGTGCACGGCGGTTGCGTTTTAACTGCGATTCGCTTCGCCCCATG
>Ga0335077_10001114_pt1 | contig 31487 bp, 26 predicted proteins | sample Lox_Sample_31_FD_207151 | JGI IMG/M metagenome (GOLD analysis project Ga0335077, IMG submission 207151) | Soil microbial communities from Loxahatchee National Wildlife Refuge, Florida, United States - Lox_Sample_3.1 | ecosystem: Environmental > Terrestrial > Soil > Wetlands | place: USA... | reverse complement strand
GGAAAGAAAGGCGAGGCGCTTGGAGTCCGGCGACCAGCGCGGGTCGCTCGAGGATTTTTGCGAGTGGGTGAGCTGGTAGTGCTCGCCCGTCGCGGTCATCGCCATCCAGATCTGGGTGTCGAAGGACTTTTCCTCCCAGTTGGTTTCCGAGACGGTATAGGCGATGAAGCGGCTGTCGGGAGAAATGCGCGGAGTCCCGGCGGACTTAAGGTTCAGGGACTGATCGATGGTGGGGGTCTGCGCGCAAACCGTAACTGCCGCGAAAGCGAAGACGAGGGCTTTCATGTTCCGCTCCTATTTTCGGGCACGCAGTTTTATTTTGTCGAAGTTCGCAGCGTGCAGGCAAGCGAGACGCGCGTGCGGATGACGGCTGCCGTCATAAACATTTACGGGATTGGCCCGTGCCGCCGCGTGATGAATCGGCGATCATCTCCACTGGTTCGTGACGCTGATCACGCTTGCGGGCGATGGCGCCTCGCGAACAGAACGCCCGGGATCACCACCAACAGCCCCACGCCGAGTAGCAGCGCCGTCGACGGAGCCGGAGTCGGACTGGGGGCTGTTGGCGCACCGATTGGAGCAAAGATCCCGCCGATCCCTGTGGCGCTAGAGCTATTCGCGCCAAGAACCGACAGGGTTGCGCTTGCGTAAGACGGCGAGTTCGTTTCAACCACGAAGTCAACGGAGGCTTGGCCTGGAGCGAGTCCCGACCCCGCGAAGGTGAACGTAATGAGATTGCCCGTGGCATCCCGGGACACCGTGCCAAGGGTGCCCGTTCCTGACGCATTACAGTAGCCGCCGTCCGCGGGACCGCATTCGTCCACGCTTCCAACGGACGGTGCGTCATACCCGACGTCCGTCTGAAGACTGGCGTAGCCGGAAAGGGTCAGGGAGGTGATGTTGGCCGTGGAACCAACGTTATTTGTGATTTGAACGATGAAATCCAGGCAACCCGCGCAAAACGCGTTACTGGGGTCGGATACCACCTGCATAAGCGCATTCCCAGTGATCGACCCACCGCCGGTCGTAAAGGGCGTGCCGCTCGAAGGACTCGTGAACGCCTCCTGAGTCCCCGAATAACCTATGTTGAACACGTCCGGAGCGGTGGCCCCCGACCCGGGTGACAGTATTGCAGCCACTGCCACACTCGCGCCCAGAATTAGGACTCCCACACCAACTGCTATTACGCTTGATCTCACTGCCGTCATTTGGTTTCCCCTCTCCCCTATTTAGCGGGAATTCTTTTTTGTTTTTATGCCCGGTCGCGGTAGCAAGCCGACGCAGGAATCGAGCGACAACGTCCCTCAACATTCTCCACTTGGATACATTCCGGATTTCCCTTATGGATTTCCAGTAGGGTAAGTATATACTGAATCGCCCGTTCTTGATCCCGCAAGGCTCATTTTTTTTCGAAGAATCGCCCCCGCCTCCACCAGACAGCAAAGAACGGAGGCGAACGCCCAGATACCATGTGCTCTCCTGCCGCTGGTTGCGGCAATCACATTCGTCGCCTGAGTGCGCGGAGGAACACCAACTTGAAATCTTCGCAATTATGCCTTACAGCGAATCCAGGAAACTGGTGGGCGGGCATTCTTTCTTGACCCCGACAAAACGAACGGTGTGTCTGGTCATGGCGCAACAGCGAGCACCTCGACGTGGGTGTTCTGAGCAATGGTGATATCGGTTACAATGAGCGTCAACCCGATGAGCGTGATTTCGCGGAAAGTGATTGTGGTTACCACGGCGGTACTTATCGTGGCCGCTTACTTTCGGGTTCTCCGCTCGATGCTCCGCCTGTGGCTGACCGACGACGACATGAGCCACGGCATTCTGGTGCTGCCGGTCATCGCGTGGATCCTTTACATCGAAAGAGAACGGTTTCGAACGCTGCCGGCAAAGCCGAGCGCGTGGGGCTGGCTGGTGCTGGCGGGCGGGGCGGCGTTGCAGCTGGCGTCGGCTCGCGGCGCGGGTATTTTCATCGGATCGGCCGCGATGATCACGACCGCCGCGGGTGCGGTGCTGTGCCTGGGCGGGATCGCATGGATGAGGGCGCTGGCGTTTCCATTTGTGTTGAGCGCGTTCATGCTTCCGAAGCTGGCCTATTTTTATAACGAGCTGACGCTCCCGCTTCAACTGTTCGCAACACGGATGGCCGCGGGCATGCTCACGATGGCGGGTCTTGGGGTGGTCCGCGCCGGGAATCTGTTAACCGTCGCCGGGAATCAGGTTTTGGTCGAGGAAGCATGCAACGGCCTGCGCTATGTTTTTCCGCTGGCGTTCATATCAGTCGTGTTCGCGCATTTGAGCCGTTCGAAGTTCTGGATTCAGGCAGCGCTGATGGCCGCGGCCCTGCCGGTTGCAATGCTGGCGAACGCACTGCGGGTGGCGCTGGCGGCGGCTTCACCGCGGCTCACGGTTGGAACCTGGCACACCGCCGCCGGCGTGGCGGTGTTTGTCCTGACGATGTCGGTGATCATTGCCATTCACCGATTCTTTCGCTCGATCGACCGGAGGATCCGTGCGTAGCCTGATCGTGCCGGCATTGATCGCGGCGCAGATGCTATTGGTGCGTTGGGGCACGGGACGGCTGGAATTCCCCGTGAATCCGGATCCCGGAAGTTTTCCCGCGGTCCTGGACGGCTGGACTTCGCCGGCGGCAAATGCGGTGGATCCGGGGGTCATCGAGCAGCTCAATGCGGACCAGGTAGTGGATCGCACCTACTGGCGGAGTGGCTTCCAGGCGCCGGTGGATGTTCTTCTTGCATGGTATCGATGGCGGCAAGAGGGTTCGCGCGAGCCGCATTCCCCGCATGTGTGTCTGCCGGCGTCCGGCTGGGTAACCGACCGATCGGACAAGATCCGCCTGGCGACGACGGCCGGCACCATCGAAGCGAACCTGCTCTCCATCCACAACGCGAACGAACAGGGCGCAATGCTGTATTGGTATCAGATGCCGCGCCGGGCCGTGGCCGGGGAGTGGAGCGCGAAATTCGCATTGATCGAAGAATCCGTGCGCTACCGGCGCACCGATGGCGCTTTTGTGCGCATATTCGTTCCCGCCGTTCGTGGCGCTGAGGCAATCGCGTCCGCGTCCGCGGAGTCTACCGGACGGGCGCTTTACCCCGCGATGTGCCGCTATCTTCCGGAATAGTGTGCGTTGCTCAGCGCCGGCGATGCTGTGCAAGAAGCTCGCGCCCGGCCGCGGTAAGGCTGACGATGTCTTGATCCGTCTCCAACAGGCCGCGGTCGTTCGCGTCCTCCCACACCGGCAGGCGCGGGCACGACGTTCGCCAGGCGCTCATCACCTCTTGATAACTGCGTTCGCGGCGGGCGACGAATTCGAGGAGATCGAGGACCAGGCTCTCGGGCGCTTCGGCCATAGCTCGGTTATAGCAGCTTGCGGCTCGACGTTGGGATCCACCATCCACACGTCGCGGTCCGCGAAATATTCGGCGAGCTTCTGATCCTGCTCCGCGCCCAGGTCGCGCGCCCACACGATTCGCGACGCGTCGATATCGGCGTCGTTATAGATCCACTGAAACAGGTTGTTGGGATCGGTTTTCGTTTTGACGAAGACCAGGTGCTTGCCGGGAATTTTCGAAAGCTCGGCGGCGATGCGCGACTTGCTCAAATTTCCTTCCACGCGGCAACACCAGGACTGGAAGTTGATTTTCTGGGTGTAAGGAAGTCCCGCCGCCTGCGCGCCGATCCGCAGCATCAGCACCAGCGCCATCGCCGCGGGAAACCAGCCGATGGAGAGCGCGCGCGAGGCGCGCAGATGGCGCAGCGATTCGACCAGGATCGCGACGATCACCGCGGTCGCGGGCGCCAGATAATGCGGCGACGCGGCGCCTTCGGCGAGGATCGCGGCGAGCGCTCCCCCGAGCGCGATGAACCACACGCGGCGCCGCCGCCACACGCGAGGCAAAAACAGGAGCGGAACCGTCAGCACCGGACCGATAAAAAATCGCCAGTATTCCTGGATGCGGAAGGTGAGGAACTCGAGAAAATCGATAGGACCGTCCACTTTTTTGCGCTCGTCGAGCTCGTATTCGTAATAACGGCGCAGCTCGATGTGGCGGAATTCGACCTTCGGCGGAGCCGTCCAGGCGAGACCCATCGGCCATCCGTAAGTTTTCTGGCTGATCTGGTACGTGGTGACGAAGGGGCTTCCGGTGATGCGGTCGAAATACATGCCGAGAAGGACGAGCGTCGCCGCGGAAATCACAGCGGCCGGCGCGAATGCAGCGCCCAGCGCGGTGATGCGCGCGCGATGACGCCACGCCACCGCGGCGACGATTGGGAGCGCGAAAAGCGCGCCTTCAAACGGCCGCGTCGAGGCGAGAATCGCCAGCCCCAAACCCAGCACTGAAGATTGCGCCAGGGTCGCGCGCTTGCGCAGACGTGCGAACGCGCCGAACACCAGCGCTCCGCCGAGCGCGGGCAGAAATCCGCCGTGATACGCGTTGATCCAATAGCTTCCGATGGCGAAGCGCAGCGACGCGAGCAGAACTCCGAACATGGCCCATCGCGCCGGCATCCATCCGCGCAAGGCCCAATAGAGCACCAGCAGAAAGGCGAGGCATTCGGCGAGAACTCCGCCCCACGCGCTGCCGATCGCCAGCCGCGCCGCTGCGAGCACCACCGCGTGTCCCGGAAAATAGTTGGACACGTAGTGCGGCTGCTGGAGGATATGCAGGCTTTCAAAATGCTGCCAGAAAGGATGCGCCGGATTGGCGGCGCGCCCGTGCGCGAGCGTGTCGGCGAGCAGCAGATGGCTGAACTCGTCGGCGACAATCGGAACCGGCACGCGCAGCACGGGAATCAGCGCCAGCCGCAGCGCGATCGCGCCGCACGCGATTGCGATGGCGGCGAACCAGGGACGCCGCGGCCATGGGACCCTCGGGAATCGCGGCATGCGGCCGCGCCGCCACAGCCACGCCCCCAGCGCGATCAGAGCGATTTCGAAAAGATTGAAATCCTGCCGCACCCCCTGCCAGAGTCCGCCGAGGTTCACCAGCAGGACTTCAAGGATGCGCATGACGCGGGCCGAGCTTCAGCGGCACTGGCTCCTGCACGTCTTGCGGTCGGCCTTGCACGACTTCTTGGCGTTCCTGGTGAGCGCGCGGCTCATGCAGAACTGATACGTCGAGTCGCAGCGATTCTTGCAGGCGCCGTTATCTTTGCGCGCCCAGGCGGGAGAGGCCAGGGCCAGGATCAGGGTTGCGACAATCAAGCGCATGGAACAAGCTCCTTCGGAAACCTACAGTATTGCATCGTCGGGAAGGGCCTTTGGCATTAGGAGCCGTTTACGGCTCATTGCTGCCGGTTTCCTCGACGAATTTCGCGACTGATACATGGTAAATCGCCGGCTTGCCGTGCTGGTTGCTGCCGAAAAAAATGTGCTGGCTGTTGGCGGAGAAGACCGGCGAGATGATTGCGGGATCGCTCGAGCGATGTTCGGCTAGCGTCAGCTCGCGCTTGACGGCGCGCACCAGCAGCAGCACATACGGCGACGCCTTGCTGCCGCTCGCGCCCACGAAAACGCTCGCGTCGGCGTTGCGGTCGAAGGCGATGAACTGCGAGGTGTCGGCAATGGCGCGATCTTCATTCGAATCGGTGGTAAATTCACGCAGGTTGTGCAGGCGGTGCGGATCGGCCGGATAGTTCAGATACAGAACGCCGTGGCCGTCGGGGCTCCAAAGCGTGGTGCCGGTCTCGCCGTCGGCCAGGCGCAGGCGGTAGTTCTGCGCCGCGTCGTAATCCACCAGCCACGCTCCCCCGGCGCGATGATACAGGATGGAAGCGCGGCGCGGACGCGGCGCCGGGTCGCGAATCTCCTCTCCGCAATCGGCCAGAACCTTCGCCTCGCCGGTGGCGATGTGGAGCAGTTGCAGGCGATGACGCTCGCCTTGTTTTTCCACCAGCGCGGCGTATTGACCGTCCTCGGCCACGCTCAATCCGCGGCCGCGCTCGAAACCGGCGGGAATTTCGTAGACCACGCGCGTGCGCAGATGCGACAGGTTCGCCGAAACCAGCTGATTTCCATCCAGGTACAGAAATCCGTGCTCGTTTGGCTCGAGCGCGAGAGACAGCGGATCGAGGTCGGCCGCCTCGGTGAGCTGGCGCGACTGCCCGGATTTGAGATCCATGCGGAACGCTTCAAAGCGTCCCGTCACGTCGGAGGCGTACAGCAGAAAATTTCCGCGATGCGCAATAGGACGCGCCCAGGTGGGAGGAAGCAGGCTGGTGTGTGCCGGATCGGTCAGCCGGATCACCACATTTTCGGTGGTTGGGTCGGGATAACGCTTGAACTCGGCCGGAAAAACTTTTCCCTTTTCGCCGGTTTCCGACGCCAGGCCCGCGCCCAAGGGAATTGCCGCCGGAAACAGCCGCAGAAACCAGCGCCGCGATCGTTTTGCGCGGCCCATCATGACTCGATGTTAGCAGATGGATTTTAGCACCTTTGATTACCCTTCTTTCGGCAAACTGCTAAGCGATTCACCCGATTGCGCGGGTTCGGCATCGCGCCTAGCCTGGAATTGTGAAGTACTACGTCTTTCTGTTCGCCGCGATCGCCGGCGCGCAGTCGGTCACTACCAACTACGCGACCGACCTCAATGGAAACCGGGTCGCGGATGGCAGCGTGATCTCCACCGATGGAACGCAGACCCGGACCACGCGCTCGATCAACGGCTCGCAGGTTCCCATGGAGCAGACCGAGGTGCACGTCCTCAGCAAGACGCCCGACAGCACGGTGACCGAGACCATCATTCACAAGTACGACCAGGACGGTCATGTGACCGGGACTGAGCGCATTCTCACCGAGCAGCGCAAGCAAGCTTCCGGTGAAACGGTGCACGTCACCACGTTCCGCAGCGACATCAACGGATCGATGCAGCAAGCCGAGCGCAGGACCACCGAATCCACCACGCAGGGCAACGTAACGAAAACGCAGACCTCGGTCGAGGAGTCGACGCCCAATGGATTTGAGACCGTGGAGAAGCGCACCGCCGTCAGCGAGTCCAAGGACGGCAGCACGCACTCCGAACAGACCGTGTACCGGCGCACGGAGAACGGCACGTTTGATCCCGCGTTCCAGACGGTAACCGACACCACTCGGACCCAGGGAAAAACGGTCGAAAAAACAGCTCAATATCAGCCCATCGGCGACGTGAACCGGATGCAACTGACCAAGCAGACGGTCAATACCACCACCGAGCGGCCCGACGGGTCCTCGGTGTCGCAGCTCGATTATTACGGCGCAGCCGTACCCGGAAATGTGCGCGACCCGGGCGCTGCGCAGCAGCTTTACGAACGCGACACCATCGAGCGCAAGCCGGGCGCCGGCGGAAGCGTAGTCGAGACGTTAACGGCGCAACGCGCGTCGATGTCCAATCCAAGCCAGCTTGGTCCGCCGATCCCGATTTCGCAGACGGTGTGCACGGGCGATTGCAAAAATCCGCCGGCGCCGGGAAATCAATAGATCGGCTTGATTCGGACCGACAACGTCTACGGTGTTACCGCGATCCCCACGGTGTTACTTTGTTCGCCATTGATGGTGATCGTTAACGGATAGGTGGTCGGCTGCAAGCCGGTGGGCACGATGATATTGAATTGCGTGAGCCCCGCCGCGCCGGGCGCCAGGCCCGCGAACTGCACCGTCGCGTTGGCCTGCCCGATGGTCGCGCTGTATGACGACGTCACCAGCGAGTAAGGATTGCTTCCCGCTGCGGCGCCGTCGGCCGGCTGCGGATTCACCGGTCCCGAGCCGCTCAGGTACACCGAAACCAGGCTGCCTTCTTTGGCAGGATTTGAGGAGGAATTGATGGTTCCGTTGGTGTTCACGATGGCGCCCACGGTGGAGCTCAACAGAAAAATTCCCGGTGCCGCGGTCCCGATGGTGACCGTCGCCGGAGCCGCGCTCACTCCGTTCACCGTTACCACCACCGATCCCTGCCCCGGCTGAACCTCCCACGGCACCTGGAAATTGATCAGCGTGGGCTGCACGTAAAGCATCGGAGCGCTGATGCCGTTGACGGTCACGCTGACGCCCGCCAGGCTCAGCGGATAGGGGATCTTCGCGCTGGCCTTGCCGCTTGAAAAATTCGCGCCCGCGACCGTCGCCAGCGCGCCCGGCGAAATCTCCGGCGCGAAATCTCCGGTGTTTACGACCCCATTGGTGGAGATGGCCGGAGTCATCAATTGGAGCGCCCGGATCACGCTGTTATAGGTGTCGGTGATGTAGAGGTTCCCCGATGAATCGAGCGTGATCGAGGCCGGAAAATACAACTGCGCCACGGCCGCGAATCCACCGTCGCCTGAATACGACGGAATCCCGGTGCCCGCGATCGTGGTTATGGTCCCGTCGAGGCCCACCTTGCGGATTCGCCCGTTGATGGTGTCGGCGATGTACACGTAGCCTTGTGCGTCCACCGCCAGGCCCTTGGGGTCCTGGACTTCGGCGTTGACCGCGGGGCCGTTGTCGCCGCTGAAGCCAGGAATGCCGTTGCCGGCGATCACGCTGTAATTGTAGGTGCCGGCAGCGAACTCCACCACCAACTCATTGCCCGTATCGGCGACGAACACATTGCCGGCCGCGTCCACCGCCACGCCGTCGGGATGGTTCAGGTAGGAACCCGTGTTCCCAACCGTGTTGATGACGCCGGCCGTGTTCACCACGCGAATCGCGTTGTTGTTGGCGTCGGCGATGTAAACGTTGTTGGCCGTGTCTACCGCGACCGCGACCGGGACATTCAGCTGCGCCTGGTTCGCAGCGCCGGTATCGCCCTCGTAGCCCGGAGTGTTACTGCCGGCGAACGTGGTGATGGTCCCCTTCGTTGACACCATGCGCACCACCTGGTTATTGGCGTCGGCGATGTACACGTTGCCGTTGCTGTCGACGGCCACGCCGGTGGGATTGAACAGCTCCGCCGCGGTGGCCGGCCCATTGTCGCCCGAGTAGCCCGCCGTTCCGGTTCCCGCAAAGGTCGTGATGTTGCCGCCGGAAACCATCCGCACCACGTTGTTTTCCGAATCGGCGATATACATGTTGCCCTTCGAATCGAACGCGATTCCGCCGGGCAGCGCCAGTTGCGCCTGATTCGCGGGACCGCTGTCGCCCGTGTATCCTTGCGTGCCATTACCCACCAGCGTCGAGATGACGTAAGTCTGTCCCCACGCGGACAAGCTAAGCACCACGGGCGTTAACCAAAAACGAAGATTCATAACGTGACGAAACCCACCAAGGCTCTATCTAGAATGTCACACCCACCCGGCCTGCATCAATGCGCACTCAGTGCGCACTCAGAGGCTGCGCGAACACGACCGCGCCGCTGTTCTGCGGATTCGCCTGGAACACGTGCGTGACGCCGGTCGAGGGGTCATAGGTCTCGAGCGACGACGTCAGCGCGCAGACCGTCCCGGTTGTCTGCGTCAATGAAATCGACGCCAGCACTTCCGGACGGCCGCTCGCGCCCAGGCCGCTCCACGGCAGACTGGTCGAAAAGATTTCACCGGGCGTGACGCTGAATTTCACCTGCGCGGGCTGGACTTTCGCTCCCGACACGTTGAACGAAATCGTCCCGCTGCACGATACGACGGGAGCGGAGGGCGGCGTTGAGCTGATCACAACAGCCGTTGGCGAGGTCTCGCTCGCGAGATTGACCTGGATCGTCTCCGAGCTTGCCACGCCCACCGGGGCGAACGTCATGTTTCGAGTGAAGGAGATCGGTGTGGGAGTCGGCGTCTGCGCCCAGCCCGCAGCCGCAAAAATCGACAAACAAAGGACAAAGTGAGTTCGCATGAAAGGCCCTCCTGTTTTGGACGCGCGGGGACGTTACGAGGGTTACACTTGTTAGCGCCGCACTTCCACAACCGCGATGCCTTCCCGGCGCTTCTTCTCGATCTCCTTGCGCCTTTTCATCTCCGCCTGTTTCGCTTCCCGCGCCGCGATCTCTTCGTCCGTGGCCAGGCGATGCGATTTGGCGTGCAGGAGCTTGGCGGCCACCGCGCGCGCGACCTCGATCAGGCAATCCTCGGCGATCACCCACACGAACTGCGGCAGACTGTTCTCGATGGCCCGGATCTCCGCCCAATACTGTTGCAGATCGCGCATCAGCCGCGCTCCCGCAGCACACGCGCGATTTCCGCCATGGCCCGCGCCTTGTCCTCGGCACCCATGCGCGGATGAATGTCCTCGATTTTGATCGCGGTTTCGAGGCGCCGCTGCTCCAGCTCCGCGGCGACGTTCCGCCGCAACTGGTCGAGCGCGTCCGCATCCAGTTCGCGCACCAAGGTCTTGAATTTGCTCATTTCAACTCTCCCATGCGCTTTTGAAAGGCGCGTTCTATCGCGTCCGCGCTCTCGGAAATCTGCACGGCGCAGCGCTTCAGCCCCGCCGCGTGCGCGAGCAGCGCCCCAGCGACGCCTTTCGACAGATCCACCGGTAAAACCATTTCCTCGCTGACCGCGTCGCGCATCGCGCCGAGGACTTTTTCCGCGCGCTCCTGCGCGATCGCCTCCATCGCGCGCGCCCGTGTCATAAGCGCGTGCGCCTCGGCGCGCAGGCTAGCCAGGTGCGCCAGCGGAATCATGCGCTCCACCATGGACGCGATCGCGCGGCCGGTGACGCGGCTCCGGTTTTCCATCACCGCCGTCGCATCGAGCTTGCGGAAATCGAATTTCTTCTCTTCCCCGGTCGACTCGATGATTGCGTCCATAGCCGCCTGCTCGGCCGCAGCCGCCTGTTCGCGGAGGCGCTTGGAATACGCGGTCAGTGCGCGCTCAGTTTTGCGCAGCCGCGCCAGCCGCTCCTCCAGATCACGTTGCGCCGCGCACGCCTCGACCACGTCGGCGCGAGCCTCCGCCGTCGCGATCGCTTCTTCCGCGCGCCTGCGCACGTCCTGCGCGAGCGCCTGCCCGTCCGCGGTGGCCACGGCTTCGAGCGTGGGCGTTTTCGCCAAATCGAAACTCATTGGGTGCTCCCACGCGCAGACTACACCGCGCCGGAGCGCCGCAGCGTCCGCTCAAACCTCAATCTGATTGAAATCGTGGAAAAAAGGGGGAACTTATTTCTTGTCCGGCTTGGTCATTTCGATCTTGATCTGCTTCATGGCCTCGGTGGCGGAAGGCAGGTCCGTGGTTCCGGCGGGAAACTTGTTGGCCTGGAGAATATACGCCACGATCAGCGTCTTGGTCTCGCGGCTCACCTTGCCGGGATCGCTCGGAGGCATGCCGGTTTGGATGCGCTCGAACAGATCGCCGACGGTCAACTGGTTCCAGTTCGACAGGAACTCGCCTCCAGCGAGCGGCGGCGCCATCTCGCCTCCGTTCAACTGGTCACCGTGGCACGACGCGCACTGGGAATTGTAATATCCCTGCCCCTGTTTGGCCTGGTCCTCGGTGTAAACACCGTCCCAGACAGAGCGCGTGGGCTCCTGTGCAACGGCGACAACGACAATCGCAGCGGCGGCAACGCCGATCAAAACGAGCTTCGATTTCATGGATCTATCGTATCGCAGCCGGGCCGCGCGCGTAAGCGAGCGGAAAAAGGCTTATGCCGACGCCTTCGCCTTCAACATCTGCTCGATCCGAGCGTTCATCTCGCGCGTCAGATGCGGCGTCATCCCCAGCATCCGCTCCATCAGCATCAACTGCCCCCGATGATGCATCTCGTGCTCTTTGACGCCGAGCAGCATTTCAAAGCGCGTCTTGCCCGGCCCCATGGGGTTGGAGACGCGCTGGCCGAGAAACTCGTCGGAAAGCGATTCGAGGAAATGCGCGAAGTGCTCGCCCTGCTCGGTCAACAGCGTGACGATCTGCATCTTGGTGTGCGCTTTTTTCTCGAGCTCCTGCATGGGGAGGAAGAACCCGACGAAATCGAATCCTTCAAGCGTATTCAGCTTCGCGACGCCGTGGATATGCTCCTGAAGCTTGTGCGCGTTGGCGATATGAATCAACGTCTGCCCGACGGTCCGCGTGTCCAGGGCAGGCTGAAACCCGTAATTCTTCTCTTCGATCTCGTCGGCGATTTTCAGCGTATTGTTCCGGACGGTCCGAAACGATGCGGCAAGTTCTTTGGCTCCGTAGTAGTTCATGGGAACTATTCTAACCGCTCCCCTGATGGTCCGTCAGGATGAGCCGAAGGATCATCCCCACTCGCTGACCAACGTGGCTCTGATTCGCGATCGGTAAACTTTCGCTGCCGAGCCGCGTGCGTAAGCGAGCGTCAGGATCAGCCTTACTCCAGCCGGTAATTCGGAGCTTCCTTCGTGATGATCACGTCGTGCACGTGGCTTTCTCTCAGCCCCGCCGACGTCACGCGCACGAAACGGGCTTTCTCGCGCAGCTCGTCGATGGATGCGCAGCCGCAGTAGCCCATGCCCGCGCGCAATCCGCCAACCAGTTGATACACCAGGTCCGCGAGCATCCCCTTGTACGGCACGCGGCCCTCGATTCCTTCCGGCACCAGCTTGCCGCTCTGATCCTGGTTGTAGCGGTCCGAACCCGCGGCCATTGCGCCCAGCGATCCCATCCCGCGATAGCTCTTGAAGGTGCGGCCCTGATACAGGATCGTCTCGCCGGGACTCTCTTCGGTTCCCGCGAACAGGCTCCCGATCATCACGCTGTCCGCCCCCGCAGCGATCGCCTTGGTGACGTCGCCCGAAAATTTGATTCCGCCGTCGGCGATCACCGGCACGCCCGAGCCCTGTGCCGCCGACGAGCATTCCACGATCGCCGTGATCTGCGGCACGCCCGCGCCGCTCACCACGCGCGTGGTGCAGATCGAGCCCGGCCCGATGCCGACCTTGATCCCGTCCACGCCCAGCTTGATCAGGTCGCAGGCCGCCTCGCGCGTTGCCACGTTGCCGGCCAGAAGCTGCACCTCGGGCAGAGCGCGCTTGATCGTCTTTACCGCGTCCATCACGCGAACCTGGTGGCCGTGTGCCGAATCAATCGCCAGCACGTCCACTTTGCGCCTGACCAGCTCCTGCGCGCGCTCCAGAAAATCGCCGGACGATCCGAGCGCCGCGCCCACGCGCAGACGCCCCTGCTCGTCTTTCGCGGCATTGGGATATTTCAGCTTCTTCTGAATATCCTTGACCGTGATCAGACCCTTCAGGTTGTACTGATCGTCCACCACCAGCAGCTTTTCCACGCGATGCTGGTGCAGGATCGCCTCGGCTTCTTCGAGCGTCGTTCCCACGGCTACGGTGATGAGATTATCCTTGGTCATCACCTTTTCGATGGGCAGATCGAAGCGGGTTTCAAAGCGCAGGTCGCGATTGGTGAGAATGCCGACCAGCTTTCCCCGCTTGGTCACCGGGACGCCCGAAATGCGGTAGCGCTTCATCACGTCGAGCGCGTCGGCGATCTTCTGCTCCGGTTCGACGGTCACCGGATCGACGATCATCCCGCTTTCCGAGCGCTTCACGCGATCGACTTCTTCGGCCTGGCGTTCGATGGGCATGGAGCGATGAATGATCCCCATCCCGCCCTGCTGCGCAAGCGCAATCGCGAGGTGCGATTCGGTGACGGTATCCATGGCGGAGCTGACAATGGGGATGTTGATGCTGATCTTGCGGGAGAGCCTGGTGCGGGTATCGGTCTCGGCCGGAACGACATCGCTGCGGGCCGGCAGCAGCAGCACGTCGTCGAACGTAAGGCCCTCGGGGATGGTATCTGTGACCATTCTTTATTTTACATGGCGCCTCGCAACACACGTAGCCGCGATTTGACGACGTATTCGCGCATGCCGCTGCGCCCCTTGGCCACGCGGGGTCTTGGTTCGCGCAATTCGGCCAGCCATCTCGCTCGAAACTGGGGGTTTTCAACGCGTGGCTGTTTTGGCAGGCGGTCGGCAAATTGCTGCCAAACAATATCCAAACGCGAGTTCCACCCGCTTGCGATGAAGGCGCCGCGCTTTCGCGAGGAATTCCATGTCAACTGGAGGAAATTAAAATGAGCCGCCCCATCATTGCTCCTGTGTCGCTCCTGATCGTCGCTGTGGGAGCGGCCGTACTGAACTTCACATTTACCGTGACGAACGCCACCATCACCACATCGGAGACCAGCGTGTCGGTTTCCGGCCCTGCCTCGCTTTCGGCGGACGGCGTTGCGCCCGACACCGGAACCTTCAGCGCGAGCGGTACGCTTGCCAATGTCGGCACAGGCAACGTGAACGTTCCATTCACGCTCACGCTTGGCCACGGCACGATTAGCGGAAACATGACCTTCCCGGTCGGCGTGCTGGTAGGTTCGGGTGCCGTCACTGGCTCCGCCACGATCACGGGCGGAACCGGGCGGTATGCCGGCTACGGCGGCGGGACCGTAACGGCCTCGGGGCTTTCGGGCGGCGTGCTATCCGGCGGGGCGCTCAGCTTTTCGATTTCCGGCACGGCCAGCGGAGTGAGCTTCACACTAACGGTGACGAATGCTCCCGTCGTCATATCTGGAAGCAGTCTGTTTTCCGGAGCTGCCAGCCTCACGCTGGCCGGCAATTCCGATACCGGCACGTTCAGCGCGACCAGTTCGCTTAACAACATCAGCGCAGGCAATCTGACCGTTCCGTTCACGGTCACGCTCGGCCACGGCACGATCACCGGCAACATGACCTTCCCGGAGACGGCGCTGGTGCAATCCGGCGCGGTTACAGCATCGGCCACGATCACGGGGGGAACCGGCAGCTATGCCGGCCTTACCAACTCTACGTTAACGGCGTCGGGCACGGTTACGGGCACCGTGATTTCCGGCGGAACGATCAGTTTTTCAATTTCCGGCACAGTGAACAGCAGCGGGCCGGCTGGGCCCACAATCACTCACATCTACAACAGCTCCAGCCGTATCCCCGCCGGGTTTTCCAACTCCGGCATCACGCCGAGCACGTTGTTTGCGATCGAAGGCAGCGGCCTCTCCGATCCCAACGCGGCCGTGGTGAATCAGGGCACCCAGGGCGCCGGGCTTCCGATCAACGGATTGAACGGCACCACGGTCAGCATCGTCGCCTCCGACGGCAAGACGTACACGCCCGGCCTCTACCACGCCCTCAGCTTCGAAATCGCCGGGGTGGTTCCGGCAGCCGTACCCGCGGGAACGGCGACATTTAATGTGACCTACAACGGCCAGTCGACCTCGGCGCAGGTTCAGATTGTGCCCTACGCCTACGGCTTCGATACGTACGAAGGCAACTTCGCCGTCGCCACGGATGCGATCACGGGCGCGGTAATCGCTCCCACCAACTCCGCTGCGCCTGGCGAGACGCTGATTTTCTGGGGAACCGGACTGGGCGCCGATCCCGCCGATAGCGACACCGTCTATGCCTCCAGCGGCGGCCACCCGATCAACACTCCCGCGCAGCTTTACTTCGGCAACATTCAGGTGCCGGCCTCTGATATCCCCTTCGAAGGCTCCTCGGTTTACCCCGGCGTGCACATCTGGGGCGTCACACTTCCTGCCAACGTTCCCACCGGCTGCTTCGTGTCGGTTGCGGCGGTGCTGGGAGGAAACGTCGTCAGTAATCTGCCGGCTCTGCCCATCGCCGCGAACGGCGGCGTCTGCCGGGACGCCAACACCGGACTCGACGGAAACGCGATTTCGACCCTGGCGCAACAAACCAACGTAAGGACCGGGAGCTTGTCAGTGGTTCAGGAGACGTCGCCGGCTCCCGGCGGCGCTCCAGTTACGGTCAATACGGCCACTGGGCTGTTCGAGCAGGTCACTGGGTCGACCTCGGTGGCCGGCGGCGGCGCGATTTCGGTGGGAAGCTGCTCGCTCACTGAAACCCTCATCGCGAACACCACGCCTCCCACGATCACGCCCCTGAGTCCGGGCACGATCACCGTTACCCCGCCCGGTGGCAGCGCGATCACATTGCCCCTGGCCGTTCCGGGCGAGTACCAGGCGCAGCTCCCTTCCGGGGCGATTCCGGCTTCTGGGGGGACGTTCACGTTCAGCGCGTCGGCCGGCTCGGGAACGAACGCCGTAGGGCCCTTCAGCACGACAGTTAATTTCCCTAACCCGGTGATTAGCTGGACCAATCAGGACGCAGCGGCGACCGTTGCGAGAAGTGGCGGGCTGACTTACAACTGGACGGGCGGCGCGCCTGGCTCCTGGGTGATCGTGAGCGGCAGCTCGGCATCGCCGACGGTGAGCGCCAGCTACACTTGCGTCTTTCCGCAGTCCGCGCTGACGGGCACAGTGCCGCCGTACGTTTTGGCCGCACTGCCGGCAGGGTCGGGGACATCGAGCCTGGAGAACTCCACTTCATTCACCCCGTTTACCGCGAGCGGCCTCGACAACGGCATCGTCTTTGGAGGCGTTTCGTTTTCGATTAACAGCACCTATCCGTAATTTCATTCCGTCTCAGCGCCCGCAGCAGTTCGATTTGCGACCAGTTCCGGGGACGGAAATTCCGAAAATGGACACTCGCTCATGCCGAAGCTCCTTTTCTTGCACAATCTTGCCCCAGGTGCGAGACTTGCAGTTAAGACGCGCCAAAGGAGTTTTTCGATTTGGGCGAGAACATCCTTTCATTTGTGCGAGATCTCCGGTCCGCCGCCCGGTCGCTGGGCCGCGCCAAGGGCCTGGCTGCCGCTGTCATCGGGACTCTTGCGCTGGGAATCGGCGCCAACGCGGCGATGTTCAGCCTGCTGCGCGGCGTGCTGCTGCGGCCGCTGGTCAATCGCGACGAAAGCCGCTTGATTTACATCCGGCAGAGTTCGAACGGGGATAACGCGAACTGGTCGATTCCGGAACTCGACGATCTGCGCGCGCGCACGCACGCCTTCACCTCCTTCGGCGATTTCTCGGAGATCCCATTCACCATGACCGGATTGGGAGAGCCGCGCACGGTGCGGTCCGGGGTGGTGGGCGGGTCGTATTTCGATGTGATGGGGCTGCGGCCGGTGCTGGGACGCTTGCTGGATGCCCGCGATGACGGTCCCACTGCGGCGGGCGCGGTCGTGCTGACTTACCGCTACTGGTCGACCGCTCTGAACAGCGATCCGGCGGTGATCGGGAAGAAAATCCGGCTGGGCTCGTTCATCGATACGCGCGAGGCGACCGTGGTCGGCGTTCTTGAACCGTGCGTGCCGTATCCGCAGGATACCGAGATCATCGCCAACGTGGTCACCAGCGCGCATCATCTTTCGGCGACCATGGTCACCGGCCGGATTCATCGTATGACCGAGATATTCGCGCGCCTCAGGCCGGGTGTGGATCTAGAGACGGCGCGCCGCGACCTTGCAGCCGTGTACGCCGGCATGAGGCGCGAACATCCCCAAGACTATCCTTCCGACGCCGGCTTCAGCGTCAGCGCGACACGGCTGCGTGACCAGCTCACCAGCGGAGCGCGGACCATCCTGCTGGTGCTGATGGGCGCGTCGGTGCTGGTGTTCGTGATCGTCTGCGCGAACGTGGCGAACCTGATCCTGGCGCGCACCGTGCGCCGGCAGAACGAGCTCAGCATTCGCGCAGCGATGGGAGCGAGCGCCATGCAGCTCCGCCGCATCCTGCTCGCCGAGAGCTTGTTGCTGTGTGTTGCCGGCGCGGGCGTCGCCGTACTGATCGCGCGGCCGATGGTCCGCGTGCTGGCGCGCTACGCTTCGCGTTATTCAGTGCGCGCGCTCGATCTCACCGTCGATTCCAGCATGCTGTGGGTGGGCGCCGGGCTGGCGATCGTCGCCGCGACGCTGCTGGCCTTCGTTCCGCACCTGCCCTCATCGGGCGAAGGCCAGATTTTCGCCATGGCCGGCGGAAGCCCGCGCGTGGCCGGCGCCGCGAATCGCAAATTGAAGATCTTCGCCATGATTCAGGTGGCCGCTTCGTTCGTGCTGGTCACCGCAGCGGCGGCTACCGTCAACACGCTGCTTTCGCTCGAGCGCGTCCGCACCGGTTTCGATACCCAGCATGTGCTCGCCGTGGACGTGCCGGTGATGCGCGACGGGAGATCGCCCAGCCAACTGGTCGCTGAATATCGCGAGACCGCGCGGGAAATCCATGAGCTGCCGGGCGTGCTCAACGTCGCCATCACCAACGAGGTCCCCTGGCGCGACGCGGACGGCGATGTGCCGTTTGAGTTCGGAGTGGACGGACACGTTCCGGCGGACGGCGAGCAACATCCAAAAGCCAGCGTTGAAGTGGTGACGCCCGGTTTCTTCGCGACGCTCGGCCTTCCGGTGATCGAAGGCCGCGATTTCCGCGATTCCGACCGCGCCGGCAGTGAGCCGGTGGTCATCATCAGTCTCAGCCTGGCGCAGCGGCTGTTTCCTGATAACAGCGCGGTCGGCCATCACATCACCCTCACCGACCGGTTGCTGCAATTCGCGCCCAGCGAGGCCCGGGATCAGATCAGCGCGTCCCGGCGCATCATCGGCGTCGTGCCCGATATCGACAACACGAATCTGATTCCCAGGCCGACCATGACCATGTATGATGCTTTCGACCAGGCGTCGTTCATGGGAGGTGGGCGCCTGCTGATCCAGGCGCGTTCCGATCCCTATTCGCTGGTGCAGCCGGTCACACGGATCATTCACCAACGTTCCGCCAATCAGCCGGTGGAAAACAGCAAGACCTTGAGGGATATCCGCGCCGAAGTGCTCTCGCCGGAGCGGCTGAACGCGGTCGTTTCAGGCGTGTTCGCGATCGGCGCGCTGCTGATCGCCGTGGTGGGCGTGGCGGGCGTGCTGGCGTTTTCCGTCAGCGGGCGCACGCGCGAGTTCGGCATCCGGCTGGCGGTGGGATCGCAGCCGCGCCATCTGCTGCTGCGCGTAATCGCGGAAGGCGCAGCGATGGCGGCCGCCGGGCTGGCGGTTGGTTTCGGCTGCGGGTACTGGCTGGCGCAGCTTGCGGGAAAATTCCTGGGAGAGTTGCAGATGCCCGGCGTGCTGCCGATTGCGGGTTCGGCGCTGGTGCTGATGGCCGCGGCAATGATCGCGTCGGCGATCCCGGCCGCTCGCGCCGCGCGGGTGGACGTCATGCAGGCGCTGCGGGCGGAGTAACCACACAGACGTCCTGAAAAAATGGGACAGGCTGCTCTGCCCCCGAACGCTCGTTTCTTGAAAACTGTTTTGGAGCGTCCCCTTTTTTCAGCAACCTATAGAGCCTTGCGCCGCTGGTCGATAGATGGGTGAGCCGGTTACGCCGGCGATCCATGCGAAAATTGGCGGCCATCTTATTGTTTCTCCTGCTACTGGCGCCTTCCGCCTGGTTCGCCTGGCGCAATCGCGAAATGCCCCAGCTCGGCCGGGGGCACGACGATGCGATTCAGTACATCGTCGCGAAATCGCTGGCGCAAGGCTCCGGCTATCGAATCTTGAGTCTGCCCCAGGCTCCTTTCGAAACGAAATATCCGCCGGTGCTGGTGTGGCTGCTCTCGCTTGTCTGGCGCCTTGACCCGCGTTTTCCTAACAACATCCCGATCGCGACCACGATCGAGTGGATGATGATTCCTCCGTTCCTGTGGCTCACGTGGCTCTGGCTGCGACGGCTGGAGTTGCCGATTGCCTGGCGCTGGTTTGCGGTCGCCATTGCAGCCGTGTGTCCTTATACGGCCGTGTTCGGTGCCAGCATCTCGACCGAAGTGCTGTTTTCGATCTTCATGCTGGGGTCGATCCTTTTGACCGTCTCCGCGCTCGAAGCCGAAAACGGAACGCGACTGGCGCTCGCGGCGGGGGTGCTGGCCGGACTGGCGTATCTTACGCGGACCTCCGGAATCGTCGCGCTGATTTCGACACCCGCCGTTTTCCTGGCGTGGCGCAAGCGGCGCGAAGCTGCGGCCTACGTCGCCGGAATCGCGCCCGCGATCGCCACATGGACCGCCTGGTCGAGTCTGCACAAGCCCAAAGGGGTCGGCCTCGCGGCGATCTACAACACCGACTATCTCGGCTTCTTCCTCACCGACATTCACCTGAAAGACGTCGGCATGGTGGCATGGAAGAATCTCGGCTATTTTCTGTACGGGATGGGCGGGCTGGTTTTTCCACTCGAGACCGATTCGTTTTTTCTGGAGCTGGTGCGGATCACGATCGCGATCGGCATCTTGCGGGGCCTGGCGCGGAACTGGCGCCGGCGCGCGCTACAACCTTATCTTGCGTTCGGCGTGCTGACCGCGGCGGAGCTGATCGTGTGGGATTTCCCTCCCAATCTGCGCCTGATGTACCCGCTGATTCCGTTGTTCCTGGCGGGCCTGATGTGGGAAGCGCGGCACTTCGTTGAGCTGCTTCGCGGCACGATGGCTCGCCCCGAGCCGAGCCAGCGAGCCGCGGGCTGGGTAGTGGGCGCGCTGGCGGTGATCCTCGCCGGGGCGGGCGCGTGGATGACCGGCTCGGCATTCTTCGGAATGCTGCCCCAACTCAGGCGCGAAAACGAACGCGTGCGGGACGAGAGCGTCGCGGCGTATCGCTGGATTGAGGCGCACTCGGCCCCCGACGCGATGATCCTTTCGCGAAATCCCGCGCTGTACCTGTACGCCGAGCGCCGCACGGAAGGACTGTATTTCCTCCCGATTCACTGGTATCGTCAAGACGCGGAGCAGCTCGACCCGTTGCGCGAACTGGCGGGCTACGCGCGAACCCGCGGCTTCGATTACATCTTCCTGCACGCGAGCGATTACGACGCGATGACTCCGGGCCTGGGCGAATCGGGCCGGGAAATCGTCGAAAGAAATGCCGCGCTGCGCCCGGTTTTCACGCGAGGCGAAGCCGTCGTGTACGTGCTATCGAGCCGGGAACTCCTTTCCACGCGTTGATGGGTTATACTTGTGGTGCGGGGTTTCGAAAGCTCCGCCTCAACGTAAGTCCTTCCTTTCTCGGGGCGTGGCTCAGCCTGGCTAGAGCGCCTGGTTCGGGACCAGGAGGTCGGTGGTTCGAATCCACTCGCCCCGACCATTGCCCCCATTGTTGGCGTGGAGCCAAAAGAAATGGCGGAGAGGGGGAGATTCGAACTCCCGGTACCCGTAAAGGTACTCTCGCTTTCGAGGCGAGTGCGATAGACCACTCTGCCACCTCTCCGCGTGGTTGAAATCCATTCTATCATCGCGATGCATGTACGCGGTTTTGCAGCAGGGAATAGCCGCCAGCCACGGTGCGAACGAAAGTTCCACAATCGAAGCTTCATTCCGGCGCGGCTGAAACGCCGATTTTACGGGAAAGCCATCGAATAGCATCCTATGAGTGGTGCCAAGTGTTGCTGAGCGCTTTGGGGCGATTGTCGCAGGTCGAGGCCGTGGGAGACTGGTGGTGTGAGCGTCACATTTTTGTCGGGTCCGATCGGAGCGGGCAAGACCGCAGTGGCGAGGGCGTTGGTGCCGCTACTTCCCGCCCCTGTTTCCTACATTGAGGGTGACGCATTTTGGTCATTCATCAGAAATGCAGGAGACCGCGGAATGCGGGAAACCTTTCCAGTGCTGATGCGCTCGATGACCGCGGCGGCGATTCCGTTCGCGCGTTCGGGATTTCGAGTTCTGATCGATTTCTCCATACCACCTGCTTTCATAGATACGGCTCGCAAGATCCTGAAGGAAGTGCCCTTCGATTTCGTCCTGTTGCGTCCGAGCTTGCAAATCTGCGTGGAACGAGCGGGCTCACGAGAAGAGGGCAGGATTACAGACTATGAAATGTTGAAGGATTTTTACGCGCGCTTTGAAGAGGGGACTGTCGAGGCGATTTGCAATGACGACGCCGACCCGGCCTCCCTGGCCCGGCAAATCGCAGATGGCCTGAGTCAGGGGCGGTTCCGGGTGCTCTGAGCTCCCGGCACGAAATCTATTTGAACCCGGCGAGCGCGAGCTTGGGAATCTTCGCCACCACGTTATATTGGGGATCCACCATCTCCGCGATGTCATACTTGAGCGCGGTTCCCATCACCAGGGCAACTTCGTTATCCGTAAGCCGGTAGGCCTGCTTCAGCCAGTTCGCCATTTGCGAGGTCGCGATCCGCGTCGCCTCGTCGAGCGAACCCGCGATGCCCATTGCCATGAAATATTCCTGATTTTCGACGCGTGGAAAGGCGATCGCCGATCCCTTCAGGATATCGACAGTGAACTCCACATCGAGCGATGTTTCGACAGCGGCAAAGGTGACTTCGCCATCGCCCATCGCCGCATGGCCGTCGCCCATGAATAACAGCGCCCCCGGCTCGAAGACCGGCAGATACAGCGTCGCACCTTCACCAACTTGGTTGTAATCCATATTGCCTCCGAAAGGTCCCAGATCGAGCGTGCGAATGGACTGATGAAAGGGAGGCGCGGTCGCGATGCAGCCGACCATCGGCCGGATGGGAACCGTATAGTTTTTCATCTTCTCGGTCGGGTGGGCAAGCCTTGCGATTCTCCGTTCCGAATCAAGCGTCCATTGCGCGTTAAATCCCGCTTCGTACTTCGCGCCGGAGAGATAAGCGGGGTCGACAAGATTCGCCTTGATGCGGCTCCCGCTCTGCGCGCTGTCCCGATTGACACGCACGCGGGTTAACTTCACCACCAGCGTGTCGCCGGGGAGCGCACCCTCGATATAAAAGGGACCGATCTGCGGATTGCTTCCCCCCGCTCGCTGTTGCATCTTCGAATCCACGCCGTCGTCATCGAGCAAAGAGGTGCGAACCTGATCGCCAGGGAAAATGCGCAACACCGCAGCGATCGCGCCCGAGTAGGTCGAATGAAACTCGTCGGCATGAAAATCCCAGGTCTTTGCCCCGCCCTTGGGAGGCGCGACGGCTCTTTGCATTTTCACGGCAACCGCTTGCGGCGCCCCGGAGCCGCGGCGCTGGTCCATCGCACCCTGACCCGAAAGTTCGGCCCCGTCGATTGCCCCGTCGAACGATCCGGAAGGGCCGCTCCCGCGAAAGGAAAATTTCACACGGCTCCCCGCGGCCGACCCTTCGATTTCCGATTTTCCCCAGGTTCCGGTGAGTTTCGCGCCATCCTGGACCAAGATGACTCGCACGTACTGCGATTCGCCTAAACGCGTCACCTGCGCGATCCATTCGCCGGAAAGATCCGCGCCAACGGCGAAGGTTGCGGCCAGATTCAACAGGACAGCGATGCAGAGTTTCATTCGACTATTTTGCACCCTGACGTGCTCGGAATGTCGGCCTGCTCCGCTACAAGACCCGCAGGAAGTTGATCAAATCCCGTTTTTCCTGCTCGCTGTACCCGATGTCAAAACGATGGTCGTAATAGTCAACGACGTCGCGCAGAGTCCGCGCGGAACCGTTCGAAAAATACGGCGCCCTTGCGGCCAGCGCCCTGAGCTGCTGAGGGACCATGGAGCCGACCTCAGCGCACTTCCCCGAAATCAGCCCGCGTCCCGGATCCTGCGTGTAGAAAACGCGTCCGAGCAGCGGATGATCGAGCGCCGAGGCGTCACACGTGATCCGAAACAGCGGGAGCTCGGGCGACGCTTTTTCCGGCCGCACGTTGGTTGTGCCGATGTCCATCCATCGCGGCGCATCCGCGGCGTGACACGTCGCGCAGGTGTACATGCGGCTGCCGGAAGCATCGCGAATGCGGAACGTCCGGGTGAAGAATACGTCGCTTCCGCGCACCACGGATGCCCGGAATTCCTGCTGAATCTGCGGGTCTCCGTCGCTTCCTTTTCGCCAGACGCTGAACGACGCCAGCACGGCCGCGCCTGAGTCGCCGAGACGGCCGGACTTGCCGCCGGCCAGATTGTCCGCCCCCAAAACGAGCGGGCCGCCCTCCTCATTCAGGAGCCCGCCGCGAATGTCGGAACGCTGCGCCGCGAAAACGTGCATCTCGAACTCCACGATCCGGCGAAGCTGCTCGTCGCTCGGCGGCTTTCCCGCCTCCTCGTGCGTCATGATTGCGGTGACGGCTTGAGAGCGCAGCGTTGGCTCTCGCCCGTCCGCCATCAAAGCGCCCGACAGAACATACTCGAGATTGGCGGCAATGCGCGGCCGGCGAAAAACCGAGATCATCGGCGTTTTGCTCTTGAGACCGTAGATCGGGCTCAGATTGCAGCCGGTCGGATCCCTCACGACTTCGATCCGGAACTCCGGCTTGATGACCGTGCCATCGGCGGTCTTAGGCGGCCACGGCAGCGCGATCCGGAACAGCCCGCGCTCGAGCGCCAGCGAGTGCGAAGCTGCGGCGCTCTGCGGCAGGTCAGGACAGTTCGAGCCGTCGACGGCGGCAAATACCGGGTCCTTCCCCTCCGTGGCAGTCCAGCGCTCACGTAGTGTCGCCGCGGAGATCCCCATCCCGCCGGCTGGCTGGTGACAGGTGACGCACGCACGACCATTCGTGCCCAAAGCTTCAAAAAAGGGGTGGCCGGTCGTGTGGAGTCCGCCGTTCTTATTCAGGATGCCTACATCGCCGTCGGGATTGTCGTATGCTTCCGCCCAACCGAGAGCGGCGTCTTCTCCGGCGTTCCACCAAACCGGGTTGGACCGATAATCCTGCGCGCTTCCGGTTGCGATGGTCGCTGCCGTGGCAACGATAAGCACGAAACGGGAGCCACGCGAGCCGCTGTTCGTTCCCTGCCGCATCATTCCTATTGTCCACTAACTGTATGCCCGGATTCACCGGGTCTGTTGCACACCGACGGGCATTTTTTCCTGCAGTCGTAGAACTGGAGGCGGCACCTCGAACAGTGATAGAGCCGTCCCCCAAGACAGCGCTGAATCGCGCTGAAGGGAACGCGCGCAAGGCGGTCAACCTGATCGAGCCTGTTCAGCTGCCGCACATCCGCCGTGGCGCACTCAGGACAGGTGACGTAGGAGGAGGCGGGATTCGCTGAACCTAGAAAGAACCCGAGTTTGGGACTAACGTTGAAGAACCGGGTGCTGATGCGCAGGTAGATTCTCATCGAACCGCAATCGAAACGTCTGACCGGTCCAGGTCAGGAAGCGTTTCCATAATTTTCATGAATTGAAGACCGCTCGCGCTGATCATCGCAGCTACTCTTTGCAGTACGATTTAATAACCCAGTCGTAGATCCGGACAGAGCCATCCACCATTTCGTTCAGATCTGCTGGCAGGAGGAATCCGTCGTTGACCATCTGCTGTGCCGCCAGAGTTGCGTTTGATAAATACTCCTGACGGCTTGCGTAGCGTTCTTCAATTGATGCCCGTGAATCGCCGGACGCCGTGCGTGCGGCTTTCGTACACGGGAACGGATGAAAGGACCCGTTCTCTCCAAGCAACTGATCGGGCGCGCCGATAGAAGGTGCTCGAAAATTCCAGCCGCCGTAAGTTCCAACCGGAACTTCTACGGCGGGCATGCGAATGCCGGCGCGGCTGTTTCCGTTTTCATCCACCGCGGGGACCAGGCCGACGAACGGCTTACCGATTTTCGGGGGTTCGTTGTCCACGATGCCTTCACCCCAGCGCGGTCCGAAGTCGAGGCGATACGTCTTCAGATAAGGAACCGGGAACGGAACGCCTGGGATCGTCGGCCACCCGGCTTTTTCGGTCGGGACCAGGGTCCCATCCGCGATGTGAGGAAAACGGCTGGCAGGCGGCGGAGTTCCATTCACGACCCACGCATCCATGTGCTTCAACAACGCGATCACGATCGGATCGCGAATCAGCGGATTTCCCAGGCCTTCTGCGCCTGCAGGTTTGACTGGCCCTGTAGCGAAGTGAGGCCCCGAAGCGATAAAGTAGATCCTCGAATTTGACGGCGGCTCGATGTCGCGTTTCCCGGCGGGATCGGTATGAATCAGCGACCCGGCGCGATTGAAGTATTCCGAATTACTCAAGATGTGCATGATCTTCGGCGCGACGTGGCGAGCTTCGGCGCGCGCCAGCAAAGAATCTGTTTTGCCGGTTTCCGGATCGGTTTCGGGACCGTCGGTGAACGGAAACATGTCGACGGGATAGAAAACATTGAAAAATTCCTCTGCATCCCTCGAGGCTTGGGCAAATCGATGATTGAACGAGCCCCGGCCGGCGCCGCCCACTTCATCGATCACGCCGTCGAACACCTGCTTCGATTGTTCGTCCTCATTGAATCCTTCATAAAGGAAGTGCCGCAGGAATCGTCCGCTTTGGGAAACACCCCAGCCGTAAGCGATTCGAATGCCCTTTACCGGGTTGCCTTCGCTTCGGTCGTTTTTCAAGAAACTGACGAAATCGCGCGTGCCCGCAAGACCCGTGCCTACAACTCGCGGATCGCGAGCCCGGTACACCACGTCGTAGATACGGCCAAGTTCGAAGCCGCCGTCGATCGCTACGCTCCCGTCGCCGGCAAAATGCCACTTTTCCCGAGGCACGAGCCGCGGCGGATCGGTGGGGCGATCCCTGACCGTCATGAAGTTTTCGGGCGAATCAGGATTATCGATGGGATATGCTCGATGATTGCGGTCCGCCAGCGGCTGAGTCGGAGAATTATCGTTTGGAATGAAATTGCCGCGGACCAGACCGGTGATCGGCTTGCCGCGATCCGTCGCAATGGGCATGTTCATGCGCATCTGGCCGTTGGGAACGTCCCATTGCCAACCCATCCACGCGAGCGTGTAGCCCTCCTGCATCAGCCTCCCGTCGCCGATTTCTTGTGCGCTTGCCGGGTCGCGGCTTCCTTTGGCGCCTTGAAATCTCACCAGGATCGCCTTGCCGCCCCGGTTGCCGACCTCGTAGAGCAATCGCCCGTTGTCCTTGGCCGGGTCCACGGGTTTGAGGATGTAGAAATCGGCGGTGAATTCGACTTCACCGCGCTCGTTACGTGGCGCGATCTTCAGGTCCACGATGTTGCGATTGATCGCCAAAGCCGGATCCAGCGCGAACTCAACTGTCCCCACCAGCTTCTCGTAAGCTCCCGCCGATCCAAACGCCTTTCCGTTGAGAAGCCGTTCGCGACGCTCAATATGCAGTTTCACGACTCGTGCTTCGGCAGCGCTCGAGAAGAGAACGAACAGGCCCAAACAGATAAACAATCGCCGCGGCATTGCATCCTCCTTGCTGAAGACGGTAGCTGGATTATATCTGGCGTCGACCGCTTGCGGTGTGCACGCAATGGCCGGTCTCGACTAACGCGCGGGTTTCACTTCGCGCCCGGCAGTCCGACGCGCTGCACCATTTCGCCGAATCGCGGATCGGAGCGGACGGGATCGAAGACAGGATCTACTTTAAGGTAAACGAGACCAGCCGACCGGTCTTCGAAGGCTTTGGCCAGCCAGTCGAAAGCCTGATGCGCCTCGCCCAAGCCGATATGAATCGTGGCGAGGGCGAGCGGCGGGACGTAGGTTTGCTGCGATCGATCTTTCAACTGCTCCAGAATCTTTCTGGCGTTCGCGGCATCGTGCGACACGGCGTCGCCGTAGGCCAGCGCTGCGAGCTCGTTCGTATCGCCTTCGGAAAGATCGAGCGCTTTTTCGAGCTCGGCAGTGGCGTCCCCGAACTGGCCATTTTGCAGTTCGGCGCGGCCCAGCAGGAGATGCGCCGGCGCGAAGCTGGAATCGAGCGCCAGCGTTTTCTGGCACTGTCCGATCGCGGGCGCGTACTGCCGCGCGTAATACAGGCGCGATGCGACGGCCACATTGATCAACGGCGAGAGCGGATTGGTTTCGAAAGCGCGATCGATCTCCGGTTCCGCCGAGTCGAAGCGGCCCATGGCAGTGAGAAAATCGGCGTACCAAACGTGCGCGGTGGGGTAGCTTGGATTCAGCTCGATCGCGCGCTTGAATTCCTTCTCTGCATCGCTCCACTGCCAGTCATGAAAACGCGCCCAGGCCAGCGAGGTATGCGCTTCGGCGAGATTATCGTCCAGCTGGATGGCCTGCGCCGCGGCGCTTCGCACTTTTGGCATCACTTCACGCGTGGGCAGCACATTGAAATCCGCCAGAAGCGCGTACGCATCAGCCTGGCCTGCGTAGGCCAGCGCGTATTTCGGATCTTTCTGGATCGCCTGCTGGAAATATTGGATGCTTTCCTGCAAGCCTTCGAGAGTCCGCTTGTTCCATTGGAATCTACCCTGCAAATAGAGCTGGTATGCCTCGGCGTCCTCGGTGGTGTGCTTGGTCATACGCTCCATGTCGGTGCCGGTCAGCTCGAGGCGGAGTTTTTCCGATATCTCGCGCGAAATCTGTTCCTGCATCCCGAGTAGATCCGCTGCTTTGACGCTGTACTGCGCGCCCCAGATCTGGCGATTGCGGCCCACTTCCACCAGCTCCGTACTGATGGCGAAATCATCGCCGCGGCGGACCAGGCGGCCCGTCAGAATGGCGCGCACCTTAAGCTGACGGCCGGCTTCGTCCGGAGCAACCGGCCTTCCCTTGAAAGTCTCCGCCGAACTGAAGGAGCGCACCTCCAGCTTGGGCAACTGCGACAGATTATTGATGATGCTTTCCGCGATTCCATCGCTGAGATATTCGGCATTGGGATCGCCACCGACATTGGTAAACGGCAGGACGGCAATCGAATCCAGCGGTTTTTGACGGAAAGTCAGATAAATGAACGCAGTGCCAGTCAGGAAAACAATCACCGCGACGGCAATCGCGATGTAGGCGTGGCGCTTGATGCCGGCCACAACGTATTCCGCGCTTGATACGGCAGGCGCGGCAGGCATCGTTTGCCCGGTGTTTTGCTGCCCGGAAATGGGATGCGGTTGGGTAACCGGAAATGAGGCGGAAACGGGCGATGTCCCCGGCGGGTTGAAAAAAATCGCGGTGTCCGAACCGGCATGCCGCGCGCCCGCATCCCGACGCAGGCGCTTCAGGTCCGCGCGAATTTCGGCCGCGGACTGATAGCGCAGGTCGCGATTTTTTTCGAGCGCCTTCAGAATCTCGCGTTCAAGTTCGGGCGGCAGCTCGGGACGAATTCGCGCCGGCGGAATGGGATCGCGGTGCAGGATCGCGGCAAAAGTAAGCGCCGTGGTGTTGCCGTGAAACGGAGAGGCTCCCGTCGCCATTTCGTACAGGACCACCCCGAAGGAAAACAGGTCCGTGCGAAAGTCGAGTTCTTCGCCGCTCGCCTGCTCCGGCGACATGTACGCTACGGTTCCTAACGTGGAGCCGGGGCTGGTGACCAGATCCTCCATTCCCGCGGTCGCCATCTGCGAATTTCCCGGCGCGGCGCGGCCGCCGGCCGGCGCGACCTTCGCCAGTCCGAAATCCATGATCTTCACTTCGCCGCGCGCCAGCAGAAAAATATTGGCCGGTTTGATGTCGCGATGTACGATGCCCTTGCCATGCGCGGCATCGAGCGCGTCCGCGATTTGAATGGCGTAGGCGAGCACATCGTCGATTTGAATGGGCCCGCTCCGGACCCGCTCCGCCAAAGTCCGGCCCTCCAGATATTCCATGACGAGATAAGGCCGGTTTTCGTGCTCGCCGACATCGTGGAGCGTGCAGATGTTGGGATGGTTCAAGGCAGAGGCGGCACGCGCCTCGCGATGAAAGCGCTCAAGCGCGATCCGGTCGCCAGCCATGTTATCGGGAACGAACTTCAGCGCGACGGTCCGTCCCAGGCGGATATCTTCCGCCTTGTAGACGATGCCCATTCCGCCTTGCCCCAGCGCCGAGAGGATGCGGTAGTGCGAAATGACCTTCCCGACGATCTCTTCCGGCAGGCTCATCGCCGCACAGCTCCTAATGCAGTGGATATCCCGGCTGACCGGGGAGACGGCCGTCGATCTTCAGAATCTTGAGATCTTTGGGAACCTGGGCCGCGTCCACGAATGCGACCGCGCCGGGGATTTGCGCCACCAGTTCCGTTGCCATTTCATTTGAGTATACGATTCTTGGGGCACTGGTGGCCTCGGCGCGAAACACCTTGGCGATCCAATATTGGCGGAACTGCGCCTCCGACATCTGATAAATCGTCTTCAGGACGACGTCTCGCTCATGTGCGCCGGGAGCGCGCACCAGCAGCGTCACTTTGAGATTGCGCGTCCAGTACTGGCGATCGCCCAGCATCACCCGCCGCAGTTCGGCGAAGGAAAGATTATCCACCGGAAGGTCCGGACGCGCGACGATCGCCACGGCGTGGGATTCTTCTCCCGCGGATCTGGCGCGCGCGAGCGTGCCCCCCGCGATCGCCATCACCAGTTCGCGCCGCGAGCAAGTATAACCAGGAATTCGCATGCGCTAAAAAGTGAACGCGATCTGTGAAAAAGCACCGTAGAAATTCGGAGCGTCGCGACGCCAATAATAGCGGTATTCCAGTTTGAAAGCCGCAAAAGACGAGAAATCGTAGCGCACACCGGACGTCGATCCGGTGAACGTCGGAACGAAGTTCTGAAAAATGTAATCGGAATGCGGAACGTGGATTTGTTCCAGCCGGTAATACGGCTTAAACAGCTTGCCGAACCACGGCAGACGATAGGCGGTTTGCACGTACCAGGCCTGGCTATTGGCAACCGGGCCGCCGTTCGACGGCTGATGCGACACATTGGCGAACTCCGCGATCACCTCGGGAGTTTCCTTCGACCATACGACGTGCGCGGATTCGATCCACTCCTGGGCCGGAGCGAGGCCCAGCGGATTGAGCTCGTCGCGATAAACCGAACCGCCGAGCTGGAGACCATAGGCCCAGTTCGGCAGGATGTAGGTGTTCACCAGCCATGCGCGGTTGTTGTTGATATCACCCGCATCGCCGCCTCGGCTGATCACGTCTCCGCGGCCGTTTCCTACGCCCACATCATAATTTAGATTCAGCCCGCCGGCCGGGATTTCACCCTGCCCGAGCGCCCCGATAAAGTGCACCGGGATGAAGCTGCCTCCGAACTGAACCATCTCCGGCCGGCTGATGCTCGTTTGCAGCCACTGGCCGTGGTGGTACGCGGTGTTCCAGTAATTGATCGGCGTGTGATAACGGCCGAAGGAGAGCTTGAAATAGTCGTTGAAGTCGTAACGGATGATCAAACGCTCGACTTCGAGATTAAATCCGGGCGCGGGCGGCGTCCCGGTTCCGGCATCGCTTCGCGCTGTGAACGTGACCTCGCCGAAGAAACTTACCTTGGGAGAGAGAGCCGAGATCAGATGCAGCGTGGTCTGGCCGAGCTCGAATCCGCTATGGTCGGTCAACAGGGTTTGAGCCTGAAAATGTGCCGCCGGAGCCTGCAGGTCGGTCGCTGAGAAATCCACATCGCCGAAGCCGGAAATCTTTAAGAACGGATATTGCGGCGCCGCAGTTTCGGGTCCGCCGACGGTTGGCACAGGAGGAGGCTGATCGTGGGCATGCTGCGCTGGAACCGGCTGGCCCGGAACCGGCGGCTGTTGTGTAACCGTCGGTACCGGCGGCTGCTGAGGCGGCGGAATAACCGCAGCCCCGGGAGGCTGCTGCGCCGGCGGTTGAGTCGCGGAAGGAGCGGCTGCGCCGGCGGCCTTTTCGCGCTCGAGCTCGGCTACCCGTTTTTCGAGCTTGTCGATCCGGTCGAGAAGTTTTTGAATGAGTTCCTGCGTAGCGGGATCGGGCGACTGAGCGTGGCTTTGAATCGGATGCAGGAAAAGGAGGATGGCGAGAAGCCGAAACCCCATGCGGTTTGAGGATTTGTAACAGTTACGCCCGATGAGAAATTATTGCAGAGAAAGCC
>Ga0335077_10001113_pt1 | contig 31488 bp, 29 predicted proteins | sample Lox_Sample_31_FD_207151 | JGI IMG/M metagenome (GOLD analysis project Ga0335077, IMG submission 207151) | Soil microbial communities from Loxahatchee National Wildlife Refuge, Florida, United States - Lox_Sample_3.1 | ecosystem: Environmental > Terrestrial > Soil > Wetlands | place: USA... | reverse complement strand
GTGGCCCACAACGTTCCGGATATCCGGCGCGCCAAGCAATTGCTGGCTGTTCTTTTTGTCTCCTCCCTCGTCGGAGTAGGTTGGGCAGCCTGGAGCTATGCAGAGGGCGTCGGTCTGCGGGTACACAATCCGCAGCCCGGAACGCCTTTTTATCGAGCCGGGCTCCGCGACGGCGACGTGATCCTCCGGGTAGACGGCCAGAACCTTGAAAAACCGCAAGAATTGATACGCCGGCTGGATTCCGAAGCCCCGGGCAAGCCCACGCAACTCCGGATCGTGCACGCCGGCGGCATCGAAGTCATGAAAGACGCGGTTCCTCTCTCGGTTTCCTTCGATGGCGCCTCACGTCCCAGCCGGCTAAGCGACCTGGGAATGCAAGTCGAGACAGATCGCCCTGCGCGCGCACGCGCCTTTTATAGCCATTACGTAACGTACGCCGCCGTCCTGCAACTTCTTGGCTGCCTCGTCTTCGGCCTTTGGCTCACTCATCGCCGGGTCTCTCCTCTCTCGGGCGCTGTCTTTGCCGGCCTGTTGCTTGCTTTTGGCGGCGCACTGGGGATGACTTTGACGCGTGCCTCCTGGCTATCGTTCGCTTTTGGCTGCGTCGTGGAGCTTTGCTTTTTTCTAAAGAACTGGGCCCGGACCGTCATTGTGCCCGCAATTCTAGTCGTGACCATTGCAGGAACCAGCCTGGCCATGCACCGTTGGCGCGGCATGGGCATCATTGATCGGAGCGATCCGGGAACCGACTATCGAATTCTGATGTGGGAAGACGGGATCAAGCTGATCGAAGCGCATCCCTTGTTCGGCGTAGGCATGGACGTGATCCGGGACCAGCCCCACAGATTCGACCTTCGCGCCTATAAGAAATACGGAATGGAATCGCACTTCCATTCCACGCCCATTGAACTCGGGGTTGAGTTGGGGTTGCTTGTCCTGGGCGCATGGACTCTGTTGATGGCGGTTTATTGGTTCGTTCTGGTCCGCTTGGTCAAGCAAACCCGCAAGTCCGGCGATCCGTTCTCTTACGGACTTTCCCTGGGAATCCTGGGCGCTACCAGTGGATTCCTGGTCACTTCGCTCGTGAACTACGATTTTGGCGATTCCGTCGTGGTGTTTCTCTTTTGGTTTTTAGCGGGACTGGCGCTGGCTCTCGATCAACTGCTCCGCGAGCGTGCTCTTCAGCTGGCGCCGCGGCCTGACGCCACATGAGGAATGGTCTTGAGAAAAATCTTGAGATCCAACCACAGGGACCAATTATCGATATAAGCGAGATCAAACTGCACCAGCCTGTCGAAGCTGAGCCGGTTGCGCCCCTCGAGCGTCCACAGGCACGTTAGCCCGGGCCGCATGCGCAGCCTGCGCCTCTGCCACGGGGCATATCTCTCCACCTCCTGCGGCAGCGGGGGACGCGGCCCGACGAACGACATGTCCCCCATCAACACGTTCCAAAGCTGCGGCAATTCGTCCAGGCTGAATTTACGCAGCCAGCGCCCGACTGGCGTGCAGCGCGGATCGTTCTTCATCTTGAACGCCGGGCCCTCGAGTTCGTTGAAAGCCTCGAGCTTCTGACGAAGCTCATCCGCATTGGCCACCATGGAACGGAATTTGTACAGCGTGAAACGTCGGCCATTGAGGCCGCAGCGCGTCTGCCGGTACAAGATCGGCCCCGGCGAAGTCAATCGCACCAAAATCGCCACAATCAGCAGAACAGGAGAGAGCAGGATAAGCGCTAAGGCGCTCAGAATGAGGTCGCACGTGCGCTTGGCAAATAGTGCAAATTCGTTGTTCGGGGTGGAACCGAGAGTCAGCAGCGGGATATGCCGAAGATTCTCCAGATGCACCCGCGCAAAAGTCCGGGGGAAAAAACCGAGGTCCACGCGCGTGCGAATGCCTTCCTTATGGCAACGGTCAATGAGGCCCTCCAGACTCTCCAGTTGGTCGTTGCCCACCGCGAAAAGCAGTTCGTCCACCACATGATTCTCGAGGATCCCATTGACATCGGCCAATGCAAAAACGGGATACTGAGATTTCAGTCCGCTCACTCTTGCCGGCGATTCCGGACTTGGGTTTACGAATCCGATCAGCCTCAGGCCCAGCGGTTCACTCTGTTCAATTAAGGACGCGAGTTCGCGTGCATTCTGCCCGAGGCCCACGATCAAGCAGTAATGAAAGCGCTGAAATTTCTCCCGAAGTCTCCTGCCGCCCCCGAGCAGGACAAGTCTGCCCGCAGCTAGAAGCACGAAACTGACGGCCGCGATCGTCAAGACAAACGCGCGGCTGATGTAGTCGGCGCGGAAGAAAAACAGCGCCGCATTTAGCCCAACGACGCCAAGAATGACCATTTTCGCCGCGTCGCCCACCAGTTGCTGGCGATTGCGAAGCTCAATATCGCGGTAGATGCCTAGGAAGTGACCGGCCAGAAACCACAGCGCCAAAATTCCCACATAAAGAGGCCAGTAGTCATGAAAAGGGTAAATGACGGGACGCACGACTTCCGTGCTCACCATGCGCGTGAGCACGCTCATGCGCACCCAATAAGCAAGCGGAAACGCCAGCGCCGTAAGGCTTAGATCAAGAACTCTCGAAATGAAGCCTAGTAGTGCGGAACGACGTGCGAACATCAATTCTCCACTGCAGCAGTCTAACGGCTTACCTCAGAGCTTCCAGACTCCATTCGCTCATCTGACCAGACATAAACCAACTCCAACTGACAATCAAGATTGGCAGTCGTCAAAATGACACCGCTGAAGGCAGGTACCTGTTCACGCTAGCCGGGCGCCTCACGCTAGCCGTATTGTACAGAATTGGCGTTTTGCTGCAATCCTATCAATTCCAACTAGAAAAACCCTCAAATACATTAAGACGATTACCCTGAAGAAATAGCTAGAAGAGACGTTCTTGCCGCGTCAGGTTGCCGAAAGTCCCGATATTCGCAATGAGCAGCGACGCCCGAAATTCGTTGTTGTTACTCAGCGGCCCCAGATAGATGCGCCGGTATTCAAAACTGATTCCGCAGCAGCTGCCATTGTAGCTGGCCTGAACCACCTCGTATTGCAGCGCATGCTGAATCGTGTCATAAGCTATTCCAACCGCCGTGTTCCACCCTTTGCGGTTCATCTGTCCCCAGCCAGCGGTCATGCGGATCTGGTTCTGCACAGGCAGCAGTATGGGATCCGTATTCAATCGGAACTGAGCGAGGGTGAAGAACGACTGCTGGTAGGGACGTACCGTGGCGATGAGCCCGAGTGCCGCCAGCCTGTTCGAAACCGAGTCGTGGTCCGTTTCCAACTGAACGTCGTAGCGCTGGCTGAATCTCACCTTTACGAGACTGACAACTGGCGACCAACGGCGAGGTTCATCGGCAAACGCAAAAGGCGTTATGGAATCGAGTGCGGCGAAGACGTTGCGCTCCCCCGGAACCAAGGCTCCTCCAAAGGTTGGGTCGAAATAGTATTTGGCTGCCACGCGCCACGTGAGGAACTCCTCGGCTTGACCGTCAGCCGTCTTGCGGAAGAGCCGTTGGGTGATGCTCGATTCGAGTTCGCTCGTATCCGTGATTGTGTCGTCCTGATCGAAGCGGATAATCCTGCTAAAGTCGTTAATTCCTGTCACGTAGTTGTAGATGAAATTGGGCTCGATTACGTGCTTCCATTTGGTCTTCCCTCGATCCCACACTCGTTCCAATGCGGGCGGCCGCATTTCCACGCTGAACTCGCCGTCCGTGCGGAGCAGCCTTTGTGCCAGCGGAATTCCGTTGGCGAGTTGCTCTCCGTAATCCGTGACTCTGTATCCGGCAGTGCTGGTAATTCCAAACCAAGAACCCCACCGTATCGGAACAGTGACCCGAGGCGCAATCTCTGAACGATCGACAAACTGGCCTGTCTCGATAAGCGTATCGGAACGATGCATCGCACCGACGACACTGTCCAATCCGAGATAAACCGGCCAGCGATTAAGGAAAGGCCAATCCGTAGTACCGAAGCTCGCCTCAGGGGCGCTTCTAAGGACAATGCTCGTCTCTTGTGGCTGCGCGCTGAGGTAGTCCTTGTAGTTAAGGGCCGCTAAATTCAAACTGAACCCGCGGAAGTTGTTGGTCAGAAATGCGTCATTGTGCAATTCAGAGCCAGTCGCTTCGTTGAAGCTCGTGGCGAAAGCCTGCCGAAAAGTCAATGAACTCAGGTAATTGAGATCGGCCACCGCTCGCCAGCCCTCCGGCAAGTTATCCGTAAATAGAAGGTGAGCTTGGTTCCCGCCCTCTGGAATCCGTATGCCGCCCGATTCGAGTCCCCGGTCCTCCACACCGTAATAGTGCAAGAAGAAATTCATAGAGGGTTCAGGGACAGCCCGGAGATCTACGCTCTGCGCCCATCCACGGCGACTCAGATACTGAGCGCCGAGTTCCCCATCCATCCAGTCGGTAGGCGCCCAATAATAGGAATCGCCCACGACAACACCAAACACGTTGTTGTTGGAGAACTCCGGCATGAGAAACCCCGATTGGCGCACTTTTTGATTCGCCGGTATGCTCGCATAGGGAAGATAAAGGAGGGGAATTTTCAGCAATCGGAAGTTGGCACGGACCAGCACAACCTTGTCGTTAACCCGAAGCGTGGAACGCCCGGAATAGAACTTCCACACCGGCCGGTTGGGCATACAGACCGTAATCCAAGCTTTTTTGAAAACGTACCTGTCTTCAGCCAAGCGGTCCACCTCCTCGGATTCAAAGGAGATGGGATTTGTCGAGAACAACACATTCGGGTTGGGGCGGCGGGCGACGCTAATCGTTCCCTTTACGTGCAGGAATACTCCTTGGTCGCTCCGAACGTTGTAATGCCCCTCGGGGGCTTCCAGGTGCTGCGTCATGTAATCGAAAATGACGTGGCCGCGCGCGAACGTGTCGTAAGTTTTCGAGTTGTACTCGATGTGATCGGCACGCAACCGCATATCGAGATAGCGCACGTCGACGTCCCCGTCCGCGATGTAAAGGTCGCCTTCCCTCCTTTGTTGCGTCGCCTCGAGGCGCACCACGCCCCTTCCGGCCGGAACTTGGACTTGCCCCCAAGATACGGAGACGATAAACGGTTGAATTACTAGGAATGCCGCAAGACTCAGCAGAAAAGTTCGACGGTCGGCGCTTCTGCGGGCGTTGACGTAAGCATGGCCATAGGGGCCGGAGCAATGCGGAATCGGCAACGGCTTTGGCGGATTGTCACCCGCTAAAAAAATCACTCGTTTGTTCCCCGGCTACAAGCCGCAACCCATTTCATGTCGCCGGCTTCAAAGAATATTTTCGACCAGCCATTGAGAACTCAAAATACTTTCCCGGGTTGGCTGCATTAGTCGAGTTCACTGAGCCACTCGCGGAGGCATTGCTGCCCCAGAGGAGCCGATTCCGGCGCCAAACGTGCTGTCTCCGAGCGCAGCTTGGTGACGGAAATTCCCGGTGTGCTGCTGATCTCGCCGGCATGGCCGATCAACCAGCGCTCAAAATTCTTTGTCGATGCTTCCGGATGGAACTGAAACGCAAGCACGCATTTTCCGTATCGGAAGGCCTGGTTAGGGCAAAGCGATGTCGACCCCAGCAACTCTGCTCCTTCGGGAAGGTCAAAAGTATCCCCATGCCAATGAAGCACCGGGACACCTTCCAGGAACCTGAGCGGGCTGTGCTTCCCAGCGGAAGTCAGCGTAATCGGCGCCCAGCCAATCTCCTTGCCCGGGCCCGCATAAACGCGAGAACCCAAAGCCCGAGCAAAAAGTTGCGCCCCGAGGCAAATTCCCATCGCCGGCCGGCCGAAATTTAGGCGTCTCTCAATCAGCGCAATCTCGTCTTTCAGAAAGGGATACTTATCTTCCTCATATGCGCCGATCGGCGCGCCCAGAACGGCCAACAGATTGCAATTCGCTAATTCCGGGCTCTGCAGGTCGTCGATTCCCGCTTCATAGTAGCGAACCTGATAGCCTGAGCCGGTAAGTACGCTTTCGAATGCGCCTAGATCTTCGAAGTGGACGTGTCGGATAGCTGCGGCGGTTTTCACGGGAACGCAGCCGGTATTATACTCCACTGCGAAGGTTCGATTTGAAGCTGCCAAGACCATCCGCTCCGAACGATCCTTGGCCGGCACGGTTTGGCCGCTCAGATTTCACCGCTTGAATTTCTCGGAAATACAGCGAAGCACCGATGGGACCGGACAAGGATGGCACAATAGAATCCGGGTGAGCCGTGCTGGCGCAAGGACGTACAAGGGTTGCGGCAACCGGCCAACGAAACGGGCAGGTGCGTCTTAGAAATGCGCAACCTACGCATTCTCGTCGCGGATGACCATGACATCATTCGCCGAGGTCTCAAGGCTCTTCTTTCCTCCCGCGCTGGATGGCTGGTGTGCGCTGAAGCGGCCACGGGCCGGGAAGCCGTTACACTCGCCGAACAGCACAAACCCGATCTCGTGGTAATGGACATCAGCATGCCGGATTTGAATGGCCTGGAGGCCGCTCGCAAAATCCGCAAACACCTCCCCAAAACCGAAGTGGTTATCCTCTCGCTGCACTATTCCGATCAATTGGTTCGCGAAATCGTCGACGCCGGCGCCCGCGCCTACATCATGAAGTCGGATGCCGATCGGGATCTCCTCATCGCCATTGAAGCCTTGGCGAATCATCGTTCCTTCTTCACTTCCCGAGCCGCAGAGATGTTGATCGATGGCTTCTGCAGACAGAGCGCAGTCACTGAACCGCGTGTCTTGATGCGCAACCGGCTCACCTCCCGGGAGCGTGAGATCGTCCAATTGCTCGCGGAAGGCAGAAGCAGCAAAGAAGTCGCAGTCACTCTCGGCATCAGCGTGAAAACCGCCGAGACTCATCGTGCCAACATCATGCGCAAGCTTGAGCTTCATTCCGTCAGCGAATTGGTGCGTTACGCCGTTCGCAACCAAATTATCGAGCCCTGATTCCGCTTCTCGGCCGGCGTCGTAAATCTCGTATGGAACTACGGTCAGGGGATGTTCTGGGTGCAAACTGGCTCAGCGCCGAAGAGTGTCGTTTCCTCGTCTGGGCGCCCCACGCCGACTCCGTCAAATTGCGGATTCTGAGCCCCTCCCCACGCTCGGTTCCTATGCAACCTCTTCCAAAGAGTTACTTTCGAGTGTCCGTCGAGGATGCCGCTGCCTGTCGATACTTGTATGATTTAGGCGGAACGGGAGACAAAATGAGGGCGGATCCGGCCTCACGTTTCCAACCCGACGGGGTTCACGGCCCCTCAGAAGCACCTCCTGCAGTGGATTTCGATTGGACGGATGCTGGCTGGCGCGGCCTACCCCTTCCGGAGCTGGTTTTTTACGAGATTCATGTCGGGACTTTCACTCCCGAGGGCACATTCGACGCCATCATTCCCCGGCTCCCCAGTCTCCGGGATCTGGGCGTCTCGGCCATCGAACTCATGCCGTTGTCACAGTTTCCCGGCCAGAGAAATTGGGGTTATGACGGCGTTTTCCCCTTTTCGGTACAAAACTCTTACGGCGGCCCTCTGGGATTGAAGCGGTTCGTCGACGCTTGTCACAATGAAGATCTCTGCGTCGCGCTCGACGTTGTCTACAATCATCTGGGTCCGGAAGGCAACTATCTCGCCGATTTTGGCACCTACTTCACCGACCGCTATCGCACTCCCTGGGGGCAAGCGGTCAACTTCGACGGCGAGTGGAGCGACGAGGTCCGCCGCTTCTTCATTGAGAATGCCCTCTATTGGATTCGTGACTTTCACATCGATATCTTGCGGCTGGATGCCGTACAGACTATTGTCGATCATTCCGCCAGGCCGTTTCTGAGGGAACTCAATTGCGCCGTCCAAGCCGCAGCAGATAAGCTGTACCGCCGTGTGCACCTCATCGCCGAGTGCGATCGGAACGACATTCGTACCATTCAACCCGCGGCCCAAGGGGGCTACGGCTTTGCAGCTCAGTGGAATGACGATTTTCATCACGCCGTGCACTCGGCGCTCACCGGAGAAACCGTCGGTTACTACCAGGATTTCGGCTGTGTTTCACAAATTGCCAAATCGCTGACCTCCGGTTATGTCTACCAGGGCGAATACTCAAAATATCGGCTGCGTTCGCACGGAAGTGTATCTAAAGGAGTGAGTGGGGAGCATTTCGTTGTTTTCACCCAGAATCACGATCAGGTCGGCAACCGCACGAATGGCGAGCGGCTGTCTCAGCTGCTGCCCTTCGAAGCCCTCAAAGTCGCTGCGGGAGCGATGCTGCTCTCTCCCATGCTGCCTTTTCTCTTCATGGGCGAAGAATACGCGGAGACCGCGCCTTTTCAATACTTCGTCAGCCATCAGGATGCCAGCCTCATCGAAGCGGTGCGGCAGGGCCGTAGAAACGAGTTCAAGAGCTTTGGCTGGGAAGCGGAGCCCCCGGATCCTCAGGATCCCGCCACGTTCTGGCGTTCCCGCTTGCATTGGGAATTCCAGGCGAGCAGCCCTCATAGGGAGCTGCGCCAGTTTTATGCCGAGCTTCTGCGGCTTCGTAAGCAATGGGCGCCGCTCGCAACTTCCGATCTGTCCTGCGTCGAGGCGGTTCCCTTCGAAAAGGAGAAGGCTCTATTGCTGCGCCGCTGCAGCAACGGCGAGGAACTCTTCGCACTTTTCAACTTTGGACGCTCCCCTGCCCCTTTATCGATTTCGCTGCCTCAAGCCAACTGGACCCAAATGCTGAACTCTCGCGATTCTCGATGGGGCGGGCCGGGATCGGCGCTGCCAGATACTTTGACATCGGCGCCAACTCTGTCCCTCACCGTTGAGCCCTTGTCGTTCGCTCTCTACCATTCTGTTGCCAGGGGAAAACCGTGAACGATCGCTTCGTCTGTATCCACGCGCACTTCTATCAGCCTCCCAGAGAGAATCCCTGGCTGGAGGCCATTGAGATTCAGGATTCCGCCTATCCCTATCACGATTGGAACGAGCGGGTGACCGCCGAGTGTTACGCCCCCAACGCGGCCTCTCGCATCCTGGATGGCGAGAAAAAAATCATCGACATCGTCAACAACTACTCGAAGATCAGCTTCGATTTCGGTCCCACCCTGATCTCCTGGATCGAGGCGAAAACCCCGCGCGTATACAAAGCGATCCAATCCGCCGATCGGGAAAGCTGCGAACGCTTCGGCGGCCACGGCGCGGCCATGTCGCAGGGCTATAACCACATGATCTTGCCGCTCGCAAATGCGCGCGACAAAGCCACCCAGGTAATCTGGGGCATTCGCGATTTTGAACACCGCTTCGGACGCTATCCCGAAGGGATGTGGCTGCCCGAAGCGGCGGTCGATTTGGAAACTTTGGAGACTTTGGCTCGCCACAAGATTCGCTTCACGGTTCTTCCACCGCATGCCGCCAAGCGGGTGCGCCAGATTGGTAAACGCGAGTGGAAGGATATTAGCGGCGGCCGCATCGACCCTTCTCGAGCCTACCTTGCTAACTTGCCTTCGGGCCAGAGTATCGCCTTGTTCTTCTACGATGGCCCCATATCGCATGCAGTGGCGTTTGAAAATATCCTCAACCGTGGCGAGGACTTTGCGCAGCGTCTTGTTGGGGGCTTCTCCGACGAGCGCAAATGGCCCCAGCTAACCAATATCGCCACCGACGGCGAAACCTACGGGCATCATCATGCCCACGGCGATATGGCGCTTAGCTATGCCTTGCGCTTCATCGAATCTGAAAAACTCGCCGACCTCAGCGTTTATGCCGATTTCCTCGAAAAACAGCCGCCGACGCACGAAGTGGAGATCGTGGAAAACACATCCTGGAGCTGCGTCCATGGCGTCGAGCGCTGGCGTTCCAATTGCGGTTGCAGTTCGGGCCACGCGGGCTGGAACCAGGAATGGCGCGCCCCTCTGCGCCAGGCGTTCGATTGGCTTCGGGACACCGTGACGCCTAAGTTCGAGCAAACGGCCGCTGCGCTCTTCGGCAACCCCTGGCGCGCCCGCGATGAGTACATCTCCGTGATTCTGAACCGCTCGCGGGACAACGCCGACGCGTTTTTCCACGAGCAATGTGGTCGAGAGTTGAAGGACTGCGAAAAAGTGCAAGCCGCTAAGCTCATGGAGCTCCAGCGGCATTTAATGCTGATGTACACCAGTTGCGGTTGGTTCTTCGACGAACTGTCCGGCTTGGAGACAATTCAGTCCCTTCAATACTCGGGAAGAGCCGTTCAGTTGGCCCAAACGCTGTTCAACGATCCCAAGATCGAGGAAGACTTCATGGCGAAGCTCTCCTTCGCACACGGCAACATCGCAGAGCAAGGCGACGGCACAAAGATATACGAGACCTTTGTTCGTCCCGCTATCCTGGACCTGCATAAGGTCGGCGCACACTATGCCATCAGCTCGCTGTTTGAGTCCTATCCGCCGCAAAGCCAGACCTACTGTTACCAGATACACCAGGAAGATCACACCGTGCTGTCTTCCGGAAAGTCCCGTGTCTCTTTCGGCCGTATTCGCATTACTTCGGACATAACTTTGGACTCTGATCGGGTGACCTTCGGAGCCGTGCACCTGGGCGATCATTACGTGACCGGCGGCGTCCGCCAATTCGTCAATGAGCAAGCCTACAAAGAGACCGCCGAGCGCATCACCAAGGCTTTTGAGAGCGGCGACTTCACCGATCTGATCCGCGCCATTGACGTTGCCTTTGGATCCGGCAGCTACAGCCTGAAGCTGCTCTTCCGCGACGAGCAGAGAAAAATCCTCCGTATCATTCTGAATTCCGCGCTCGAGGAAGCCGAGTCGTCTTACCGCCAGCTCTACGATAGCCGCGCCCCTCTCATGCGCTTCGTTGCCTCTCATGGCATGCCCCTTATCCGCCACTTCCAGGCTGCCGCGGAGGTGACGCTGAATGCGGAGCTGCGCCGCGCCGTGGAAGCGGACGTCGTCAATACCGACCTGGTCCGCGCCTTGATGGAAGAGGCGCGAGCTGTGCATGTTGAGCTGGATGCGGCCACGCTGGAATTCGCGCTGCGCCGAAAACTCCAGACGATGGCGGAAGAGTGGGAGTCGCAGCCTTGCGACTTAGAGAAAGTGATGTCTCTCGACGCAGCTGTGAAATTGGCGCGCTCGTTCCCCTTCGAGGTTCGCCTGTGGGAGATTCAGAACGCTTATTACTCCGTGCTCGTGAGCTCGGCGAATGGCAATAAGCCCCGTTCAGCTGACTGCAAACGCCCGGAGTGGGATCAAACTTTCCGGTCCTTGGGAGAGCAATTGGGAATGCGGATGTCCTGATCCATGCCCTGTTTTTGCGCTACGCGTCTTTCTCTTCCTGAAGCGTCTGCTCCAGCAGATCCACTGCCTCTCGCTTTTGAAGCAGTTCCGCATAGGTTCGCGCGCACCCGTAGGAGGCAATCTCATAATGCTCGGCCCGTTGGACGGCCGCGATGATGCCGGCATCCTGAACGTCGGGGCTTAGTTTCTGCAACGATGCGGATTTCATCGTCCCTCCTTATCGCGATTCCCGGTGCAAGTCCGAACCGGAGTGTAGATACTGCCTCGTTGTGCGCACTATCAGGCCTAAGCCTCAACACCACAGAAGCATTCCCTGTAGACGTGTGGCGGCCCGTCTTGCGCTTGACGCGCGCGTGGCGTGCTCGAAATACACAACTACACGTATTGATAAAGACTCCATTTCCGCGTTTATTTGCATCTCATTCATTTGTACCTGAGATTCTAAATCGGCGAGCACCGCGAAAACGGCGGACGGACCCACACCTTGACCACGGGAACCTCGTTTAACGTGTTGGGACACTCGGGCGGCGATCAGAATGCCTATCGGAACACCCGTCCCTCGGCGGCAACGGTCCGCAACGGCCACGAAGGCGTGATTTCGCGAGACGCCTCTACTCCGAGTGATGCTTCTACTGGCGCCCCTGAACCGAGGGCGATGAACCTTGCGGACTTCCAGCCGCAGCCCATATGGGTGGTGACGCCGGACGGATCCGCCCGCTACTTCAACCCATACTGGGAAAGGTTCACAGGTCTTTCCGAGGAAGCGAGTCTTCACTTCGGCTGGATCCGTGCCCTGCACCGTGACGATGTGGACGCATTTCTGAAACAACTCCGCAATGCGGCAGCACATGGTTTTGAATTTGAAGTTCGCCTCAAGAGCGCCGCCGACAGCCACTATCGCCGCCACTTGTGCCATTCTGCTTTGCTCCCTGATGGGAGCGACCGACTTGCCAAGCTGCTGATCTCCTGTGTGGATGTGGAGGACTGGAGAAGGTCCCACGACGCCGCCCAGGAACACGCTGCGTTGTTGGGATTTTCAGTGCGCGCTTATGACGAGGAAAGGCGAAAGACCGCTCACGCCATTCATGACAGCGCCGGACAGTACCTCATCGCCCTGCAGATGAAACTGGACGGATTGCAAAGAGGTTCGGGAAACGGCCTAGGCAGGAGTCCGTTTGTGGATGAGTGCCGCGAACTCGTGAAGCGCTGCTCGCGGGAGCTTCGAACCATCTCCTACCTCCTGCATCCGCCACTCCTCGACGATCTCGGCCTCGAATCGGCCGTGCGCTTCCATGTGGATAGTTTCGTCGAGCGCACCAAGATCAAGGTCGAACTGGATATCGAAGCGAACCTCGGCCGCCTTGACCGGGACCTGGAAATCGCGCTGTTCCGCGTCGTCCAGGAGGCATTGGCGAATATCAATCGGCGGGATGCGGGTCAAACTCCTCGCATCAAGATCGGTGCGAGTTCGTCGAACGTCTATGTCGAGGTTGAAGCCTCAGCGGGGATGACCTCGTTGCACGGCAGCTTCCCCGCCTCGCCTCGCAGTTCCTCGGGTTTCGGCTTTGCCATCACGCAAGAGCGCATCCGGCAGATCGGCGGAACATTCGAAGTCAACCCGTCGCCCGGCGTCATGATTCGCGCAGCGGTCCCCCGCAGAGCTCTTGTGGCCCACGCTTGCGATTAAAGTGATCCACTTCACTTCATCACGGCGACTTCAACGTCACCCTCTCGCCGGATCACATCGATGCCAACCCCGTGGGCCTGCCGGCGAATAATCAAGCTTACCTTTGCTGTTCCCACCCTGAGATTCTCGATCAGCACATACTCGACTACCGCGGCAGGTAGGAATCGCGGAAATGTATCTGCGACTTTGTGCCGGAAACCGTAATCCCCAGTCCGGCCCCAGTCGCTTGGCGGTCGAAACCGGTATTGATAGGCTTCGCGAGGCTGGATTCCTCTGCTCCAACGTCTCCTGCTGCTCCCCGAAAATCTCGGGCCCAAGGAACTGACCACTGAAAAATCCACCAAGGCGCCCGAAGGCGTTACCGCAGGCGGCGGTTCGGGCGTTTTGATTGGCGGGGCTTTGGGATGGCTCGCCGGTATCGGAGCTCTTGCCATACCGGGCGTCGGCCCGTTTATTGCTGCCGGCCCGCTCATGGCGACGCTCGCGGGACTAGGTGTAGGACAAGTTGTCGGCGGCATAGCACAAAGATGCGCCATTCGAAGCGCTCTTGAATCAATGCCAAGGCAAATGCCTAAGCCTTTTCATATCAGCAGCCAGAAATACGCAATTCTCAGTATTGTTATGTCAGCGATATTCGAGCTTAATAGCGCCTCCAAGGCTGGCTATATCAGGAGGCGCCATGATCGAGACAGTCAACGGCACAGTTGAAGCGGTCAACCCGGCGGAGATTCTTCGCGATCAGGACGGCGTCTTTGAAGTGACCTCGCCTTACGGCCACATCTTCCAAGTGACTTGCCGTCGTGGAGCGAAGATGAGCGTTCGTGAAATCAGCGAACCCCAAAGCCTTCAAAGCGCCGAAAGTATGACTTGGCGCATCAAGAGAGTTCCCCGGGCGGTCGCGTGAACGTTCGTACCCGCCAAATTCAGTCGTTTTCTTGTGTCTCAGCGCCCTTTAGGAACGTTCAGCCGCTGGCCGGTTTTCTCGCTCTGATGAATCCCCGGGAATCAAAGTCAGTACATCTTCTTCATATCCTGCCCGCAAGTGCAGCGTGGGTTACGCACGCTGGTGGCATCGGATTCTTTCACCACCTCGATTTCGCAGCAGCACTTTGGATTCACGCACCGGTATCTTTCGTTTCGTTTCATCGCCATGATTGCCTCGTTAGATCGAAAGACTGCGCTCGTATGTCTAGTCAGACCCTATGTGTCCGCCGGCGGTCGCGCAATCGGCGTTTTGGCATAATCGTCTTCAGCATTTACTGTAGTGATTCCCGCAAGCCTCGCCCCTCCTACATCTAATTATCTAAGGCGCTACAGCCCGGCACCGATGGACTCCCCTACGCTATCCGATTAGAGTTCGGCCTGCTCGCCCAAATGAAGTGCGGCGCCCAAGGGGCAGTTGGGTACGCCGCTCGCGCGTGAATCGCTCGCTCACGAGGTGAATTGTGAACCGTCCAAGCGCTCGACTTCGTAAAGAACGCGAAGCTGTGATGTGCACTCGAACCGTGCAGGATTGCCAGCAGCGTGCCTTTCGTTTAGCGTTCCGGATCACCCGGAATCAAGAGGACGCCGAGGACGCCCAGCAGGAAGCGCTGCTCAAAGCTCATCGCAATCTCGACCAATTTGAGGGCCGCGCACGCTTCACCACCTGGATTTCCCGCATCGCTATCAATGAAGCACTGATGTGCTTGCGCAAGCGCCGCAACGTCGTGCAAGTGCCCATCGAAGATGCTTTCCAGGAAGACGACGCGGCTCCCGCCAATTTCGAGCTGCATTCCAACATCCAGGATCCCGAGACTGCCTATTCGCAAAAAGAACTCCGCAATATGCTCACCCAGGCGATCGCCGGACTTCGCCCGCTGCATCGCGAGGTGTTTCTGCTTCGCGCCGTCGAGTCCCTTTCCGTCGTCGACACGGCGAAGGCTTTGCAGGTTTCCGTGAGCACGGTTAAAACCCGCATGCGGCGCGCTCGCCGCGAGCTCAAGGAGATCCTCCACAACGCAAGCCGTCCCTCCGCGCTGCCGGACGTTCAGCCGCAAAAGGTCGCTTCGCTAACGCCGGCGTCCCGGAACTTCAAGGAGATCTGGGTCATCTGAACCCGGGATTATCGGCCGCTCAAGAAAGCGGCGGAAAAAAAGGATGGTGGTCGAGCGCGCTTCTGACCGCCGTCACCAAAAGCCGCGTCGTCTTTGATTTTCCCACGCAAGCTGAGGCCCCGGCATTCTGCGCTTGGCGAAGGACCTCCGGATATTCGTACAGCGTCGTGATGACCACGGGAATTTCGGGGGTCGTCCGCACAATCTCTCGCGTCGCCTCAAAACCGTTGCGCCGCGGCATGACCGCATCCATCACCACGATATCCGGATGCAACGTTTTTGACCTCTCCACGGCCTCCTCGCCATCGGACGCCTCTCCGCACACCTCCCATCCGCTCTCTGCCTCGAGAAGATGGCGCAAAAGGCCTCTGACGATTTCATGGTCGTCCACCACGAGTATTCGTAAGTGTTCCACGCGCCACCTTCAACCTCAGGCTAGCTTATCCGTCCGAAAGGCAACAATACAGCGAAGCGCCTAAACTCCACGGCAAGAGGCTTGGCCCCAAATGCCCTCGTGTCATCGCAGAGGTCGAATTTGAAGGAACCGGCTTCGATCTACAGTGTTGACTCAGCTCGGCGAGTTGAATATCCTGCCCCGCTGTGTTTCACCCCATGCGCTCGACTCTGGCGGCGGCTTTGTTCCTGGCCTTCGTACTTGTCGCGCCTTTGCGTTCGCAATCGAGCGAGTCAGAACTGGCCCCCCGCCATGGAGCATTCCCCAAGACCTTTTTGAAAGGATGCGACAAGCTTTCCGCGACCGCGGTCGATTTCGACGGTTCCGGCGATCCGTTTCACGTGGAGTGGTGGCGATGTGGCCCCAAGGCTCCAAACCGCAGGACAGGCTCTTTCCCGGTCCACTATGTAGTGATACGGCCGCCCGCCGGCAAATCCCCAGCGCTCGCCGTTACGCTGAGTAATGCGGGAAATTCCGACGAATATTTTATCGATCGCCTGAGATTGATCGACCTTCCGCTTAGCTCACGCCAGCTTCTGTTCGTCTCTGCCAGGTATTATGAGTATCGGCAAGGCCAGGCCGATTGCCTGCTGGGCCGCGTCGCAGACCAATTGGATTGTTCCGCCGTTCCCGAACCTCAATACTCCGCGCAACAGGAGCTTCGGCCTCACGAGAAGAGTTTCCTGCGGAAGCTGGACGAATATATTAGCCAGTAATTTCCGGCCACACTGAAGAAGGCCTCCGGCGCGAAGAGGGCACGCCCCTAAAAAAACGGCCCTTCGACCGCGGCAGTCTTTGCTCTTCCGCCGCGATCGAAGTTGCCACAGCCCCCTGCAAGATCCTGCGTTCTTAGAACCGAATTGTCGGACCGACCGTGATCCGAAGGTTGTTGTGGGCCCCGCTCTCGAAGTAAATTTCGTCGCCTACGTCTATGCGCAAGCCGATCGGCCCCAGGAAGGCTTCGAAGCCGCCGCCCGGATAAAGCACTCCATCCACCGAGCTGGCTCGAAGGCCGCCGACGGAACTGGCAAACGTGGAGAAAGTGACCGGGGCGTTCGAAAACATGAAATCGTCCGCGCCGCCCTTTAACGTCAGGAACAGCCGCACCGGCCCGCCGCCCGTCTGGAACTTCGGTCCAGCCATGCCGTGCAGAATGCGCAATGTTGATGTCGTGAAGCCGGCGACGGTGCCATTGGAACTCGTGAACCCTTCCGTGAAGGACTCTGCGAAATCGTAATTCGATTCCGCTTCAATCTGCCATCTGCGTGAGGCGTTAATCGATAGCCGCGCGCCCACGCCGCCGAATGCCGTCGCGCCGCTTCCGGCCAGCGATGGGCCTTGTGTGGCTCCGAGACGGAAGTAATCGCCGAAAATCCCGATTTCCACGTGATTTAGGGACTCTTGAGCTCGTGCCGCGGGCAGCAACACAAGGACCAGTCCGCTGGTCACCAGTAACGAGAATAGGAACCGCTTCATACTTTCCTCCTGTTCGCTCTGCTTGAACGTGATTCAACCTTAGCGAGTAAACTCAAGACCCTCCGCTGCGATTCTCTTTCGCCAGCCGCCGGTCGTCTGCCCGGAACCTTGCGCTTGCCTTCGGGGCTGCGCTTGTTCCGGCCCTGTTGCCTTCTTTTTCTTTGGATTTGAACCGGCGTCGCGGCTTCCTCGCACCTTTTCAGGCGGCAGGTCTCCCAAAGGCTCGGGAACATCGCGCGGCGACTGCTCGGGAAAACGCTGGAGCTCAGTGGGCGCAGGACGAAGACGAACGGCCGCGCCCAATCGCGCGCTCCTGGCTTCCTGCCTCGTGCTTTTCGGGCCCATTTGACCGCCGCCTAAATCAGCCAGCCGTGGTTCAAGGCGTCCGCTCCGTGATGCCCGCCTTCGCCGGTCGCCTGCAACTCTCCCAGGCGCACGCGACGGGCTTCCTCCAGCCATCCTCTCAGTTCACTTCGCGCGCGGCGCATGCGAGCCTTCACCGCGCTGGCCGAAATTTGCAGAATCTTGGCCGTCTCGCTCGTGGAGAGCTGCTCCACCGCTCGCAGCAGGAACACCACGCGATACGCAGGCCGCAATTTTCCTACTGCGGCTTGCAGCAACTCTCGGAGCTCTTTCCGCGAATAGGCTGCCTCCGGTCCCTCGATCGGAGACTGGAAAAAATCGTCGGAACTAGCGCTCTCCTCGGCGGGCGGAATGGTCTCCTCGAGCGGCATATAAAACGCGCTGCGCCGCTTCCTCAAGCACATCAGGGCCTCGTTGATCGCGATCCGCGAAATCCAGGTGGTGAACCGCGATCGGCCCTCGAACTGGCCGAACTTTCTGTGTACTTTTAGGAGCGTCTCTTGTTGCACGTCTTCCGCATCTTCAGTGTTGCGCGTAATCCTCAACGCCAGCCGGTAGACGCGCTCTTGCGAGGGCCCGATTAACTCCTCGAAGATCGCGTCGTCGCGCTTCTTGCTGGCCGTGCTGGACCGCGCCTTGCGTCCCGCGTCGTCCGCCGTGGCTGCTCTGTTTATCACTGGGTTCTCCGCTGGCATGTGGGCATCGCACCCCTTTTCCCTTGGCTACGGGCTCCAACCATTTTCAATTCAATCTAGAAGGCCCCTCTGAGATCGTCCATCGGATGCAGGCTGTAGCAGTTCGCGGGAGTACGTGTAAGCTGGGGCCCGGACAACGTGCAACAAACCGTGCAGAACCAATGCATTCCGGTTCCTTCGCGGTTGGAAATGAGGACTCTAGCGGTGGTTGGATCGCCGGGTGGCGTCCCGATTAGGCTTCGATGATGTGATTGCGAATGGCGTAGCGTACCAGCGCCGTAACCGAGTGGCAGTCGAGCCTGCGCATGATATTCGCGCGATGTGTTTCCGCCGTTTTTACGCTCAGGCCCAGCGCAGAAGCCACTTCCTTGCTGCTCTTCCCTTCGGCCAGCAGTTGCACGATCTCCTTTTGCCGGCCCGTCAGCCGGTACCGGCCTTCTTCGGGATTTGCTTTCCCTTGTGGGTTCTTGTCCAGATATCCTTCGAGCACCCTCTGCGCCACTTTCGGAGTGAAGAACGTCTTGTTGCGGCGCAAGGCGTCCACGGCCGTCACCAGATCTCGCCCCGCATCCGATTTCAACATGTATCCCCGGGCGCCCGCTTCCAGGACCTGTTGAATCACCGGATCAGAGTCGTGCACCGTCAGCACCAGCACCTTGGTCTGTTCGAGGGACTTCACGATCTGGCGCGCCGCTTCCAACCCATTCAATAAGGGCATGCTGATATCCAGAATCGCCACATCCGGCTTAACTTGTTTTGCCTTATCAATGGCATCTCTGCCGTTTACGGCCTCCGCGGCCACTTCCCATCCTGGCTCCGCTTCAAGCAACGCGCGCAAGCCCTTTCGCACGATCTCATGGTCGTCTGCCACCAGTAGCCGGACACCCATCAACTCCCCCTTGTCAATGCCTTGAATTTACTGCGGTCGTCGCAACGTGAGGCAACCGCTCTGCCTCAGCGGCTCGTGCCTCGCGGAAGCGCAGCAAGCTGGGGATATCGGAAGAAATTACGAGCCGATTCGCTACGCCTTGCCCAAGTATCGGTACATCCGAACAACAATTCAGATCGAACATGAATTCGGTGGCAAATCGATTGCCAAACGGCGCTCCTCAGTAAAAAACCCAATTGCCTGAATACGCACGCCTTATTCCAGGGAAATCGTCCGTGTTACGGACAGGTGCCGAATCAACGCCTCGTTTTTACATACTCAGGCATTTAAGACCAACCTTCGAGGCATCCATGCCAACCAGGTCTAAGCGATGGTAAAGACAATAAAACGTTCCCATACGGGTGAGAATGGATTGTGTGCACGGGGCGTTACTCTTAATTTGGCCGCAGGAGAACGAAATTGTCTACCGCAGCTGCAAGACCAACGCAACAGAACTCCATGAAGCGCGAGGAGCATTATCGCTGCGTAAATTCCGGTTGTCGTTGCGAGATAAAGATCGCCCGGGAACCTTTCGTCGGTGCCCGGGCTGTGCAAAACTTGCGTTGCTGTTGTGGCAGCACCATGGAGAAGATTCCGTAGACCTTCATTGAACGGCAAAGTAATGACACGAAGCGAGTTGAACGAATTGGGCCAAGAGCCTCCCGCCCCCCAGCCGCCCGAACCCGAACAACCGGAACCTCGGCCGCCGCAGCCGGAGATACCACCCAACGGACCGCAAGAACCCGAATTTCCGTCGCCGGACCCCGAGCCACTCCCCACTCCGGTTCCTGGGCCGACCGACCCAGCTCTACCCAATCCAATCAGCTAGACAAACCCAAGCTGTCATTCTGAGCAGAGTGGCGCGCGCTTTTTCTGCTTCATCCCGTCAGGGATGCGCGCCACGGAGTCGAAGCCCTCTGCGGTTTTCTGGGAAAAATCCTGCGATATAGTCGGAACGGCGAACCCTTAAAGTTCCGTGACTTCGCTTTCAGGCCCATTGGCGCGGTGGCGAACCGCTTTGGTGATCGTTTCCTGACCGCGATCGATGAGATCGCGCACTTGGTCAATTGAGCGTCGGCCCGTGTTCCGCAGGCTCCGCCTGGCGCGGCGTGATGTGAGCGCAATCCAGTCCCTGGTATCTTCGCCGGATTGCGGCGCGAAAAGAAGCGTTAGTCCGACTCCAATTCCAAAACCGATGAACAGACCAAGTATGGTGCGTTCCTTTCCCATAGCTTCCCCCGCTCAGCGCTCGATGGAAGCGCAAGTCTGTCGTAAGGAAATCGTCTGCCTGGCGGCCTTTCACCCTTGACTGGCCGTTCTTTTTCTCTGGCAGCCTTGAGCTTCAGCAGCAGCTGCGTCAATTCGATTCCAATGACGTGCGTGTCCATATTTCCAATGAGAATAGGAGCAAGACTGAGGACATGCCATCCGTCATGCACTGTATGTCGAATCTAGAGATTCCGTTACGGGTAAGAACAAAACGCGAGCCGCCCGGAGCCGCCCGGAGTCGCGGGCGTCCGTGAAGTTAAGACCTGCCTCTGTTATCCTGAACGCTATGCGGCGAGAGCTTTCTCCCCATATACTCGCGAAGGCACTTGCAATGGTCCTCGCGATGCTCGCGTTATTTGCCGCCGGGCTCCTGGCGCTGCCGCCGCGCTCGTTGATCACTCTCGCCCGGCAAAATACGCCCTCGCCACAAAATGCGGAGCAAGAGCCGCCCTCTTCCGCCCCCGAGGAGCCTTCGAGCCGCACCGTGGTCCTCGATCCCGCCCATGGCGGTGCCGACTTCGGCGCCCGCGGTCCTACCGGACTCGCCGAAAGCGATGTGGTTTTGGACTTTGCCCGCGCCGCGCGCATCGCTCTTGAAGCGCAGCGCATCCGTGTTCTCCTCACGCGCGAAGGCAATCAGAATCCCAGCTTCAACGATCGCTCCGCCATGGTGAATGGCTTGCACAATGCTCTTTTCGTCTCCCTGCACGTCTCTTCCAGCGGCCCGGTGGGCACAGCGCGCGCTTACTATTACCTCTTTCCCGCGAATCTCGCGCCGGCCGCGACTTCCCAGAATACAGCGCCCGTTGCCGCCGCCCACGCCAGCCTTGTCGAATGGGACCACGCTCAACAGCGTTCGATTGATCTGAGCCGTCAACTTGCAGCTTTTGTCCAGACAGAGCTCCTGCACCGCTTCAAGGGCTCTCCGGAAACGCCCATCGCCGCCCCTGTGCGCCAGTTGCGCACGATTGCGGCGCCGGCGATCGCTATCGAGATCTCGAGCATCGATGTTACCGATGCCAAGCGCCTGGACCAGATGGCCCAGCCGCTCGCCGACGCCATTGGCCGTGCGGTCGCCGAATTCCCTCTTCCGGCGCCTCCTGGCGCTTCAAGTGGAGGCCATTGATGCCTCGCCTCTGGAAAATCGGTGTCGCTGTTTTGGCGGTGCTCGCATTGGCCGCCGTACTCAGTTTTCCCTCGCTCCTGCACAGTGTTCTGGGATTGCGGCGCGCCAACCGCACCGATGAACAGGCGCGCCGCGCCATTCTCCCGCCGGTATCCACGCCCACCGATACCCGCGAAAAAGCGCAGCTCTTCTGGTTATCCCCGTCTTCTCCGGACACTCTCGAACCTGCCACTTTGGAATTGAACCTCTCCGCCGACCCGCAGGAGCGCGCCAAGCAGCTCATCACCGCGCTGATCGAGCAGGCTCCCAGCCAGGTCCAGCGAACGCTGCCGGCCGATGCCGCATTGCTGCAGTTCTATCTCTTGCCCAACGGGACGGCCATCGCGGATTTCTCGGAAGCCTTTGGCACGGAGACGCCGTCCGGGATTCTCAATGAGCAAATGGCGGTGGATTCCATCGTGCGCACCTTGGCCGCGAATCTCAGCACTGTTTACCGGCTAAAAATTCTGATTCGCGGCCAAGACGCCGATACGCTCGCCGGGCATTTGGACCTGAGCCAGTTCTTTACCATCCCCGCTCAGGCGCCGCCGCAAACGCCCACCGCGGCCGCTCCTTCTTCCGATCAGCCGATCGCCGTCATCCCTGCGCGCTCCAATCTCCCCGGCCAACCGCCGTCCGCTTCGAACCCCGCTGCGAATTAGGAGCCGCCGACGATCCTAACTTTCCTGGCGGCGGTTACGCTCTGTTTCGTGCTGCTCGGCGGATTTGACATGGCCCGAGGCAATCGTTCCACCGTCTATCTCAAGGATGTCCCCCGCTATTCCGGAGCGCACGCGCCAAAAGTCTCCATCGTTGTTCCCGCCAGAAACGAAGCCCAAAAGATCAAAGAGGCGCTGCAATCGGTCCTGAAGCAGGACTATGGCAATCTCGAATTTATCGTTCTCAATGACCGCTCCACGGATGCTACCGGAGCCATCCTCGCGGAATTGGCCGCGAAAGACGCCAGGCTTCGCGTCGAAGAGATCTCGGAGCTGCCTCCCGGCTGGCTCGGGAAAAACTACGCTTTGTATCACGGAGCGGAGCGAGCCTCTGGCGAGCTCCTTCTCTTCACTGACGCGGATGTAGTCATGGACCGCAGCACCGTCGCCCGAGCCGTGGAATATCTTCGAGCAAATCGCCTTGACCACCTGGCTGTTATGCCGGCGATACGCGTGCCCAGTTTGGCTTTGCGTCTCTTCTGCTCGGCCTTTGGCGTGTTCTTTTCGGCTTACATGCGTCAGTGGAAGGCCAAGGATCCCCGCAGCTCGCGTTTCATCGGCGTGGGCGCCTTTAATCTTGTGACCCGCGACGCCTATCGAGCGATCGGGACACACCAGGCAATTGCCATGCGGCCCGATGACGACCTCAAGCTGGGCAAACTCCTGAAGAAAGCGGGCTATCGCCAGGACCTTGTCTTCGGCATGGGAACGCTGGTCGTGGAGTGGTACTCCTCCTTGCGCGAGTTGATCGACGGCCTGATGAAGAACTCCTTTGCCGGCCTCGAATACAGCGTGGCTGCGTCCATCGCCGGCGGCATCGCCGTGCTGCTGCTGAACGTCTGGCCCTTCGTAGCCATTTTCGTGGTGAGAGGCCCGGCTTGGATTTTGTATCTTCTGGTGGTCGTTGCCATGCTCTTGTTCATTGCGGACGGCAATCGCTTCTATCATCTTCCGGGAAGGTATGCCTTCGCGCATCCGCTCTCAGCCCTGCTTTTCGTCTACATCATTTGGAAATCGATGTTCCTTGCTCTCTGGACAGGCGGCATCAGTTGGCGCGGCACTCACTATCCCCTGGCCATGTTGAAGTCCAATCGCGTTTAGCGCAGATGATCCGGGCTCAGTCTTCGTGTTGACAGGACCTTCTGCGCCCGGCAAACTTCCCACGGAATTAGTCGTTGCATTCGATCTCGAGGAGGAAGCTTGCGACCTGATGGACGCGCCGGCGACCAGTTGCGCCCTGTAAAAATGACGCCGGATTTCGTGCCCGTCGCCGAAGGCAGCGTCCTTATCGAAGTCGGCCAGACGCGCGTGATCTGCACGGCTACCGTCGACGACGGCGTGCCTTCCTTTCTGAAGGGCACCGGCAAGGGCTGGGTCACAGCGGAATATGGCATGCTTCCGCGCGCCACGGAGCAGCGCACCCCGCGCGAATCGACGCGAGGCCGCCAATCCGGGCGCACTCTCGAAATCGCCCGGCTCATCGGCCGCTCGCTTCGCGCCGTAACCGACCAGCAGAAGCTCGGCGAACGCACCGTTTGGCTCGATTGCGACGTCATTCAGGCCGATGGCGGCACGCGGACCGCTTCCATCACCGGAGCCTACATCGCGCTCGCCCTGGCCCTTGAGCGCATGGTCGCCACAGGTATCCTGCGGTCTGTCCCTCTTGCCGATTCCGTGGCTGCTACCAGTGTAGGCATCGTCTTAGGCGACCCTATGTTGGATCTCTGTTACGAGGAAGATTCCCGCGCCGAAGTCGATATGAACGTGGTCATGACCGGCAGTGGCCGCTTTGTCGAAGTGCAAGCGACCGCCGAAGGCAAGCCGTTTGCCGCCGGCGAGCTCGACCAACTGCTTAGTCTCGCCGCTGGCGGCATTCGCAGCCTTACCGAGCATCAGCGCTCGCTTGTTCCCCTCAACTTCAGTGCCCGCGCCCGCTAGCGATCCCGGCCACGCCGAACCCATTCGCCTGTTTCTGGCCTCCTCTAATCCGGGCAAGCTGAACGAATTCCGCGTCCTCGCCGCCGGCACAACGCGCGCAGTCCCCATCGACCTCCAGCTCCTCCCCAATTTTTCTTCTTTGCCTTCTTTCGAGGAATCCGCGCCCACCTTCGCCGAAAATGCCGCCGGCAAAGCCCTGTACTACAGCCGATCTGCCGCCCTTCCGGTCCTTGCGGACGATTCCGGGCTCGTCGTCGACGCCCTTGGCGGCGAACCCGGCGTCTATTCGGCCCGCTACGCGGGTCCGCACGCTTCCTCAGCCGACTGCATGGCCAAGCTGCTCGCCGAAATGCAAGCGCGCCGCGTTCAGGACCGCCGCGCGCGCTTCGTTTGCGTGCTCGCGCTGGCATTGCGTGGCCGCATGATCGCCGTCTTCTCCGCCGCCGTCGAAGGCGAAATCCTCTCCGCTCCTCATGGCGTGGGCGGCTTCGGCTACGATCCCGTTTTCTTCTACGGCCCGTCCGGCAAATCCTTCGCGGAAATCTCCGCCGCCGAAAAAAATCGCTATAGCCATCGCGCTAAGGCCTTCCGCAGCCTGGCCGAATTCCTGGCCTCCTCACCTGTGCTATAGTTTGCCGCTGCCCTCCAGGAAAACGCCGCCATGAAACGTTCCGTCGCAAAGAAGCTGAAACGTCGCCGCGCCGCTCCCCAAAAGCCCGCCGGCCCTGCCTCCAAGAACGGCCACTCCGCCTCCAAAACCGCCGGAACGGATCCCAAGCGCGTGCATGCAATCTTGCAAAAGCTCGACGAAGCCTATCCCGCCGTCACTTGCGCGCTCGTTCACAAGAATCCATTTCAACTGCTCATCGCCACGATTCTTTCCGCGCAAACCACCGACGTCCGCGTCAATGAAGTCACTCCCTTGCTTTTCAAGAAATATCCCAAGCCCCAAGACCTCGCCTACGCCAATCCCCAGGAGGTCGAAGCCGTAATCCGCCCCACTGGATTTTTCCGCTCCAAGACCAAGTCCATTCAGGGCACGAGCAAAAAGATCGTCGAAGAATTCTCCGGCGAAGTTCCCCGCACCATGGAGCAGTTGCTGACCCTGCCCGGCGTCGCCCGCAAAACCGCCAACGTCGTCCTGGGAACCGCCTTCGGCATCGCTTCGGGCGTCGTGGTCGATACTCACGTCACGCGCGTCGCTGGCCGCCTGGACCTCACCCGCAACACCGATCCGAAGAAAATCGAGCAAGATCTCATGCGCGTCATCCCCAAGGACAAATGGATCGCCTTCTCGCATCAACTCATCTGGCATGGCCGCCGGGTCTGCCAGGCGCGCAAGCCTCGTTGCATGGAATGCAACATCGAGCGAATCTGCTACTCCAAAGACAAAATCATCTAGCTCTCGCCGTATACTCCGTCCTGCTGTCGTGCTAAACACGCGGCGTCTCATGCGCCCCCAGCGAACCGCCGATCAAGCCGCGCCCCGACAAGACGCACCCAGCCGCGTCACCGTCGCCGCCCGCCTCGACCGCCTCCCCAGCTCCCCTTATCTCCGCAAACTGATCCTGCTGCTCTCCCTCGGCGCTTGCTTCGAGTTTTATGACCTCTTCTTCTCCGCCTACATCGCACCCGCGCTCTACACTGCCGGAATTTTCACGCCCACCACCAAGGGCTTTCTGGGAATCGCCGGCTTCGCCAGTTTCGTCGCCGCGCTCTTTGCCGGACTCTTTGTAGGCACCCTCTTCTTCAGCTCCGTTGCGGACCGCTACGGTCGTCGCTCCATCTTCAGCTTTTCCCTTATCTGGTACTCCGCCTGCACTTTTGTCATGGCCTTTCAGTCCACCGCGGCCGCCATCAACCTCTGGCGCTTCCTCGCCGGTATCGGCTTGGGAGTGGAGATGATCACCATCGGCGTCTATGTCTCCGAATTGGCGCCCAAAAATTCCCGCGGCGAAGCCTTTGCCTTCAACCAGTTTTTCAGCTTCCTCGCCGTGCCCATTGCCGCGTTTGTTTCCGCCGCGCTCGTTCCCCGCCGCCTCGCCGGCCTGGACGGCTGGCGCTGGGTCGTCCTCATCGGCGCGTCTGGAGCCATTTTCGTCTGGTTCATTCGCCGCGCCATTCCCGAATCCCCCAGATGGCTCGAGCAGCACGGCCGCGCGGAAGAAGCCGGCCGCGTCATGCAAGCCATCGAAGCGCGCGTCCAATCGGAGACGGGCGCCCCCTTACCCGAACCGCACCCCGTCGAAGCCCATCTCGGCCCGGCTCGCGGCTCGCTTCAAGAGATCTGGAATAAGCGTTACCGCCCCCGCACCCTGCTGCTCACCGCCTTCCATCTCCTGCAGCCCATCGGCTACTACGGTTTCGCCGGCTGGGTTCCCACCTTGCTTCTCGCCGAAGGCGTCACCGTCACCCAATCTCTCCGCTACACCTTCATCATCGCCCTGGCCAGCCCTCTCGGCCCGCTGCTCGGCTACAAGTTCGCCGATCGCTTCGAGCGCAAGTGGCAAGTCGCCGGCTCAGCCCTGGCCATCGCCGCCTTCGGCCTCCTCTTTGCCTTGCAGAGAAGCGCGCCTGGCGTCGTGCTCTTCGGCGTCCTCATCACCTTGAGCAGCAATTGGATGTCCTTCGCCTACCACACCTACCAGGCCGAGCTTTACCCCACCCGCATCCGCGCCCGCGCCGTCGGTTTCGTCTACTCCTGGAGCCGTCTCAGCACGGTCTTCAGCAGCTTCGTGATCGCTCTTTTTCTGCGCAACTATGGGACGGTTGGCGTGTTTATGTTTATTGCCTGCAGCATGCTATTGGTGTGTCTGCTGATCGGCGGCTTCGGCCCCCGCACCGCTCGCCGGCCTCTCGAAGAGATTGCTCGCTAACATTAGTCTGGTCGCGAGCATCTGACGTTGGGGAGTGGGTCAGCTTGAATTTTTGATCGTCACAAGAAGACGCAAAATCCAAACTGGCTCACTATATGGCGTTTGCTTTTGGATATCGCCTGCCCAGCTTTGGCAACTTGGAAGTCAGCGGGTGCGTCTGAGAATTAAGCAGCAAGGAGGAGTAGATCACATGCGACAGTCGCGATGGATTCTAACGATCGGTTCCCTGGCACTGATGACTCTGCCTGCGCTTGCACTACACGCACAGGGCCCCCGTCCGCGCCCCGGCTTTCCAATGATTCAGGGCGGTCCGCCCATGTTCGAATTCATGGGCGGCAAGACCGTCACCGGCCAGCCTTACTCGGCTCAAGTCACCTTCAAACACAGCCAAACCTTGCCCGATGGAAATCTGATTGAGCAAACCAACACCGCCATGGTCTATCGCGACGGCCAAGGGCGCACCCGCGTCGAGGAATCGCGCCCCTCAAAGTCGGGAAATGAGCAGATCATTCGGATCACCGATCCGGTGGCCCGCGTCTCCTACGTGCTCGATCCGGTTAAAAAGACGGCTCACCGCCTCACGCTTCCTCCGGCCCGCAACGGAAATTTCCAGCGCGCCCCTGGCCCTGGTCCAAACGCCAATGCGGCCACCCAATCCCTCGGCTCGCAAACAATGGATGGTCTCCTCGTCCAGGGCACTCAGGTCACGCGCACCATTCCGGCCGGGCAGATGGGCAATCGCGCGCCCATCCAGATCGTCAACACCCGCTGGCATTCCACCGATCTGAGTATGGATCTCAGCGCATCCACCACGGACCCGCTCCACGGAAATTCGTCAACCACTCTTGCGGATGTCAGCCGCGAGGAACCCTCCAGCACGCTCTTCCAAGTTCCTTCTGACTACACCGTAGTCAACGGTGGCCCCGGGATGCGCAAAGGCGGCCCAAGGCCTGGCTTCGCTCCGCCCCCGCCGCAGCAATAAATCTCGCAGGAATTAAGAAGGGGAGATGCTCCTTCGAGCATCTCCCCTTTCTTGTCGCCGCGCCTAGCCTTTCCGCTGTCATCCCGAACCCGGCCCGATTTCCGGGACGGAGGTGAGGGATCTGCTTTTCTTCTTCGCCTCTCCGTGAAATCGCCAAAAAAGGAGATGCCAAAGCGCAGCTCCCCTTTTCCTGCCGCCGGTCCCAACAATTGTCATTCTGAGCGGAGCGGCCGCCGGTTCTTCCTCGGCCCGCCGCGGGCCCGCGGCCGCGCAGTCGAAGAATCCCTCCTTACGCCATTGGAGCCAGCCTTCATCCCTTCTTGTGCTTGAAAAACTCCACCTGGCGTAAGCGCTTCTGCGCCTTGGCCTTGCTCTTGTAAGGGCCACCGAGGTTTTTGCCGTTCTCAGACATCACTTTGTAACCACCGCTCGTCTTTCTGATCATCACGGCTTCCTGCTTCACTGATTAGATGCATCACGGCGAGTTCATTGTCCTCTTGCCATCGCCCGCCGGTCATGCTCGAAAAATAGCGGAAACCGGCGAGTGCCCTCGCGGTCCGGTCGTTCGACGTATCGAGGCTCGGTATTGACTCCTGTTCACCACAGAAGTTTGAGCGTTGCAGAGAACACCCCGACCAGCCGTAGTATAGCTAGACGCCAATTCTCTTTACGCAATCGCCAGCGAGGTCCTGGTGGCTTCTGTTCATACGCGTGCGGCGGTCGTGATTGCGCTGGCGGTTGTTACTGCCACCGCTCTATTTGCCGATCTCTCTGACGACTTTGTGCCGCTTCGAGACGACCCCGCAATTGCGTACGCGACCCGCCCGACTCACGACCCGATCTCGATCTTGAATGCGGAAATCGAGGCGGGCAGGGCTCATCTGAAATTTGACGGAAACCAAGGTTACTTGCGGTCGGTCCTCGACACTCTGAAGATTCCGGTTGAATCTCAGATGGCTGTGTTTTCGAAGACAAGCGTGCAGGCAAAATTGATCAACCCACAGAATCCGCGCACGCTTTTCTTCAACGACTCTACTGTAGTGGGCTGGGTTCGAGGTGGATTCGTTGAGATCGCCACGGAATCTCCGCAGCAAGGCATTATTTTTTACAGTCTTTCACAGGAGCAACAGGAGAAGCCACAATTCGAGCGTACGAACGATTGCTTGACTTGTCACGACTCCTACGATGCGCTCCGTGTCCCAGGAATGCTCGTGCGAAGTAATTTTATCGGGCCGAACGCGATGACCATGCGCGCCTTGGGCAGCTACAACATCGACGACCGTAGTCCGTTGGATCAGCGCTGGGGCGGTTGGTATGTCACCGGCAACAGCGGCTCAATCCGGCATATGGGAAATGCCATTGTCACCGACGAGAATGCCCCCGAAGCAGCAATCGGACCGGACACCTTGAACCTGGATTCGCTTAAAGGCAAGTTTGATACGGACGCATTCCTCGCCCCCTACAGCGACATCGCTGCGCTCATGGTCTTTGAACACGAGATGCACATCATGAATTTATTTACGCGCTTGGGCTGGCAGGCCCGCTATGCGGCATCGCACAAAGGCACGGATGAAAAGTATGTTCGCGATACTGTAAACGATCTGGTGGATTACATGCTCTTTGTCGATGAGGCTCCGCTTCCCAATCCTATTCGAGGCACCTCGGGATTTGCGGAGAAGTTCTCTGCGGAGGGTCCGCGCGATAGCCAAGGACGCTCATTACGGCAACTCGATCTCAACCGTCACCTTATGCGCTATCCATGCAGCTACATGATCTACTCCGAGGCCTTCGATGCGCTGCCCGCGCCAACTCGGGCGGCTGTTTATGCCCGTATATGGGAGATCCTTTCAGGTAGGAACCGGAGCGTGAAATATGCTCGTCTGTCGCCCGCTGATCGCCAGGCAGTTGTAGAAATCCTCCGAGAGACAAAGAAGAATCTCACGGACTACTTCTGGCAGCCACCGTATTAATGCCCATCGCTTTACACATCGGTTAGAATCGAACATGCTCGAAATTTGTTCTGTCCGCAGAAGCGCACTCGGCACAAGTGCGCCTCCGAGCAATTCATTCCGCGCCGCTACCCGCAACTCTGGTCGAACGTTCGCAATCGACCTGCAATCTCTTCGACCCGGTGTCCGAGCGAATAACTCCTTTGTAATGATATCGTTCACAACGGCAAACGCCCGAGAATGCCCCGCAAACACCGCGCTTGGCAATAAGTCTTTTATCATGTGTCAATTACGAGAATTTCGACAAGCATCCAATAACCCCTTTAGAATGACATCGTTATCCAGCTCTGCGTCGCAACCCCTTTGGAATGATATCGTTTACAAAAAAGTGGGGGGGGTGGGGGATATCCCCGAAACTTCATTGCCAAACTCGCTCGCCTCCTTCGGGGATAGCCCCCAATGATCGGACTCCTCCGCGGGCAGCTAGTCGATAAGCGGCCGAACCAGGTTTTGGTGGACGTCAACGGCGTCGGCTACCAGGTCTCCATTCCGCTCTCCAGCTTCTATGCCCTCGGCGACCTCCGCGAAAATGTGGTGCTCCTGATCCACACGCACCTGCGCGAGGATTCCATTACGCTCTACGGCTTTCTCACCTCCCGCGAAAAGCATTTTTTCGAGCTGCTCATCTCCGCTTCTGGAGTCGGCCCTTCGCTGGCGCTTAAAATTCTCTCCGGTATGAACGTCGACGAACTGCTGCCGGCCATCCGCTCTGGCGATCTCGTCCGTCTCACGCGCATCCCCGGCGTCGGCCGCAAAACTGCCGAACGCATCGTGGTCGAATTGCGGGATAAGCTAGCCGCGATGGAGCCGCAGGAACCGGAACAAGTTCCGGCCGCCGGGCGCACGGCGCTGGAATCGGACGTGATTTCCGCGCTGCTCAATCTTGGTTATGATCGCCGTGCGGCCGAGAAAGCCCTGGAAGACGTCGTCGGGAATGGCGGCGCCGGCGGCGCTGCCGCTGGCTCGGAAAAAAGCGGCGCTCCCAAAAGGGGGACGGGAAAAGCTGCCGCGGAGAAAGGTGCGGCAAATCCGGCGCAGAGTTTCGAGGATCTGCTGCGCGCCGCGCTCCAGCAGCTAAGCCATCCCACATCTCCGGGCGCGAGCAAGCGATGATCCTGTTGTCGAGCGCCAAAGGCGCGTGGAGATCACGCCGCTTTTGGCGCATAAAAAAGTCGAATTGTAGCGGCAAAGAATGACAGAAACACCGCCCAAACGCATCGTTTCCGGGCGCGCCTTCGACGAAGACGCGCGCCTCGATGCCAGCGTGCGCCCCAAGAGCATGTCCGACTTCATCGGGCAGGCGCGCGTCAAGGAAAACATCTCCATCGCCATCGAAGCCGCCCGCAGCCGCGGCGACTCCCTGGATCATGTCTTGCTCTACGGCCCGCCCGGCCTGGGCAAAACTTCTCTCGCCCAGATCATCGCCGCCGAACTTGGCGTTTCCATCAAGACTAGCTCTGGCCCGCTCCTCGAGCGCAAGGGCGACCTCACCGCCATTCTCACTTCGCTCGAATCGCGCGAGGTTTTCTTCCTCGATGAGATCCACCGTTTGCTGCCCGCCATAGA
>Ga0335077_10001110_pt1 | contig 31518 bp, 35 predicted proteins | sample Lox_Sample_31_FD_207151 | JGI IMG/M metagenome (GOLD analysis project Ga0335077, IMG submission 207151) | Soil microbial communities from Loxahatchee National Wildlife Refuge, Florida, United States - Lox_Sample_3.1 | ecosystem: Environmental > Terrestrial > Soil > Wetlands | place: USA... | reverse complement strand
CACGCAACTAGGCGGTTGCGTATGATGTGCAACCGATGAGTAGCGTATCGAACCAGCTCGTGCCCATGGTCGTCGAGTCCGACGGCCGCTTCGAGCGCTCGTTCGACATCTTCTCCCGGCTGTTGCGCGAGCGGATCGTCTTCCTGGGCACGGAGGTGGAGGCGTCGAGCGCGAACCTCGTCGTCGCGCAGCTCCTCTTCCTCGAGGCGGAGGATCCGGACGGCGACATCCGGCTCTATCTCAACTCGCCCGGCGGCGACGCGTATGCGGGGATGGCGATCTACGACGCGATGCAGTACGTGAAGCCCGACGTGCAGACGTACTGCATCGGGATGGCGATGTCGGCGGCTGCGCTGCTGCTCGCCGGCGGCGCGGCGGGCAAGCGGTTCGTCCTGCCGAACGCGAAGGTGATGATCCACCAGGGGTCGGGCGGCTTCCGCGGTACGCCCGCCGACATCCAGATCGCCGCGCGCGAGATCCTCTCGCTCACGCGTCGCTATGCCGAGGTGCTCGCCCAGCACTCCGGCCGGGACGTCGAGCAGGTGATGCGGGACATCGACCGCGACCGCTTCCTCTGCCCGGCCGAGGCGGTCGAGTACGGCCTCGCCGACTCCGTGCTGGCGACGCGTGAGGAGGGTGAGGTCGGCTAGCGTCGGGGCGTGACCCCGACCTTCGTCGACGAGCTCGAGTTCGGCTTCGGGTGGCTCGAGGGCGGCTCGTTCATGCGCCGCTGCTCCCATGCGCTCGCCGTGGAGGGACGCGTGTGGATCCTCGACGCCGTCGCCGACGACGAGGCGATCGAACGAGTGCGAGGTCTCGGCGAGCCGGCGGGCGTCGTCCAGCTGCTCGACCGGCACAACCGCGACAACGCGGCGATCGCCGAGCGGCTGGGCGTCCCGCTCCACTTCGTCCCCGAGTCGGCGCCCGACGGCGCGCCGTTCGAGGTCGTCCCACTGCTGCGCAACCGGATCTGGCGCGAGGTCGCGCTCTGGTTCCCGAGCCTGCGGACGCTCGTCGTCGCCGAAGCGGTCGGGACGGCGCAGTTCTACGTCGCGCCGCAGGAGCGTGTCGGCGTGTCGCCCGTGCTGCGGTTGACGCCGCCGCGCCGACTGCTCGCGTACGAGCCCGACCACCTGCTCGTCGGCCACGGCGAGGGCGTGCACGAGGACGCGGTGGGGGCGCTCCGCGACGGGATCCTCCACGCACGCGAACGTCTTCCCGCCTGGCTGTGGGCGGGCTTCCGCGCGCACGGCCCCGGCGGCACGCATACGCGCCGCCGCCGCAGCGGTTAGGCGCCGGTCGGCGCGGGACGAGCCGGCGGCCGGTCGAGCACTACGAGCGAGCCGAGGCCGGCCCTTCCCAGGAGACGCTGTCGCCGAGGATCTCGTCGATCCGCGCGAGCGTGGCCTCGTCGAGCTCGACCCCCGAGGCGCCGGCATTGTCCTCGACCTGCTCGGGACGGGTCGCGCCGATGATCGCCGAGGCGACGTTCTCCTCCCGCAGCACCCACGCGAGGGCGAGCTGGGCCATCGACAGCCCGAGCTCGTCCGCGACGGGCCGCAGCCGCTGGACGCGCTCGAGCAGCGCCTGGTCGCCGGCGCGGTCCATGAAGTAGTTCATCCGCTCGTGTGCGGCGCGGCTCTCGCCCGGCGGCGGCTCGCCCGGCCGGTACTTGCCGGTGAGGATGCCCTGGCCGAGCGGCGACCAGACGATCTGGGAGATGCCGAGCTCGCTGCAGGCGGGAATGACGTCCCGCTCGGGCCCGCGCCAGATCATCGAGTACTGCGGCTGGCTCGAGACGAAGTGCTCGACGTCCGCCATCCCCTGCGCCTCGCGGATCTTCTCCTCGGGCCACTCGCTGAACCCGAGATAGCGCGCCTTGCCCTGCCGGACGACCTCGGTGAGCGCTTCCATCGTCTCCTCGAGCGGGACGTCCCAGTCGTAGCGATGGCACTGGTAGAGGTCGACGTAGTCGGTTCGGAGCCGCTGCAGCGAGGCGTCGATCTGCTTGAAGACCTGCTTGCGCGAGAGGCCGCGGTTGCGCTTCGACATCGGGAAGAAGAGCTTCGTTGCGAGGACGTACGAGTCGCGCGGGCGGCCGGGGAGCACCTCGCCGAGGAACTCCTCCGCGCCGCCGCCGGAGTACACGTTCGCCGTGTCGATGAAGTCGATCCCGGCCTCGAACGCCTTCGCGACGCAAGCCTCGGCGCGCTCGCGCTCGACCGCGCCCCCGTACGTCATCCACGAGCCGAGCGAGATCTCCGAGACCTGGAGGTCGCTGGAGCCGAGCTGCCTGTGTCGCATCCTGCGACGGTATCCACTAGCGTCCGCTCTGTGCTGCAACTCGACGCGATCGGCATCGTGAGCTCGAACCTCGAGCGCTCCCGCGCGTTCTACCACCTGCTCGGCATCGACTTCGCCGACGGCGACGACCACATCGAGGCGGCGCTGCCGAACGGCGTGCGGCTGATGCTCGACACCGAGGAGGTGATCATCGGCTTCTGGCCGAACTGGCGGCGCGAGACCGGCAACCAGGTCGCGCTCGCCTTCGCGTGCGGCAGCCCGGGCGAGGTCGACGAGACGTATGCGCGGATCGTCGGCGCGGGCTTCGAAGGCGAGAAGGACCCGTGGGACGCGTTCTGGGGGCAGCGCTACGCGCAGGTGCGCGACCCGGACGGCGTACCGGTCGATCTCTTCGCCTCCCTCTGATCGAGGAGCGCATCGCCCTCGGCGCGACGGTGCTGACCATCCGCCGGCCGCCGAGCGCCGACGAGCTGGTCGACGAGGCGGCGTTCGACGAGGACGAGTTCCTGCCCTACTGGGCGGAGCTCTGGCCGAGCGGCGTCGCGCTCGCGCGCGCCGTCGCCGCCCTCGACGTGCGGGGCCTTCGCGTCGTCGAGCTCGGCTGCGGGCTCGGACTGCCCTCCCTCGCCGCGGCGGTCGGCGGCGCGGACGTCCTCGCGACGGACTGGGCGGAGGACGCGGTCGCGCTGCTCGCGGAGAACGCCGCGCGCAACGGCGTCGTCCTCCGCGCCGACCGTGTGCGCTGGGACGAGCCCGCGCGGCTCCTGGCCCGGGCGCCGTTCGACCTCGTGCTCGGCGCCGATCTCCTCTACGAGGAGCGCAACGCCGACCAGCTCGCCGCGCTCCTGCCGCGGCTCGGCGAAGAGGCGCTGCTCGCCGAGCCCGGCCGGCCGCACGCGGCGGCGTTCCTCGAACGCTTCGCGGCCGAGCCGGCGGGCGACCGGCTCTGGCGGATCCGGCTAGCCTGACCCGGTGGTCGCCCTCGCCCTGGCAGTCGCCCTCGCGGTCGCGCCGAAGCCGCACATCGTCTGGAAACCGATCCCGTACGGGCCGCAGCGCAAGGCGGAGATGGCGGCGTATGCGAAGAAGCACTACGGCATCGACTCGTGGGTGCTCCATCCGAAGGTGATCGTCGAGCACTACACCGGCAGCGACAGCTTCTCGTCGGCGTGGAACTCGTTCGCTTCGAACGCCCCCGACGGCGAGCTCGGCGGACTGCCCGGCGACTGCGCCCACTTCATCGTCGACCGGAACGGGACGATCTACCAGCTCGTCCACCTCGACGTCATGTGCCGGCACACGGTCGGCCTCAACTACGTCGCGATCGGGATCGAGCACGTCGGCACCTCCGACCAGGAGATCCTCCACGACGCGCGCCAGATTCGCTCCTCGCTGGAGCTGACGGCGTGGCTGGTCGACCGCTTCCACATCGAGATCCGCAACGTGATCGGGCACAACGAGAGCCTCTCGAGCCCGTACCACCGCGAGCTCTACAAGCCGTGGGCGCACCAGACGCACGCCGACTGGAAGCACGCCGACATGGACGTCTATCGCCGGAAGCTTCGCGCCCTCCTGCGCGCAGACGCACGCCGCTGAACGCCGGAAGAACGAGTGAGGGGCCTCGCCGGACCCCTCACTCGAACGGAGAGTGCGCGCGGGACTGCTACGAGCAGCCGGTGTTCGTGCCGCAGTCACGGCACGTGTAGCAGCTGCCGGTCCGCACCATGCGGCCGCCGCAGCGGGCGCACTCGACGGCGTCCTCCCAGCTGTTGAAGAGCGCCGTCTGGCCGGGGGGCGGCGCCTCGCCGGGCTCGGCCTGCTCGGCCCTCTCCGCCGCGTAGCGGTCGGCGAGCCGCGCCTTCACCTCGGACGAGAGGATCCCCGCCTCCTCCTGCTGGTCGGCCGTGAGGAACGTCTTGCCGAACCAGCGGAAGATGTAGTCGACGATCGACTTCGCGGCGCGGATGTCGGCGTCGTTCGTCATCCCGTTCGGCTCGAACCGCATGTGGCTGAGCTTCGAGACGTAGACCTCCGGCGGCACGCCGTACTGGAGGCCCATCGAGACGGCGATGCAGAGCGAGTTCATCAGTCCCTGCAGCGTCGTCCCGTCCTTCGCGATGTCGACGAAGATGTCGCCTGGGCTGCCGTCGTCGTACGTCCCGACGTGGATGTAGCCCTCGTACTCGCCGACGCGGAACTTGCGTCCGACCTCGGTGCGGTCGTCGGGCAACCGCTTCCGCTCGTGGACGTGCACCGGCGGCGTCGCGACCGCCTGCTGGCCGCTGCCCGAGCTCGAGAGCGGCTGCGCGACCTTGCAGTTGTCGCGGTAGATCGCGATCGCCTTCACGCCGAGCTGCCAGGCGTCGACGTACAGGCTCATCACGTCCTCGATCGTCGAGGTCTCCGGCATGTTCACCGTCTTCGAGATCGCGCCGGAGATGAACGGCTGGACGGCGCCCATCATCTTCACGTGGCCGAGGTAGTGGATCGACCGGTCGCCGACCGCGCAGTCGAACACCGGGTAGTGGTCGGTCTTCACGTACGGGGCGCCGACGACGCTGTTCCGCTCGTCGACGAAGGCGACGGTCTCCTCGACCTCGCGCGGCGCGTAGCCGAGCCGCTCGAGCGCCATCGGCACCGTCTTGTTCACGATCGTGATCTCGCCGCCGCCGACGAGCTTCTTCGACTTGACGAGCGAGAAGTCGGGCTCGACGCCGGTCGTGTCGCAATCCATCATGAAGCTGATCGTCCCGGTCGGCGCGAGCACGGTCGCCTGCGCGTTCCGGTAGCCGTGCACCTCGCCGAGGTCGAGCGCCTCGTCCCACGCCTTGCGGCACGCTCCGAGGAGATCGGACGGCACCGAGTCGGCGCTCTCGATGTTGCCGACCGCGGCGCGATGCTTCGCGACCACGCCGATGAACGGCGCCCTGTTCGCCTGGTAGCCGTCGAACGCGCCCATCCGCGCCGCGATCTCGGCCGACTTGCGGTACGCGCGCCCGGTCATGAGCGCCGTGATCGCCGCCGCGTACGCGCGCCCCTCCTCGGAGTCGTACGGGAGCCCGCGCGCCATCAGCAGCGCGCCGAGGTTCGCGTAGCCGAGGCCGAGCTGGCGGAACCGCTTCGCGTTCCGCCCGATCTCGGGCGTCGGGTACGACGAGTAGCCGACGAGGATCTCCTGCGCGAGGAAGACGACGTCGACCGCGTGCTCGAACGCCTCGACGTCGAGCTCGCCGTCCTCGCGCCGGAACTTCATCAGGTTGAGCGAGGCGAGGTTGCAGGCCGAGTCGTCGATCGACATGTACTCCGAGCAGGGGTTCGACGCGTTGATGCGGCCCGTGGTCGGGAGCGTATGCCACGCGTTGATCGTCGTGTCGTACTGGACGCCGGGGTCGGCGCACTCCCATGCTGCAGCCGCGATCTGGCGCAGCAGGTCGTGCGCGTCGCGCGTCTCGAGGACGGTGCCGTCGGTCCGGGCGGTGAGGTTGAACTCCTCGCCCTTCGTCGCGGCCTCCATGAAGCCGTCGCTCACGCGGACGGAGTTGTTCGCGTTCTGGTACTGGATCGACGCCCAGTCGGCCGAGTCGAGCGACATGTCGTAGCCGTTCGCCTCAAGGACGCGCGCCTTGCGCTCCTCCTTGGCCTTGCACCAGATGAACTCCTCGATATCGGGATGGTCGACGTCGAGGACGACCATCTTCGCGGCGCGCCGCGTCTTCCCGCCCGACTTGATCGTGCCGGCCGACGCATCGGCGCCGCGCATGAACGAGACCGGGCCGGAGGCGTAGCCGCCCTTCGAGAGCTGTTCCTTCGACGACCGCAGCCTCGAGAGGTTGACGCCCGAGCCGGAGCCGCCCCGGAAGATGACGCCCTCGCGGCGGATCCAGTCGAGGATCGCCTCCATCGAGTCCTCGATCGAGAGGATGAAGCACGCCGAGCACTGCGGCGACTCCTCGAAGCCGACGTTGAACCAGACCGGCGAGTTGAAGGACGCGTACTGGTTGACGAGGATCGCCTTCAGCTCGGCCTCGAACGTCTCGGCCTCGTCGTCGTCGGCGAAGTAGCCGCCCGCCTTGCCCCACGTGACGACCGTGTCGACGACGCGGCCGACCATCTGCTTCACGCTCGACTCGCGCTCGGGCGAGCTGAGCCGGCCGCGGAAGTACTTCTGCGCGACGATGTTCGTCGCCGTCTGCGACCAGAACTTCGGGAACTCGACGGCGCGCTGCTCGAACGCGGGGCCGTTGCGGCCGGGGATGACGGCGTCGCGCGTCTCCCACTCGATCTCGTCGAACGGGTCGCGTCCGGGGATGGTGAAGAAGCGCTTGACGCCGAGCCGAGCGCCCTCGTCGACGACCTTGTTGACGACCTCTCCGGCCGTCGTTTCGCTGCCCTGAACCTGCTCGACGCTCGCCATTTTCCCTCCCCGCACTGTAGCCGTCGCCCGCTTGTCGAATCTGCCCGCCGGGGGCGCTTCGGTCCAGCGGGGGACCGGAGGGTAGACCTCCCATCGGACGGAACCGTCCGCGCCTGGGGCGAAGCCTCAGCGGCCGAGGATGAGCACGAGCTCGGGGTGACCCGAGCCGGCCGGCAGGCGCCCGTCGAGCGGCGAGACGACCTTCGCGCGGGCGTCGCGCGCGAGGCGCTCGGCCTCGCGTTCCCACCCGGGCCGGAAGAGGACGACGGAGCGCGCGTAGTTCGTCTCGGCGGCGTTCGCCGCGCGCGCATGGCCGTAGCCGTGGGCGAGCAGCCGCGTCGCCTCGGCGCCGGCGGCGCCGGAGATCCCGTCGCCGTTGAGGACGAGCACCGAGATGCGAGACCGCGGCCGGACCGGCGTCGTGGGAGCCTGTCCGGAAGAGACACGACCGGTAGCAGCTACCGGACGTGTCTGTTCGGTACCCGTCACCGCTGGGGGCGCGGCCGGGTGGTGCAGCGCGTGGTAGAGCCGGCCGCCGTCGAGCGCGACGAGGGCGGCGAGCTCGGCTGTGGCGAGGACGACCGCGACGAGCGCGGCGGCGCGCCAGGGGAACGAGCGCTGAAGCGGCTGGACGTGCTCCACGGCCGTTCCCGGTTCGCCGGGCGCCCGGCCGCTCCTCCTCTAGCCGGCTTCCCAGATCGCCTGAAGGCCCGCCTCGAGCGGCGTCTCCGCGTGCCAGCCGAGCTCGCGCCCGGCGCGGCCTGCGTCGAGCACGCTGTGCCGGAGGTCGCCCGGTCGCGGCTCGGAGAACGACGGCTCCTGCGCGACGCCGGCCGTCTCCGCGCACAGCCGGTGCAGGTCGACGATGCGCGTCGCGATCCCGCTGCCGACGTTGTAGATCCCCTCGCCGCCGGCCGCGGCGAGCAGCGCCGAGGCGACGTCGCCGACGTAGACGAAGTCGCGCGTCTGGAGGCCGTCGCCGAAGATCTCGGTCGGGCGGCCGTCCCGGAGCCGGTCGAGGAAGATCGCAACCACGCCTCCCTCGAGCTCCGGCAGCTGGCGCGTCCCGTAGACGTTCGCGAGCCGGCACACGACGTGCGACGTCCCGTGCAGGCGGTTCCACATCGCGAGGTACTCCTCGCCGGCGAGCTTCGATGCCGCGTACGGCGAGGCCGGGAGCCGCGGCGCGTCCTCCCGTGCCGGCTGCTCGCGCTCGCCGTAGATCGCGCCGCCGGTCGAGGTGAACACGACCCTTGCGCCGGCCTCTCGGGCCGCCTCGAGGACGCGGATCGTGCCGATCACGTTGACGTCGGCGTCGAAGACGGGGCGAGCGACGGACGTGCCGACGTCGGCCTGCGCCGCGAGATGGAAGACGACCTCCGGTCGCAGCCGCGCCGCGAGCTCCGCGAGCGCCTCGTCGCGGATGTCGAGCTCCTGGAGCTCCGCGCGCGAGGGGACGTTCTCGCGCCGGCCGCTCGAGAGGTTGTCCACGATGTGGACGTCGTCGCCGCGGCCGAGCAGCGCGTCGGCCACGTGCGAGCCGATGAAGCCCGCGCCCCCGGTCACGATCGCCCGCACCTCTCTATCGTAGGCAGACGTGTTCGTTACCTTCGAGGGAGCCGACGGCTCGGGGAAGTCGACGCAGGCGGAGCTGCTGCGCGGGGCGCTCGCCGCCGAGGGGCGGGAGGTCGTCCTCACGCGCGAGCCCGGCGGCACACAGCTTGGCGAACGAGTCCGCGAGCTGCTCCTCGACGGGCCGCCCATGAGCGCCTGGACGGAGGCGGCCCTCTTCGCGGCGTCGCGTGCGCAGCACGTCGAGGAGGTGATCCGGCCGGCGCTCGCCCGCGGCGCCGACGTCGTCTGCGACCGCTACGTCGACTCCTCGCTCGCGTACCAGGGGATCGCGCGCGGCCTCGGGGTCGACGAGGTGCTCGACCTCAACCTCCGCGTCACCGGCGGCCTGCTGCCGGACGTGACGTTCCTGCTCCTGCTCGACCCGCGTGTTGCGCAGGAGCGCTGGGTGGAGGCCGACCGGCTGGAGCGGGAAGGCGGGGAGCTCCAGGTGAGAGTCGACGCCGCCTACCGCACGCTCGCCGAGCGCTTTCCCGAGCGCATCGTCGCCGTCGACGCCGACCGGCCTCCGAGCTTCATCCGAGACGAGATCCTTGACAGCCTTCGAGAGCGTTCCTGAGCAGCACGAGGCGAAGCGCCTCCTCGCGGCCGCGTTGCACGAAGGGCCGGCGCACGCATACCTCTTCCACGGCCCCGGCGGCGTCGGCAAGCGCGAGCTCGCGCGCCGCTTCGCCGCCGAGCTGCTCGGCGACCACCTGCGCGTCGAGCGCGGCAGCCATCCCGACCTCTACGTCCTCGAGCCGCTCGGGGAACAGATCCGGATCGACGACATCCGGGAGCTGCGGCGCGACCTCCACATGCGCCCCTTCGAGGCCGACCGCCGCATCTACCTCGTCTTCGGCGCCGAGTCGATGAACGAGGACGCCGCGGACGCGCTGCTCAAGGACCTCGAGGAGCCGCCGCCGTATGCGATCGTGGTCCTCGTCGCCGAGGAGCTCGGGCCGCTGCCGGAGACGATCCGCTCGCGCTGCCAGCTCGTCCCGTTCCGCAGGCTCTCCGAGCGGGCGGTGCACGAGGCGCTCGGCGAGCGCGCGCCCGAGCTCGGCGAGGAGGAGTTGACGACGCTCGCGCGGATGGCCGGCGGGCGGCTCGACCGTGCGTGGCGCCTGCTCGACCCTGCGGCGGCGCGACGGCGCGCGGAGCTCATCCGCGTCGCGCGGGCCGTCTACCTGGATCCCGCCTTCGAGGCCGCCGGCGCCACGGACGCGCTCATCGTCGGGATCTCCGAGCGCGGAGCCGAGGCGAAGGAGGCAGCGGAGGGGCAGGTCGCCGCGCTCGAGCTGACGGGCCGGGAGGCCGAGCAGCGGGTGCGCCGCGCGCAGCGGGGAGCCGAGCGCGAGGAGCTGCTCGCGCTCCTCGAGGAGCTCGAGTGGTGGTACAGGGACCTCGTCGTCGTCGCGGCCGGTGCCGAGGCGGTCGCCGTGCATGCCGACCGGCTCGCGGAGCTCCGGGTCGACGCGACGCGCGAGCGGCTGCCGCTGGCCGAGCGGGCGTGCGAGCTCGTGCGCGGCGCATGGCGCGAGGCGGAGGAGCTCCAGGTCTCGACCCCGCTCGCGCTCGAGGCGCTCCTGATCCGCCTGGCCGCGGAGTTCGGACTGCAGAGACTGGTGCCTGCTACCGCGCAGCGGTAGCAGGCACCCGCCTTCGGCTAGGCGGCGAAGACGAGCTCGTCGCCGAGCGCGAGCTGGAGCCGCGCGAGGGCGTCGCTCTCGAGCTGCCGGACGCGCTCGCGCGTCAGGCCGAGCTCCTTGCCGATCGTCTCGAGCGAGGCCGGCTCCGAGTCGAAGCCGAAGCGGAGCTCGATGATCCGGCGCTGCCGCTCGGGCAGCTCGGACACCGCGCGTTGGACGCGCTGCCGGCGCACCGACTCGACCGCCTCCTCGGCGGGGTCGACCGACGACTCGTCGGCGAACAGGTCGCCGAGCTCCGAGTCGCCGTCCGAGCCGAGTCCCTGGTTCAGGGAGACAGAGTCGACCGCCTCGAGCGCCTCCTCGACGTGCTCGAGCTTCAGCCGCGTCGCCTGCGCGAGCTCCTCTGGCGTCGCCTCGCGCCCCAGCTTCGCCTGCAGCTCGGCCGACGCGCGGTTGAGCTTGATCCGGCGCTCCTGGACGTGCACCGGGATGCGGATCGTCTTGGACTGGTTCGCGACCGCACGCTGGCAGGCCTGGCGGATCCACCAGGTCGCGTACGTCGAGAACTTGTAGCCCTTGCGCCAGTCGAACTTCTCCGCGGCGCGGTTGAGGCCGATCACGCCCTCCTGGATCAGGTCCAGGAGCGGGACGTCGTGTCCCTGGTAGCGCTTCGCGATCGAGACGACGAGGCGGAGGTTGGAGTTGATCATCCGCTCCTTCGCAGCTGCGTCGCCGCGCTCGATGCGCTTCGCGAGCGCGACCTCGTCGGCCGCGGTCAGGAGCTTGTGACGCCCTGCGGCGTCCATGAAGAGCTGGAGCGGGTCGAGCGTGCCGGTGACCGGCGCGGCTGCGGCCGGCGTCCGGGCCTCCTCGGGCGCCCCGTCGCGCACGACGACGTCGCGCTCTTCGAGCGCGGTCCGCAGCGCGGCGAGGTCGTCCTCGCTCAGCTCGTGCTCGTCGGCGAACGCCTGAATCTCCTTCTCCTCGACGAAGCCGCGCTCGGCGGCCTCCTCGAGCAGGCGCTCGGCAGGCGAGAGATCGTGCAGGTGAATCGTGTCGCTCAGTTGAAGTCCCTTTCCCTCGTGGAGGGCCGCCGACTCCCGGCGTCCCGTGGCGGCAATGTGCGCGGGTGTCCCGCGAGGGCCTGCCGCCCATCGATTTATAGAACGGCGTTGCACCGGAGTCCATTCCCAAACCCCGGGATTTTTCTATTTCCGAACAAAGTCTCATTCCCTGCTTACGCAGGGAAAACTGAATCGGTTCACCGCTCGACGGCGCGACCGGAAAGCTCGTCGAGGCGGATGCGGAGGACGACGACGCCGGGGCCGAGCGGCCGCGGCCCCGCCTCGCGGCCGGAGGCGCGGGCGAACCGCTCGCGCAGGAGCGCGAGCGCCGGCTCGATCGCGTCCCCACGCAGCTCCTCGTAGGAGCCGTGCGCGATCACGCTGCGCCAGCTACCGCGGCCGTCGGCGTCGTACTCGTCCACCTCGACGCAGACGCGCGGGTTCTCGCGCAGCATCTCGATCTTCCTGCCGTCGGTCGTGACCGCGAGCACCGCCACGCCGTCGTAGGCGTAGATGAGCGGGACGACGTACGTCTCGCCGCCGGCGTGGCAGCCCAGGCGGGCGATCCGCTGTCCGCGCAGGAACTCGTCGATCTCGGCCCGCGCGAGCTCGCGCGGAGTCCCCCTGCCGCCCTCGGGACCTGTCATATGTCGTTGAGCGTAGGACATACTGAAACCGTGGTGATGCGCGTCTGGCTCGTGGCGACTCTCGTCGTCGTCATCGTCGTCGCGGGGCTCGCCGGCGCTGCGCTGCTCGCGTGGCCGCAGGGAAGCCTCGCGCCGTCCTCGAGCGGGATCGTCCAGGTGTCGCTGCCCGGCTTCGCGGGAGACGTCGACGGCGTGCAGGTCGTCGGCTCGGGCGGCCGGCCGGTGCAGGTCGTCCTGCGCAACGGCGCCGTCTTCCCGCTCGGCCAGCTCGCACAGGGCCGCCGGCTGACCGTCACCGTCGAGATCGCTCGCCCGCAGTGGATCGGCTGGCTCGTCGGCCGGCGTGTGACGAGGACGCTGGCGGTCGTGACGCCGAGCGCGCAGCCGTCGGCACGGCTGCTCTCGCCGAAGCGCGGCGCGCACGTCGTCGTGCCCTACTCGACGCCGGTCGCGCGCGTCCGGATCGGCCGCCAGCGGTCGCGGACGCTCTCGACGCCGGCGAGCTTCGTGCCGCTCGGGCGCGTCGCTGCAGGCGCGACGAGCTCGGGGACGCTGCTCGTCGCCGTCGCGCCGCGTCCGTGGGAGCGGCTCGGCGCGCCGGTGCGCGTCTCGTGGTTCGTCCGGGGGACGAAGCCGCAGGCGGAGCTCGTCGTGGCGCCGGCCGCCGGCGCCGTCCTCTGGCCCGGCGGCCAGCTGACGCTGACGTTCTCGCGTCCGGTCGCCGAGGCGATCGGCTCGCGCCTGCCGCGGATCGGCCCGGCCACGCCCGGCCACTGGACGCAGGAGGACGCGAACACGCTCGTCTTCGAGCCCGGCGCGCTCGGCTTCCCGCTCGGCGCCGCCCTCCACGTGACCCTGCCGAGGCCGGCGCTGATCGGGGGCCGCAGCAGCCGCGTCATCACCTGGCACGTGAGCCCCGGCTCGGAGCTCCGGCTGCAGCAGCTGCTCGCACGGCTCGACTATCTGCCGCTTCGCTGGCACAGCAGCGCGGATCCGTCGAAGACGCCGGCGAGCGAGCTCGCGGAGGCCGTTCGCCCCCCGGCGGGCAGCTTCTCCTGGCGCTACGCGAAGATCCCGTCCTCGCTGACCACGCTGTGGCGGCAGGGTCAGACGAACGACATCACGCGGGGAGCGGTGATGGAGTTCGAGAACGAGCACGGGATGGCGACCGACGGCATCGCCGGCCCCGCGGTCTGGCGCGCCCTGATGAAGGACGACCTCGCCGACCGATTGCACCTCGGCGGCTACAGCTACGTCTTCGTCCACGCGACCGTTCCCGAGTCCCTCAACCTCTGGCACAACGGCACGGTCATCCTCACCTCGCCGGGCAACACGGGCATTCCCTCCGCGCCGACGCCGTTCGGGACGTGGCCGGTGTTCGAGCACATCCCGGTCGGGACGATGAGCGGGACGAACCCGGACGGCACCCATTACGACGATCCCGGCATCCGCTGGATCAGCTACTTCCACGGCGGCGACGCGCTCCACGCGTTCCCGCGCGCCTCGTACGGGACGCCGCAGAGCCTCGGCTGCGTCGAGCTGCCCGAGGACGACGCGGCGAAGGTCTGGCCCTATACGCCGATCGGGACGCTCGTCACGGTCGAATCCTGAGGCGAGATCTGACGATCGCCTTACAAGAGTCTTAGGCTGCTCCTAGACCGGGCTGTTCGACTGTCGGACGTGCGAGTGCGGCGTCCGTCTGCGGCCATGGTGATCGCCTGCGCGGCGCTTTTCCTGGCCCTGGGAGGCTCCGGGATCGCCGCGGCGGTCCTCGTTGTGCCGAAGAACAGCGTGGGGACGGCGCAGATCCGCAACGGGGCGGTCATCTCGTCGAAGGTCAAGAATCACTCCCTGCTCGCGAAGGACTTCAAGAAGGGCCAGCTCCGGCCCGGGCCGGCCGGGCCCGAGGGGCCGGGCATCGAGACGTGGGCGATCGTGAAGGCCGACGCCAAGATCGACCAGAGCAGCAACGTCGCGTCGGTGACGAGTGCAGGTGTCGGCGCCTACATGGTGACGTTCACCGCGAGCGTCGCCGGATGCTCGATCGTCGCGAGCGCCGGAACCGACACGGCCGGCGAGGCAACCCGAGGCGCCGTCGCCGACTTCGCCCGGACGACGAATCCGGCAACGATCGAGGTCACGACCTCCACGGGAACGACCGCCGCGGCTCACGCGTTCACGCTGGCTGCGATCTGCCCGCCCGCGGGCGGCACGGCCGCCACGACGACGGCCGCAGGGACGACGAGCACGACCTCGTAGCGTCTCGGCGCCGCCGGGCGTAAGAGCCGTCCGGAGAGCCTCCGGTAAACTGGCCGCGGCTTGACCAAGCCCGTGCCGACGTAGCTCAGCTGGTAGAGCACATCACTCGTAATGATGGGGTCCCCGGTTCGAGTCCGGGCGTCGGCTTCCCCTTCTGATACGGCATCCGCCGTCTGGAACGCCGTGCGGCGGAGGCGTTATAAGCAGGCGTGGAGTTCGTCGAGCTCGGTGCGCTGTCGCTGCAGGAGTGGGTCGGGGTCACCGATCACGTGCAGGCGCCCTTCGGGCCGAGTTGTGCGGGTGTGACGTTTCGGCCCAAGGAACGCCACGTCGGCATACGCACGGATGGCGGCCGCCTCATCGCCGTCGGCGGAGCGACCGTGGCAACGGTCGAGGTCGAGGGTCACGAGCCGTCATTCTGGAACGTGGGTCCGCGCGAGCGAAGTCTTCTCTCAACCCGTTTTCCCGCGGCGCTTCGGCCTTCGCTTCGTTGCGTGGTTTTGGCGTTCACTGAGGTGGGTTTCCGCGGTTGACGGGAGAGCGGAGAAAACCGACGATTGAGATCCGCTACAGGAGAGTCGACATGGCCGGTAATCACGGCCCGTCCTTCGAGGAGACCGTAACTCTCGCGGAGACCTACGCAGGGCTTTCGCCGCAGGCGCAGCGGGTTGTGCTGCTGTTGGCGCGGCTTCCCGCGAGGGTGGCAGACAGTGACGTGCGTGCCGAGACGCGGGCCTTCCTGCTCGCATGTCTCGATGCAGGCGTCGATCCGGGGGGAGTGGAGCGGGCGCGAGCGGTGCTCGCGGCCTATGAGGGCGTTCTCGGGGAAGAGCAATTCGAAAGGGTTCTCGAGGGCGAACGGATCGAAGGCGTTCGCCGGGTTGCTTGAGCAACGGCAGAGGCTGAGGTATGAGTGACTGGATCGCTGCATGTGACGTGGCGCTGCTCTGCGGGCTCCTTATCGTCGGGCTTCTTGTGCTCCCGAGGCTCGGCGGACGACGGTCGCTCGCAGGCGTCACGGCCCGCATCCACTGGCACCACGCGAAGGTTTAGAGCGCTCTGACTCCCCTGGTCCACCAGATCAGTCAGGGTCATTTCCGAACACCGGCCCAGCCCAGAGCTCTGGGCTCTCGGCAGCTAGTGATCGAGTCGATAGATGTGCTCGACGACCTCGGCGCCGACTCCCGGCGCGAACGACGTTTCGCAGCCCACCTCGACGAAGCCGGCCCGCACGAGCACCTTCGCCGACGCGGCATTGTGATCCGCCACGCGACCGTAGATCGGCCTGGTCGGCTCGATCACGAGAAACGCACGGATGGCCTGCGTCGCCAGGCCCTGCCCCCATCGCGCGGGTGCGATCCAGTAGGTGACCTCTCGTTCTCCTTCCATCGTGAAGCTCCCTATCGTCCCGACGAAATCCGCGTCGTCGTCGATCGCCAGCAGCAGATTCGAAGGGTCGCTGCGGACGCGCTCGTAGTGGGCGTCGAACGCGCTGCGGTCGGACGGATTCGCCCGCGTGAACGCTGCCATCTCGACCGCACGAGGATCGCTCTCCCAGACGAAGAGCGCGTCGAGATCGCCGTCTGCGATGGGCCGAAGCGTTATCACGGTGGGTCGTTGCGTCTGCGGTGGCCTTACACTCGCATCATGCGCTCGGTGCTCTCCTACCGGTCGCGCGGCTCGGTCCTGTGCCTCTGGAGCGACGGATCGATCCTCTCCATCGGCTCGGTGGGGTCGATCCTCTCGGTCGGATCGATCGGCTCCGCCGGCTCGCTTCTCTCGATCGGATCCGCTGCATCGATCGCCTCGATCCTCTCGTGGCTCTCGCGCTACTCGATCCTCTCAGCCGGACGATCACGCGCGGTCCTCGGCGAGAGTTCCTGAACCTGCTCTCCCTCCACCTCGGCTGACGCCCAGCGCTTCACGTCGAGGCCGTAGAGATCGCGGCCTTCGAAGATCTGCTCGACGAGCAACTGCCAGCCGAGACGCCGGTACAGCCGTGGCGCGGGTCGATCGCCGGAGTAGGTGCTCAGCAGGGCGCGCTCCTGTGGAACGCCGCTCATCAGCCGGTCGTGGAGCGCACGCCCATAGCCGTGGCGCTGCGCTGCGGGATCCACGGCCAGCTCGACGAACTCGAAGTGTCCGTCGAGCCACGTCTCGACGACGTCCGCCGGCGCGCGTGCAGCCACCTCATCCGACCACCACTGCCCCCGCCGGCCGGTATAGCCGTACGCGAAACCCACCAGCTCGTCGTGTCGAGAGGCGACGACGCAGCGGAAGCGTTCGCGGGCAGCGTGGCGCGGCAGCGACTCGCGCTCGAAGCGCTCGACATCCTCCTCCGACTCGGAGTAGCCAGGCGCGGTGAAGGCTCGGCGGTACACACGGGCAAGGAGAGGAGCCAGCTCGACCGCCTCTTCCGCGGCCACCGGCCGCAAACTGACGCCCGCGATCTCGATTCGAGCACGCTAGCAGCGCCCGGAACGGCTGCTAGGGGAGCACTCGCCCGAGCGAGCGGCTTGTATCCTCGGCCCCGTGGAGGGGTCGTTCGTGCCGTCCGGATTCGTCGTGCCGGTCGCTCTTGCGACGGAGCAGTTCAGCCTCGAGCCTCTCGGGCCGCAGCACAACGACTCCGACTACGAAGCCTGGTCTTCGTCCGTGGAGCACATCCGCGCGACGCCCGGCTGGGAGGCGAGCTCCTGGCCCGACGGCCGCAGCGTGGAGGACAACCTGCGCGACCTGCAGGGGCACGCCGACGACTTCGAGAACAGGACGGGCTTCACCTACACCGTCCTCGATCCTGTGGCCGGCGACGTGATCGGCTGCGTGTACATCTACCCCGACACGAGCGCGCAGCACGATGCGAGTGTCCACTCGTGGGTGCGGGCCAGTCGGCCCGAGCTCGACGTCGAGCTATGGCGGACCGTCAGGGACTGGCTCGCCGACGACTGGCCGTTCGAGCGTGTGGACTACGCCGAGCGGCCCCAGGGCGTCTGACCCCTCGGTCAGGGCGCCTTCGAGCGGAGGAGGACGCGCTCGTAGACGCGGTCGCGCAACCGCGCCGGCAGGCGCTCGACGCGCGCGCGCCGCCGGGCGTCGCGGCCGACGAGGTAGCGCACCCTCGGCCGCTGCGCCGTCAGCGCGCGCTCGACGACGACCGCCACCCCGTCCGCCGGCTCGGCGCGCCTGCCGGCGGCCGCCGCCGCGTCGCGGAAGGCCGTCATGCGCGCGCCGTAGAGCTCCATGAGCTCCCCGGGCAGGCCCGCGGCCAGCTGCTGGAAGAGCTCGCCGCCCTTGCGCCAGATCTCCGTCGCAATCGTCCCGGGCTCGACGATCGTCACTGCGATCCCGAACGGCCGCAGCTCGACGCGCAACGCATCGCTCACGGCCTCGAGCGCGTGCTTCGATGCGGCGTAGGCGCCGAGGAAGGGCAGCGCGCTCCGGCCGCCGATCGAGCCGACGAAGACGATCCGCCCCGGCGCCGATCGCAGCTGGGGAAGGAACGCCTGGGTGACCGCGACCTGCCCGACGACGTTCACCTCGAGCTGGCGCCGGAGCTCGTCGAGCGGCAGGAACTCGAGCGGCATCGCAAGCGCGACTCCGGCGTTGTTCACGAGGCCGTGGAGCGGCACGTCGCCGATCCACTCCGCAGCCGCCGCGATCGAGGCGGGATCCGTGACGTCGATCCGCACCGGCTCGAGCCGACCGCCGCCGGAGGCCTCGCGGAGGCGCTCGCCGTCGGCAGTCGCGCGGACGCCGGCGTAGACGTACCAGCCCGCGCGGGCCAGCCGGAGCGCGCACGCCTCGCCGATCCCGGAGGAGGCTCCGGTCACGAGGACGCGGCGCTCGTCGCTCACCGTCTGCGGCTCACGGGGCGAGGAAGCCGCGGTCGAGGTCGCGGACGGCGCGGCCCCCGAGCAGGGCGAGGCTGATGTCGGTCTCGGCGAGCAGCTGCCGGAGGACGGCCTCGACGCCCGCCTGGCCGCCGGCGGCGAGCCCGTACGCGTACGGCCGGCCCAGCAGCACGGCGTCGGCGCCGAGGGCCATCGCCTTGAGCACGTCGGCGCCCGTCCGGATCCCTCCGTCGACGAGCACCGTCGCCTCGTCGCCGAGCGCCTCCCGCACCTCGACGTACGCGTCGAGCGAGGCGACCGCTCCGTCGACCTGCCGGCCGCCGTGGTTCGAGACGATGATCCCGTCGACGCCGCAGTCGCGTGCGCGGAGCGCGTCCTCTGCCGTGAGGACGCCCTTGACGAGCAGCGGCAGCTCGACCTGGCCGCGCAGCCATGCGAGGTCGTCCCACGTGAGGCCGAGGTTCGGGAAGGTCATGAGCATCGTCGCCGCGGCCGTGAGCATGTCCTCCTCCGGCGTCTTGTCGAGCCGCGCGCAGAAGACCGGATCGGTGAAGTACTGCGCGCAGCCCTGGCCGCTGAGGAAGGGCAGGTACGCACGAGCGAGGTCGCGCGGCCGCCAGCCGAGGATGAGCGTGTCGAGGGTGAGGACGACGGCGCTGTAGCCGTTGCCGGCGGCGCGTCGGACGAAGCTCGCGGCGACGTCGCGGTCGTTGATCCAGTAGAGCTGGAACCAGCGCGGCGCGTCGCCCATCGCCCCGGCGATCTCCTCGATCGAGTGCGACGCGGCGCTCGAGAGGATGAACGGGATGCCGGCGGCGGCGGCCGCGCGCGCACACGCGAGCTCGCCGTCCTCGTGGGCGATGCTGAGCACGCCGATCGGCGCGAGCAGGAACGGCGCGGCCGAGCGCGTCCCGAGTACCTCGACCGAGAGGTCGCGCTCGGCGTTGCCGGCGAGCATCCGCGGCCGCAGCCGGCGCCGCTCGAACGCCTCCCGGTTCGCGCGCATCGTCAGCTCGGCGCCCGCGCCGCCGGCGATGTAGCCGAACGCTCCCGGCTCGATCGCCTCCTCCGCGCGGCGCTCCCACTCCGCCGGCGCGATCGGCCACTCTGCGCCGCCGATGTAGATCGCGTTCTGGACGGACGTGCCGTCGAAGCTCACCGCTCCCCGACCCTGACGAGGAGCTTGCCGCGGTTGGCGCCGTTCAGGAGGCCGACGAACGCGCGCGGCGCGTTCTCGAGGCCCTCGACGACGTCCTCGCGGTAGCGCAGGCGGCCGTCGCGAAGCCAGCCCGCGAGGCGGGCGAGCGCCGGCTCGTGCTCCCGCGCGAAGTCGTTGACGAGAAAGCCCTCCATGCGGACGCGCTTGGCGATCATGAAGCTGACGCTGCGCGGCCCGCCCTGGGGCGGGACCTGGTTGTACTCCGCGATCTGGCCGCAGAGCGCGATGCGAGAGCGCAGCGCGAGCCGCCGGTGCACGGCCGCCGAGACCTCGCCGCCGACGTTGTCGAAATAGACGTCGACGCCGTCAGGACACTCGCGCTTGAGCGCCTCGGAGACATCCTCGGCCTTGTAGTCGATCCCGGCGTCGTAGCCGTAGAGCTCGAGCAGGTCGCCGACCTTCTCCGGCCCGCCGGCGATGCCGACCGCGCGGCAGCCGGCGATCTTCGCCAGCTGGCCGGCGACCTGGCCGACGGCGCCGGACGCCGCCGAGACGACGACGGTGTCGCCCGCCGTCGCGCCCGCGACTGCGAAGAGGCCGAAGTAGGCGGTCAGTCCGGTCATCCCGAGCACGTGCAGCGCCGTCTGGACGGGCGCCGCCTCGGGATCGAGCCGGCGGAGGTGATGCGCCGGCGCGGCGGCGTACTCCTGCCAGCCGAACGGCCCGAGGACGACCTCGCCCGGCGCGAGTCGCGGCGTGCGGCTCTCGACGACCTCGCCGACGCCCTGCGCGCCCATCACCTCGCCGAGCGCGATCGGCGCCACGTACGACCGCACGTCGTTCATGCGGCCGCGCATGTAGGGATCGAGCGAGAGCCAGAGGTTGCGGACGACGACCTCGCCCTCGCCGGGCGCGGGCACGTCCCCCTCGACGAGCGCGAAGTCCGACTCCTTCGGCTCGCCGGCGGGCCTCGCCGCCAGCGTCACCTGCACATTCCGCGCCATCTCAGCGATCCTACGCCGCTCAGGCCGCGGCGAGCGAGGCGCGGCGCGAGCGAGTCGCCCCGGTCGCAGCGACCGCGCCGACCGATCCCGCGACGAGCGACATCGCCGCGAACATCGTCCACGTCGCGAGGTCGCCGGCCGCGGCGTGCACCTGCAGCCCGAGGAACGGGCCGAGCGCCCACGAGACCGACCAGCTGATCCCGAACGCGCCCATGTACGCGCCGCGCAGGTCGTCGGGAGCGAGCCGCGCGACGACCGACTGCGAGGTCGGGATCCACAGCATCTCACCCACGACGAAGATCACGATCACGAGGACGACGGCCGGGATCGCCGCGGTCACCGAGAGGAGCAGGAACGGCAGGCCCATGAGCGGCAGCGCGATCCCGAGCTTCAGCGCCGGCGACCAGCGCTCGGTCGCGCGCGTCAGTCGCAGCTGGAACACGGTCACGATCGCCGGGTTGACGCAGACGAGGAATCCCCACGTCGCATTCGAGAGGCCGTGCGAGACGACGAGCGAGATCGGCAGCACCGTCTCGTACGCGACGTAGACGAAGGAGGCGAGCGTTCCCGCGGCGACGTAGACGAGGAACGGGCGGTCGCGGAGGATCGCGCGGGCGCGGCCCTTCTCCGGCGGCGCCTCGGGTGCGTACGCGCCGCCGCGCGGCACGTAGCGCCAGGCGAGGAGGACGGCGTTCGCGGCGAGGACGGTCACGCCGATGAAGAGGGCGTTCCAGCCGGCGAGCGCGAGCAGGAGCCCGCCGATCACCGGCCCGAGCGTGACGCCGAAGTTCGAGGCGACGCGCACGGCCGCATACGCCGCTTCGTGTCGCGCGGGCGGGACGAGATCGGCCACCATCGCGGTGTCGGCCGAGCCGCCGATCGCGCCGAGCGAGGGCAGGATCGCGAGCACGACGAGCCCGGGCAGCTCCCGCGCGCCGACCGCGAGCGCGGCGAGCGGCATGAACGCGCTCAGGACCCAGCCGGCGAGGATCAGCCGCCGCCGACCCCAATGGTCGGAGAGGTGCCCGCCGAAGTAGCCGGACCCTGCCGCGACGACGGCCCCGATCAGGTAGACGACGCCGACGGCCGGCTGCCCCGCGTCCAGGTGCTTGATCGCCCAGATGCCGAGGAAGGGCGCGACGCAACCGCCGGCGAGAGAGCCGGCGAGCTGGACGGCGAGCACCGGCCGCAGCGCGCGATCGACCTCGCTGCCCCAGACGAGCCGGAACACGCGGACGAGCAAGCCCACGTCGCCACGCTAGCCAGCCCCGCCGGAGTAGAGTCGCGGCAAGCGCCCAAGGAGGATTTGATGGCCGGTCTGATGGCCCGCGCGTCCGAGATCACGCAGGCGAAGGTCTCGAAGCTGCTCGATCGCGCGGAGAACCCGGAGGAGACGCTCGACTACTCGTACGAGCAGCAGCTCGAGCAGCTGCAGAACGTGAAGCGCGGGATCGCCGACGTGACGACGGCGAAGAAGCGGCTCGAACTCGAGGACAGCTCGCTCCAGCAGCAGATGGCGAAGCTCGACGGCCAGGCGAAGGAGGCGCTCCAGGCGGGCCGCGAGGATCTCGCCCGCGAGGCGCTGGGCCGGAAGGCCTCGCTCCAGGCCCAGATCGACGGTTTGCAGCAGCAGGAGCAGCAGCTCGGAGCGCAGGAGCAGAAGCTGATCGAGGGGGAGCAGGCGTTGTCCGCCAAGGTCGAGGCGTTCCGCTCGCAGAAGGAGGTCATCAAGGCGCAGTACTCGGCCGCCGAGGCCGAGGTGAAGGTCGGCGAGGCCGCGACCGGCATCGGCGAGCACATGCAGGACGTCGGTCTGGCGATCCAGCGGGCGCAGGACAAGACCGAGGAGATGCAGGCCCGCGCCGGCGCGATCGACGAGCTGACCACGTCAGGGGCGCTCGAGGACTACACCGCCCAGGGCGACGATCTCGACCGCCAGCTGTCCCAGATCTCCCAGGGCAGCCAGGTCGACGACGAGCTCGCGAAGCTGAAGGCGGAGGTCGGCCAGGGCTCGGGGGGAGACCAGGCAGCGCTGCCGCAAGCAGACTCCTCCGAAGGGGGCGCACAGTGATCGTCCGGCTGATGGGCGAGGGCCAGTGGCAGGTCGACGACTCGCTGAAGGCGCGCCTCGAGGAGCTCGACGCCGAGACCGAGCGGGCGACCGAGGCCGGGAACGCCGACGCGCTCCGCGAGGCGCTGCACGCGTTGCACGAGGCCGTCCGCGAGGCGGGCGAGAAGCTCGACCACGCCCACCTCGCTGCGTCCGACGCGGTGATCCCGCCCGAGGACCTCAGCCTTGAGGAGGCCCAGGCGATGCTCGCCGGCCAGGACGTCTTCCCGGACTTCGTTCCCTAGGAGGCTTTGGCGGACTCGGCCGCCGCGCCGTGCTTGGAGATCGTGTCGTCGAGGAAGCTGCCGACCGCGGCGGCCGGGTGCGCTCCGATGAAGCCGGTGACCGGCTCGCCGCCGCGGAAGACCGCGACGGTCGGGATGCTCTGGATCCCGTAACGGGCGGCAAGCGGCTGCTCCGCGTCGACGTCGACCTTCACGAGCTCGATCGTTCCCTCGCGCTTGGCGACCTCGGCCTCGATCGCGGGGCCGAGCATGCGGCACGGCCCGCACCAGGCGGCCCAGAAGTCGACGACGACCGGCAGTTCGTGCGAGCGCTCGATCACGTCCCGTTCGAAGCTCTCGGTGGTGACATCCATCTCGTTCGTCCTTTCGTTCAGCGGGTGGCGGTCGCGCCGACGAGCGCGGCGAGCGCCGCGAGCTGGGCCTGCACCGATCCGCAGACCTGCTCGCAGAGCGCAAAGACGCCTTCGTCCGCGATCCGGTAGTAGACATGGTTGCCGTCCTTGCGGCGGGTGAGCATGCCCGCGTCGGCCAGCACGGCAAGGTGCTTGGAGACGTTCTGCTGACCCGCGCCGAGCTTGTCCGCGAGCGCGTTCACGCTCAGCTCCCGGTCGCGGAGAAGGTCGAGAGCCCGGATGCGGAGCGGCTCGCCCAAAACCCGGAAGCGGCGGGCGATCAGCTCGGCGAGGTCCTCGGGGAGCGGGTGCGGCAACATCATGTTGCACACTGTACCAGAATGTAGTTGTATAGTGGTTCTTGATGTACGAGCTCTGGCAGACCGAGTGGTGTCCCGCCTCGCGCCGCGTGCGCCAGCGGCTGACCGAGCTCGGCATCGACTACGTGAGCCGTCAGGTTCCGGTCGAGAAGGCCGACCGTCGTCTCCTGCGCGAGCAGGCGGGCACCGAGACGATCCCCGTGCTGGCCGCACCCGACGGCGAGATCCTCGTCGGCGAGGAGCGGATCTTCGCCCACCTCGACCGCCACGAGCCCGTCCCCGCCGAGGCGCACGCCCACCGGCTCAAGGCCGAGAAGGCGCGCCGCCGCTACCTCGAGGAGGAATGCAAATGCCCACCGCAACCCGCTACACCCTGAGCAACACGACGACGGTCCCGTTCGCGGAGGCGCTGGAGCGCGTCCGCGCCGAGCTCGCCGCCGAGGGGTTCGGCGTCCTGAGCGAGATCGACGTCCAGGCGACCCTGCGCGAGAAGCTCGGCGTCGAGCAGGAGCCGTACGCGATCCTCGGCGCGTGCAACCCGCCGCTCGCGCACCGCGCCCTGTCGGCCGAGCCCGAGCTGGGCACGCTCCTCCCGTGCAACGTCGTCGTCTACGAGCACGGCGGCGAGACGCACATCGCCGCGATCGACGCCGAGCGGATGCTCTCGATCGTCGGGAACGACGAGCTCGCGCCGGTCGCGGCCGAGGTGCGGGAGAAGCTGGCTGCCGTCGTGGAGCGCGCCACCCGCACTTAGCCGGCGCTTACTCATGCACGGCTTAGGCCTTCCTGCTTGACTCAGTCGCATGTTCTACCTGCGCTACGTGCAGCACGAGCTCCTGCGCCGGCGGGCCCGGACGATCCTGACCGCCCTCGGACTCGCCCTCGGCGTCGCCCTCGTGATCGTCATCTCCGGTCTGTCGAACGGTCTCTCGCACGCGCAGAAGACGGCGCTCAACCCGCTCTCGAGCATCGGCACGGACATCACCGTGACCCGCAACGCGAACACGACCGGCGGCGGCTTCGGCCCCGGCAGCTTCGGCGGCCAGGGCGAAGGCGAGCTGCTCCAGGCGAACTCCTCCGTCCTCACGGACCTCTCGAAGCTCGGCAAGCCGGGGACCCATTTCGTCCACGACTTCTTCCTTCCCGGCACGCAGCTCACCTTTCCGGCGACCCAGGCGACGCGGCTGAAGTCGCTGAGCGGCGTCTCCCAGGTCTCGACCGGCCTGCTGCTCGTCGCCGAGCACCAGTCCGGGACGGTGCCGAAGATCGTCGCGAAGTTCAAGACCGGCGGGCAGACGTTCAACATCCGCCGGCGGATCTCGCCGCCGACGCCGGCCGAGCAGGCGCAGATCCAGGCTTGCCTCAAGAAGAACGGCGTCACGTTCGGCTCTCCCTCGAGCGGTGGCTCGAGGAACGGCGGCGGCTTCGGCAGCGGCGGCAGCGGAAGCAACGGCGGCGGGCGGCACACCTTCGTCGGCCCGGGCGGCGGCGTCTTCGGCAAGTGCCTGCCGAAGCGGTTCCAGCAGTTCCGGACGAGGTTCACGACCCCGCAGCAGACGTTCAAGCAGATCCTCGACCCGCCGCAGACGAACATCAAGACGACGCCGTACACGATCGGCGGGGTCGACCAGACGCAGCCCGACATGGCGCTCGTCACGCCGAGCCAGGTGACGAAGGGCAGCTACTTCTCGCGCGCAGGCGGACGCGAGGCGCTCGTCGCCGGAACGTACGCCGCGAGCCAGAAGCTGAAGGTCGGCTCGAAGCTCGACCTGAACGGCACGTCGTTCACCGTCGTCGGCCTCGTCTCGCCCCCGCTCGGCGGCCAGTCGGCGGACGTCTACCTGCCGCTGAAGCAGCTGCAGACGCTCGCGCACGAGAAGGGCCTCGCGAACGTCGTCCTCGTCCGCGCCGACAAGAGCAGCTCGGTCGGAAGCGTGAAGAAGGAGATCCAGAGCAGCCTCGGCTCGGGCGCCCAGGTGGCGACCGAGAGCGACGTGGCCAAGAACGTCACCGGCTCGCTCGTCAACGCGTCGAACCTCTCGCACAGCCTCGGGCTCGCGCTCGAGATCGTGATCGCGGCGGCCGTCTTCCTCCTCGCCGCGCTGCTCACGCTCTCGTCCGTCGGAAAGCGGGTGCGCGAGCTCGGGACGTTGAAGGCGGTCGGCTGGACGCAGAAGCTCGTTGTCCGCCAGGTGGTCGGAGAAACGCTCGCGCAGGGAATCCTCGGCGGCATCATCGGCGTCGCACTCGGCGTCGTGGCCGCGGTCCTGTTCGACGAGTTCGGCCCGCGCCTGACCGCGAGCTCGGTCTCCGGCGGCAGCGGCGCCAACCTCCTCGGCCTCGGCAACGCGACGCTCCGGACGGCGAAGGACACCATTGCCCTCCACGCGCCGCTGAGCGTCGAACTCATCCTGCTCGGCATCGCGCTCGCGATCGGCGGCGGCCTCATCGCCGGCGCGGCGGGCGGGCTCCGCGCCGGACGGCTCCGTCCCGCCGACGCTCTGAGGAAGGTCGAGTGAACGCGCCCGCGCCGCTCTTCGAGCTCCGCGCCGTCGCAAAGCGCTTTCGCCGCGGCGATGCGGTCGTCCACGCCGTCGACGGCGTCGACCTGACGATCGGCGCCGGCGAGCTCGTCGCGATCGAGGGGCCGAGCGGCTCGGGCAAGACGACGCTGCTCCAGCTCCTCGGTGCGCTCGACCGCCCCGACGAGGGCGCGCTCCTCTTCGAGGGTCGCGACCTGACGACGCTCGGCGACGGCCAGCTCGCCGATCTGCGGCTGCACGCGTTCGGCTTCGTCTTCCAGCAGTTCAACCTGATCCCGACGCTGTCGGCGCTCGAGAACGTCGAGGTCGTGCTCGCGCCCGCCGGAGTGAGCGGTGCGGAGCTGCGAGAGCGGTCGCTGGAGCTGCTCGAGGAGGTCGGCCTCACGCCGCGCGTCGACCATCTGCCGTCGCACCTCTCCGGCGGCGAGCAGCAGCGCGTCGCGATCGCCCGCGCGCTCGCCAACCAGCCGCGCGTGATCCTCGCCGACGAGCCGACCGGCAACCTCGACTCGAAGACGGGCGCCGACGTCATCGAGCTCCTCGCCGACCTCGCCGCACGCCGGGGCACGACCGTCGTCGTCGCCACCCACGACACCTCCCTCGCCGCCCGCGCCCCGCGCCGGATCGCGATGCGCGACGGCCGCGTCACGGAGGACTCGGCTGCGGCCCCCGCCGCGCCGGCCGAGCCCGCGCCGCTCGGCAAGCAATAGGACTAGGCCCAGAAGCCTTCGAGCATCTCGGCGTCGCCGCCGTTGCCGAAGCCGATGGCGAGCAGCTCGAGCCCGTGCGGCCCGGATTCGAAGCCGCGGGCGACCTCCGGCGCGACCCGGATCGCGTCCCATTGCCGGATCTCCCGCACCTCGTCGTCGAGCTTGACGCGCCCGGAGCCAGCGAGGACGACGTAGACCTCCTCCTGGCTCCGGTGCCGGTGGCCGTCCGATCCCCCGACGTTCGGGGCCAGCCTCTGGTAGCTGAAGCCGCCGCCCTCGAGCCCGAGCGGCGTACGCGCGAATCGCGCCTCGAGATCGGGCGCGAGCCCGTATCGCTCGGCCATGTTCTCGACGTCTTGCCGAAGGTTTACAAGCGTGTAGCCGCCGATTCGCTAATTATGTCCGTCGTGGTGAGAGCGAGGGGTCTCACCGGACTGGTCGCCGTCATGGTCCTGCTCGGTGCAGCGAGCGCGTCCGCGGCGCCTGCGCCCGTGCCGGGAGAGCAGGCGGCGTTCGCCGCCGTCAAGCGCGCGGTGAGATCGGGCGACGTCGAGTCCGGCACGGCCGCCGCCTTCCGCGGGGAGATCCGCCGGGCCGTCCACCTCGTCCGCGTCCTGCCGCGCGGGCGCGCTGAGCGGATCGAGGTCGCGCTCGAGCAGGTGGGCGCCCTCACGGGCAGACTGACCCAGCCACGCGCGCTCGCGCTCTACGGACAGCTGCAGGCGAACGACGCCTACTTCGCCCAGCATCCGGTGCCGCACCCCAAGGGGCAGCTCGACATTACGGACGCCGACGGCATCGTCTACCGCTACTTCCCCCACCTCTGCTTCGAGTTCCACCCGCTCGCCGAGTTCGGCGCGCTCAACGCGCTCGTCTCCAAGAAGGACGCCGCCGGCGCGGAGCGGCTGGCCGACGCGCTCATCGCCCGCGGCGTTCGGCCGCACGGCGGCGGAATCGCCTGGGAGTACTACTTCCACTGGGAGAGCGGCAAGCCACCGTGGGAGTCGGGGATGGCGCAGGCCGTCGCCGCGCAGGCGTTCGCACGCGCGGCTTCGCTCGTCACGGATCAGTCGAGCACGCTGCTGACCGAGGCTCGCTCGGCCTACGGCGCGATCCCGGGCCGTCTGATGACGAAGATCGCGGCGGGCCCGTGGATCCGCCTCTACTCGTTCAGCAAGCTGCCGGTGCTGAACGCCCAGCTCCAGTCGGTGCTCTCGCTCGAGTCGTATGCGACGGCGGCGAACGACACCGCGGTAGGGGCGCTCGCAGCGCAGATGCAGGCCGCCGCCGCCGCGACCATGCCGCGCTTCGACACCGGCTACTGGACGAGCTACTCGCTCGCCGGCAACCCGTCTCCGCTCTCGTACGAGAAGTACGTGATCCAGCTGCTGCGGAAGCTCGCGCCGGCCGATCCGCGCTTCGCGGCTGCGGCGACGCGCTTCGCGTCGTACCTGACCCAGCCGCCGGCGTTCCAGGTGGCGAACGGACCTGTCGGCGCGCTGCGCTTCTGGCTCTCGAAGCCGTCGTGGGTGACCGTCGCGCTCGGCGGCGGCTCGACGAGCCGGTTCGACCTCGACGGCGGGTGGCACACGCTCCACCTCGGGGAGCCAAAGCAGGCCGGGATCTACGGCGTCAAGGTCACCGCGGTCGGCTGGGCCGGGAACAGCGCGTCCTTCACTGCGCTGCCGCTCGTTCGCGTCGCACAGACGGCGAGGCAGCCGGCTCGCAGAGCGGCGGCCGCGGCTGCCGCCGCCGCGCCCGCGTTCGCCGGCGGCATCGGGATCGACGAGACGAGCCAGGGCGCCCAGGCGGCCTCGCTCGGGCTCCGGCTCGTCCGGATGACCGTGCCCTGGGAGCCGGGCGAGACGACGCCCGACCCGAGCGTCGTCGCCGCGCTGCAGGGCCTTCCGTCGGGAGTCGGCCTCGTGCTCGAGCTGGGCGTGGAGGAGCCGCCCGCCGACGACTCCGACCGCGCAGCGCTCGCCGAATACGCGGCATCGCTCGCCCAGCAGACACCCTCGCTCGCCGACCTCGTCCTCACGCCTGCGCCCACGCTCCAGACGGCCGCCGCGTACGCCGACGCGCTGGCCGCCGTTCGCTCGGCCGTGGCAGGCGTGCGGCCCGACGTCGAGGTCGGCCCGGAGCTCAGCGGGACGACGGCGAAGCCCAAGCAGACGGCGGTCGTCTTCGTGAAGGAGCTCGCGACGGACGGCGGCGGGGCGGGGGTGGCCGAGTTCCAGCCGGCGCCGGCGCCGGGCAGCGGCAAGTGGGCCGTGAGCGACGCCGGAAACCTCGAGTTCGTCCTCGCGCGGGCGCTCGGAGCAGCGCCGCCGGTCCTGCTCGACGCCGTCCCCAGCGCCACGACGATCCCGGCCTCCGAGCTCTCCGCATACTCGGGCGGCGCGCCTCCGACCGACGGCGCCGTCTCCCCCGCACAGCAGGCCGCGACCTACACGGCGGAGATCGGCGCAGCGTCCTGCACCGGGGGCCTGGCCGGCGTCCTCCTCGACCGGCTCGTCGACGAAGGCACGACACCGGAGCCCGCGACCGGCCTCTATTACGCCGGCGGAGACGCGAAGCCGTCGGCGTCCGCCGTCGAGCAGGCGATCGCCACCGCGGTGCGCGGCGCCGTGATCTGCCCCGGGCTCGCGGCGACCGTCACGCCGACCACGCTGACGTGGCCCGACCAGCTGTCCTCGTCGTCCCCGGCATCCGTCACGCTCGGCTGCAGCCGCGACTGCCTCTACCTCGTCTCGCTCGAGGGCGGCAACGGCCGCCCGGTCGCCGCCCGGCGCGGCACGCTCCAGGGCGGCGCAGCGGCGCAGACGATCGCGCTCCCCGAGCACACGCTCTCCCCCGGTCGCTACCGCCTCGACGTCCGCCTCGTCAGCCGCGTCGATCCCGGCCCCGTGACGCGGCGCCTGAGCCCCTGGCTGGCGGTCGGCACCGGCTAGAGTCGGACCAGGCGCAGCAATCGCTGGAGGGAAGCATGGAAGACACGCAGACATGCCCCGTGACGGGCGAGAACGGCGACGGCAGCCACCGGTCGACGCCGCGGACGAACAGGGACTGGTGGCCCAACGCGCTCGACCTGACGCTGCTTCGGCCGCCGAGCCCGCTCGGCGATCCGATGGGCGAGGACTTCGACTACGCGGCGGAGTTCGCGACCCTCGACCTCGACGCCCTGAAGAAGGACGTGCTCGAGGTGCTGACCACGTCCCAGGACTGGTGGCCGGCGGACTGGGGACACTACGGGCCGCTCATCATCCGGATGGCCTGGCACAGCGCCGGCACGTACCGGATCCGCGACGGCCGCGGCGGCGCCGGCGGGGGGCAGCAGCGCTTCGCGCCGCTCGACAGCTGGCCCGACAACGTCAGCCTCGACAAGGCGCGCCGCCTGCTCTGGCCCGTGAAGCAGCGCTACGGCAGGAAGATCTCCTGGGCCGACCTCCTCATCTTCGCCGGCAACTGCGCGCTCGAGTCGATGGGATTCGAGACGTTCGGCTTCGCGGGCGGTCGCGTGGACACGTGGGAGCCCGACAACGTCGACTGGGGCATCGAGGACACGTGGCTCGGCGACGAGCGCTACAGCGGCGACCGCGAGCTCGCGAACCCGTTCGCCGCCGTCCAGATGGGCCTCATCTACGTGAACCCGGAAGGGCCGAACGGCGAGCCCGACCCACTCAAGGCGGCACACGACATCCGCGAGACCTTCCGCCGCATGGCGATGAACGACGAGGAGACGGTGGCGCTCATCGCCGGCGGGCACACGTTCGGGAAGACGCACGGCGCGGCGACCGCCGACCACCTCGGCCCGGATCCCGAGGCGGCGCCGCTCCAGGAGATGGGCCTCGGCTGGCGGAACGACTTCGGCACCGGCAAGGGCAACGACACGATCACGAGCGGTCTCGAGGGCGCCTGGACGCCGACCCCGACGGCGTGGGACTCGAGCTTCCTCGACACCCTCTTCGGCTGGGAGTGGGAGCTGGCGAAGAGCCCGGCCGGCGCCTGGCAGTGGGTTCCGACCGATCCGAAGGCGCATGAGCTCGTCCCCGACCCGCACGAACCCGACGAGCGGCGCCCGCCGGTCATGCTCACGACCGACCTCGCGCTCCGCGTCGATCCGGTCTACGAGCCGATCGCCCGCCGCTTCCACGAGCATCAGGACGAGTTCGCCGACGCGTTCGCGAAGGCCTGGTTCAAGTTGACGCACCGCGACATGGGGCCGGTCACGCGCTACCTCGGCCCGCTCGTCCCCGCCGAGCCGCAGATCTGGCAGGACCCCGTCCCGGCCGTCGACCACGAGCTCGTCGGGCCGGAGGAGATCGCATCGCTGAAGGAGGCGCTTCTCGCCTCGGGGCTCTCGATCCCGCAGCTCGTCAAGACGGCGTGGGTCTCGGCGTCGACCTTCCGCTGCAGCGACAAGCGCGGTGGGGCGAACGGCGCCCGCGTCCGCCTCGAGCCGCAGAAGGGCTGGGAGGTGAACGAGCCGGCGGAGCTCGCGACCGTGCTCGAGACGCTGGAGCGGATCCGGGACGAGTTCAACGGCGGACAGAACGGCGCCGGCAAGCGCATCTCGCTCGCCGACCTGATCGTCCTCGGCGGCTGCGCCGCAGTCGAGCAGGCGGCCCGGGATGCCGGCCACGATGTCGAGGTTCCGTTCACGCCCGGCCGCACCGACACGACGCAGGAGTGGACGGACGTGGAGTCGTTCGCCGTGCTCGAGCCGGCGGCGGACGGGTTCCGCAACTACCGAGGCAACGGCCACGCGCAACAGCCGGCCGAGCACCTGTTCGTGCATCGCGCGAATCTGCTCGGCCTGACCGCGCCCGAGACGACCGTCCTCGTCGGCGGCCTGCGCGTCCTGGGCGCCAACTACGGCGGCTCGGAGGTCGGCGTCTTCACCGAGCGGCCGGGGACGCTGAGCAACGACTTCTTCGTCAACCTCCTCGACGCGAGCCTCGAGTGGAAGCCGACGTCGGAGGCCGAGGAGACGTTCGAGGGCCGCGACCGGAAGACCGGCGACGCCAGGTGGACGGGAAGCCGCGTCGACCTCGTCTTCGGCTCGAACTCGCAGCTGCGCGCGCTCGCGGAGGTCTACGCGTGCGACGACGCCGAGGCGCAGTTCGTCCGGGACTTCGTCACCGCCTGGGACAAGGTGATGAGCCTCGACCGCTACGACTTGCGGTAGCCCGCGATCGGATCGAGCCTGGCGCCGGCCCTGCCGGCGCCA
>Ga0335077_10001109_pt1 | contig 31538 bp, 19 predicted proteins | sample Lox_Sample_31_FD_207151 | JGI IMG/M metagenome (GOLD analysis project Ga0335077, IMG submission 207151) | Soil microbial communities from Loxahatchee National Wildlife Refuge, Florida, United States - Lox_Sample_3.1 | ecosystem: Environmental > Terrestrial > Soil > Wetlands | place: USA... | reverse complement strand
CAATCTGAACGGAAATCCGCAACCCTCGAAACATAGAAGATGAATAAGCACCTGACCGCCAACGAACGATACCGGGCTGGGGTGATTCCCTACGCCAAAATGGGATACTGGGACCCTGATTATGTCCCCAAGGACACGGACGTGCTGGCTCTCTTCCGTGTCACTCCGCAGGACGGTGTTGATCCGGTAGAAGCGGCTGCGGCGGTTGCCGGCGAGTCGTCCACAGCCACCTGGACTGTGGTCTGGACGGACAGGCTGACCGATTGCGATGTCTATCGCGCCAAGGCCTACCGACTGGATCCGGTGCCCAATTCGCCGGGCCAATATTTCGCGTATATCGCCTACGATCTCGATCTGTTTGAGGAAGGCTCGATCCCCAACCTGACCGCATCAATCATCGGCAACGTGTTTGGCTTCAAGGCGGTCCGGGCGCTCCGCCTCGAAGACATGCGCATTCCGGTCGCCTATCTCAAGACTTTTCAGGGGCCGGCGACCGGCATCGTTGTCGAGCGCGAACGGTTAGACAAGTTTGGCAGACCACTGCTGGGCGCCACAGTAAAGCCTAAGCTGGGTCTCTCGGGGCGCAACTACAGCCGGGTGGTTTACGAAGCGCTCCGGGGCGGGCTGGATTTCACTAAGGACGATGAAAACATAAACTCGCAACCCTTCATGCGATGGCGCGAACGCTTCCTGTTCGGCATGGAAGCCGTAAATCGTGCTTCCGCAGCCACGGGTGAAGTCAAAGGGCACTACCTCAACGTGACCGCCGCGACCATGGAGGAGATGTACGAACGGGCCGAGTGCGCCAAAGAACTAGGCTCGCCGATCATCATGATCGATCTCGTCGTCGGCTACACGGCCATACAGTCCATGGCCAAATGGGCGCGGAAGAACGATATGATCCTCCACCTGCACCGGGCAGGCAATTCCGCATACGCCCGCCAGAAGAACCATGGGATCAATTTCCGGGTGATCTGTAAATGGATGCGCATGGCTGGCGTGGACCATCTGCACGCCGGAACGGTAGTGGGCAAGTTGGAGGGGGATCCAGCCGCGGTAAAGGGCTTTTACGACACGTTGCGCGAGCCGCATACGCCCACGCGCCTCGAGAACGGGCTGTTCTTCGACCAGGAGTGGGCGTCGCTGCGTATGGTGATGCCGGTTGCGTCCGGCGGGATTCACGCGGGCCAGATGCACCAGTTGCTCCATTACCTGGGTGACGACGTGGTGCTGCAGTTCGGAGGAGGCACCATCGGCCATCCCGAAGGCATCGCGGCCGGCGCAACGGCGAACCGGGTGGCCGTGGAGGCTATGATCCTAGCCCGCAACGAAGGACGCGATTACCTCAGGGAAGGTCCGGAAATCCTCGAGAGGGCCGCGCGATGGTGCGCGCCACTGAGGGATGCGCTCGAGACCTGGAAGGACGTGACGTTCGACTACGAGTCCACGGACACGGTCGATTTCGTTGCCATGACGACCCCCACTTACTGAGACGGAGATCCGATGATGAGACTGACGCAAGGGACGTTTTCTTTCCTGCCCGACCTGACCGACGAGCAGATCGAGAAGCAGATCGAGTTTTGCCTGGGCAACGGCTGGTCGCTCGGCATCGAATACACCGATGACCCGCACCCGCGCAACTCGCTTTGGGAGATGTGGAACCTGCCCATGTTCGACGTGGTGGACCCGAAGGCGATCCTGTTCGAAATCAATGCCTGCCGCAAGGCATTTCCCAACCACTACATCAAACTCATCGCGAACAACTCGAAGAGAGGCCGCGAGACCGTAGCGCTTTCCTTTGTTGTCAACCGTCCGGCGCGGGAACCCGGTTTCCGGCTCGATCGTCAGGAGGCTGCTGGGCGAATGGTCCGGTACACCATACACTCTTACGCCACAGACAGACCGGCGGGCGCGCGCTACAACGGCGCGTTCTGATCCGCGGCCGGAGATTGGGATCTAGGTACAGGTTTCAATGGAATCGTTAACGGGCCCCGTTGCCTTGCCGGTCATGGTGGACGTGGATCGAGCGGCCGGCCAGGCGCTGATCGAAGACACGCTGCGCGAACTCGACGGTGAGTTGATCGGGCTCGACCCCGTCAAGCTCAGAATTCGCCAGATTGCGGCCCTCTTGCTCGTCGAGCGCCTGCGTGAACAGGCTGGCCTCGCGACCGGACCTCCGTCTCTGCACATGTGCTTCACAGGAAACCCCGGTACCGGCAAGACGACGGTGGCGCTGCGCATGGCGAAGATCCTGCATCAACTCGGGTACCTGCGACGCGGGCACCTGATCGTCGCTACCCGCGACGACTTGGTTGGGCAGTACGTCGGACATACTGCGCCGAAGACCAAGGAAGTATTGCAGAAGGCCATTGGCGGCGCGTTGTTCATCGACGAAGCGTATTACCTGCATCGCCCTGAGAACGAGCGTGATTACGGGCAGGAAGCCATCGAGATCCTGCTCCAATTCATGGAGAACCGGCGCGATGATCTGGTGGTAATTTTCGCCGGCTACCGGAATCGGATGGACCGGTTTTTCCGATCCAATCCGGGACTGCACTCGCGCATAGCGCACCACATCGATTTCCCCGATTACAGCCTCGACGAATTGATGGACATCGCCGAGCTCATGGTGCGGCAGCGAATGTACTCGTTCGACGAGGGCTCCAGGCAGGCGTTTCGCGAGTATCTGCAATTGCGCGTTGCGCAGCCGCACTTCGCGAATGCCCGCAGCGTCAGAAACGCGATCGATCGTATCCGGTTGCGCCAGGCCATTCGTATCGTGCAGCGGGGCGGGCGAATTGCGAAAGAAGAGCTGGCACGGATTGATGGAGCCGACATCCGCCAGAGCAGAGTCTTCCAGGCGGAGCCGGATGCCGCGCTTCCCGCCAACGGCAGCGCCCTTCCCGATGGAGACCGCTCGAAGGAGCTGGTGTGACGGGACGCAGACCAGTACTGCTCGGCATCATGGGTGACAGCGCTGCCGGCAAATCCACGCTCACGCACGGGTTGACGAACTTGCTCCACCCGGAGTGTGTCACACACGTCTGCGCTGACGACTATCACAAGTACGACCGGAGGGAGCGAGCCGAGATCGGCATTACGGCGCTACATCCGGACTGCAACTATCTCGACATACTGGAACTGCAACTGGAGCGGCTGCACTATGGCCAGCCGATCCTCAAGCCCGTTTACGATCACTCTGCCGGCCAATTGATTCGCCCGGAGTACATCCGGCCTCGGGATTTCGTCATTGTCGAAGGGCTGCTCGGCTTCCATACGCCGGTGATGCGCCAGTTCTACGACGTCAAGGTCTTCCTGCAGCCTCCCGAAGACCTGCGCTCGGTGTGGAAAATCAAACGCGACACCACGAAACGCGGCTATACGACGGAACAGGTATTGCATGAGCTGGAGAAGCGGGAGCCGGATTCCCGCGACTTCATTCGTCCACAGCGGCAATACGCCGACATCGTGGTGCAGTTCTATCCCTCGCCTGGGGTCTCCGCAGCGCAGGCCAATGGACATCTCAACGTCCGTCTCATTCTGCGCCCCACGATTCCTCATCCCGACTTGACTTACCTGTGTGCGAAGGAAAGTCAGGAGACCGGTATTCGTCTGCTGCTTGCCCGCGATACGGGGCGTCCGGTGGATATTCTAGAGATCGATGGCAGCGTTACTCCCGAGCAGACGGCGTACCTGGAGGAGACCATCTGGAGGCACTTGCCCGGCGTTCAGCCCATTCCCGCGGATCAGTTCGGTGCTTATCAGGATCGCGGCGAGACGCGCCACAGCGATCCCCTTGCGCTTACGCAACTGCTATTGACCTATCATCTGCTGCTGGCATACGGGACGGGTGCTCAGCAGCTTTTCGCGCCGCCTGTGGCGGCCTTAGACCGCGTCCTGACCAGCCATGCTGCGGCCGGTCACGGCCACGCTTGAATTGGGTTGAACGCTGAAGTTTAGGACGCCACGCGTATTCTGAACCACGAAGCCGTATCAGATGCTTAGGAGAAAAAGACTCGCTTTACTGTTTTGCATTTGCTCCGGGTGGTATACTGCTGGCCGGGACTCCTATAGGACACTCTCACCAAGAGCGACTTCAAACGTCTTTTGGATTCTGTTTCCCGTGAACCGGAGCCGGCTTACGGAGAACATGACTTCGATGCGGCGTATCAATAGGGAACGCGTTGGAGGCCGATCATGAGTTTATTCGAAGAACAAGTAGCTGGAGTAAGCAACTGGTTTGCAAGCCCGCGCTTCACGGGAATTTTACGCCTGTACTCACCGCGTCAGGTGGTAGAACAGCGGGGAATGATCGAGGCTGATTACCGTGTCGCCCGAATGGCCGCGGAGGCGTTCTACACGCGTCTTCGAGAGCTATTCAGTGCGCGCAAGGCGATCACCACCTTTGGCCCGTACTCGCCCGGACAAGCCGTCGCCATCAAACGAGCTGGAATCGAAGGTATCTACCTGGGCGGCTGGGCGACGTCCGCCAAGGGGGGCGTCACGGAGGACCCGGGCGCCGATCTGGCCAGCTATCCACTGAGCCAGGTGCCCGACGAGGCAGCGTCGATCGTGCGCGCTCTGCTCACCGCCGATAAGAACCAGTTCTTCCACCGCTCGCGTCTGACGCCGGAACGACGGGCAGCTACTCCAGAAATCGACTATCGGCCATTCATCATCGCCGATGCCGATACGGGACACGGCGGGGATGCACACGTCCGGAACCTCATTCGCAGATTTGTCGAGGTCGGCGTGCCCGGGTACCACATCGAGGACCAGAAACCCGGAGTGAAAAAGTGCGGCCACCAGGGCGGCAAGGTCCTCGTGGCCGAACACGAACAGATTCAGAGGCTCAACGCGGCGCGATTCCAGCTCGATATCATGCGTGTGCCGGGTATCATCGTGGCCCGTACTGACGCTGAGGCGGCTAACCTTCTCGATGGCTGTGCGGACGAACGTGATCAGCCGTTCATTCTGGGAGCCACCAACGTCCGAGTCCCGAGCTACAAGGCTGCCTTTCTTTCAATCCTGAAGAAGTTCTTCGATTTGGGGATCGACGACATTAAAGGGCACATGATGTTCGCTGTGCCCCACTCCGAATCTGACTTCGCTACCTGGTGGCTCGAAGAAACTGGCATGATGTCAATCATTGAGGAGAACGTTGCCGCATTCAAGCAGAGCAGGAATTTGACGGTGGACGCCATGCTCGACAAGGTCATCACCAGATTCTTGGACGCGTGGCAGGACGCGGCGGAGCTCGAGACGTATGGTCAGACGGTCGCTGACGCCATAGTGTTTCGCGCCAGCCAGGGCGAGTCCTTCGAGATGAGCGTCGCTGAATGGCTGTCCTTCTCCAAACGCGCTTCGTTGCATTCTGCTCGTGAAAAGGCAAAGTCGATGGGCATCACTGTCGCCTGGGATTGCGAACTCGCCAAGACACCCGAAGGCTACTATCAGGTGCAGGGAGGCCTCGATTACGCGATTGCCAAATCCCTCGCCGCCGCGCCTTTCGCCGACCTGTTGTGGATGGAGACCTCCACGGCGAACCTCGAGGAGGCTAAAGCATTCGCGGAGGCGATTCACGCGGAGTTCCCGGACAAGATGCTGGCGTACAACCTTTCACCGTCTTTCAACTGGGACACCACGGGTATGAGCGATGAGGAAATGAAGCGCTTTCCGGAGGAGTTGGGCAAGCTGGGTTTCGTCTTCAACTTCATTACTTATGGCGGACACCAAATCGATGGCTTGGCCGCTGAAGAATTCGCAACGGCGCTGCGGCAGGACGGAATGCTATCGTTGGCGCGCTTACAGCGAAAGTTCAGGCTGTTGGAATCGCCCTACCGGACGCCGCAGACGCTGGTCGGCGGCCCGCGGCTGGATGCAGCGCTGATGGCCGCTTCCGGCCGTACTGCCACAACCAAGGCAATGGGCAAAGGATCGACGCAGCATCAGCACCTGGTACAGACCGAGGTACCCCCGGGGCTTCTGGAGGAATGGCTCAAGATCTGGGCGGACTCCAACAGCGTGCCGTCAGGGCTGCGCGCGCTTTTGCAGCCGGTTGCCGCAGGCGCGGAACTCCTGGAGCTGAGCGTGTGGAACGATTCGACGGACAAGCTGGTCAACGTCGTGTTTGCGGATGTCCAAGACCGGCGCGGCCGCAAAATCCTATCCATCCGCGATCAGAACAACTTCAATCCTGCGCTGCGCCAGAAGCGCCTGATGACGCTGGCGCATCTCTTCTTGATTCACCGCTACAAGGTCGGGTGGGTGCACTACTTGAGCCCGACTGAAGACAACCTTCGCCAGGCCCGGAGGATGGAGAACTTGGGAATCTTCAGCCACGTGAATGCCGAGGCCGGGCTGATCATTGTCGCCGATGTCAACGGAACGCGTACTACCGAGCTACTCAATCCAGACCACATTGCCTTGCGACAACTGATCAACAAAGGGCCAAGTGCTAACCCGACAGGATCCATTCTGTCTGCCGCCGATTAGTGATCCTGCGTGCCGGGACTGAGTAACCTGGGCGCCTGCAGAGAATCGCGCAACTGCACCAGGCCGGCGAGATCCAGCGCGCGTTGCGGCTCCGGGTTGCTCATGAACCATTGCCAGACCCTGCCGGTTCGTAAATTCTCGGCGCTGAGCAGCGAAATGCCGACATCGATCCCAATGACGTATTGACTCACCCAGCCGGTGGTGGGATTAAAGGCGTCGGCAAATCCGTAACGCCCGTAAATCTTTTTCCCGTATTGCAGCAGCATAGTGCGCAGCGCGGGGATGCAGATGTCGGAGGCAAACATCAAGGACCCCGCGGCCGCGCTGGGAACCACTGTTCCGTCGATGCGGGAATCCGTCGGGTAGGCACCCCAGTCCTTGTAGCCTTTGCTGCTGTCGGAAGCCGTGATACCCCAGATGTTTGCTGAGTATCCAGGAAACTCCCGGGAGAGCTGCTTGCTGAAGATCTCCTGCTGTGCACGGGTCGCAGCGACGGAATTGGCAAAGTAGTTCACACGCGGTTGGGTCAGGTCCCACCGAGCGACTTCGGGCGTTCCCCGGTCGCGAAGGTCCACCCACGCTTGAGAGTATTGGTGAATAAAAAGCGGTCCGCCTCCCACGTAGGTATAGCCTCCCACGTTAACCACTGGAAGCCGCCAGGTGTCCCAGGTGTCCGACGAAATGGGGTGCGTAGGAGAGCCGATTCCCAGAACATAAAGAATCATCAATTCGCTGTAGGTGTCCCAGCGGAAGGGTAGGAAGTGTCTCTCCGGCGTCCAGCCGTGCGAAAAATATTTCTGATTCCCATCCATCATCCAGGGAAAATCGACGCGATTGTAAATGGTAGTGGCCAGCGCCACGATCTCCGGGTCGCGTTGGAAGTACTCCCGTGCAGTTAGGATGCCGGCCAGTAGAAGGGCCGTGTCGATTGAGGAGACCTCGCTGTGCCATCGCCGCTCGCCGGTCGCGGAGTCCATGTAGTGGTAAAACCAGCCGTGTTCCTGGGGCGCCCGGTTCGCGAAGAAACGCAGCGCGGCCAGCACCCGCTGCCGAGCCGCCTCATGGCTGATCCAATGATGGTCAGCGGCAATGCAAAAAGCTGTCAGTCCGAAGCCGGTGGCGGCGATGCTTGCGATGCCTTGATGGTTCCGTTGGTCGCCAGGTCCGCCATTGGTAAAGGCGCGATCGAGCACCAGGCCGGTGCGGAGGTTGGTTTGCTCCCAGAAATAGCGGAAAGAGCGGCGCGAAAGATCATCGACAAGATCGGTGTCGATTGGACTTAGCGCCTTCGTTGCGGTGAGTTTCAGATCATCCCGGTTCCCGCCGCGGACGGAAGCAACCCCCATTGCCAAACACGACAACAATGCCCCCCAGCGCCGCCTCAACATTTCTACCCACTATTTTGACGTATCGTTTCACTCCCAAGATACTGCCGAGGACAGGCCCGACAGGTTCGGCTCCGGCTTCGCCATAGGACGAAACGCGGGAACTCATTGAATTCGCGATATTTGCAGGCGCGCTTGCTACTCCAAAATGACGTGTGGCACGGGGCTGCGATCGCCGAGCTGTTTCCGACCGAGTGTGGTGACTGCCGGCTCGAGCTCAGGCTCTGATTCCACATGCAGCCCGGCCGGACACCTTTCATGTAACAACAACTCCGTGGCCATCACCTGTGGTTCCGCATGGAAATATCGTTGGAATGGTGATCCCAGGAGCAGGTTTGCGATGGCAAGAAGGCTCATGGCCTGATGATGGGCCATCCAGCACTTTACCGGTATGGCTTCAGTGTGCGTCTCCCCGGTTAGCTGAAAATCGATGGCCTCATAAAAACCATATTTGCCGAACCAGCCACTCTGCCACATGCGCCGGAGATTGCGGATGGCGGCAGGGCGATGTGTTTCAAGAGCCAGAAAGCTGGCATACGGCGCGATCACCCAAGGGCGTGATTTCCCCGGTTTCAAAGCGAGGGCGGGCAGACCAAACGGTTTGTATTGATAGCACCCGTTCGCATCCGTTGCTGCATGCGCACTCTCGGAAATGCCCCAAGGAATACGGCGGCTGCGGCAGTAGAGCTGTTGGGCGTCGACAACGGCGCGCGCGCTCTGCTCCAAGATCGTATGCAGATAGGTTTTCATCCACAAACAAGGCATCAAGTACTCGAACATCGTTCCAGTCCAAGACAGGAGAATGTGCCGCCCTCGATATGCCGTCTGGGTGCGGCCCAGGTAGAACCACGATTCTTGGGGGATGTCTCCCTTTGCGATGGCAACGAAGGCAGCCGTTCGAGCTTCAGAGGCCAGCAGATCATAGCAGGCGGAGTGCAGACGGCGATCGGTTACGTCGTATCCGACCGACAGCAGCTTCTTGCGCCGGTTGTAGAGGAACCGAAAATCCATCTCATCCGCCAACTGCCCGGCTTCGGAGGCGAGCCGTCGCAAATCGCACTGGAGCGCTTCAGAGCGCGCCGAGGCGTGGTAGAACGCATCCTTGACCGGGCCGAGATTCTCCGAATTCAGTCGAGCACACACCTGTTCGCCGAGCACCGGAACGCGCGCCAAGGTAAGCCCATCCAAACATTTTTTCGGATCCCCAATTAAATCATGCAAGGCGTCGGAATAACCGATTCCGAACCAAGGCGCCAGGGCGCCGGCCAGGCGGCTTACTGCCGCCAGCCGCTTCGCCAACGCGGAGGCCCACCAGCGCACCATTTCATCAGGCGCTGTCAGCAGCAGTTGCGCCTCACGCTGGACCGCGTCGATACCCGTAAGCCACTTTGAACCGTCGGCGCCAAATTCTCTGCCCATTGTGCTCAAATTAGCGGTTTTCTCCGGATCGAGTTCGCTCAGAATCCGAATGTGATCGATGATCCCCTGCCATAACGACGGCGGGAAGACCGGCTCCTCCAGCAAGGAAAGACAACCCTGCTTGAGGGTCCAAAGAGAGGCGGCGAGATTTCCGCTGTCGACGGTCGAAATGAAAAGAGGATCGAGGGGCTGAAGAGTCCGGTTGTCGTACCAATTGAACAGGTGTCCGCGATGTTTCGGGAGCTGTGCGACGACTGCGAGAGTGGATGCGGTGGAGCGAATGAACTCGGGCAGGGTAAGGTATCCAAAGCCGTGTGCGGCCTGGCGGGCATTCAATAGGAGCCCTAAGTTAGTGGGTGAAATACGATGCGCCACCCCCTCGGGAGACTCTTGAACATTATCGGGAATCAGCCAGTGCTCGCCGGCGCCGCTATTCTCCTCGAAGTAGCGCCACGTTCGCAATGCTGCGGCGCGCATAAACTGTTGCTCTTGCGACGTCAAGCGCGGTTCCGAATTGACTCTTCGGCGGCTGAGCCAGCGGGCGATGGACGGAGAAGCAGCCCATAGTAACAAGATCGGAGCGGCGAACAGGGATGTCTCCGGCCGGCGTAAAGCCAAAACCAAGGTGATCCCCAGTGCAATCCACGGCGTCCAGGCAAGACAGGTGTCGACCAGCGTTCTCCTGGCGTTTCCGGATTCTGCCTCAGCCGCTGTTTCCCACTGTAGTAATCTGCGACGCGTGATGCGATGACGAATCACCGTACGAACGATGGCATCCAGCATGACCAGAGCCTGGTGGGTGAGAAAAGTCAGTGTGACCAGCGCGGTGAGGTGGGCCTTCGCCAGGGCGACGCCCGCCGACCTGATGCCAGGCCTGAGTTGTTCTAGCTTCGTTATCCCCAAGATCGACACGACTGCCTGGATGTACGCGGGCGCCAACAACGGTAACATCGTGGCCAGAGTCCAGTACCAAGGCGATCCGGGCAAAAACAGCCACCCTGCGACCAACAGAAAGAACAGGCCAGGATCGATGAGGCTCCGCCGAAGGTTGTCAAAGATCTTCCACCGTGAAACCAGAGTAGTGGGATTCGCGACCGAGCGCCCATCGTAACCCGGCACGTTCGGAAAGAGCCATTGCGTGATCTGCCAATCTCCTCGCACCCAGCGGTGCTTGCGCCGGCTGTACGCACTGAAATGCGATGGGTAATCGTCGATCAGTTCGATATCAGAAACCAGAGCGGCGCGCGTATACGCGCCTTCGATCAGGTCGTGACTCAGGAGTGTGTTGCACGGAAAGCGTTCCTCCAATACCTGGCGGAAAACATCCACCTCGTAGATACCCTTTCCGGTGAAGATGCCTTCGGAATAGAGATCCTGATAGACATCCGAGATCGCTCGCGTGTAGATATCGAATCCGCCCTCGCCGGAGTAAATCGAGGCCAGCCGTGACCGTCCGGCTGAGTTCACGCTGATTCCGATGCGCGGCTGGAGAATGCCATATCCGCTGACGACGGTGTTGCTGACCGGGTCGACAATGGCGCGGTTCAGCGGGTGCGCCAGAGCGCCGACAAGCCGGTGCGCCGCATCCCGCGGCAACTGAGTATCACAATCAAGAGTGATGACGAAACGGATGTGAGGCAAAACCGCCAAGTTGCCGATCTTAATCGGGAATCGATCCTCGGCCCCTCGTAACAATTTGTTGAGATCCAGCAGCTTGCCGCGCTTGCGCTCCCATCCCATCCAGACCTGCTCGCTGGGATTGAAAACGCGATGACGATGGAACAAAAAGAAGGGTTGTCTTCCGGATTCGGCGTACTTCCGATTCAGTTCTCTCACGAGATTGGAACAGTATCCCGCCAGCCTTTCCTTTTCATCGAAGGGCCGGTCTGAATCGGGGCCGTCGGTGACTAAGGCGAAATACAGATTGGGATCGCGATTGGCGAGATAACGGATTTCGAGACCGCAGACCAGGTCCTTCACCTGGCCCTCGTTCAACAACAACGACGGCACGGCGACCATGGTCTGGTATTGGCTGGGTATGCCCTCGGAGAAATCGAGCTTGGGCAATCGCCGAGCAGGCAACAATGCGGTGACGAGCGCGTTCATGATCTCTACGGCAGCCTGGCTCGCCGGGATGAATAGGACGAAGAAACTGGCGACTACGGGAGCCAGGCGCGGAAGTCCGCTAACGACTAGCGCCACGATCAGAAAGGTCAGAATCTCCACGCCGACCAGATAGAACGAATTGGGGAACCGCAGCAGCAGTTCCTGGAGCCGTCGCCGCAGCGAGGCGGAATAACCGATGCGCTTGCGAAGCTGTGGCAGGCCGCCGTCCAGCAGGTAATAACCCACGTGGCTTTGCCGTTCGTGGATCCGCGAATCGGCGGTCTGACTCCTCTCCGAGCTCAACGCCAACGATACGGCGATTTGAGCGACGTCAATTTCATCCAGTTCGGAATGAGACGCTAGCTCGGCGACGACACCGCGATACAATTCCCGGCTTTCGTAATCCATGCGGACATACGCGCCGGCCGGGTCCTGACGCAACACTGCATCGACCAGGCTGAGCTGCTCAAACAGAATCTGCCAGTCCTCTTCGCCGATCTTGCGGAGAGCGGTGATGAGCCGCGGGATGTTGGTTGTCGCCGTGTCTAGAGGCGGGCGGACGTTTCCCGACGGGGGATTGATGAGCGGCCGGACCGTATCAACGAGTTGGTTCAGTACACTGAACTGCAGTGCAGGCTTGAGAGCCCACAGCTCCCCCATTTGCAGCCGCTGCTGCTCCTGCCAGCCCGCCAGGTAAGTGGCCAGACCTTGTACCTCGAAATCGAAGTCGACCAGTTTAAGGAATGCCTCGGCAATCACCAACGGGCGGGGTAGCACTCGCCCGTTTCGATTCTCTACATGAGGTTGCTCGGAAATGGAACGCCGCGACCGAACCACTTCGCGCAGTGCCGTGCGAAGCAGGCGTGCATTATCCAGCACCCACTCCCGATCCTCACGAGCCAGGGATATGGATCCAGCCGACGATGTCCCCTCGATCAAAGCACCAATCACCCGCGTCACATCGGACGAATCCCAGCGTGACCGTCCCTTGACCGGCCACCAGAGCGAGGATTCGCCGCGGGCCTCGTCACCCAACTCTTCGTCGCGATGGGCCGATTCCTGCCCGGCTCCGTTGTTTATAGCGACGACCTGGTGGAGCGGCTTCAGGTTGACCACCAGATCCTCTAAGCGTGTGTCCATGGTCCCCATTACTGATCCCCTACCGATAACTGGCGGCTTGCAACTCAAACATCTCGGAGTAAAGACCGCCGGTTGCCATTAAGCGCGAGTGGCTTCCCTCTTCGGCGATCTGGCCGTCTTGCAGCACGACAATCCGGTCCGCCATGCGAACCGTCGAGAAACGATGAGAGATGAGCAATGCCATCTTTCCACGTGTGAGGTCTGCAAAACGCTGGAATACGTCGTGTTCAGATCGGGCATCGAGTGACGCAGTCGGCTCGTCGAGGATGAGCAACTGCGCGTCACGCAGGTACGCGCGCGCCAGAGCGATCTTTTGCCACTCGCCGCCCGATAAATCGACACCTCCCTCGAAGCGCCGCCCGAGCATTTGTTCATAGGCGTTCGGCAACTGCGCGACTACGGTGTCGGCGAGACTCTTACGCGCGGCGTTCTGGAGTTTGTGAAGATCCTGCCGGTCCTCAATGCGGCCCATCGCAATGTTGTCCGCGGCCGACATTTCATAGCGCATGAAGTCCTGGAAAATGACTCCGATTTCATGACACAAATCTTCGAGGCTGTACTCTCGCAGGTCTACGCCGTCCAGCAGAATCTGACCTTCGGTTGGGTCGTACAGGCGTGTCAATAGCTTCACGATGGTTGTTTTTCCCTGGCCGTTCTCTCCGATCAACGCCACGCGTTCATTCGGCTCCAGGCGAAAGTTCAGCCGATTCAGGATCAAGCGGGTGGTTCCGGGATACGCGAAGGTCACATTGCGAAACTCGAAGCCGCTGCGAACAGGCCGAGGAACGGGTAGCGCATTGGGCGGGCTCTGGACTTTGGGCCGAAGCGCGAATAACTCCAGTAGATCCGTGAGGAATAGCGACTGATCCGCGATGCTCGAGAAGGTCGAGAAAATGGCCTGAATGTTAGTGCTGGCTCCGGCGATGGAGCCCACGAGAAACGTCATGGTGCCCACGGAAAGGTCGCCCAGAACGGTCCGGTAGACTACATACGCATAGGCGCTGTAATAGCCGGTTGCACTGAGTAGCGACAACAGCGCGCCAGCCCATAGTCTGCGGCGTGCCAGCGCTACATTCTGGCTATAGATCGAATCGGACAGCTCCGAATAGCGCCGGACTAAAAAGGAACTGAGCCCGAATAACTTCAGTTCCTTCGCCGACTCCTTACTCGCGCCCAGTACGCGCAGGTAATCCATTTGGCGCCGTACCGGCGTTTGCCGGAAGTTCTGCGAATAGCCGAGAAACGCGAAATGGCTTTCTCCGAGAAATGCGGGCACCAGGCAGACAATCAAAAGCAGCAATAGCCAGGGCGAGAAGAGCAGGATGCCCGCGGAGAATGTCGCGACAGTTATGGCCTGCTGCAACATGGTACCGGTCGCCTGAATCATGGCGATACGGTCTGTGGCCTGTACTCTGGCACGCTCCAGCTTGTCGTAGAAGACGGGGTCTTCATACGCGGCCAGATCCAGCCGCGAAGCGTGCTCCATCACCCGAATGCTGACGTGACGCGTGAAGCGGTCGGCGAAAAGGCTGTCAAAATATCCGACGGTGCGGCCCAGAATGCTGCCGAGCGCGGCCAGCGAAAACTCCAGCGCGACGAGCCACCAGAAGCCGGGAGCGAGTGCGTGCCGGCCCGTGGTGGAAGCGACAACCGCATCGATGATCAACCGCGAAACGGAGAGCATCGCGACGGGAATGAGCGCCGCGGCCACGCGGAAACTCATGCCGGCGGAAATCACTCCAGGACCCGACGCCCAGACGATTCGCAGCACGGGCGGAATATTTCGAAGGGCGACGAGCCTCTGCTTCCAGCCGCTCCAAAACGTCTGCCCCGAAATTTTGTCCATGTAGAACCTTCATCCTTCTGGTCTGTCCTGTGGCTAACCTGTGGCCGTTCAACGGGCGAAGGACAGGAATGCGACGTTTAGCACCAGATGAACCAATGTGGCTTTTGCTACAGATCGCGCTTGGGGCTGAACTCTGGCACACGCATCCCTTGGGGGACGCGAGCTGACTGTTGTCAGAGAGCTTCGCTGTTTCCCATCCGGCTGAATTCTATGTGCGGCGACTCTGGGTGCTTTACGTTCTCTCTATCCAACCCGTGAGGACCAGCGCCGGACTGCGACTGAAAGAGCAGACCGATCACGAGACCGATCCCCAACCCGAGCAGGAAGCCCGCCACCTGTTCCTGACTGACATTCGTTCCGTTGATCATAACCGTGATTTGCCAGGCATTACGTGCACGCCGCCCCGGCGTTCGACCCAAAAGCCTTGACCAGTTCCACGGAGATGGAGAAGCAATCGCGATTCCATCACGAAGTCCGTGCGATAGATCACAGTCTTCAAGCGTCTCCGAAATTCGCGCGATGGAAGGCGACATGCTCTGACCAAAACGCCGTTGCGATTCTGTGTCTGATCTTTGCGTAGAAGGCAGCGGATACACGCTGTCCGAATTTCTTTCTTACGAGATTTCTTGAGAGGAACGAATGTGGACGAAGGAAGGCCTCGTAGAGCTGATCGGTGAGAAGCTGCGTGACTACAAGTTCATTCTGGTTTCGAACCGCGAGCCGTACATGCATCGTCACGCCGGCGGCGAGATCGAGTGCGTGCAACCAGCCAGCGGCCTTACGGTAGCCCTCGATCCGATCATGCGAGCCTGCGGCGGCACCTGGATCGCGCACGGCAGCGGCGACGCCGACTGGATGATGGTGGACGGGCAAAATCGCGTTTTCGTGCCCCCGGATGATCCGCGCTTCACGCTACGGCGCGTCTGGCTAAATCCCCGCCAGGAAGAAAGGTATTATTACGGCCTCGCCAATCAGGCGTTGTGGCCGCTTTGTCATGTCGTGTTCACGCGGCCCGCATTTCGCCCCGAAGATTGGCAAGCGTACCGGGAGGTCAATCGGATTTTTGCGGATGCGGTGCTCGATGAGGCGGGCGACGCGCCCACCTTCGTGTTCATTCAGGACTTCCACTTTGCGCTTCTGCCGCGAATGCTGAAGGAGCGCAATGCGAATTTGATCATCGCGCAATTTTGGCACATCCCCTGGCCCAATCCCGAAGTGCTGCGGGCATTCCCCTGGAAGGAAGAGTTGTTGGACGGTCTGCTGGGCAACGATTTGCTCGGATTCCATCTGCGTTTCCATTGTCAGAATTTCCTCGACACCATCGATCGCATGCTGGAATCGAAGACTGATCGGGAGCGGTACGAAATTACCCGAGGCGGTAAAACCACTACGGTTCGCGCTTTTCCCATCAGTATTGATTTCGAGGATCACAACGCCACAGCGCAGACGGAGGCCACAGAACGGGAGATGGAGCGCTGGCGTTCGGCGCTCGGAATTCGCAACGAGCGGTTGGGCATCGCGATCGATCGCATTGATTACACCAAGGGAATTTGTGAACGGCTGCACGCGCTAGACCGCTTCCTCGCGAAACATCCGGAGTACTGGGAGCGTTTTGTCTTTGTGCAGGTAGCGGTGCCCAGCCGCAGCCAGATTCCCGAGTACAAGATGCTGGAAGAGAAACTTGAGAGCGTGGTGCAGTCGATCAACCGGAAATATCGGCGGTGGCCCACCCGCTCCTGGCGCCCTGTCATCCTGCTCAAGGAGCATGTTCCGCAGCATCGTTTGACCGCACTGCATCGTCTGGCGAACTTCTGCATGGTCAGCTCTCTGCACGACGGTATGAACCTGGTGGCCAAGGAATACGTGGCCAGCCGTTTTGACGAGGATGGCGTGCTCATCCTGAGCGATTTCGCCGGTGCATCCCGCGAGTTGACCGATGCTCTCGTGGTGAATCCGTTCAGCGAGGAGGAATCTGTGGAAGCCATCCGGCAGGCGCTCGTGATGCCGGAGGAGGAGCGCCGAAAACGGATGCGGAAGATGCGCGCGGTCGTCGCCGAAAACAATATCTACCGGTGGGCCGGGAAGATTATCTCGGCGCTGCTGAAGTTTGAGTTCAGCACCTCCGAGGAGAGCCATGTGTCGTTCTTTGCTTCAGGATCTTGCTAGCGTTGCAGAACGCCTTCGGGCGGCTGACAGGGTCTTCCTGTTTCTGGATTTTGACGGCACCCTCGTGTCCTTCGTGCAGGACCCATCTGCGGCGCGCCTCGACCAGGGTGCGCGCGAGACCCTGGCCAGGATCTCCCGCAACTCTCGCACGGTGGCAACCATCATCAGCGGACGGTCGCTCTCCGACATTCGCGGCCGAATTGGGCTGCCGGGCATTGTGTACGCGGGAAACCACGGGCTCGAAATCTGCGGCAGGAAACTGGAGTTTACGGAGCCTGCCGCGGCGGCGCGACGAGAGGAGCTGACGCAGCTCTCCAGGCAACTTGCTTCGAAACTGCGCGATGTCGACGGCGCAATCGTGGAATACAAGGGGTTGACGATGAGTATTCATTACCGCGCGGCTGCTGCGGCGGACGTGAAACGGATCCAAACAGCGGTGGAAGAGGCGGTGGGGCTGGCTCCGGATTCGTTCCGCTTGATTTCGAGCAAGATGTCTTTCGACATTGTTCCCCGAACGGACTGGGATAAGGGCAAGGCCGTCGGCTGGATCCAGCAACATCTGGGCGACGGTAAGTTCGTATCGATCTATCTGGGAGACGACATGAGCGATGAAGACGCATTTCGCGTTCTGCCAGATGGAATCACGGTCAAAGTTGGGCGTGTCGCTCCCACGTTGGCGCGGCATTGCCTTGCGGATCCTGCGGCCGTACACGAGTTTCTGAACTGGCTGGCGCAACACAACGAGATCGCGAGCAACGCGTCCTCTAGAGGAAACTAAAACACTTTTCGGAAAGTGAGATTGATGCGAGATACGCCGGTCAGTGGATGCTGGCCGTCCTTGAGTGGCGCGACGCCATGATAGACGAAGCGCGCGGGACCGCCCCACACGACCACGTCGCCGCTTTCGAGCCGCATCCGGCGCACCGGATCGGAGCGGCGTTTACCGCCCCACAAAAATACAGCGGGCAGGCCGAGCGAGACGGAGACGATGGGAGCCCAGGGGTCTTTCTCGTCACGATCCTGATGGAGCCCGAGTTTGGCGCCTGCTACGTACTGGTTGATCAGACACGCGTCGGGATCGTAGTTGGGGAAGCCGGCGTCGGCGGCGGCACGCACGGCGAGGTCGAGAAATGCTGCAGGCAGCGCGGGCCACGGCGCTCCGGTTTGGGGATCCACGGGGTCGTAGCGGTAGCCGCTGCGATCGGAGACCCAGCCGACACGCCCGCAATTAGTCATCGCGACAGACATGGTGTAACCGCCGGGCGTTATCAAATGCCGGAACGGCGCGGCCCGCGCGACCCGCGCCACTTCTTTCACCAGCGCGGCTGCACTGGCGGCTGCGAAAGCGCGCAACAAAACGGCGCCTTCTTCCAACCGCTCGTGAGAAGGCGGCGCCGGATCGTTTTCGAACAGAGTGGTCACTGCCCCGTTAAACGCTGGTACAGGCTGAGATAATTGCGCGCCGACAGGCTCCAGGAATGGTCGGCCCCCATAGCATTTTTCATCAACGCTGCCCAGTCGTTCGGATTACGGAAGGTGGCCAGGGCGCGGTCTATCGCAGCCAGCATGGCGGAATCCTCGTACTCTGCAAAGGTGAAGCCGTTGCCAGTTTGCGCGACGCAGTCGAACTCGTCCACGCTGTCTTTCAGGCCACCGGTGGCGCGCACGATGGGGATCGTTCCGTACTTCAGACTGTAGAGCTGATTCAGGCCACCCGGTTCGTAATGCGAGGGCATGAGGAACATGTCCGCACCCGCTTCGATCTTGTGGGCCAGTGCGTCTTCAAAAGCGATCTTCACGCCGACCTTTCCCCGGTTTCGCTGCGCCACGGACCGGAAGTAATCCTCATAGCGCTTATCGCCCGTTCCCAGGAGAACAAACTGGAGGTCCTTTTGGAGCAGTTCTTCCATGGCTCGTTCGATCAGGTCGAATCCCTTCTGGGCAGCCAGCCGGGAGACGACGCCAATGAGTGGAACATCATGCTTCTGAGGAAGGCCGAACGCCCGTTGCAGATCGGCCTTGCAGATGCTCTTCCCGGAAAGATCCTCCGGGGTGTAGCTACGTGCGATAAACGGATCGGTGGCCGGATCCCAGACTCCGTAGTCGACGCCATTCTGGATGCCGACTACGTCGGCGGCCCGCTGTTGGAAAACGCCTTCCAAACCGAAGCCGTATTCCTGTGTGCGGATTTCTTGGGCATATGTTGGGCTGACCGTTGTCAGGGCATCGGCAAAAAGAAGTCCGCCTTTGAGAAAGTTGATCTTTCCGTAAAATTCCAGCGTTTGAGGGTTGAACAACCGCCAGTCCAGGCCCAGGAGGTGCCAATCTTGCGGAGGAAACAGGCCCTGATAGCCCAGGTTGTGGATGGTCAGCACGGTTCTTGTAGAGGCCAGGCCAGGATAGCGCTCGGGCTGGGCCTTGAGGAATGCAATCGCTAGGGCGGACTGCCAGTCATGCCCGTGGAAAATGTCCGGCGGATCGATCTCCCGGAGCGTCTCCAGCGCCGCGCGGGCAAAGAAGGTGAACCGCTCTGCGTTATCGGAGTAGTCGCCTTGTGGCGTCGTATACAGGTGCGGCCTGTTGAAATAACGGTCGGCGCGGATCAGATAGACGGGGATCTTGCCTCCGAGGTTCGCCATGAGCACCTGCGCTTCTTCGGTCCTGCCTCCCAGGGGTACCGCGATGCGGATTCCAGTGTCCCGGATCGCAAATCGACCCTGCAGCACCGAGGCGTAGGCGGGCATAATCAGGGAGACGCGTTGCCCCATCTGTTCGAGTGCAATGGCTAGGGAGCCGACCATGTCGGCGAGGCCGCCGGTCTTGGCGAATGGCACGATCTCCGGACACACCATGACGACGTGCAGACCCGACGGGAGTGACCTGACGGCAGCAGGCGGCGCTTCGAGAGAGGCCTCTGTGCGAATCTCCAGGTTCGCAACCGGTGTGCTCGCTTTGAAGGCCTCCCAGACCGAGGTTGCCGGGAAGATCGGATCCTCCACCTCCACTTGGGCCAGCCATGCTGCATCGATGGCGTGATCCTCGATCTCCTGCTTGAGGCGCACAAAGCGCGACAGGTGGCGCTTCGTTCGCGCAGTCGCATATTCTGTCATGGAGCCTGAGTTGATCATGAACGCCCAGTCGCTTGCCTGGGCCAACAGCAGCTCTCTGGCGGCTTGGTTCAGGGCTCGCAGATCCAGTCCCGTGGCGCCGCGGCGAGCTGTCGCCAGCTGTTCCATGCTTGACGCAGCTTCGTGGAGGTGTGGGTAAATCCAGGTATTCTCGTGATTCAACCACACCTCGCTGAAGCCTCTGTGCCCCCAGCTCGACATGCACGGCGTCGCTTCCTGATTGACCGGGTATTGATCCAAGTACTCCGTGGGAGTCACCAGCCTGATTGCGTCCTGCTCCAGTGCGATTTTGCGAATCAAATAGTCCAGCCACCTCGGGCCCTCGAACCACCAGTGGCCGAACAGCTCAGCGTCGTACGGCGCGACAATGACCGGCTTGCGGTCCATCATGGTGGCCAGGCGATCGATCTGTTTTTGCCGCTCCGCCAGGAAGTGCCCGGCGTGGCTCTCAGCTTTTCGTTCCGCCCACTCGGGTATGTAGGGCTCCTTGTAGTTGTCTTTGCCGGTGATGCGGTAGTACTTCATCCCCGTGTCGATCCGGATGCCATCAGGATGGATGTAGGGCCTGATGTATTCCAGATCGAGGTCGTAACCGATATCGCGATAGAACTCGCGGTAGTCATAGTCCCCCGGGTAGCCCTCAATCGAACTCCATACCTGGCGCGAGGAGTCGGGGTCCCGTCCAAACGCGGCAACACCGGAGGGGCAGTAAATGGGGGCGTGGACGCCATATCGGGGTCTTTGATCGGCGCGGGTGATTCCGTGTGTCTCCAGAATGGTGAAGCGGACACCCTGCTCGCCAAGAACCGCGTCAACACCGGAATGATATCCGCACTCGGGAAGCCAGAATCCTGCTGGCCTTCGACTGAAGCTTCGTTCGTGATGCTCGACGCCCACCTCGATCTGGGCCCGCACCGCCGATTCGTTTACAGCGAGCAACGGGAGGTAGCCGTGGGTGGCAGCGGTTGCCATCAGTTCCACCTTGCCGAGCTCCTGGAATCGGCGAAAGGCGTTCAGAAGGTTCTTCTGGTAGCGATCGACGAATGCCTCGCGGACACGCGTGAACAGCGCTCCGTACATGGATGCGAGCGGATGGAACACCGGATCGGATTTCGTTCTGGCTTCTTCCTTCCCGGCTAACTCGATCAGGCGTTCAAGTCTTCTAAGGTACCGCGACTGCAGGAGGGGATCGTCGAGCATGGAGGCCAGCGTCGGGCTCACAGAGAAGGTCAGACGGAAGTCGATACCATCCTCAACCAGGCTCTCCAGGACGAGAAACAGAGGCACGTATGACTCGGTGATCGCCTCAAACAGCCAGTTCTCCTCGAGCGCGTCCTCGTATTCGGGGTGGCGGACGTAGGGGAGATGGGCGTGAAGTACGATCGCCAGGTAACCTTGTTCCATGTCTCCCTACCGCTCCGGTCGGTGCCGTTGCAGCAATGCGGAAGACAGGCCCATGGTTTGCTGCTTCTCAGCCAATTCGGTCAAGTCCGGATAGTGCTCTTCTGGCCGCGAGCCGTTCAGTGCGGCAACCGAGGCCTTTTCCGGCGAGGGCTCATGGCGAAAAGCGAAAAACTCCGCGAGCTTCCGGTTCAGGATGTCTGCGGAATCGCCCGGATGTGGGATATCGGGTACGGCGATGGAGGGTGTTGGAGGCGCACTCGCCAGGCTGGCGTCCGACGGACCAGCCCAGGCCGAATCTCTCATGGAGACAGGCGCCGGCGGCTGCAGCGAGGCTTGCGGCCGGCTGGGTTTGCGGTAAGGCGGAGGCTCGATGATCTCGGCGAGCCGTCCGGGCTCCTCTACCCGCATGAATCGCTCTTCCACGTCGATGACGGGCAAAGCCCGGGGAATATGAACGGCATTGGATTGAGCTAACCGGACGAAGCTTCCATCGCCTCCTCTCAGGCCAAGATCCACATAATATGATTTGCCTGAGCTCCAAAGCGGAACATACCAGTTTCGCGACCTGAGATCGACTTCCACATCGAAGCTCTCACCCGCTCCATAGAATCTGAGAACGGGCTGACTCGATTCTCCGATCTGGCTCTCGGCTTGCCGCAGTTGCTGCGGCGTGACTTCCCAGTAGGAGTGAACGAGGTTCGGGTCCACAACAAGCAGAACAACGCGCGTCTTTCCGTATGAATCGGGCAGCTCTCCCTCTTCCAGCTTCGAGGCCTCTGAAGGCGCCGGAGGGTAGTACTTTGATTCTTCGAGTCTTTCGTGCTCGCCGAAGTGGGCCGCGGGCGCAGCCAGCGGTGTCGCCGGCGCATTGGGACGAAGAGCCCCGTCAGAGGGCCGCTGCGCTTTCAACTTGCGAACGGCAGCCTCGACCGCGGCGATCAGGCGCGCCCGACTCTTCATGCGTCACCGGCCGGGCTGGAAGTTCCGCCACTCCAGCCGGCAATCCGAGCACTTCAAAACGTTGTAAGCGTTGTAGTAGCTGGTATAGCCGGTGCTTGTATCAGACTTGGCGATCGTCATCTCATCGTGAAGATGGGCATGTTGATGGCAAAGTCCCCGGCCGCAGGCGGCGCAGGTGCCTCTTGCCTCCTGGTCACAGAACCAGCATTTCATGTTCTTCTCCTGTCCTTCTAGGAAGGTATTCTGTCTAGCACCTGATGGGCCAGACGGGTCTGTTCGTACAGCTTGGGAATCCAGGCGTCTCCCCAAAAGAGGTAGCAACTGGTCTCCGCTTTCAGTATTAACTCTCGCGCCTGATTTAGCGCATCCTCGACCGCGGTCCGCCGCTGATCTGTCAGGCTGTCATTCAGTAGCTTATGTCTCCGCCGCAGTTGATAAAGCTCGTCCAGAGCCTTCTTCTGCGAGCCGGAACCTGCCCACTGGGAGAAGTCGTAACCCGAGGTCGATCCGACGTTCCAGGCGCCGGTCCGGACTTCGACCTGGCTCCGCGGCGTTTTGTTTGCGACGAAATCGGACACAGCCATGGGGCGAATTGGCGATTGCTGTGCTCTCACCCTGTCCATATATGGAGCGAAAAAGTAGCCCCAGAAGCCGGCTTCCTCATCGATCTGCCGGAACCAGCCGCCATTTTCGCCATCGGTCCAGGTGGTCACCAGGCAAGGCCGCGAAGCCGCGGCAGTTTTACGGCTCACTTCGCCCTCGAACCACGCCGGATTGAGGCCGCTTTCCTGCGCATCGCTCAGGTTGCGATCGCGTGGAATCACCGTGATCTTCGCCCCGCCGTATTCAGCCACATGGGGCTGGTAAACAACCTCCTCGGGCGGCAGAGCTTCCTTCGGCGCCACGTGAACACTGTCTACTACCAGATATTCGTAACCGTGGCGCACGAGCGCGGGAATCATTTCCATGGTGAATGCCATTTCAGGCGGCCAGAAGATCTTGGGTTGCCGGCCGAAAATTTCGATAATCTTCTGCTTTCCTCGCGCAATCTGTTCATCCCAATCCTCCATGGGAATGAGCGGAAAGATCGGGTGATAATATCCCATGCCCGCGAACTCAATGTTCGGTGAATTGCGGTAGCCGTCCAGCATCTTTGGAATGTCGAGGATGCCGGAATAGCGGGCGATGATGCCCGGGTCCTGCAGCTGCTCCAGCAGAATCCCGGAAAAACCCACGCAAAACCGGGCCACATCCAGGTAGCGCCGAGCGTATTTTACGGGGCGCTCGTAGCATAGCATGATCTGGCGAGCCTCCCATTCGTTGGCGCCGATCAGCAGATCGAGGTTGCCGGGAGGCTGGTGCATGTGCAAGCCCAGAAGGTGGTAAACGCCCGCTTCAAAAGTCATGACGGAGTATTTCACTGGTACGCCGGCAAAGCTCGATGGCGTAGTCGGTCCAGACCCCGCTGCCCCAGTATCGGAAGCAGCTTTGTTGGGTCAACAGCAGGTAGTAAAGCGCATTGCGGTAACGGTGTTCGGATGCCGGGGCCTTATCGGCCTTCTCCGCGAACAGCGCGCTCACCTGCTCGATCGGCTTCAACACGTCACCATAGCCACGCACCCAGGAAAGGTTGTTGGTCCAACTTCCTCCTTCCATGTGGAAGCGATGGTCGCTTTTCCTGAGTTCTTCGATGACCTTCTCCAGAGCTTCCGGGCCGGCGGGATCACGGAACCGCTCCCAGATGCGCTTCTGGTGAATCGGCTGGATGGCGGGAAAGTCTTCCTCGCGAATGCCGAGCGAGTCCAGATACTCCAGGTATTCGGTGACGTTGACCGGCGGCGTGTCGGAGCCCGACGCTTCGCGCATGACGTCCATGTACTTGGGCGGGAATTCGTTCATCATGACGCCGCCGTTCTCGCCGTCGGCGATCTGCGTCACGAGTTGGGGAGAAGACTTGCCGGCGAGATCCCCTTTAGACACTCCCTTGGCTTCGTAATATGGCTGCATCTGGGCAACGAGCTTGGTATCGCTTCCCTGGGTTTTGATGATCGCGGTGATGGTCAGCGTTTGGCCTTTTGAGTTCCGCGCCACCAGCCGGTGAGGAATATGCGGGCGGCGGATGCCGGAACCATCCTCGACTTGTTCGACTGAATGCTCCTGAACCAGCAGCCAGCGGTAGCCGCAGTCCTTGAGGGTCCGGACGAACTCGTAGCAGACCTCGGGATGGTTAGGCAGCGCCATCTCGGGCGGCGAGAATCCCCGCACGCGGCTCAACGCCTCCAATCCGAAGATGGCAGCGAAGTGATGCTGCCAGGCCTGCACGTGCAACCGGAAATCCTGCACGGGCGTGGATGGCGCCACCGCATGGCCCCAGGCCGTTCCCAGCCACTCAGTGCAACGCCGGTACGCGGAATCGAGAGTGATCCGTTTCAGATTGTCGAACACATCGTTCAGGCCCATGGCTCTGAGCCCATGAAGCAAAGCGCCGGAATAGTCCAGCATCACCCGCGGATTTTTCCCGTCGTTTACGAGCTGAGGAATGAATTCACCCATACGCTTGTAGCACCAGTGGAATACCGCCGCGTTGTGGTTATCGCCGATGTCCGGGTGATCCATCATGTATTTGAGATTGCTGATTACGGCAGCCGTCTTGAGATCGCCTCCACCTGCCGGAATCATCGGCTGGTGCATATGAAGCGCGTTACTGAAGGCGCTGCGGATTCGTCCAAAATCGACCCCCGACTCGGAAAGATAGATCGGGCCCGAGCGGGCCATGGCCTGACTGACGAGGCTTTCCGAGCCGCAGATGTTGGGCAGGTCGTTGATGTATTCAGGAAGTTCTTGATGTGTCATCTTTTCTATTTCATCCCACCGCCGTGCAAGATGCCAACTGAACTAGGACCTCGACCATATGTGATGGTACAGTTCCAGGTACCGCTCACCCGGATGGTTCCACGAAAAGTCGTAGCGCATGCCGTTTCGCATTAACTCGCGGAATTCTCCGGGATAGGAGTTCCACAAGCCGATGGCGCGAAACAGGGCGGATTCGATCGCCGCCGTGTCGGTTTGGTGAAATACATATCCGTTGCGCTCGTTGGGGGGCTTGTCGGAATAATCGCGGTCGAAAACCGTGTTCACCAGGCCGCCGACGGCGCGCACCACGGGCACGGTACCGTACTTGAGGGCGATCATCTGCGTCAGGCCGCAAGGCTCAAACACGCTGGGGACGATGAGTATGTCCGATCCCGCGTAGATCAGGTGCGAAAGCTCTTCGTCGTAGCGCAGCTCCAGGTGGCAATCCGGATTATCATTCACCTGGCGCTTGATCTGCCAGAAGGCGCTGTTAATGCCGGCATCAGGGCTGCTGCCCAGCAGCACGAACTGCGCGCCATTCGCCAGCGAAAAGTACAGGGCATGCCGGATGAGATGGATGCCCTTTTGCGGATCCAGGCGCCCGACGAAGGAGATAATCGGCTTGAACGCCTTGCGCAGCCACAGCCGGTCTCGTAGGGCCTCTTTGCTGCGGTACTTGCCATCGAGGTGCGTGGGACCGTAAGGCGCTGGAATGTGGCGGTCCACCTCAGGATTCCAGACGTCGTAATCGATGCCGTTCAGCACGCCTGAGAACTTCTGCTCGTGGACCTTCAACGTGTGCCCCAGGCCGAATCCTTGGTCGCTGCAGCGCACCTCCCAGGCATACTGTGGGGAAACTGTGGTAACGGCATTGGAGAAAACGATTCCGGATTTCATCAGGTTCAATGCGCCCGGGTTGAAATTGTCGCGCATGCGGTCGTAGTGGCAATAGTGTTCCGGCCGCCCCAGGCCCGTCGCCTGCAGTACGTTGGTGCCGCAAACACCCTGGTGCTTGAAGTTGTGAATGGTGTAGCACACCCGCGAGTTCCACATCCCGTGAGGCTTGTAGATCTCGAACAGAAGCACCGGCACCAGCCCGGTCTGCCAGTCGTGGCAATGGATAATGTCGGGACGGCGCCCGGTTTTCAGCAGGAACTCCAGGGCCGCCTTCGCAAAAAAAGCGAACCGCATCGGCTCATCAGAGTAGCCATAGTAATCGGGCCGGCTGAAGAAGTTGTCCCGCGAATGCGGTTCGATAAAGAAGCATCGAATGCCATGAACGTGGCCGGCCCAGACGGAGCAGTGGATGGCGCCCCCATACCAGGGGACCCACAAGTCGTTGTAGATCTTCTCGAGCCCCCAGATCTGGTCATAGCGCATGCAGTCGTACTTGGGCAGGATCACCTCAACCCAGTGGACGCGATTTTGCAGCTCGCGGCTCAACCCGTACACCACATCGCCAAGACCGCCGACCTTGGCAACCGGCGCGCATTCCGTGGCGACTTGAACGATGTACATGGCGAACCCTGGCGGTCAGGAATTTCCACCGGCCTCTCGCTCCTGGCCGGGTTTGAGGAACACCACGGCCAGAGGCGGAACCGTAAGCATGATCGAATGCGGCTGTCCCTGCCAGGGCATGGGGTCGGAGGGCAGGCCGCCGGCGTTTCCCAGATTGCCGCCGCCGTAATACGTCGAGTCACTGTTCAGCAGCTCGCGATAAAATCCTGGCGCGGGAACACCCACCCGATAACCCTCCCGTGGGACCGGCGTGAAATTGGACACCACCAGGATGAAATCGTTGGGATCGCGGGCGCGGCGGAGGAACGTGACGATGCTGTTGTCCACATCGTGAAAGTCGATCCACTGGAAGCCTTCCCAACTCATGTCTACCTGGTGCAGCGCGGGCTGCGCGCTGTAAAGCTTGTTGAGCGCCTTTACATACTCCTGCATTTCGCGGTGGGAGTCGTATCCGAGCAACTGCCAGTCAAGCTGCCATTCATGATCCCACTCGTTCCACTGGCCGATCTCGCCTCCCATGAAGAGCAGCTTTTTGCCGGGATGGGCGTACATGTACCCGTAAAGAGCTCTCAGGTTCGCGAACTTCTGCCAGTAGTCGCCTGGCATCTTGCTAAGCATGGCGCCTTTGCCGTGCACCACTTCGTCATGCGAGAAGGGCAAAATGAAATTCTCCGTAAAGGCGTAAAGCAACGAGAAAGTCAGATTGTTGTGGTGGTAACGGCGGTGGACGGGTTCCTTCTCCATGTATTCGAGCATGTCATGCATCCAGCCCATGTTCCATTTCAGATCGAAGCCCAGACCGCCCAGGTAGGTGGGGCGCGAGACCTGAGGCCAGGCGGTCGATTCTTCCGCGAAAGTCAGCGTGTCCGGGTACTCCAGGTGAGCGACCTCGTTGAAGCGCTTCAGGAACGCCACGGCCTCCAGGTTTTCGCGCCCGCCGAACTCGTTGGGAATCCACTCGCCCTGCTGCCGTGAATAGTCCAGGTAAAGCATGGAAGCAACGGCATCCACGCGCAGGCCGTCAAGATGGTACTTGTCCAGCCAGAACAGTGCGCTGGAGAGCAGGAAGGCGCGGACCTCGTTGCGGCCGTAATTGTAGATCAGCGTTCCCCAGTCCTGATGTTCGCCCTGACGCGGGTCAGCATGCTCGTAGAGGCACGTACCGTCGAAGAACGAGAGCCCGTGTCCATCCTTGGGGAAATGTCCCGGAGCCCAGTCCAGTATGATGCCCAGTCCGGCCTGATGAGCCTTGTCCACGAAGTAGCGGAAGTCGTCGGGAGACCCGTGACGCGAGGTGGGCGCAAAGTATCCGATGGTCTGATAACCCCAGGAACCGTCGAAGGGATGCTCGGTAATGGGCAGCAACTCGATATGGGTGTAGCCCATCTCTCGGACGTAAGGCACCAACTCTTCGGCCATCTCACGATAGCTCAGCCAGCGCATGCCGATCGGGTCAGCCTTGCGCTTCCAGGAGCCGAGATGGACTTCATAAATCGCAATCGGGGCGTCCAGCCGGTGCCGCTCCTTCCTTATGGCCATCCATTCCTGATCGCGCCATTCGTAGCGGTGGAGATCCCAAACCACGGAGGCCGTGTTGGGGCGCATTTGCGAGAAGAGAGCAAAGGGATCGGATTTGACCGCGACGTAGCCCTTGTATCGCGTCTTGATTTCGAGCTTGTATAAGTCCCCCTGTTGCAGCCCCGGGATGAAGATCTCCCAGAGGCCGGATGTGCCGCGCGGCCTCAGGGGATGGCGGCGGCCGTCCCATTGGTTGAAATCGCCGATAACGCTGACGCGCTCGGCATTGGGCGCCCATACTGCAAAGCACACCCCTTTCGTCCCCACGTGCTCGATCAGGCGCGCTCCCAGCTTTTCATACAGCCGGAAGTGAGTGCCCTCGCTGAACAGGTGGAGATCGAAATCCGTGAGGACGGGTGGATAGCGGTACGGGTCCTCAATTTCGTAGGTCTGCTCGGGAGCGCCAGGCAGGGCGATGGAAAGCCGGTAGGGAAAGAACTCTGATTCACCGCTGAAGATAGCTTCGAAGAAGCCGTCCCTATGGACACGTTCCATGGGATGCACCTGGCCACCGCGGACCACTGAGACGGCCGCGGCCTGTGGCTGGAACGTGCGGATGACAATCGACGGTGTGCCGGCCACTTCCTGCTGGTGCATGCCCAGAATGTCGAAGGGCGTGCTGTGATAGGCGCCAGCGATCGCCGCCACTGCGCCGCGGTCGGCGGTGCCGTGATATAGATCCTCGCTCGCTTCTTCGGTGATTATGTCGGCGGCTCCTTCCGGGCCGGCTGCCGGCGGAATGGGTTCGATCGCGGCCATATATTCGCTTCTTTCCTCGTCCTTCTATTCTCAGTCTTCTGCAAGAAAGAAGATACCTCTTCATTCTGCGGAGTTAGCCGGGATGCCGCGCCAGAAATCTCCTCTGTCACCGAGTTCTAACCAGATCTTCATCCGTCTGCAAGCGTGCCGCGCTATCCATGTCTCATGCCGAACTGCGAGCGCGAAGTTGTGCCGGTCGTCCAGCCCGGGTTGTTAAGCCGCAATCTGCTGGGAGCAGGCAGCCGAACCGCGGGGGACGTTGTTTTTGAGAAGCTGCTGTTTCTCGACCGCCTGCGCGATCTCTACGAAAGAGCCCGCACCCCGACCGGACGGCCCATCCTGGAGAATTTGTTGAATGAGTTGCAGGTCAGTTACGATGTCGATCCGAAAGACCTGGACGGCATACCGAACACCGGGCCAGTGGTTGTTGTGGCGAACCATCCGTTCGGCATGCTGGAAGGGGCGATTCTGGGCACCATGCTTCCGCGTGTCCGTCCCGACGTCAAGATCATGGCGAACTATCTTCTTGCGGGTTTGCCAGAGATCGCGCCGCACTGCATTTTTGTCGATCCGTTCAAAGGTCCGAACTCGGCTGCAATCAACTGCAGCGCGTTGAAACGGGCGATTGCCTGGCTGAGGACCGGAGGCCTGCTCGTTATGTTCCCGGCCGGCGAAGTCTCGCACTGGAAGTTGAACGAGATCTCCGATCCGGAGTGGAGCGACACGGTCTCGCGCCTGGTTCGCCGCACTTCGTCCGCGGTGGTGCCGGTGTTCTTCAAGGGGACCAATAGCATTCCGTTCCATCTGCTGGGCATGTTCCATCCGCGGCTCAGGACCGCTCGCTTGCCGCTGGAATTGCTGAACAAGATGGGCAAGAGCGTGGAGGTCAGGGTCGGCAGCCTCATTTCTCACAAGACCATTGCTGACATCAGCAGCGATCACGACGCCACGGCGTATCTGCGTTGGAGAACGTACTTATTGGCAAGCCGTGGGGAACCCGAGCAGCGCCTTGTGCCTCGCCTTATCCAATCCGTCGTCCCCAAGAGAGCGCAAGAACCGGTGGCAGAGGAAACGCCTCGCGAAGCGCTCGTCGAGGACCTACAGCGCCTGGGCGCGGAGCAGTGCGTGGAGGACGCCGGAGAATACTCGGTGTATCTTGCCGGCGCGGAACAACTGCCGAACGTTCTGCGAGAACTCGGCCGTCTGCGCGAGATCGCCTTCCGCGAAGCCGGAGAGGGCACCGGGAAGAGCCTGGACCTCGACAGCTTCGATGCATACTATCTGCACCTGTTCCTGTGGAACAAGACGAGCCAGGAATTGGTGGGCGCATACCGGATCGGTCAAACGGATGAGATCCTGGCTTTGTTTGGCCCCCGGGGGCTCTATACGAGCACACTGTTCCACTACGATCCGGCGTTCTTCCAGCGAATCGGGCCGGCCCTGGAACTAGGCCGGTCGTTTGTCCGGCCCGAGTACCAGCGCCAGTATCATCCTTTGCTGCTGCTATGGAAAGGCTTGGGCGCGTATGTGGCCAGAAACCCCGAACGGCCCGTGCTGTTCGGCGCCGTGAGTGTGAGCAACGAGTACACTTCCGCCTCTCGACGGCTGATTGCACAGTTCCTCGAGTGCCATCGGAGAGAAGAAGAACTCGCCAGACTGATCAGGCCGCGCCGCCCGTTTCGCGCCGCTCTCCGCCAGGACCTGAATGCCTACGTAATCAGCAGCCTGTTGCAGAATCTGGATTCGCTGTCGGTTCCCATCTCGGATATGGAGCGCGATGGAAAGGGCATTCCCATCCTGCTCAAACAGTACCTCCGGCTGGGCGGGAAGCTACTCGGATTTAATGTCGATGCCAATTTCTCTGAAGCGCTTGACGGCCTGGTTCTTGTCGATCTGCGGGAAACAGAGCCGTCTGTGCTGCAGCGCTACATGAAGCCGAAGGGAGCCACTGAGTTTCTCGAATATCACCACTGCGGGTTGAAGGCCGGCCAGTTTGAACGGCGCAGTTGGACGTCCGTAAAAGTACGATGTTGACAGGCGCCTGAAATTGATGCCGGGGGCTCGTGTGAGAATCTAAGTAGCAGCCCCCCTTCCGGGTTGAGCGTTCGGCCGGGGAGGCGTTTGACATGCGCTCGCAGATCAGCCTCGGATCCGTCTTCGGCATCAAAATCGGCCTGCACTACAGTTGGTTCATCATCGCGCTCCTGATTGTCGTCTCTTTGTCCACGCAATTTCACGCAGGCAATCCCGAGTGGGGCAACGGCCTCGTCCTGACACTCGCCGTCTCCACGGCAATCTTGTTTTTCATCTCCCTCCTGCTGCACGAACTGGCCCATTCAGTTGTTGCGAAGTCACGAGGACTACCGGTACGCGAGATCACGCTGTTTGCGCTCGGGGGAGTTTCGCAAATCGAGAAGGAACCGACCAGCGCCAAGCTGGAATTTTGGATGGCGTTTGTGGGACCGTTGACCAGCGCCTGCATCGGTGTCTTTTGTCTGGTGTTGAGCAGGCTGGCCGGAGAAGCTTCGAGCCCCGCCAAAGCCATGGTGGCGTGGCTTGGATATATCAACCTGGCTCTGGCGGGTTTTAATCTGATTCCCGGCTACCCTCTCGATGGCGGCCGCATTCTGCGCGCTCTCATCTGGTGGAAGACCGGCGACGTGGAGCGCTCGACGCGCATGGCGTCGAGAGCCGGCCAGGTGGTCGGCGTCATCTTCATTGGCTTTGGCATTTTGCAGTTCTTCGGAGGCGCAGGCATCGGCGGCCTGTGGATCGCGTTTA
>Ga0335077_10001107_pt1 | contig 31559 bp, 20 predicted proteins | sample Lox_Sample_31_FD_207151 | JGI IMG/M metagenome (GOLD analysis project Ga0335077, IMG submission 207151) | Soil microbial communities from Loxahatchee National Wildlife Refuge, Florida, United States - Lox_Sample_3.1 | ecosystem: Environmental > Terrestrial > Soil > Wetlands | place: USA... | reverse complement strand
GAGAATCGGTCCAGAAGCGCGGCGTGTGCTCGTTGAAGCTCTGCTTGTGAAACGGATTGGCCAGGTTCAGCGCCTGGTGGGAGTACGGCGCGACGACACAGACCCGGGCGCCGTGCCGGCACACCCGGTACACCTCCTTCAGCGTGGTGAGCAAATCACGGACGTGCTCGAGGGAGTGGCTCATGACTACCACATCCACGGAATCGCTGCGGAAGGGCAGCGGCATGTCGAGGTCCACGATCAGGTCCACCCCGCTCAGCCGAAATCGATCCGCGCCGATGAAGCCCGGGCACTTGGCAGTTCCGCAGCCGAGATCCAGCCGGACTGGCCTGTTCGTATGCTGCGTCGGGCTCACGACGCGTACCGTGTGCGGCAGTAGAGCGCGGCGCTGACGGGCAAGCCGAGGCGCCGTCTCACCCGCCGCCGGAATTCCTGCTCCGGGGGCGCCGTGACGTAGAGGCTGAGGATGGTGTCAGGGCCAGGGTCGGTCAGCGAGAACCGGAGCAGGAACGGACGGTTCGCTGCGTTCGCTATCGGCGCGAACGCGAAGCGCACCCACTCGTTGTCCCGCGCCGTGGCCAGATCCACCGTGACGGTGCGCACCACGCGCCCCGCTTCCGACCGCACCTCGAGCGCGAGCCGTCCGCTGGCGCTTCGCTGATGGGTCCCGAGGAGCACGTCGACTCCCTGCCAGTTCCGGCCCTGCGGCACGACCCGGTAGGTGAGGTGGCGATGCAGCTGCTGGTGGCTCGTCGGCGGCGGCCCGGGATCCTCCAGTCGCTCTGCATGCTCCTGGGTCGCAGGAACGTCCTCCTCCCGCACGGGCGCCTCCGCCGCCACCGCCGTTGCCCCCCGCAGGAGGTCGATCGCCCGGTTGTACATCTCGAACCGATCGCTCGCGCCTCGCTGCGGGTGAAATTCCGATCGCGCCACGCGCCGCGCCTGCTCCACCATTGTCCGGCTCTCCCTGACCGGCAGGGTGAGGGCCCGCTCTAGACCCTCCGCGATGCCTCTCGGCGAGGCATCGGCGCACAAGATTCCCGAGACCCCGTCGATGATGATCTCAGGCACACCCCCCACCGGCGTCGACACCACCAGGGCCCCGACCGCCATCGCTTCCTTGATGGCGAAAGGGAAGCTCCCCCACTGCTGCGGGCTCAGCACGATGTCCGCGGCGGCCATCGAACCGAGCACGTCGTCGGAGCAGCCATTGATGCGGATCCGTTGCCCCAGCCCCGCCGTATCGATCCGCTCACGGCATCGTTGCGCGTACACGGAATCGAGCTCTGTGTCGCCGCAGATCTCGAGCGCCCAGTCCCCGCCGGCACCGGTCCGCGCCAGCTCCGCTGCGGCCGCGATGGCCTCGGCCTGGCCGCCCTCCTCGCGCACGGTCCCGGCGACCACCACGATCGTCCGGGCCCTGAGGGGCGGCACGTGCGTCCCCATCGTTTCGAGAAGGCGACGCACTCCCAGGTCGAAGCTCTCCAGCGGCACCACCTCGCGCGCACAGAACCCGTCGGTGCCGAGCCATGCCTTCCACCGGTTGGCGTCTTGCCGAGTGTCCGCGTGATTGATCGCGCAGTGTTTGCCGGCCCCCGCCTGCCCCTGCCATTGCACGTTGTCCGCCACCGCGTAGAGCGAGGCGACATGCGCGAGCCCCATTTCACCGCACAGCTCGCCGACGACGGGAATCAGCCCGATCGTGTGCACCAGGGCTGGCGTCAAGCGCTCGAATAGCTCCCGCAGCCTCCGCCGATCGTCCTCCCCCTCCGATCCGACGGACCGCAACCCCTCGTCGAGGGCGCCGAAGGCGGCGAGCTCGCACTCGATCCCCTCCCCGGAGAGCCGCTCCACGACCTTGCGCCCGGTGGGCGTCGTCGCCACCTCTCCGCGAAGGATCACGACGGACTCCACACCGTATTCTCTCAACAGCCGGGCCCACCGCTCCAGGCGGAGCGCCACCTCGGCATCGACCATTCCCGCGACATAGACCACGCGTGGCCGTCCATCCACTCCCCGCACCGACCGCGTCTTCGCGTGAAACGCCGTCGCCGAGAACGCCGCCTCGTGCAGGTGGATCTCCACGGTCTCCGTGAACTCCGCCCGCACGTGCGAAAGCGTCCGGCGCCGCATGAGATCGAACCGCTCGGCGGGCATCTCCACTGCCTCGCGCAATACCCGGTACCAATCGGTCACCGTGTTCTCCGCCTTCAGGCAGGTCAGGCCCTCGGGCAACGAGTCATACGGCAGGACGCGCGAGAAGATTCCCAACGCCCCGGCGACCGCAACCTGAAAGTACTTGCTCGGCGCCTTGGCCAATCGCGCCCTCGGCCGATCGAGGAGCGGAGTCACCAGGATGTCGAACCCGGCCTCGCGGAGATGGCGCAAGAAACGGAAATAGCTGGTCTCGTACGGCACCTGCCGCACCGGCGACTGGAGGGGAGGCAGCGAGCTCACGTCCACCCCCCAGAACTCGAACTCCAGACGCCCCCCGTACTCGCTCGACAACCGGACCAATGCCTCCCACAAGACGCCAAACTCCTCGAGACGATAGCTCCCCCCCGCGTACCCGATCCGGACCGGCCGGTCCTCCCGCCGCCGCGGACTCTCGGCGGGGAGATCGCTCTCGCTGACAGCCGGGAGGTGCAGCAAGACCCTGGGATTGAGGGACCGGACCGACTCGGCGATCACGCGGCTCGCTACCCACACGGCGTCGGCACGCTCGAGCATCTGGACGAGATTCTGTCGGTTCGGCGTGCCCGGTGCCATGAAATCGAACGGTGGCCCGAACTCGTGGAGCGACAAGAAATCGTCGTCGAGATACACGCCCATCGGTCGGCCCGCCCGCAGCCCTTGCTCCATTGCGACCCGCTCGTGATCCTGATGGGGCCGCACCAGGAGCGCGATGTCGCTCTCGTCCAGCCAGCGGGGGCTCAACTGGGTGCCGTACTGGAAGTGGGCCGTGTACGTGCCCCGGCGTTCGAGCGGAGCGTCATACGGCTTGAACGCGACGTCATTCGTCGGGCCGTATCCCGAGCAGAAGTACAGGACCTCCTTCCGCTCCGGGGAGGCGTAGGAGGGAAAGCCCTCCACGGCGGGGAACAGGTGGCGGCATCGCGAGTAGAACGGGACGATCTGCTCCTCGTAGAGCCTCCGCCAGATCTCCGGGGCGATCTCGACGTCTCCGATGCGCCGGGCGTCGACCTCGTAATCGCGCCACGTCCGGGGCGTGAGCAGATCGTCCCGCGGGACATCGGAGAAATAGCGAAACAGCGCCAGATCCCAGGGCACCGTGACGCCGATGGCGCCCGGATTGGCGATAGAGATATCCGAGACGATCTCGTCGACCGTCACGAACTCGACATATCGCATCAGCCGCAGCCAGAGATCCCAGTCGCACAGCCTCCTCATCCCGATGTGGCAGTCGTACATCCCATAGCGATCGAACAGCGGCCTCGGGATCAGCAGCGCGTTGTTGGCGATGCAGTTCTCCTCGTGGAGCATCGCGAAGGTGGGCTCGGCCCTCGGGAGAACGAAGGAGCCGGGGCCGGCGCGGCTGGTGAACTCGGCCTTCCCCACGGCAACGCGGGGCGAGGTCGCGGCCCGGATCGCATCCACCAGCGCCTCGAGCGCGCGCGGCCGCCAGTGATCGTCGTCGAACTGGAACGCGATGTATCGCCCCCGCGCGATCTCGATGCCTTCGTTGACGCGGAGAATGTGGAGTCCGGAGTTCCGTTCGTGGCGGACGTGCACGATCCGGGGATCGGCCGCCTGGAGCTTCTGGATCAGGTCGAACGAGCCGTCTCGCGACCCGTCGTCGACGACGATGAGCTCGAGATCAGCGAACGTCTGTCGCAACACGCTCGAGACGGCGCTCTCCAGCTGGCCTGTCTTGCAGCGGCTGTACGTGGGCAGGATCACCGAGACCGCGGGGGTGGCGGGAGCGCTCGTCGCTCGAAAGACCCGCTGGTCCAGCAGGTAGTCGCGTACGCGGATCAATCGACGTCCTCTCGATGAGCATACCTCAGCCGGCAGTAGAGCGAGTCGCGGGTAGCGGGCGGATGCAGGCGGCGCAGGGCGCGAGTGGTGAGCCGGGTCGGCAGAGGGGCGAGATCGTAGAGGCTGAGCCGCGTGTCGGGTCCCGGGTTGGCGAGCGAGAAGCGGAGCAGGAAGGGGCGCCCGGCGGCATTGTGGATCGGAGCAAACGTGAACGCGAGCCAGTCATTGTCGCGAGCCGTGGCGAGATCGACGCAGGCCGTGCGCAACACGTCGCCAGCCGGGGAGAGCAGCGCCAGGTCGAGACGACCGCTGGCGGTCCTCTGGTGTGTTCCAACGAGCACATCGAGGCCGTGCCAGGAGCGGTCACGGGGAACGAGGCGGTAGGTCAGGGCGTGGCGCAGCTCCACGTGGCTGGCCGGAGGGTGGGCCGGCTGGTCGACCCGTTCGGCGACCCTTGGCTGGGACCGCCGATCGGGAGCGGCCGCCGGCCTTCCCTGGGGCCGGCTCCGCGTGCCCCGCGCCAGATCGATGGCACGAATATACATGTCGAGAAGATCGCTGGCCGCGCGCTGCGGGTGAAATTCCGAGCGAGCCACGCGCCGGGCCTGCTCGACGATGCGGCGGCGCTCGTCCGGCGACAGCGCGATGGCGCGAGCGAGAGCATCGGCGATCGCCTCGGCCGAACCATCGGCGCACAGGATGCCAGAGACACCGTCCAGGACGATCTCTGGCACGCCCCCTACCGGCGTGGCCACGACCAGCACGCCGATCGCCATCGCGTCCTTCATCGCGAGCGGAAAGTCTCCCCACGTCGCGGGGCTCAGCACGAGGTCCGCGTTCTCGAGGGGTGGCAGCCAGTCGTGCACGGCACCGTGCAGGGCCACGTGCGCGCTCAGCCCCGCGATCTCGATTCTCTGGCGGCAGCGCTGCAGGTAGTCAGGATCGGGCTCGGTGTTCCCGCACAATAAGAGCTCGCACGCCAGGCCGCGCCGCTTCAGCGCGGTGGCGGCTCCGATCGCCTCGAGCTGTCCGCCGCCCTCGCGGAACGGCGCGGCGACCACAATGCGCGTGGAGCCGGCGGACCGTGGAGGGGGGTCGGCGCCCAGCGTCTCGAGATGGCGCCTCAGGCCCAGATCGATGCTGGCCTGTGGGACAGGCTCGCGGGCACAGAACTTCTCGCTGCCGAGCCACTCGCGCCACCGAGCGGCGTACCGCAGGCTGTCCGAGTGATTGACGACACGGTGCGAGCCCGGCGCCTCGTGCCAGCTCGCCTCATCCGGGACTGCGTACAGCGAGGCGACGTGAGGGAGTCCCAGCGAGGCGGACACCTGCCCGACGAGCGGGAGCACGCCCAGCGTGTGCACCAGAGCCGGGCTGACGCGCTCGAGGAGGGCCTGGAGCTCGTGCCGCTCGCGCTCTCCGCCGGGGGCCAGCACGCGGAGCCGACCATCGAGCGCGTCCAGGGGGACAACTTCGTAGGGGACGCCGTCCTCGACGAGCCGCTCGAGCAGCCGCCGTCCGGCAGCGGTCAGCTCGAGGCCGCGGCGCAGCAGGACGAGTGGCGCGACTGCGTACTGCTGGGCGACGTCGAGCCACCGCAGCAGTCGAACGTCCAGCTCACCGTCCGCCATCCCCAGGGCGTAGACCACCCGGGGGCGGCCGTCCGCGTCACGCGCCGCGCGGGTCTTGGCGTGAAACTCTGTCGCCCGCCACGCCGCCTCGTGCAAGTCGATCTCGGCCGTCTCGGTGAACTCCTCCCGCACGTGCGCCAGCGTCCGGCGCCGCATCAGATCGAATCGCTCGGCCGGCATCTCCACCGCCTCGCGCAACACCCGGTACCACTCCGAGACGGTGTTCTCGGCTTTCAGGCACGTGAGGCCCTCGGGCAACCGCTCGTACGGCGGGACCCGGGAAAAGACCCCGAGCGCCCCGGCCGCCGCGACCTGGAAGTACTTGCTGGGCGCCTTGGCCAGTCGCGCGCGCGGCCGATCGAACAGCGGGGTGACCAGGATGTCAAAGTCGGCCTCCTGGAGACGGAGCATGAAACGGAAGTAACTGGTCTCGTAGGGGACCTGCCGCACCGGGGCCGCCAGGGCCGGCAGCGAGCTCACGTCCAGTCCCCAGAACTCGAACTCCAGTCGCGTCCCGTACTCGCGCGACAGCCGCACCAGCGCCTCCCACAGCGCTCGCAACTCTTCCTCCCGGAAGCTCGTCCCGACACAACCGATACGACGGGCCCGCTGCGGGTCGCGGCTCGGGACGTCGGCGGGCAGCCACTCGTGCGGAACCGTCCCTTGATGGGGAACGATCCGGCGGTTCAAGGGCCGCACCGACTCCGCGATGAAGCGGCTCGTGACCCACACGGCATCCGCGCGCTCGAGGATCTCCACCAGGTTGCGGCGGCCCAGGGTGCCGGGCGCCATGTAGTCGAACGGCGGCCCGTATTCGTGGAGCGCCAGGAAGTCATCGTCGAGATACACGCCCATCGGCAGCCCGGCCGCCAGCCCCTGGTCCATCACCAGGCGCTCGTGCTCCCGGTACGGCCGAATCACCAGGGCCACGTCCGCCTCGCGCACCCAGTTCGGCAGCATCTGCGTCGAGTACTGGAACGACGCCTTGTACGTTCCCCGCCGGTTCGCCAGGGCGTCGTAGTGATTGAACGCGATCTCGTTGATCGAATCGTACGAGGGCCGCGCATAGAGCGCGGCACGCCGCCGGGAGGGCAGATTCGCGGGGAACCCTTCGATCTTCGGGACGCCGTGCCGGAACTTCCCGTAGTACGGGACGATCTGCTCCTCGTAGAGCCGTCGCTGAAACTCCCTCCCGATGGGCGTCCGCCCGATCCGGAGCGCATCCACCTCGTAGTCCCTCCATCGCCGCGGCGTCAGCAAGTCGTTGCGGTCGATCGCCTGCAGGTAACGCACGATCGCGAAGTCATAGGGCGTCGTCAGCATGACCGAATCGGGCTGCTCCGCGAACATGTCGGAGATGATCTCGTCGATCGCGACGAACGGGACTCGCCTGATCAATCGCTGCCAGAGGTCCCAGTCGAAGATCCTCCTCATGGCGACGTGGCAGTCGTACATGCCGTACTCGTCGGCCAGGCTCCGGGGAACGAGCACGCTGTTGTTGGCCATGAAGTTCGTATACGTCAGGTTGGCGAGATTGACCTCGAGGAAGGGCATCATCAGTTCATGGCTGCGGCCTCGGGCGTGGCATCGACCGACCACCACCGTGGGCTCGTCGTGACGCTCGGCCTCTTCCACCAGCGCTTCCAGGGCGTGCGGGCGCCAGGAATCGTCGTCGAACTGGAAGGCGAGGAACTTCCCGCGCGCCAACTCGATCCCTTCGTTGATCCGGAGAGCCGGCAGGCCGCAGTTCAGGTCGTGCCGGACGTGGACGATCCGCGCGTCTCCGGCGCGCCAGGCTTCGATCATCTCGAACGAGCCGTCGGTGGAGCCGTCGTCCATGATGAACAGTTCGAAGTTCGTCAGGCTCTGAGCCAGGATGCTCTCGACGGCGCGCCCCAGGAGGCCGTTCTTCGCGCGCCGAAACGTTGGAATCATCACCGACACCAGCGGGTCCGCCGGCGGCGACGGCGCGCGCATGACGCGCTGGTCGGCCAAGAAGTCCCTGACCTGGATCATGGCAGCAGGCGCCTGTCGGCGGCGACTAGCGGACAGCGACGTTGACCAGGCACCGGGCGCAGTTGGCAAGCTCCTGACTCACGGCCCTTAGACCGGATAGCTGCCAAGGTCCCCATACTTCGGATCAGCGTCCCATCGGACGAGGGGCTCGCCGATCTTCTCCGCCACGCAGATCGATACGAGGAAGGCCGGCTGCTGGCCGAATTCCACGCTGGGATCGCCGGTGTAGTGGGCAGGGACGATGAACGCGGGCATGTCCTCGACCGAGTTTACGATGCGGAACCCCGTGGCTTCGCAGAACAGCGAGCGCCAGCCCGACGCGGAGAACCGGAAGAAATCCCACGGCTCCGCATGCCGGGGCCACGTCTGGTGGGATTGATTGAGAATGAGGCCTCCGGTCTTGAGCACGGCATTCAACGCGAGCGCGACCTTCCATGGCCAGTAGAGATGCTCGAAGACGGATACCGAGTAGGCAAAATCGAACTGCTCACGCTTGAAGAGCGACGGGAGCCGGTGCGCGTCGCCGACGACGTCGACGTTGTCGCCGTCCTTGAGATCGAACCCCGTATAGACGAGATCCTTGAAGAGTCCCCGCCGTGATACGCCTCCGCGCGCCCGAGATCCGAGCTCGAGGATCGCGGCCCCTCGCCGCAGGCGGGAGAAGAACGCGTCCTCCGCCTTGCGCCAGGCCGCGACGCCCCGCTGGAAGGGCTCGAGCCCGGGATTCTTGATGGATTTCTCTTCCACGGACGTGCGCAGCCGGAGGACGAACTCGCGCGGATCGTCTCCGTCTCGGATGATGTAGCGCACCTGGAACCCGCACAGCGTGGGCGCCTTCGATGCGGTGAGATCGGGCCGGGAGACCCGTTCCACGACGGTGGGCAAGAGCCTCTCCTGGAAGAGCAACTCCGGCGGCACCGCGGCACGCCCGTCGTGCGCCCAACCTTCGACGTAGTAGAAACCCCGGAAGCAATTGACGGCGTCGATGGCATGGGAGATCGTCACGGCACGTGTCCGTCGAGCGGCTCGTTCGTCACGAGCGCCCCCGACATCTCAGCGGATCCCGATCATTTTCGTGGCCGGACATCGCCCGAGCTTCTCCTCAGGACATCGGAAATTGGGCTTTATTTCTCAGAAACAGCGCAAGGCGTCAAGTCCATTCAGCGGAGCGGACGCGCGACCGGAACCGACGCGCGAGCCCGCCGCGCGCCCGAAGGCCCGTAGACCGACGGCTCGAGGTGTCGTACTCTCTGGTCTGAGAGAGTGAGGCCGTGGCCGCCAATACACGCGACGCCCAGTTCGAGCTGTGACTGGAGCTCCGGGCTCGATCGCACCCCGCGCATGACCCCGAGTCCGTCTCGGGGCTGTCCTTCCAGCCGGCTCGCCTTGCGACGATGGGGTTCGTGACGTGTCGGTCGTGAGGCAGAGCTCAGGGCCACACACGTCGCCGGTGCGGGACGTGGCGGCCGCCGTCGCGTTGTGGAGAATCTGGTGGCGACTGGGAATCCAGGATCTCCGGCTCCGCTTCCGTCGATCCGTGCTCGGCGTCGGGTGGATCCTCGTTCAACTCGTCCTGACGATCCTCGCGGTGGGTGTCGTCTACGGCAACCTGCTCGGTCAGGATCTCCGGACCTTCCTGCCGTTCCTGACGGTGGGACTGGTGGTCTGGGCGTTCTTGACCGCCGCCATCGTCGAGGGCGGGCAGGCCCTGGTCGCCTCGGAGGGATACATCAAGCAGATCGGCTTGCCGATCCACGTGTACATCCTCCGGTTTTTCGTGAGCGTGTCGGTCACGGCGGCCATCAACCTGGCCGCCTACGCGCTCGTGGCCGCCATCTACCGCGTGCCACTCGGCTGGGGCGTGTTGTGGGCCATTCCGGGTTTTGCGCTGCTGGCCCTCACCGGCCTGTTCCTCGTGACCATCTTCGCGCACGTGAACACACGATTTCGCGATGCCACGCACCTCGCGGGCGTAGCCCTGCAAGTGCTCTTCTACGTGACTCCGGTCATATGGCCGGCGGCCATGCTGCGGGACCGCCGGCTCGCCTGGATCGTGGATGCCAACCCGCTGTACCACCTCCTCGAAATCATTCGCCAGCCACTCCTGTCGTCCCGGCCCGCGACCGTCGAGAACTACGTCGTGGGCCTCGCATTCGCGGCCGTGCTGGGAGTCTTCGCGGCCGTTATCGTCGCGTCCTACTCCCGTCGAATCGTGTACTTGCTATGAGGGACACCGGCGGGATGACTCCACAGATCACGCTGCGCGAGGCCGTCGTGGAGTTCACGGCGGACGCGTACCTGGAAACCTCGCTCAAGACGACGCTCCTCGGGCTGCCGTGGCGGCGCCGGACCTCTCCACGGACCATCCAGGCACTCCGGCAGATTTCCCTGGAGATCCGGGGGAGCGAGCGCGTCGGCCTCGTGGGCCCGAACGGGGCGGGCAAGACGACGCTCCTCAAGGTGATGGCCGGCATCTATCCACCGCAGCGGGGGCAGGTCCACGTCGAGGGACGGGTCTGTCCGCTCTTCGAGTTCGCCACCGGATTCGAGATGGAGGCGACAGGGTGGGACAACATCCGCACGCGCGCCCTCCTGCTCGGGATGTCGGCGCGCGAGATCCAGGAGAAGATCTCGGAGATCGCGAGCTTCAGTGGGCTCGGCGAATTCCTCGACGTGCCGGTTCGGTGCTACTCTTCCGGCATGCTCCTGCGCCTGGCCTTCGCGACGTCGACCGCCGTGGAACCCGAGATCCTGCTTCTGGACGAGGTGATGGCGGCCGGAGACGCCTCCTTCATCCACCGCGCGAGGACGAGGATGGACGCGATGATGGAGCGGGCGCGCATCGTGGTCTTCGCCACGCACGTCCTGGACATGCTGCCCAAGATGTGCGAGCGCACGATCTGGCTCGACCATGGTCGGATCGTCCTCGACGGACCGACCGCCGACGTGGTGAGCGCCTATCTCGACGAGGTCGAGCGAAGGAGGGACTGACGATGGAGCCGATCCAGCTCTTCGTGCCCACATTCCGGATCGAGGAGACCCTGGCGGAGATCCGCGAGTGTCTCGAGAAGGGGTGGACGGGCCTCGGATACAAGACCGTCCAGTTCGAGGACGCCTGGCGCCGCTACACCGGGCTCCCGCACGCCCACTTCCTGAACTCGGCGACGGCCGGGCTCCACCTGGCCGTCCGCCTCCTCAAGGAACGCGACGCCTGGGCGGACGGCGACGAGGTCATCACCACGCCGCTCACCTTCGTCTCGACCAACCACGCCATCCTCTACGAGAATCTGCGGGCGGTCTTCGCCGACGTCGACGAGCATCTCTGCCTCGATCCGACGTCGGTCGCGGAGCGGATCACCCCACGGACACGGGCCGTCATGTTCGTCGGGTTTGGCGGCAACACGGGACGCCTCGACGAGGTCGCCCAGCTCTGCCGGGATCGCGGGCTCCGTCTCATCCTGGACGCCGCGCACATGTCGGGCACGCGATGGCGCGGCCGTCACGTGGGCGGGGAGGCCGATGTGTCCGTCTTCAGCTTCCAGGCGGTCAAGAACCTGCCGACGGCCGATTCGGGGATGATCTGCTTCGCCGATCCCGAGCTGGATGCCGAGGTGCGCAAGTGGACGTGGGTCGGGATCAGCAAGGACACGTACGCCCGGACGGCGAGTCAGGGCGCCTACAAGTGGCACTACGACGTCGATCACCTCGGCTTCAAGTACCACGGCAACTCCATCATGGCCGCCATGGGTCTGGTGGCGCTCAAGTACCTCGACTACGACAATGCCTATCGGCGGACGATCTGCGCCTGGTACGACGAGCTGCTCGAGAGCAAGGTGCAGAAGGTCCCGGTCCGGGACGGCTGCGAGTCGGCCCGTCATCTCTACCAGATCCTGGTCGATCACCGCGACCAGGTCATGCTGGGGCTCAACGAGTACCAGATCTACCCTGGCGTGCACTACCGGGAGAACGCCACGTATCCCATGTACGCCTCGATGCGAGGAACATGTCCGCGCGCCGAGGACGCCAGCGCCCGCATCATCTCCCTTCCCCTGCATATGCGCCTCGGGCGCGAGGACGTGGTCCGGATCAGCGGCGCCCTGCGGGACATCCTGGCGCGGCTCCCTCGACACTGATCTCGAGGCGCACCCCAGCCAGACGCCGACGAGCCTAGCGCGGATTATTCACGAACAAGTAAGCCGATATCGGACGGGTGACATTGGGGGCCGCTCCCGCGGAGCCGGCGGAGTGGGCCCCCCGAGACCCGGCCGCAGCGCGCAGCGCTGCGATCCGGCGAGCGGGTGTCGGAGCCGGATTCGCGGGAGCGGCCCCCAGTGGCAGGACCCGGCCGCCTCCCGCGTGATCGTTCGTGAATAATCCGCGCTAGGGCGGCCTCGACTCAGCGCCGGCCGGCGCGACCGAGAGCTACGACCGGGCGCGGCTGAGGTTCAGGCTATGGGCCAGGCCCGCCACGAGGGCCCAGCCGGAGCTCTTGGTCTGGCTGTACGCGAGGGAATAGATCATCAACGAGATCGCCACGCCGAGAAGCGACTGGAGCACCCAGATCCGGGTGAAGTCCAGGCCTCCAAGGAGCAAGAGGAGCGAATACCCGGGAGGCCTGACTCCGAGGTAGCGGCTCGAGTAAAGCGTCCCCATGACGTGTGCCATGTCCACGTAGGTGGCCGTGTCCGCAGTGCTCGTCGGGGTCCACGTCGCCCAGAGAGTCATCCGGACCAACATGCCGATGAGCCCCAGCGCGATGAGCATGGTGACGAGGAACCTCCGCGCCGGGCCAACGGCAGCAAACTCGGTTACACTTTGGAAAACCAACAAATTCCGACACGGGCGCCGAGGACGATCCCAGAGAACGTGCCGCGCCCCGGGGAGGAATCGGAATGATCTCGTTCTACGGCCGGACGGACGTCGGCAAGCGACGGAGCCTCAACGAGGACACCATCCACGCCGGCGAGGGCCTGTTCATCGTCTGTGACGGCATGGGCGGACACAAGGCCGGCGAGGTGGCGTCAAAGCTCGCCACCGACGTGATCGCCGCCTTCGTGAAGCGCTCGGGCGAGGATCCCGAGATCACGTGGCCGTACGGCTTCCATCGGGCCGTGTCGTTCGACGGCAATCGTCTGCGCACCGCGATCAAGCTGGCCAATCGCGCGGTCTTCCGCAAGGCGGCCTCCTCGGATGACTACACCGGGATGGGCACGACGGTCGTGGCCGTCATCATGTCCCGCAGCAAGCCGATGATGACGCTCGCGCACGTCGGGGACAGCCGCATCTACCTCATCCGCGGTGGTGCGATCCTCGCGCTCACTCGCGACGACTCCTGGGCGAATCTGTCGTGGGAAGAGGGCGGAAGCGCGGATGACGCGGCGCGGGTGTCGATGAAGCACGTCCTGACGAAGGCGCTGGGCGCCCGGGACGACGTGGACTTCGAGGTACGGGACCAGGAGATGGGCCCAGGCGACATCGTCCTCCTGTGCTCCGACGGTCTCACGAACATGCTCCCGGATCAGCGGATCCTGGAGATCGTGTCGCGGCGGGGCGCGGACCTCGAAGCTGCGTGTGACGAGCTGGTGGCCGAGGCGAACGCGCAGGGCGGCCGGGACAACATCAGCGCGGTCCTCGTCCGTCGCGACGCGTGAGGGTGCCCGGCCGGTGAGCCGCCCCGGCCGGCAGGCGGCGACGTCCCATGCCTGAGAAGATCGGCAAGTACGTGGTCCGTGAGCGGATCGGGCGCGGCGGCATGGGCATGATCTTCAAGGCCCACGATCCGGTCCTGGACCGCCCCGTCGCGCTCAAGGTGATCTCGCCCGAGGTTGAGGTGACCGACGAGCTGCGCGCGCGCTTCTTCCGCGAGGCGCAGGCCTGCGCCCGGCTGAGCCATCCCAACATCGTCACCATCTACGACATGGGCGAGGACGACGGTCGCCTCTTCATCGTGATGGAGCTGCTGGAAGGCGTGGAGCTGCGCCAGCTCATCGCGCAGCGCAAGACGCCGGCGCTCGAGGACAAGCTGTCCGTGATGGAGCAGGTGTGCGACGGGCTGCACTACGCGCACCGCAAGGGCATCGTCCATCGGGACATCAAGCCGGCGAACATCTTCCTGCAGCACAACGGCGTCGCGAAGATCCTCGACTTCGGCATCGCGCAGGTGGCGAACACCGAGGGCGGCCTCACGCGGACCGGCCTGATCATGGGAACCCTCCGTTACATCTCCCCCGAGCAAGTGCGTGGGCAGGCCGACCATCGCTCGGACATCTACTCGGCGGGCGCGGTCTTCTACGAGTTCCTGTGTCTCAGGCCGCCGCTCGCCAGCGACGATCCGATGCAGCTCCTCGAGCAGCTTCGGACCGAAGACCCGCCGCCCGTCGACCAGGTGGACCCGTCCATCCCGGCCGAGCTGGCGGCGATCATCGGCAAGGCCCTGCGCAAGAATCCCGCCGAGCGGTTCGGCGACTTCGAGCAGATGCAGTCGGCGCTCGAGGGCGTGCGGCACCGGCTTCTCGACGAGGCCCGGCAGATCGGGGCGCGCGTGCGAGATCTCCACCGACAACTGCTCGAGCTGCGGACGGCGCTGACCGAGCGGGTCGGAAGCGCACGGGACGACGAAACGATCACGACCGTCGACGAGCGTGGGCGGCTCGGGGCTCTGCAGGCGCTGGAGCGGGACCTCTCGGCACGGATCAAGGTGCTCCAAGCGCAGATTCGGCAGGCCGACACCCTCGAGCCGGCGTTCCGGCACGCCACCCTGCTGTTGGAGGCGGGGCGATTCGCCGAGGCCGCCCAGGAGCTCGAAGCCATCGTGACGGACATGCCGGATTTTGCGCGGGCGCGCGACCGTCTGGCCGAGGCGCGCGCTCAGGTCGAGGCGCGCCGCCGCGAGGAACTGGCCGGCCAGCTCCTCCAGGACGCGCGCGCCACGCTCACCGCCGGCGACTACACCCTGAGCCTGCAGATCCTGGCGCAAGCCGCCGAGATACCTCCACCCGCCGAAGCTGTCCAGGAGCTGGCCTCGCTCCGTGAGACGGCCGAGGCCGCCGTGGCACAGCGAACGCGCCAGCACGCCGAGACCGCGCGCGCAGAGATGGCCGAGGCGCAACAGGCGGCCGAGACGCACGCCGAGACGCCGTACGCGACGACTACTCTCTGGCGTGAGGCGGAGGCCCTGCGCGTCCAGGCCGAGACCGCGTTGGCCAGAGGCGCGTACGCGGATGCCGCGTCGACCTTCGCAGCGGCCTCGAACGCGTATCGCCGCTTCGTGGAGAGCGCCCGCGCCGCCGAGCGCCAAGCGGTTTTCGCGGCGGAGCAGGCGCGCGAGCAGATGGCCCGCGGGCGGCAACGTGGGGACGCTGCGGCAGCGCCGCAGTACGCCCGAGAGATCTGGGACGCCGCTCTAGCGAAGTCCGCGGAGGCGGAAACGGCGTTCGCCAATCACGCGTTGGCGCAGGCCGCCAGCGCGTTCACCGAGGCGGAAGCCCTGTACGGGCGCGCCGAGGAGGCCGCGCGCGAGGCGCGCCAGCGCGAACGTCGGCTGGCGGAGGAAGTCCGAGCAGAGGTGTCACAGGCCCGGGAGCGGGCGCGCAACGCGGAAGTCCCACGCGACGCTCAGGACGCGGTGGACGTACAGGTGAAGCAGGGAGAGGAAGCCTTTGCGCAGGGCGCCTACACGCGGGCGAGGGAGATCCTCGCCGAGGCCGCGGCCGCCTATCGAAGGCTCGAGGAAGCGGCGCGCGAGGCGCGCAGTGTGAAGCGGCGGCGCGCGGCCGAAGCCCAGCAGCGGGCCACCGAGGGCCAGCGGAACGCCGCCGCGGCGCAGGCCGAGCGCTATGCGGGGTCGACATGGAGCGCGGCCACGGAGAAATCCGCGGCGGCCGAGGCCGCTCTCGCTCGCGAGCAATTTGCCCCGGCCGCGGAGACGTTCACCGAGGCCCTGGCCCTCTACGAGCAGGCCGAGGGCGAAGCCCGCGAGGCGCGACAGCGCCAGCGAGCGGCGGCCGAGCACGCACGTCAGACGATGGCAGAGGTCCGCGATGCGGCGATGGCCGCCGACGCGGCCACTCACGCGGCCGCGGATTGGCGTGACGCCGAAGCGACGGTGCAGTCCGGCGAAGGGGCGTTCGGGCGTGAGGCGTACGCCGAGGCTCGTGAGGTCTTCGACCGCGCCGCCGGGCTCCATCGGCAGGCCGAGGAGCGGGCGCGTGAGGTCGTTCGGGCCTTGGAGACAGCGCGGGCCGCGGCCGAGCGCGGGCGCGAATCTGCGGCCGGCGCGCGACGAGCCGCCGCGGAGACACAGGGCCCACAGTACGCCGGCGCCGAGTGGCAAGCGGCCGAGAACGCCGAGGCGCGAGCCGGCAGCGCGTTGACCCGCGGAGAGTATGCGCAAGCCCGCGACCTCTTCACCGAGGCGCGGCGCCAGTACGCGGCGGCGGCCCGCACGGCGAGCATCGCGCTGGAAGCACAGGCTCGTCGGGCCGACGCGATGGTGAGCGACGCCAGGCAACTCCTAGCCTCCGGCGACATCTCCGGATGCCTGCGCCGCCTGAACGACGTCCTGACCCTCCGGCCGGATCACGCCGGGGCGCAGCAGCTGCGCGTCGAGGCCGAGCGAGCTCGGGAGGCGAGCGATCTCACTCGGCTCTCCGCAGCGGAGGCCCCCACGCTCCTGACCGTAACGCCCACCGTGACGGCGGACGCGCCAGCGATGACTCGCGCGCCGGCTGCGACTCGCGCCCGGAGCCCGAGCGGGAGCGCCACTGCGGCGACGAGCGTCTGGCGACGCACGGGCCGCCCCACGTGGGCCCGCCGGGGAATGGTCGTCGTGCTTGGAGCGCTGGCGGTCATCGCCGTCGCGTACTGGGGGTACTGGCTACCGTCGCGGGTCGTCTGGCCTCCACCGAGCATCCTCGACCTCCAGAAGCAGGCCGTCGCGGCGCGAGAAGAAGCCGTTCGCGCTGGCGCCGAGCGATCGGCGCCGTTCGCCATCGCCGCTGACCGCCAGCGCGCGGCCGACGCCGCGTTCGGCCGGCGAGACGCTGCGACGGCGGACCAGCGGTACCGAGACGCCATCACGAGCTACGGGCTCGCCCGCACCGCGGTGGAGCAAGGACGAGCGACCGCGATGACCGCCGCGGGCCTCGCCGCGGATGCACGGAAGAAGGCCGAGTCGGCCGAGGCGCCGAGGCGGGCGGTGTCTTCGTGGGCCAAGGCGGGGTCTGCCCAGCGCGATGCCGCCAGCGCGCTCGAGCGGCAGGATTTCGATCGTGCCCGGACGCTCTTCGGCGAGGCGGAGAAGACGTACCAGGAGGCCGAGCAGGTCGCCATCTCGGAGCTCACCAAGGAGGTACACGCGGAGGCCAAGCAGGCGAAGGCCCTGGCCTCCGCGGCGCGTGGGGATGCCGAGCGGGCGGATGGCCGGCGTCTGGCGGCGAAGTCCTTCGCGCTGGGGCAGCAGAAGGAAGGCGAGGCAGACGCTCTCCTCGACGCCGATCCGGCGTCGGCCCGGCGCGCACTCCAGGAATCCATCGAGTTGTACAAGCAAGCGGTGCAGGACGCGGCGGCCCAGCACGTGCGGCTCCAGCGCGACGCATCGACGCAGGCGCGCAGCGGCATGATGGAGGCTCGGCGCGTGGCCGAGCGCGAAGCGGCCAGCCAGCGCGCCCCTGTCCTCTTCGACTGGGGCCAGAGGAAGGAGCGAGCCGCCTCGACGGCCGTCGACCGGCAGGACTACACCCTGGCCGAGCAGCTGTACGGCGACGCTCAAGCCGACTACGAGAGCGCCGCCCGGGAAGCCCAGCGGACCCGCGACCGCAACGTTTCGGCGCAGTCGAGCGCGGAGCAAGCACGGCGGCGGGTCGCGGCGTATCGACAGCGGGCGATCAAGGCCGAGGCGGACCGACTGGCCGGCGATCTCTTCGCGATCGCCCAGGCCAAGGAAGCCGGTGCCGACGAGCTGATGAATCGGCAGAGCTATGCGCTGGCCACCGATGCCTACGGAGAGGTCGGCGACCGCTATCTGGCCGCGGCGCGGCGGGCGATCGACCGCCGAGAAGCCGACGGCGCGCGCGCCGACATGCTGGTGGAAAAGCAGCGGGCCATCCAGAAGGCGACAGACTACCAGGAGGCACTCGCCGAAGAAAAGCAGGGGGTTGCGACGTACGAACGCCTCCACTACCGTGAGGCGGCCCAGCGATTCCGGACCGCCCAGGCGCTCTATGGCCGGACGGCAACGAAAACGGCGGCTCCTGCGACTTCACCTCGCCCTCGATGAGGAGCCCGGGTCGGGGCGGACGGCGCGGTTGTCCGAGCGTGTCCGGAGAAGCCGGTAGTGTCTCACTTCACCTCGATCGACTCACCCGTGAGCCGGGCGGGGCCTGGCGGCGGGGCACCTGTGGAGCACAGGCGCCCCGCCGCCACCCGCCCGGTTTCCCGCCCGTCGCTCGAGGCGGACTGAGACACTACCGAGAAGCCCGTCACGTTGACGGGGCAGCGGCCCGGACGTATAGTTCTTCAGCAGCGCTGGGAGCCTTCGGCTGTCGGCCAGAGTTACCTCGACAGCGATGAGCGAATCCCGGTCGAGTGTTGGCATGCCACAGTCGTCCTCTTGGCGAGCGGTTCGAGCTAGCATCGTGGCCTTGACGGCCGGCGCGTTGCTCCACGCGGGCTGCGCCAGTCAGGAGCACGTCGCGACGGCCCCCGGTCAGCCTCAGACCGGACCGGGTAAACCCGATGACTTCCTGGTCGTGGACTGTCTCCTCCCCGCGCAGGTCCGGAAGCTCGGTCAGCAGATGACCTACCTCGCGCCCCGACAGGCGATCAAGACGTCCGCGCGTGATTGCGAGATCCGCGGCGGCGAATATGTCGCCTACGATCGGGCCAACTACGCCACTGCCCTCAAGGTGTGGTTACCTCCCGCCGAGCAGGGGGACCCCGCCGCACAGACCTACGTCGGAGAGATCTTCGAGAAAGGTCTCGGGGTGCCGGCCGATTACAACGCGGCGGCGGTCTGGTACCGGCGCGCGGCGGAGAGCGGCTACTCCCGGGCGGCGATCAACCTCGGCAATCTGTACGAGCAGGGCCTCGGGGTCCCGAAGGATCCCCAGCAGGCATTGAACTGGTATCGCAAGGCCGCCGGCTTGAGTCAGCTCACCTTTCAGACCGTTCCTGGCAAGACGACCGCCGAGCTTCGTGACCTGGAAGCGCAGGTCACGGATCTGCGCCGCCAGCTTCAGGACAAGCAAGACAAGCTCGACCAGACGCAGACCGAGATCGCGCAGCTGAAGCAGAGCCTGAAGCAGGGCGAGGAGGACGCCAAATCGTTGCGGTCCCCGACGCCCAGCGCGTCCGCCCCACCGAGCGCCCCCCCTGGCCCGGCTAGCACTGCCCGTCCCGTGGGCGACGAGGCTGCTCGACTGGCCCAGAAAGAGCGGGAGATGAAAGTCCTCCGCGATCAGATCGCCCACATGGAGGCGGGATCTGGCCCGCAGAAGCAGGAAGTCGCGAACGTCAGGCAGGAACTGGACAAGGTCGAGACCGACGTGCGGGCGCTCCGGGCCGGTTTTCAACCCATGAAGGTGGAGACCGCACCGGATGGCCCGCAGATCACGTTCACCCAGGTCCAGCTGATCGAGCGGGAGAGTATCAGCACCCGAGGGGTCCAGGCGACGCGGATCGAGATCCCGGCGGCGACACGGAGCTGGATCGTGGTGGGCCGCGTGACCAGCAGCGCCGGGCTCAGGTCGCTGTCGATCAACGAGCGCCAGCGCACCCCCGAGGGCGACAACGTGTTCACGGTCCGTCTGACGGGGACGGATCGTCACCTCGTCATCGTCGCCACCGATCGGCGCGCGCGAACCTCGACCCTCGAGTACCGGCTGCCGGCCCTGGCGACGGAGCGGACCGACCCGCCGGGGTCCACCGCGGCGTCGCTCACGCCCTCGCAGCTCTCCCAGCTCACCCGCTCGGCCGGTCGCTATCACGCACTCGTCATCGGCAATAACAGCTACCGGAACATACCGCAGCTGCGCACCGCCGTGAACGACGCGAGGGAAGTCGCCCAGGCGTTGCAGACGCAGTACGGCTTCCAGGTGAAGTTGCTGACCGACTCGACCGGCTACGAGCTGCTGCGGGCCCTCGATGACCTGCGCGGGAAGCTGACGAAAGAGGACAATCTGCTCATCTACTACGCCGGCCACGGCAAGATGGACGACGCGGGGAAGGGATACTGGCTGCCCGTGGACGCTGTCGCGAGCGACCGCAGCAGCTGGATCGCCAACGAGAAGATCACCGGCCTCCTCGATGCCATGGCCGTGCATCAGCTCCTGCTCGTCGCGGACTCCTGCTACTCGGGCACGCTCACGCGCTCGGTGATGGGTCAGCCCGATCCGGTGAAGACGCAGGACGAGATGCTCCGCATCCTCGAGGAGCTGACGCAGAAGCGGTCACGGATTGCCATGACGTCGGGCCGGCTCGAGCCCGTGCTGGACGGCGGCGGCGGGGGCGCGCACTCGATCTTCGCCGCGGCGTTTCTGAAGACGCTGCGGGACAACAACGGCGTGCTCCTCGGCCAGGATTTCTTCCGGCAGGTGCAGCTCCAGGTCGCCGACGCGGCGACGCGCCTCCCCATGGCGCCCGACCCGCAGTACGCGCCCATTCATCCCGGGTACGAGGCGGGCGACTTCGTCTTCATCCGTCCGGCCAGCTGAGCCGTTCCTTCGACCGTCCCTGCGCTGGCGCTGGGGGCAGGCTCCCGAGATCAGCCAGCAAGGCTGGCCAGAACGCCTCCCAGCAGCACGTATGGTCGTACGCCGGGACCACGATCACCGTCCCCGGATCGATCGAGCCGCGCGCGACAACCTCCTCCGGCACGACTCGGTCCTTCGCGCCCACGTAATGGCGCTGACGGATACGCGCGGGCAGCGGCGCTTGTCGCGAGGGGTTCAGCGAGCCGATCAGCCGCGAATACCCGTGGAGGTCGGTCCACGCGTCGATGTCCAGGTTGGCGGCGATCGTGATGAGATCCGTCGATCGGTCGAATCGCGGCGCCAGCAAGGTCGCCAGCGTCCCGCCGCCACTGTATCCGAACCAGACGAGGCGATCGACGTCCGATCCCATCAGGAAGCGGTCGAGAGCGGCCGCCATGCTCGCCACCACGGCTTCGGAGTATCGCTCCGCCGTCCAGAGGGCCGCCGAGCACGGGGGAGTCTCCGCCAGGCCCAGGTAGCACGGCCGCCCCAGATAGAGACTCGGGTCCGGATCGAGCGCCATGAGCCGGAGCACCAGAGGGTTGCGCGGCGTGGGATCCGTGGCGGGCCCCCAGACGCGCCAGGGCGTCCCGTCGCCGTCGAGGTACACGTGGAGCGTTCGTGACGGGCGGCCGGCCCGTGTGAACACGACGTGCTGGAACATCGTGCCGCGTACGGACTCGGCGTGCATGCCGAGCGCGGCCGCGTGGTGCGAGAAGGCGCTGGTCGGTGAGCTGCAACCCGGTGCGGTGAGAACGATCAGGAGCAGGGCGCTTGCGACTGGCGCCCGGAGGGCGAACGCGCCGCAGCCGATCGACCGACTACCGCACAACGTCGGACTCGGCCCTCACCGGCCCCCCGACCGTGCCCGCTGGGCAACGCAGCGGACCATTGCCGCGTCCGGGATCGTCAGAACTCGAGTCGTACGCCCGCGTTGAACGCGTAGCTGGAGAAATTCGACTGGCCGACCACCGTGTCGAAGTCCAGGAACGCCGAGACTCCCCTCCTGAACGTCGCCGAGAGCCCGGCGCCGATACGGAGGTAGTCTCTGTCGGGAGAGGCGGTCTGGTTCGAAACGACGGTGGATGGGCTGGCCACCAGGCTTCCCGTGACCGTGCGACTATTCCCGAGGTACTGGTGTTCCCACTCGAGGCGCAGAAAGGGTGCGAGCACACCCCAGGGGATGCTGAAGGCGTACGCCGCCTGACCACCGAAGTCCGTCGTCAACGACTGGACGTTCTGGGAGCCGACGGTCACGTTGAACGGCGTGGCGCCCGTCTCCTGATACCCGTCGACGTGGACGTGGATATAGTTCACACGGCCGGTCGGTCCGAAGCCGAAGGCGCCGATATTGAAGTTGTAGCCGGCGCCGACACTGACCGAGAACTGTGTCCCGTTGGTATTGCTGTTGGCCGTCGCCGTGACGTCCGGGACGTTCCGCTCGTTGTTATAGGTATTCCAGCCTCCCGTCACGATCGCGTCGAGATACAGCCGGTCCAGGATGTAGAAGGTCCCGTACGCCGACAGGTCGTACCCGTTGGCTCCGGAACTGCCCGCGGACAGGTCATAGGCGGCCTTCGTGTGGAGATACCCGAACGCCACCCCCAGCACGAGCTGGTCGGTGAATCGGTAGTCGACGCCCACCGTGATCCCGGTCGTGTGGAAGTCGTACCCCGGCTCCCCCGACGTCGCGTCCTGAGTCCCGAAACTGCCCTGGCCGTTCGCGAAGATGCCGAGTCTGCTCATCAGGCTCGAACGGTCCGCGCTGGCACCGCCGCCCGGCACCAGGCTGGCGACCGCGTCCAGTGGCACGGACTTCCCGTCGAAGTTCAGCGTGAGACCGCTCATGCTTACGCCCATCATTCCGCCCCGGAGCATTTGCAGACGAAGGCCGATGTTGGTCGTTTGCACGCCGGTCGTGATGACGCCGACGTTCCCGAGCGTGGCCGCTTGCGCCACCGCAGACGTCGCCTGGGCGATCTGCTGTTGCGTTGGTCCCGGGGGCGGCGGTTGAACACAACCCGACGTGCACACCGCGCTGACGGTGTACGTCGCGGTGCTCGGGGGCAAGCCGGGAACCGTGAATGTCCCTGACCCGATGGCCGGGCTCGTGGTTCTCGTGGCATTCGGAAATGGCGCGTCGAGCGGCCCGCTCCCGCTGGCACTGACGATTCCCCCACACGCCTGTCCGGACGCGGTGAAGGAAAGGACACTGGTCAGCGTGCCAGCAACACTGACATTCCCCGGAATGGGGCATCCCGGCTGCTGGGCAATATTCACTGAGATTTCAAAGCTTCCCGTGCTCTGAACATCCGTGGTGAAGGGCGACGTGGGAAACGTCACCGGCACGCCGTTCACGATGATCGTCTGACTCACGGTGAAGGTCCAGCTCTGCGTTGCGGCCCAGACTTGGGAGGTGGTCACCACGCAGAGCAACGCCAGGCCGAAGGCGGCGAGAGATATGGGGCCGACGCTAGCCGGGGGCGAGACACGACCGAGGGCGGGTGCGGTGGACCGACATGTTGTCAAGGTTCCCTCCTCTTCACCTCGTCGAGAAAACCACTCTTGCCTCGAGGGTCCAACGGCCGCGCGAACTGTCACCTCGATATCGATCCTGCTATCACCTCGACATGTCGGTCTGAACGCGAGTGGACAGATCGGAACAGTGCGGTTCTTGACAAGATCGCGTGATGTCCACTGGCACGCGTTCGTCGGGACGGTAAGGCAAACAGTGTCGCCTTGTCAAGCCGTTTACAGGCTCGCCGACGCCACGGCAGAATGCGAGCGCAGTCGGGGGCGCGACCGGCGGCGCGATGCGATGCGGAACGGCTCGGGACGCGGACCCCGCCTCAGAGCCTCCGCGCGAAGGGGCCGCGCAGCAACTGCCCGGGCAGTGCGCCGGTATGCTTGCCGTCGCGGAGCAGGATCTCGCCGTTCACCACCGTGGCGGCGATACCCCGGGTGCGCTGGATCAGACGGCGCGCGCCGGCCGGTAGGTCGTCCACCACCTCCGGCATCTCCGCGGCGATGGTCTCGGGATCGAACACCACGAGGTCCGCCGCCATGCCCTCGCGGACGAGTCCGCGGTCCGCGAAGCCCCACAGGGTCGCCGGCACCAGCGTCAGCATGTTGACCGCTTGCTCCAGCGTGAACGCCTCCTTCTCGCGCACCCAGTGGCTCAGGAGGTGCGTCTGGAGCGACGAGTCCATGAGCTGCGACACGTGCGCGCCGGAATCCGAGAACGTCGTGACGGTGCGCGGGTGGCGCATCAGCTCGAGCGCATAGTCCTGGTCCTCGTTGGCGACGGGCTGCAGGAAGAACAGATCCAGGTCCTTCTCGAGCGCCAGGTCGATCATGGTCTCGGCAGGGTGTTGGCCACGATCGCGGGCCACGTCCGCCACGGTGCGATGCGGCCCTTCCACGGTGTCGAAGACGAGCAGCCAGTCGTAGTCGGCGGGGCGTGCCTCGGTCCCCACCGGCCGGCGGCTATCGCGGGCGCCCGAGGCCTCGATGAGGCGGCGCCGCAGGTCGGGATCGCGGAGCTTTCGCCGCTGCTCGTCGAGCCCGAGGGCCCGCAGTTCCTTCCACACGGGCAAGCGGTCGAAGGGCATCTGGGTCTTGAACGAGAGGAGCGCGGACAGCGAGCGACTGTGCACCTGCGCGAACATGCGCCCGCCGGCGGCCGCCGTCTCGTCCAGCAGTGCGAGATACGCGCGCCAGACATCCGGGACGCCTCGTCGACTGAAGACCCCGAAGGTCACGGGCCGGCCGGTCTCCACGGCGAGGTCGCGCAGTCGGACATGATAGTCGCGCAGGCCGGGGTCGTCGGGCGCTCGGTCTACACCCTCGCCCGCCAGCTCGAAGATGCCAGCGTTGAGATCGCCCATCACGCCGACCAGACGGCGCACTTCGTCCCACGTGGCGGCGCGGCTCGCCACGGGGCGCGAATCGGGAGTCTCGTGGGCCGGCGAGCGCGACGTGGTGAAGCCCATGGCCCCGGCACGGATCGCATCCCGCACCTGGCGCTCCATCGCTCTCAGATCGTCCTCGCTGGCCTTCTCCTCGAACGCGCGCTCGCCCATCACGTAGGTGCGCACGGCCGAGTGCCCGATGTAGCCGGAGTAGTTGATGCCCTTGGGCAGAGCCTCGAGCGCATCGAGGAACTCGGGGTAGGTCGTCCACGACCACGTGATCCCGGCTTCCATGGCCTGAGGTGGGATGTCCTCGGCGCGCTGCAGATTGCGCACGACCATGTGCTTGTCGGCCGCCGCGCAGGGGGCGAGCGTGAATCCGCAGTTGCCCATCACGACGCTGGTGATGCCGTGCCAGCACGACGAGGTACCGAGCGGGTCCCAGAAGATCTGCGCGTCCATGTGCGTGTGCCCGTCCACGAAACCAGGCGACACCACGTGCCCGTCGGCGTCGATCACCTCACGGGCGCGCTCCCGGATACGGCCGATGGTGACGACGCGCCCGTGCCGCACCCCGACGTCGGCGCGGTAGCGGGGCAGACCCGATCCGTCGATCACCATGCCGTTTCTGATCACGAGGTCATAGGGCATCGCCAACTCCCCCTTGTCGGACCGAGCTTGTCCGCTCGAGGACCCGGTCGTGGCACCCATCATACTCGATCACCGGACCGAGCTCAGGGTGGTGTTCCGGTTTGGTCGAGCGAATCACGGGAACCCGGGCGGGTGGCGGCGGGGTGCCCTGTGGGCCGGACGCGCGGAGTGGGACCCCTGAGACCCGTTCGCAGCTCGAAGAGCTGCGATTCGGGCGAACGGGTGACGGAGCCGGCCGGCCCACAGGGCGCCCACCGTCACGACCCGCCCGCGTCACTGGTCATTCGGTCGAGGCAAACTGGGACACTACCGTGCTCAGGATTCGCGCGGCGGCTGCGCGAGCCAGAAGCACAGGCTGCCCAGCGCGCAGAACGCGATGCTGATCAGGAACGCCACCAGGTAGCTCCCGGTCGCGTCGTGGATCGCTCCGCCGAACCAGGGTCCGATGCCTCCTCCGATCCCGTTTCCGACGCTCAGGACGCCGTAGATCACGCCGAAGCGGCGCCCATGGAACAGCTCCGACGCCATGGCGGTGATGATTGGACCTCGAGCACCGAAGCCGAGACCGAAGAGGACGGCATAGCCGTAGAGCGGCGCCGGATGGTGCCTGATCTCGATGCCGAGGAGGCACAGCGTCCCGAGCGCCGTGGCCGTGTACGACAGGGTCGCCGAGGCCGCGCGCCCGAGCCGGTCCGCGAGCACGCCGAAGCCGATCCGGCCCACGACGGACATGAGGCCGACGAGGCCGAAGACGCCGGCCACGAACAGGCGCGGGAAGCCCTGATCCACCGCGAAGGCGACCTGGTGAGTCACGACCGGGAACACGGCGAGCGGCGTGCAGAGGTACGCGAAGAAGAGCGCCCAGAATGATCGCGTGCGCAGCGCGGCGCGGACCTCCCGGTCGTCGCCCGGCGTCTGCGCGCGCGACGGCACGCGCAGGGACCAGAGCCCGCCGGGCGCATCCCGTACGCCCAACCATACGAGAGGGAGGAGGACGGCGAGCGTCCCGAGGCCGAGGACGAGGTAAGCAGCGCGCCAGCCGCGCGTGACGATCAGCCACTGGGCGACGGGACCGATGACCAGGACGCCCATTCCCATTCCAGAGAAGGCCAGGCCCATGACACTGCCCTTCCGGTCGGCGAACCAGCGCGCGATGAGCGCGCCGCTCGGCACCCAGCCCACCGCGCACACCCCGGCGGCGCCCAGAACCCCGGTGGTCAGATAGAGCGATCCGAGCGAGGCGATCCGGCTCGACCCGGCGCACGCGCCCCCAAGCAACACGGCGCCCATGAGCATCACCCGCCGCGGCCCGAGCCGGTCCACGAGGACACCGACCACGGGCGAGAGCAGCCCCTGCACGACGGACGAGACCGAGAACGCTCCCGCCGTGGCCCCGCGGGACCAGCCGAACTCCTCCACCAACGCCACGAAGAACACGGGGAACGAGAAGTAGAGGCCGAAAGCAATGGCCAGCGTGACCCAGACGGTCGCGACCACGGTCCAGCGAGCGATCGTGTCACGGCCGACCGACGAGAAGGTGAACATCGCGTCATGATAAATCGGTTCCGGCGCGTGGCAGGCGTCGGGGTCGCCCTCTGGACACGCGCGGCCCGTGCGTGCCAAGATCCAGAGCGGTCATCATGGACATCGGGCAGGCGCGACGACTCGTCAGCTTCGACATCGACGGCACGCTGGAAGTCGGCGACCCGCCGGGCATCGTCACCATCCCGATGGTGAGGCTGGCCAAGAGCCTCGGCTACGTCATCGGAACCTGCTCGGACCGTCCCATCCGTTTCCAGCAGGAGCTGTGGGAGAGGCTCCGCATCAGTGCGGACTTCACGGTCCTGAAGCACCGGCTGGTCGACGTCAAGGCCTTGTTCCTGGTCGACACGTACTACCACATCGGAGACACCGACACGGATCACGCCGTCGCCACGGGCGCGGGCTTCCGCTTCTTGAGAGCCGACGCTGCCGAGCACCGGTCGTGGGGGCCCGAGCTCTTCGCGCCGCGCCCCTGATCCGAACTCGGCCGATCGCACATCGCCGGAAGGGAGATCGCCCGTGGGATTCGGCACCTTTCTCTTGATGCAGTCCCCGGGGGCCGATGCGCCCGAAGCCATCTACCAGCGCGGACTCGACTGTAGCTTCTGGTTCGGCGATCTGACGCAGGCCCAGGTCCTGCGCTCGATGCGACTGTTCTCTCAGGAGGTCGTGCCCGCGTTCCGTTGACCCGGCGCGCCGCCATCGGCTCGATCGACCATTCACCTCTTCGCCTCAGGACCCGGGCAAGGCTCGGGCCAAGGGGAGACCGGCCATGCGAATGCTCCTCCGGATCACCATTCCTCACGACACGTTCAACCAGGCCGTCAAGGACGGCAGTGCCGGGCGAAAGTTGAACGGCATCCTCCAGGAGACCAAGCCGGAGGCGGTCTATTTCACCGAGCTCGTCGGGAAGCGCTGCGCCCTCGTCATCGTCGACCTGCCGGATGCCTCCCGGATACCCGCGTTGGCAGAGCCGTGGTTCCTCACGTTCAATGCCGACGTGGAGTTCCATCCCGTCATGACACCGGACGATCTGGCCAAGGCCGGGCTCGACGCGCTCGGCAAGAAGTGGGCCTAGGAAACGCGCCATGAAGATCCTGTACACGCCGCTGATGATCGTCCCCTCCATCGATCCGACTGACCGCGCCCGCATCCTGGACGCGGCCGGCCCCGGAGCCACGTTCGTGGAGACCAAGGATCCCAAGCGCCAGGCGGACGAGATCGTCGACACCGACGCGCTCTTCGGCCGTGTCTCCAACGAGACGTTTCTCCGGGCCCGACGCTTGCGGTACTACCAGTCGATCGGCGCGGGCGTCGATTCCATCCTCACCCCCGAGCTGGTGCGGAGCGACGTCATCCTCGCCAGCGAGAAGGGCGGCGTCGGGATCCACCTCGCCGAGCACGCCTTCGCGCTGCTCCTCGCCCTGACGCGAGGCTTGCACACGGCGATCCGTGATCCCGACTATCGGCACCGGGAGAGCATCCGCCTCGTCCAGCGGGAGCTGTACGACCTGACCATGGGCATCGTCGGCTTCGGGGGCACCGGACGCGAAGTGGCCACGCGGGCCCTCGGCTTCGGGATGCGCGTTCTCGCGGAGGACATCGAGGACGTGCCGACGATGCCCGGCATCGCCGCGCTCTGGAAGCCCGACCGGCTGTACGATCTGCTTGGCGAGTCCGACGTCGTCGTCATTTGCCTGCCGCTGACCAAGGCCACCCATCACATGTTCTCGCGAGACCTGTTCCGCCGCATGAAGCCGAACGCGATCCTCATCAACGTGACGCGCGGGGCGATCGTGTACGGCGAGGACCTCATGGCCGCGCTCTCCGAGGGGCTCATCTGGGGCGCCGGGCTCGACGTGACTGACCCCGAACCCCTTCCGCCAGGCCACCCCCTGTGGACTCATCCACGGGTGATCGTGACTCCCCACACGGCGGGCGGTTCGCCACGCCGGGCCGGGCGTGTCATCGATACGTTCTGCGAGAACCTGCGCCGTCTGCGCTCGGGTCAGCCCCTCGTGGCGATCATCGACAAGGAAAAGGGTTACTGAGGGCGGCGCCAGCTAGTCGCGCGTCACGCCTGGGGAAGGCGGCGGTGCTGGGAAGGCAGCGCCGGTAGCCCTGCGAGGATCAGGACCGCCCGGGGCTGACGACCTCGAATCCGAGCGCCCGCGCTCCAGTGGCTTCGGCAACGTCCGTGGTCATGAGGCGCAGTCCGAGTTCGATCCTCACGAGCTTTCATCAGGGCGCCGTCGATCCAGCGAGACATTCTGCCTCCGGACATCCTGCGCTGCCATCGCCGGATATGGAGCGGCTTCCCCGACACCCTCGCCTCGGGATCACGCTTGCAGGTGGAACGGCACGTCCACCACGACGACCCCGCGACGAAAGAGCAGCGCGCCCTTCACGAGGAGCGCCGTCTGGTTGTGCAGGAGGTGCTGCCACCAGCGGCGCGGCACGAACTCCGGGATCACGATGGTGACCACCGAGTTCGGCGCCTGCCGGACGATCCGGTCGATGTACTGGATCAAGGGGCCGAGCATCGACCGGTAGGGGGACGCGAGCACGATGAGCGGGATCCCGCCTCCACCCTTGCTCCAGCGCTCCTCGAGACGCGGCGTCATGCTCGGGTCCACTTCCACGAAGATGGCCTTGGGGCTGGACGAGAGGGATTGGGCGTACCGGAGCGCCTTGATGACCCCCATGTGGAGGTCGCCGACCAGGACCAGCACGGTATTGTTCACGGGCGGCTCCGCGGCCAGGTGATCCAGGGACAGCTCGGCGGCGACCAGCTCGTAGTGGTGGTGCACCGTGCGGAACGCCAGCACCATCAGCGGGATCAGGACGACGACGATCCACGCCCCGTGGCTGAACTTCGTCATGGCGATCACCAGGGTCACTGCCGCCGTCACCACTGCCCCCACGCCATTGACGAGGAGCCGCCATTGCCATCCCGCGCCGCCGTCCACCAGCCAGTGGCGCACCATCCCCGCTTGCGAGAGCGTGAACGAGATGAACACCCCCACGGCGTAGAGCGGGATCAGCGCGTGGGTCTCGGCATGGAAGATCACGATCAGGACGGCCGCCGCCCCGGCCAGGATTAGAATACCGTTGGAGAACACGAGGCGGTCGCCCATCGTCCGAAACTGTCGCGGCGCGTAGCGATCGCGAGCCAGCAGGGACGAGAGCCGCGGGAAATCGGCGAAGGACGTGTTGGCCGCGAGGATGAGGATCAGCGTGGTGGACCCCTGGATCAGGTAGTAGAAGAAGCCGGTGCCGAACAGCGCGCGGGCCAGCTGGGACACGACGGTCTGATCCTCCGCCGGCGTAGCGCCCAGGGCGGCGGCCAGCCCACTGATCCCGAGAAAGAGCACGCCGAGAATACCCGCCATCCACCCCATGGTGATGGCGGCATTGCGGGCCTCGGGGGGACGGAACGCGGGCACACCGTTCGAGATCGCTTCCACGCCGGTCAGCGCCGTGCAACCCGACGAGAAAGCGCGCAGCACCAGGAACCAGGTGAGGGGCGCCGTCGCCTGCGCGATGGGACGCGGAGGGAGCGATGGCAAGTCACCGAGGAGCCAGCGGATGCCGCCGATGGCCACGACGATGCTCAGGGTCACGATGAAGAGATAGGTCGGCACGGCGAAGATGCGACCCGATTCCCTCACGCCACGGAGATTGCCGAAAGCGATCACCGTGATGAAGAGCACGCCGAGCGCGACGCGGTGGCCCGCCAGCCCTGGCAACGCCGAGGTCAGGGCCGCGACCCCGGCCGCCACGGACACGGCGACCGTCAGCACGTAATCGATGAGCAACGCAGCGGCGGCCACGAGTCCCGGGGTCGCGCCCAGATTCGCCCGGGCGACGATGTACGATCCGCCGCCGCTCGGATAGGCGTGGATGGTCTGCTGGTAGGAGATCGCCACCACCGCCAGCAGACCGGCGATGGCGAACGAGATCGGTAGGGTCAAGTGGCTGGCGGCCGTGCCCGCCAGCACGAGCACGAGCAGGATCTCTTCCGTCGCGTACGCGACGGAAGAGAGCGCGTCCGAGGAGAAGACGGCGAGCGCGACGGACTTGGTCAGCCGCTCGTGGCGCGCCTGGGCGAGCGACATCGGCGCGCCGACGAGCAAGCGCTTCACCGGGCGTCTCTTCATGGCGCCGGAGAGCTCGCTTCCGTCAACGTTTGGCCGACACCTGAATCGGCGCCGCGCCGCCGTGCCGGGGACGGGACAGCTCCATCTCGAGGATTGCCATCGCGATCATCAGCGTGCGTGCCTCGTCGAGGCCGAGGCCGTGCGTGTCTCCCTCCCACAGATCGAGCGAGACGACACCGTTCCCCACCGGTCGGCTGAGCCGCCCGCCTCCCGGGGGCAGCCGCAGACCTCTGGTCCCGAATTGGATCCTCGTCTCGTTCGCCGGCATGAGCGTCTCGGGAGTCAGGTGCGTCTCGGGCACGCCGGGCGTCGCGCCCCGTGGCGCGGCGCCGAGGATGCGATCGTCCGTGCCGCGGAGCACGATGGCGCCGAGTCCCAGGCCGCGTCTCAGATCATCGAGGACGTCGTCCAGTGGCCGGCCGTCCCTCAGCTGCTCGACGAGCTTCTTCACGACGTCCAGATCCTTGCCCTCGCGGCCGGCCAGCTCCGACCAGCGCTCACGCCGCCGGCCGAACGCCGCGGCGATCAGTCCGCAGACGGCGAGCGCGAGGAAGGCGACGATGTCATCGGGCTTGCTGATGCTGAGCCGGAGGTAAGGCTCCGTCAGGAAGAAGTTGAGGCTGATCGCGGAGACGACGGCAGCGACCAGCCCTGCCGAGCGGCCCCCCAGCTCGGCCACGATGATCGTGAAGACCAGGAAGACGAAGGCGAGGTTCGACGCCGAGGTGACCGTGCGGAGCGGAATCAGCGCGATGCCGAGCGCCATCGCTCCCAGCGCTCCGGCGACTATCCACACCCCGCTCTCATCTTTCCGTCTCATGACTCCTCCTCCGCGCGAGCCCCGCGTCGGGACTCCCGCGTGACGCCACCTCCAGGGACCGATCCCTCATTCCGCGGCCA
>Ga0335077_10001106_pt1 | contig 31560 bp, 27 predicted proteins | sample Lox_Sample_31_FD_207151 | JGI IMG/M metagenome (GOLD analysis project Ga0335077, IMG submission 207151) | Soil microbial communities from Loxahatchee National Wildlife Refuge, Florida, United States - Lox_Sample_3.1 | ecosystem: Environmental > Terrestrial > Soil > Wetlands | place: USA... | reverse complement strand
TTTTTGTGGACGCCCATCCGTTTTGCGGGCGATGAGCCAGTCGAGTGTGGCCTGCCAGCGGACGGCGCCATACACGATTTCCTGGCAAAGGGCGCGGTTGGCGGGCGAAAGTTGCGCTCTGGCCAGCGCAGTGTCGAGCAAATCCTCGGTAAACGCGCCCGCGGCGCGCCGCGGCTGCAAAACACGCGCCGCGATTTGTCTTGGATTTTTGCCGTTCACGATTTTTAATAAGGACATTGTGCTTTCATGATGCGACAAAAACGATGCTTTTATGAGAGAGGAATTTGAGAAACTGGCCGCGGCCGGCAAGATCGAGGGGCGGCACGTGGAACCGCTGACCAAACTGGCGACGGGCGGCTTTTGCATGCACCGCAGTTGGGGCTTTGGCCGGATCAAGACGGTGGACACGGTGTTCGCGCGGTTCACGATTGATTTTCCCGGCAAGCCGGGTCACACGATGGATCTGGCGTTCGCCGCCGAATCGCTCAAGCCGATTTCCAAAGAACACATTCTCGCGCGCAAAGCCGCCGACCTCGAAGGCCTGCGCCAACTGGCGGCGCATCATCTGGATTTGATCAAGGTCGTGTTGAACAGCTACGACGGCCGGGCGACCGCGGACCAGATTCAGCAGGTGCTCGTGCCCGATGTCATCCGCGACGACTGGAAGAAATGGTGGGAAACCGCTCGCCGCGAAATGAAAAAGGACGGGCATTTCATCGTGCCGCTGAAAAAGACCGAGCCGGTCGTTTATCAGGCCCAGGAGACGTCGCTGCAGGAACGGTTGCTGGCCGATTTTCGCAAGGCCAAGGGTTTGAAGGCGCGGGTGGCCGTGGCCGGGGAAGTGTTCAAAAATGCGTCTGATCTGATTGACAAGGCGGCTGCCGCAAACGAAATCATCGCCGCCCTCAACACCGAGATCGCGTCGCACCAGCGCACCCAGCCGGCCGTCGCGCTGGAAGCGGTCTTTGCCCGCGACGATTTGCGGGCGATGGCCGGTCTTTCCCCCGTCGAAGGCGAAATCACCACTTCGCAAATCTGGGCGCAGGACGGTGTCAAATTCGGCCCCGTGTTGGAATTGATTCCGGCGATCAAACATCATCGCACGCTGGAATCGTTCAAGGCGGCAAATCCCGACCGCTGGATTGAAGTCCTGCGCGGGTCGCTCAACGTCGTTTCCGCCAAGCTCTGCCGCGAATTTGCCAACCTGTTGGTTCAGGAAGGCCAAATGGGCGCGCTCAAGGAGACGCTCGTGCGCCTCATCAACCAACACACCGCGGGCAGCGAATTGTTGCTCTGGCTCGGACGCGACCGCAGCGACGCCTACGCCGACATCCTCGGTCCGGAAGTTTTCCGCGCCATGCTCACCGCGATGGAACGCGATCAGTTCAACGAGAAACGGTCCAACCGCCTGCGCGAATTCATCCTTGACGATCATGAATTGCTCGGCGAACTGACCGCGTCCGCCGACATCGAAGTCATCAAGGACCTCACGCGCGCACTGCAATTTTCACCGGTGTTTGACGACATGGACAAGCGCTCGCTCCTCGCGCGCCTCGTCAAGGCGCATCCCGCCGTGCAATCGCTGGTCAGCGGCGAACAGACGAAGCAGGACGCCGCGTTGCTGGTTTCGTGGGAAAGCCTCGAACGGCGCAAACTCGAATACGAGGAACTGGTGCAGAAGAAAATCCCCGCCAATTCGAAGGAAATTGCCATCGCGCGCAGCTACGGCGACCTCAGCGAAAACCACGAATACAAGGCCGCCAAGGAGATGCAGAAGCTCCTCATGCGACGCAAGGACGAGCTGGAAACTCAACTCAGCCGCGCCCGCGGCACGGATTTCTCCAATGCCAGCCCCGATGTCGCCGGCATCGGCACGGTGGTTCGGGCCGCCGACCTCAGCACCAATGAACCGGAAACGTTCACCATCCTCGGCGCCTGGGATTCCGAGCCGGACAAGGGTATCATCAGCTATCTTTCGCCCGTCGCGCAGGCGTTGTTAAACCGCAAGGTCGGCGACGAAGTGGAATTTGAAGTGCATGGGGCGAAACACCGGCATCGCATCGAAAAAATCGAGCTTTGGCAGGCACCGGGCACGCCGCTGGCGGAGGCGCCGGCCCCGGTCCCGGCGCCCCGGCCGCAGGCTTGAACCTCCGGTTCATGATTTGCGATTCACGATTTACGCGCCGCCATTTTTCCCGGTGGCATCGTAAATCATAAACCCAAAATCGCAAACTTCGTCAGGCCTTGCCGCCGAAACTCACGTAATCGTCCAGATCCAGCACGTCGAACCAGGTGGCGATATCCTCCCGCTTCGGGCCGGCGGTTTTTTGGATTTCGTTGAAATGCTCGCGCGATTCGAGGTTGTCCGGCGCGGACTGTTCCTGCCACGCCGACCAGGCCAGAATTTCCGGCATCGTGCGTTTGTATTTGGCATTCTTTTGAATCCACGCCAGCACTTCGGTGTCGCTCTGGCCCAGTTGTTTTTTCAGCGCTTCGGGATCAATGCCCACGAATTCCAGGAATCCCTCGTCCAGTGGACAGGCGTAATGATATTCTCCCGGTGTGCCGGCCACGGTGGCCCGGCCTTTGTCCAACATGCGCGGCAGAATCACGTAACCGCCCAATCGCACGCGCGGGCTGCGCGGCGGGAATTTCGTCAGATCAGGTGTATGCAATGACATAATCGTTCTCAGTTTGACGTCGTTTATCCTCTTTCCGGCAACGTGCCGGATTTTTATCGTGGGTAAATTGCCCTGAAAATGCCGAATTGCAAGCGGCGTCCAAAAATTTTATTCTGGTCGCGTGAAAAACTCGGGCAAAGCCCTGCTCGCCGCGCTCCGCCTCATCAGCCTCGCCGCGGCGGCAGTGCTCGCGCTGCTCGTCGTCGCATTTCTGGCCAAGGTTATCGGCGCCTTTGTCCTGCATTATTTAGTCTGGGTGCTCGTCGGGCTTTGGGTGCTGTTCACCGCCTTCACGTTTTATTTCTTCCGCGACCCCGACCCGCTGGTGCCCACCGCCGCGAACCTTGTCGTTGCCCCCGGCCATGGCAAGGTGGACGCGGTTGACACGGTGAACGAGCCGGAATTCATGGGGGGAGAATGCCAACGGATCTCGATTTTTCTCTCGGTCGTTGACGTGCACGTGCAATGTGCGCCCGTGGCAGGCCGCGTCGCCTGTTTCAAGCGCTCGCCCGGCCGGTATCTGAGCGCGTTGAAGGCCGAGTCGGCACAATTCAACGAAAACGTGCTCATCGGTTTTGAGGCCGCCGAACCGCGCGGTGAAAAAATCGGCGTGCGGCTCATCGCCGGTTTGATTGCGCGCCGCATTTTGCCGTGGATCCGGGAAAACGACATCGTCCAGCGCGGTGAACGCATCAGCCTGATTCAATTCGGTTCGCGCGTGGACGTTTACCTGCCGCGCCGGGCGAAAATCAAGGTGAAGCCCGGCGACCGGGTGGCTGGCGGAGAAACCCTGATTGCCTCTTTTGATTGAACCATGACCATGCCCATCAACCACCCCGTGCCGGATGATTCGGACGATAACCGGCTCAAGATTTATTTTCTGCCGAACCTGCTGACGGCGGGCAATTTGTTCTGCGGCTTCGTGGCGCTGACCAAAATCGTCGAGGCCGATCCGCTGGCTGATGATTATTTCGGCCAGATCGAGCTGGCCCTCGCGTTCATTTTGCTCGCGTGTATTTTTGATTTGCTCGACGGGCGCGTGGCGCGCTTGGGCGGGACCGAAAGCCCGTTCGGGCGCGAATTCGATTCGTTGGCGGATTTGATTTCGTTCGGCGTCGCGCCGGCATTTCTGGTGCAGCGCGTCGTGCTGGCGGATGTGTTTGGCCAACATCAGCAAATCAGTTGGTATATCGCGTCCATTTATCTGCTGTGCGGCGCCTTCCGGCTCGCCCGCTTCAATTGCCTGTCCGCCCAGGCCGGCGGCGGCGGCGCCAAGGATTTTCTGGGCTTTCCCATTCCCTCGGCGGCAGGCCTGGTGGCGTCGCTGACGCTGCTCATCATTCATCTCAATGAAAAGGACAAGAGCCTTGGCAAATGGAATTATCTGCTGGCGATTGTGCTCATTTTTTTGTCGGCCATGATGGTCAGCACGGTGCGGTATCCGAGTTTCAAATCGCTCGGCCTGCGTTCCCGGAGCACGTTCACGAAAGCCATCGGCACAGCGCTCTTTCTGGGGTGTCTGCTGATTTTGCGTGAAAAAATCCTTTTTTACGTGCTGCCGGCGTTCTTCACACTTTATCTCCTCTACGGGTTTGTGCGCCCGAGCATCTCGCGCGCCTGGCGCCGGGAAATTGAAGAGGAAGAGGAGGACGAACCGGGCGAGGCACATTAAAACCATGCCGCAACCGACCGCCAATTTCGTCGCCGCCCTTACGGGATTTGTCATCGGCGCATTGCTGTCCATGCCGGTGGGACCGGTCAACCTCACCATTATCAACGGCGCCGCCCAAAGGGGTTTCAAATATGCGATGCTCATCGGCCTGGGCGCGGCGACGATGGACGTGATTTATTGCACGATTGCCTTCACCAGCTTTTCGTCTTTCTTTTACCTCCGCATCGTTAAAGCCTCGATGGAGGTGTTCACATTCGTGTTCATGCTGTTTCTGGGCATGAAGTTTCTCTCGGCTAAAACGGTGACGGCCCCCACGCACCTCGGCGCCGCAGCCAGCCGGATCGAACGGCGCATTGATGAAAAGCTGCATCCGCATTCGGCGTACATGATCGGTTTCGCGCGCGTGCTCGGCAACATGGGGGTGTTGTTGTTTTGGATTGTGGCCGCCGCTTATTTCATGTCGCACGAGGCTTATTTCACTTCCTACGAGTGGGTGGAAGACACGGTCGTCGCCAAGGCGGCGTTCATCACCGGGGTTGCCCTCGGCGCCAGCACGTGGTTTTGCGTGCTCAGTTACATCGTTTCCCACCGTAGTTACGGGCGATTCAGCGAGCAAACCCTGGTCCGCATGCAGCGCGTTTCCGGCTTTTGCCTGCTCGCGCTCGGCCTATACGACGGCGGGCATATCGCCTGGCAACTGGCCCACTTGGCCCGACACCGGATCTATTGAAATAAAATTCTTTCGGTTCCGGTCGCATCGTGATAATGCTCAATCTCCGCGCCGGTGCGGTAAGAAATTTACTATGCTCAAGGCCGGAATCATCGGTCTGCCCAACGTGGGCAAATCCACGTTGTTCAACGCCGTCACCCGTTCGCACAAGGCACCGGCGGAAAACTACCCTTTTTGCACCATCGAACCCAACCTCGGCGTCGTCACCGTGCCGGAACCGCGCCTCGAACCGCTCGCCAGAATCGCCCGCGTCCACACGCTGATTCCGACCACGATTGAATTCGTGGACATCGCCGGCCTGGTGAAAGGTTCGTCGCACGGCGAAGGCCTGGGCAACAAATTCCTGAGCCACATCCGCGAAGTGGACGCCCTCGTGCACATCGTGCGCTGCTTCGAGGACCCCGACATCATGCACGTTACCGGAAGCGTTGATCCCGTGCGTGACATCGAAATCGTCAATACCGAACTGGTCCTGGCCGACATCGAAACCGTCAAAAAACGGAAGGAAAAAATCGCCAAAGACGTGAAACGCGGCGACAAACACGCGTTGCTGGAAGAACACCTGCTGGACAAGATCGGCGCGCACCTGAACACGGGCAAACCGGCCAATACGCTTGGCCTGCCGCTGGCGCCCGATGAAAAACCTGTCGTCCGGAGCTTCTTTTTGTTGACGGACAAACCGGTGATTTTCGCCTGCAACATCAAGGAAAGTGACCTCGCTGCGGCGGATCAAAATCCGTTCGTCCAAAAGGTGCGCGACTATGTGAAGACGCATCTCGCGTGCGAGGCCGTCGTTATCAGCGCACAGATTGAAAGCGATCTTGTGGATTTATCGCCGGACGAGGCCGCCGCATATTTGAAGGAACTCGGCGTGGCGGAATCCGGCCTCGGACAACTCATCCGCGCCACGTATCATGTGCTCGGGTTGCGGACGTTTTTCACATTCAACGAAAAAGAAGTCCGGGCCTGGACGATTCACACCGGCGATACGGCGTCGAAGGCTGCCGGCACCATCCACACTGATTTCGAGCGCGGGTTTATCAAGGCGGAAACGGTGAACTGCGAGGACTTGGTCAAGTGCGGCTCGGTCGGCCACGCCCGCGAAACCGGCCACTATCGCATTGAAGGCCGCGATTATGTCGTCAAAGATGGCGACGTGCTATTGTTCAAATTCAATGTCTGAGTTTCTGTAGCAGCCGACGTAAGGAGGCTCTGAATACATTCCCACTCCGCACTCCGAGTTTGAAATGAGCCTCGTCACCTCGGCTGCTACGTTCCCAAACGGTATCGCCGCATTTTCGGGTCCACTTCCTGTGCCCAGGCGTCAATGCCACCGCGCAGGCAACGCACGTTCTGCAAACCGTGCCCCATGAAATACGCCGCCGCGTCCAGACCATTTTTACCCTGATGATCAATCACCACAATCGGTTCTGTGTTTGAGCCGCTCGCCATGAGCTTCTGCATCACATCCTGCGACAACAAAATCGAGCCTTCGATGTGCACGGCCTCGAATTCCTCGCGTGATCGGACATCAATCAGCTTCACCGATTTGTCGCGCTGCAAAAGCTCGGCAAGGTCCTTCGGTGGAATCAAAATTTTCGCGTCCTGCTCGTGGCTGGACTGTATGTGCGCCAGCACTTCGGTCACGTCCAGATTGCCGTTGCGCGCGCAGACCTGCGCCAGCGTTTCATCCGGGCTGAATCCGCAACTGCTGCACCCGCCGACATGGTAGCGGCGGAACAACGCCCGCTGCGCGCCGGGAAAAGATTCCAGCACCTGGCGCATCGGCGAATCCGGCCCGATTTTTTCGACGGCTGTCATGTGCCGAAAAATTTCTGGATTTCCTTAATCACTTTCACGAATCGGTCCACTTCGGCTTTGGTGTTGTAAAAATAGAAACTCGCGCGGGCGGTGGACTCGACACCGAGCCGGTGCATCAATGGTTGAGTGCAATGATGCCCGCCGCGCAACGCCACGCCCGCCTGGTCGGCCAGCGTCACCACGTCGTGCGCATGAACGTCCTTGAGCAGAAAGCTCACCAGCCCGCCGCGGCCGGTTTTCGGGCCGAACAGCCGGATGTCTTTCAGTGCGGCGAGTTCGGCGTAAGCGTAGTTCGCCAGTTCCTGGTCGTGCTTCCAGATATTTGCGCGCCCGATGCCGTCGAGATAAATCATCGCGGCGCGCAAACCGATGGGGCCGGAAATGTCCGGCGTGCCGGCCTCGAACCGGTGCGGCGCTTTCTTGAATTCGGTTTTCTGGTATTCGACGGTCAAAATCATTTCACCACCACCCTGATACGGCGGCATGGCGTCGAGCAATTCCTGCCGGCCATACAGAATGCCGATGCCGGTTGGCCCGCAGATTTTGTGGCCGGAGAACGCGAGAAAATCGCAGCCAATCTGCTGCACATCCACCGGCATGTGACCGGCGCTTTGCGCCGCGTCCACGAGCGTGACAACGCCCAGCTTGCGCGCGCGGGCGCAAAGGTCAGCCACCGGGTTGACCGTGCCGAGCGAATTCGAGATGTGTACCATCGAAAAGATTTTCACCTGCTTTGTCAGCAGCGAGCCGAGCTTCGACAAGTCGAGAAGGCCTTCGTCGCCGTTGACCGGCACGTAGGCGAGCCTCGCGCCGGTGCGTTGGGCCAGCAATTGCCACGGCACGAGATTGCTGTGATGTTCCATTTCCGTGAGCAGGATCACATCGCCGGATTTGAGGTTCTTCGCGCCCCAGGCATTGGCGACCAGGTTGATACCCTCGGTCGTGCCGCGGGTAAACACGATTTCTTCTGCGCTGCGGGCGTTGATGAATTTGGCTGCGCGCGTCCGGGCGGTTTCGTAACCGGACGTGGCACGGTTGCTTAATTCGTGGATGCCGCGATGGACGTTGGCGTTGTCGTGTTCGTAATAATGCACCAGCGCATTGATCACCGCGTGCGGTTTCTGCGAAGTGGCGGCGTTATCAAAATAAATCAGCGGCTTGCCGTGGACCTGCTGGTCGAGGATGGGGAAATCCTTTCGCAATGCATTCCAGTCAATGTGCTTGCTGCCTGTCATTGAAATTGAATCCGCGAATGACACGAACTCTCACGAATTAAGTTCTTCCGGAAAAAGTTCGCGGTCATGCGCGAAATTAGCGGACAAATTCCTACATCAACCCCAGTTGCAGCTTGGCCGCCTCGGTCATCATGCCCTGGTTCCAGGGCGGGTCCCAGACCAGTTCGACGTTCGCCTCGTCAATCGGTTCCAGCGAGAGCAGCTTGTTTTGCACGTCCTGGGCGAGCATCGGGCCCATGCCGCAACCGGGCGCGGTCAAGGTCATTTTCACATCAGCCTTGAAACTGTTTTCGCCGGCGGGCGTGAGGTGACAATCGTAAATCAGGCCGAGGTCCACGATGTTGACGGGGATTTCCGGGTCGTAACACGTCTTGAGCGCCTCCCAGACCTGTTTCTCGAGTCCTTCCTGCGTGACCGGGCCGGTCGCGGCCGCCACGGGTTTGGCTTGGACTTCCAGACCGAGCGCGTCAGCGTCTTTGTCCTCGATGCGGAACATGTTGCCGTTGACAACGACGGTGTAACTGCCGCCGAGCGATTGAGTGACGTAAGCCGTCTCGCCTTTTTGCAGAGTGACCTTGGTGCCGACGGGCACGACGGCGGCCTCCACATCGCGGATCAATGTTTTTGGTTCATTGGCATTCATAAAACTCCTTTAAGCTTAATTTACCTTGCACATCATCGTCGTTGTTGCCGTTAAAATCAATCAGGTCTGTTCGTTTTCCGTGGTCACCGGTTTGGCGTCGCCACGGAGCGCCGCCATGACGGCGTGCCACGATAAAATCGCGCACTTCACTCGCGCCGGAAATTTGTGCACGCCGGCGAACACGGCGAGTTTGCCCACATCCCCCTTCACATTGCCGGTGGTGACCATTTCATGGACCTGCCCGAACATTTTTTCCACGTCCGCCTTCGTTTTGCCTTTGGCAAATTCGGTCAGCAACGACGCCGAGGCCTTGGAAATGCAGCAACCGGAGCCGACAAAGCTGATGTCTTTAATGGTATTGCCGTCCAGCTCCAGAAACAATTTCAACTGGTCGCCACAAAGCGGGTTATGGCCCTGCGCGGAGCACGTCGCCTGCGGCATTTCGTGGAAATTCCGCGGCTTCTTGCAGTGGTCCAGAATGACCTGCTGGTAAAGGTCGTTGATGTCGTCGAACATTTTTCAAAGCTCCAAATTCCAAACTCCAACATCCAGAGAAATTCCAGCCGCCAGGCTCCAAGAAAAATCGCGCAACGATTTGAAGATTGAAGCTTGGAGCTTCTCTGGAGCTTGGATGCTGGTGCTTGGCGCCTTCATTTTTCTGCCGCCAAATGCGGGTTCGCTTCGAGCCGGTCCCAAACGATTTTGTCCAGTTTCTCACGCACCGCTTCGCATTGGACACGCTCGATGATTTCGCCGGCAAAGGCATGAATCAGCATCCGCCGTGCGGTCGGTTCGGGGATGCCGCGCGAGCGCAGATAAAAAATGGATTCCTCGTTCAACTGGCCGACCGTCGCGCCGTGCGTGCATTTCACGTCATCGGCGTAAATTTCGAGTTGCGGCTTGGTGTCCGCCGTCGCGTCGTCGGAAAGCAGCAGGTTCTTATTCGTCTGTTTCGCGTCGGTTTTCTGGGCGGCGGGATGAACATAAATCCGTCCATGGAAAACGCCCTTCGATTTATCGTCGAGGATGCCATTGAAATACTCGTGGCTGGCGCAATGCGGCTGCGCGTGCTCGACGATCATGTGATGGTCGGCCAGTTGCTCGCCGCGCGTGAGATAAAGGCCGTTGAGAATGCACTCCAGACCTTCACCGGCGAGTCTGGCGCGGATGTTGTTGCGCGAAAGCTTCGCGCCGAGGGCGAACGAATGAATGTTCACGTTGCTGGTGCGGCCCAGTTCACCGGCGATGGTTGCGATGTGGAAGGCGTCGGCAGCCTCGTCCTGAAATTTCACGTGTTCGAGCGTCGCGTTGTCGCCGGCGATGATTTCGGTGACGGCATTCGTGAAATACGCCGCGCCACCAGTGGACAGATAACTTTCAATCACCGTGGCCTTGCTGTTCGCCTCGGCGATGATGAGATTGCGCGGATGAGTGGTGTCACCGTTGTGTTTGGCGGTCGAAATAAAAATGAGTTGAATCGGCTCGGCAATAACTTTGCCCGCGGGAACATGGATAAACCCGCCGTCGAGGAAAAAAGTCTGGTTCAGCACTGCGAACGCAGTATCGTCCATCCGCGCGCAATGGTTGAGCCGCTTTTCGATGAAGGCGGTGTCCGAGACCAACGCCGAAGCGAGGCTGGCAATTTTCACACCAGCCGGCAAATCGCGCACGGCGGAGAGCCCGGCGTTAAGGTGGCCATTCACGAAAACAAGTCTCGGCCCGGCCAGCCCGGCAAAAACGTAGTTTTGCAGCGCCAATTCCGTCACATCTGCGGCAGCCTCGAACACGGGCCTGAACGGCAATCGGGTGAGCGGCGCGACGTTGGTGAAGCGCCAGTCCTCATCGTGCAGCGTCGGGAAACCGAGTTCGGAGAAGCGCGTCAGGCCGGCTTTGCGGAGCGGCAGCAGCCAGGATGGCTGGCTCAACACCGGCTCGAATTGCCGGAACTTTTCCAAAAACGGGTTGGCAGCCTTGGCCGGCTGATTTCTTGTCGCTGGTGTCATGATTTAATCGTCCAATCTTTAAAATTAGACCGTCAATCTCCCATGCCCGGCGGTGGCGCGCAAGTCTGGAGCAAACTTGCGTTCGGGCGCGCGGCTGGCAACTTGATGGAACATGCTGACGCAAGAGGACATTAAAAACGCGCTGAAGGCGGTAAAATATCCCGGCTATTCGCGCGACATCATTTCGTTTGGACTGGTCAAAGACATTTCTGTCGCCCATGGCACCGTAAGCGTTTTGCTGCAATTGACCTCGCCGAATCCCGACGCGGCGCAGCAAATCAAAGCCGATGCCGAGCGCGCTTTGAAAAAAGTGCCGGGCGTCAGCCGCGTTCAAGTGGAAGTGCAACAGCCGGCGGCCGGACAGGCCGCGCCGGGAAACCCATTTGCCAACCAGAGCAAGGTCGCCGGCGTGAAGCGCGTCGTGGCCATTGCCAGCGGGAAAGGCGGCGTCGGCAAATCCACCGTGTCCGTGAATCTTGCCTGTGCGTTGAAGCATCTGGGCGCGCAGGTCGGTCTGCTGGATTGCGACATTTACGGTCCGAGCATTCCGCTGATGATGGGCGTTCACGAGCGCCCGACCGTCAGTGATGACGAACGGCTCGTTCCACCGCTGGCGCACGGCGTCAAAGTGATGAGCATCGGCCTCCTGCTCACCGACGAACAACCGGTCATCTGGCGTGGCCCGATGATCACCAAAACCATCCAGCAATTTCTCTTCGCGGTCGAGTGGGGCGGGATGGATTTCCTGCTGGTGGACTTGCCGCCAGGCACGGGCGACGCGCAGCTCTCGTTGTGCCAGACCGTGCCGCTGGATGGCGGCGTCATCGTGACTACGCCACAGGAAGCCTCGCTCGGTGTCGTGCGCAAGGGCATCGCGATGTTTAACAAGGTCAACGTGCCCGTCCTGGGCATCGTCGAGAACATGAGTTACTTCACCACGCCGAACGGCGAGCGCGTGGACATTTTCGGTCACGGCGGCGGCAGAGCGGAAGCCGCGCGGCAAAACCTCGCGTTCCTTGGCGAGGTGCCGATTTTTGTTGAAATCCGCGAAGCCGGCGACCAGGGCGTGCCGGTCGTCGTTGCCGCGCCAAACCACCCGGCAGGAAAAGCATTCATTCAAATTGCCGGGGCGTTGCGGGAAAAACTGGCCTGAATGATTTGTAACATCTTCATTTCAAAGTAGTTGGCAATGCAGATTTCGATTGCTAATTTTTCAGGCCGGATTTAAGTTTTAGGTGCGAACTTTGCATTTTATCTATGTCGGACGCTATAAAAGACACAGCAACGGCGAACGATTTGCTGAAGAATTCGTCGCTTTACCGCGAATTCCAGGCGGAACGCGAGGAGATTCTCCGGCACAAATGGATCGAATCGGAAAAGGCCGGACACGACATCGGCTTTGAGCGGGCGCTGACGGATTGGATCATCAAGCACCGCGCGAGCTGGCGCAAAACCCGTCAGACGGCCGCAAACTGAAACTGCGTTCCTTTAACGCAGCCCGGCGAGGCTGCGAAGGGAAAATGAAAGCGAAACGCGAGACGCGAATCAGCTCCGCGCGGCGGAGCGGGTTCGCGATTTCTTTTTTTCATGCCTGAACCGGCCGTCATCCTCGACGCGGTCGCGATGCAACGCGCGCTCACGCGCATCGCGCACGAAATCGCCGAGCGCAATGAAGTCAGCGCGGAGGTCGTACTCATCGGCATCCCCACGGGCGGGGTGCCGCTCGCGCAGCGGCTGGGCGGCATCCTGTCGGAAATCTGGAAACAGGGCGTGCCCGTCGGCGCGCTCGATGTGAGCATGCACCGCGATGACTTGGACCAGCGCGCCGCGCCCAAAATCCACCCGACGGTCATCCCCTTCGACGTCACCGGCAAGACGGTCGTGCTCGTGGACGACGTGCTTTTCAGCGGCCGCACCATCCGCGCGGCGATGGATGCGCTCAACGATTTTGGGCGGCCCCGAAAAATCCAACTGGCGGTGCTGGTGGACCGCGGCCATCGGGAACTGCCTATCAAGGCAGACTATGTCGGCAAAAACGTGCCCACGGCGCTGGACGAAAAAATCTCCCTGCGCCTGGTCGAAGCCGGGGCACCCCGGGACGAGGTGGTTCTGGAAAAATAACGAATGATGAAAACCATAATGACTGAAGAATATCTCGATTCCCGAACGACCAATTTGAGCATTTGGCATTCGGCATTCCTTCGTCATTCGGATTTAGTCATCAGGAATTACTGACATGACCTGGCGCCGCAAACATTTGCTCGATATCGAATCGCTCACGGCCGATGAGGTGCAGACGGTCCTCGACACCGCGCGCGCGTTCAAAGCGGTCGGCAAGCGCACCATCAAAAAAGTCCCCGCGCTGCGCGGCAAAACCGTCGTGAACCTGTTCGTCGAGCCGTCCACGCGGACACGCATCAGCTTCGAACTGGCCGAACAACGCCTGTCCGCTGACATCATCAATTTTTCCGCCGAAGCCTCGTCGTTCAAAAAAGGCGAGACGCTCAAAGACACGGCGCGGAACCTCGAAGCTCTTAATGCCGACTTCATCGTCATCCGCCATAGCGCGTCGGGCGCGCCGCATTTTTTGTCGCGTGTGCTGGGCGCCCACGTCATCAACGCCGGCGACGGCGCGCATGAACATCCCACCCAGGCGTTGCTCGATACGTTCACCATCCGCGAGAAAAAGGGAAAGATCGCCGGGCTGAATGTGACCATTCTGGGCGACATCCTTTACAGCCGCGTGGCGCGCTCGGACATCTGGGCGCTCACGAAACTTGGCGCGAAGGTGACGCTGTGCGGTCCGGCGACGCTGGTGCCCAGGACCTTCGAGCAGATGGGTTGCCGCGTGACGCACGACGTGGATGAAGCCATCCGCGACGCGGACATCATCAATCTCCTGCGCATCCAGCACGAGCGCCAGCGCAAGACCATGTTCCCCAGCATTGGCGAGTACACCCAGCTTTTCGGCCTCAACCAGGCGCGGCTGGCCAAAACCAAACCTGACGCGCTCATCATGCATCCTGGCCCGATCAACCGCGGCGTGGAAATTGACAGCGAAATCGCCGATTGCGCGCGGTCGGTAATTCTGGAACAGGTGACCAACGGTCTGGCCGTGCGCATGGCCGTTTTGTTTCTACTGAACGGCGGCAAAGGCCCGCAGGAAATCGCGTAGCGGCGTCTCGGCAGAGCGCCGCAAATTTGACCGAGGGTTTATGGCGGCGCTCTGCCGAAGCGCCACTACACCCCGATCGGATGCCACGCGGTCTTGAGTTCGACCGTGTCGAGAATCCAATATGGATCCTCTGCTTTTGCGGTGAACCAATCTGCCGGCGCGAGCGAACGCTTTGCGTAACGCTTGAGATTGATGGCGGTGCCTGACTGCAACTTTGCGCTCAACTCTGCATTGCCCGCAGCGTCCACCACCGCATTCACGTCCAGATGCCCGGCGATGTGGGGTGTGAGTTCAGCGCGTTTGCCGGTAAGGATGTTCACCACGCCGCCGGGCAGATCGCTCGTGGCCAGAATCTCGGCGAACGTCACCGCCGGCAGCGGGAATTTTTCGGACGGAATTACAATCGCCGCGTTGCCACTCAAAATCACCGGCGCGACGAGCGACACGAGCGCGACGAGCGAAGGCTCATCCGGCGCGAGCACGACCACCACACCGGTCGGCTCCGGGGTCGTGAAATCGAAATGCGACGTCGCCACCGGGTTCACGCTGCCGAACGTTTGCGGGTATTTATCCGTCCAACCCGCAAAATAGACGAGCCGGTCAATGGCCGAGGTTACTTCGCGTCTGGCCTTCGCGGCGGTGACGCCGGTGGAACGCGCGACTTCGTTAACCAGTTCGGCGGCGCGATTTTGCAGCATCTCAGCGGCGCGATAAAGGATTTGGCCGCGATTATAGGCGGTGGCCTTGCTCCAGCCATCCACCGCCGCGCGCGCGGCGACCACGGCATCGCGGAAATCCTTGCGCGAGGCGTGGACGTAGTTGTCGAGGTGCGCGCCGGCCGGGGACTTCGCGGGCAGGTAACGTCCACTTTCACTGCGCGGGAATTTGCCGCCGATGTAGAGCTTGTAGGTCTTTTTGACGTCGAGTCGTGTGCTCATAATTGGGAAGCCAGTCTAGTTCAATTCCTGACTCCCCGTCAAACCCAGGCATCACCTGGTAGTGGTACGTTTTCAATTTAAGCTAGCAAGCGAACAATTTCCTCAATTGTCCAGATATGGTCTGCGACTCCCGCTTCCATCGCGGGCGTGACCCGCAAGGTCTGGTGAACACGGCCAAAATTGTAATACATAAAATGAAGGGCGACCGCTCCTTCATGGTTCTCAACCTTCTTTGAAAAGGCATTTGTCAGCCGCGTGAATCGGCGCATAGACATTCTCATTGTCAGATTTTGCCGCTCAGTATGGCTGGTTGAAATGTGAGCGAAATCCGGCATTCCTGAAATGACCGCTCGCCTTGCTCCCATACAAAAACCCGCTCAAGCGGATAACAACAGGAGTATTAAGCCGTCACCTTTTCGAGGAATTCGCCAATCTGATTTTCCCTAGCGTCAATTTTGGCTTCAAATTCGGCCTTCATCTTTTTCCTCGCCGATTTGATGAGCGCCGTGAAGCACGCTTGGAAAGCGCGGACCTTGTCTTTATGCTTGCTGAAATTCAATATCCTGAATCCGGTTGGCAAACCCGTAAATATGCCCTTTTCCAAGAGCAAAATGTCATCATGTTCGATTACACATGATGGCTCTCCTGTTTTGAAAGTGACATAATAAATATCCTCTTCCGAATCATACCTTTCGGACAATTCGACCTCTCCCGGCTTATTCATGATATTCATAACGCTCAATTTGGTTTAAACTCTTTTCCAGGCTTTGGCTGTTCAACCGGATAAACAGTGCAAACCCGACTCGTTCCACTATCTATAACAACAGCAAAATATACACCAAAAAACGGCCCCGCTTCAACTATTTCCGTGATGTTTAATCTCAAAAAACGCTTGTAATAGAAATACTGATTTTGCTCGTGCCGATGATGCCTTACCGAATCTGGGTTGATAAGCGTCGTGGCGACCTTTTCACCGTTGAATCTGTAATAAGCGCGTTCGGGTTCGGAGCAAATAGTTTCCCATTTCCCCTTAGAAAGCGTAACTTCCCCGTGATATTTTGTCGGGAAAGTCACCTTCCCATCTTTTCCAAATATGATGTCTGGCACCTATCGTGTCCTCGTTTTATCTGATTTTGACCACCGAAGTTTAGCAGCCCTGCGTGCGATTGCAACCCTTTTCTCTGCACTCAGTTTTCTAGCCCTCGCCTTACCACCCTTCAATCCACCAAGCCTACCGAGTGCAACAGCAGCCGGATTTTTAGCCGATTGCGTGGCCTGTCCTGTGGCTTGTTGGACAACCGCAAAGGCCGTCTCGTTTATGTCCATGCTTGACCGTTTAGGCATGGGGCAACTTTGCCCCGTTCCAAACGGGATTCAAGCCCAAAGTGAGATTTCGGAAATCAAAACGTACCACTACCCATCACCTGGTTATGGCCTTTTTTGATGTAGCGTCGAGCCTCCGGCTCGAAATCGGCGCAGAGCGCCGACACTACAACCACCCGCCTGACGCACAGTCCCTTGATGGTTGGGAGTATTTTCCCGAGGTTCCCGTCCAACCAGCCATGAAAGCTTTACTGACGTGCTCGATTTTGTTGGTGTTGTTCGGTCTGATCGCGCCCGCGACGCAGTGTCACGCGGACGGATTCATTGTTGTGGAAGATCCCCATTGGCGGCCTGGCCCGATTCCAACCCGGCCCTGGCCGCCTGCGCCGCGACCGTACGTTTTCGCGCCCCTGGAGGTGACGTATCACCACGTGGACGTGAAGATTGACGGCCAGATCGCCACCACGACGGTGGACGAGGAGTTTTATAACCCGAACCCGCAACGGCTCGAAGGCACCTACCTTTTTCCCGTTCCCAAAGGCGCGCAGATTGACAAATTCACGATGGACATCGGCGGGCGGCAGGTTGAAGCCGAGCTGCTGTCGGCGGACAAGGCCCGGAAGATTTACGAGGACATCGTGCGCACGATGCGCGACCCGGCGCTGCTCGAATACGCCGGGCGCGATGTGTTCAAGGTGCGCATTTTCCCCATTGAACCGAACAGCCACAAACACGTCACGCTGACCTACAGCCAGGTGTTGAATTCCGATGCCGGCCTGGTGGGCTATGTGTATCCGCTCAACACGGAAAAATTCTCCTCCAAGCCTATTCCAGAAGTCACCGTGAAAGTCGAAATCACCTCGAAACAACCGCTCAAATCCATCTACTCGCCCAGTCACGCGGTGAATATCAAAAGGGACGGACCGTATCGCGCGGCGGTTAAATATGAAGTAATGGACGCGTTGCCGGACACAGATTTCGCCTTGTATTTCGCGCCGGAAAAGGACGAACTCGGTGTGAACCTCATCGCGCACAACGTTGCTGACGAGGACGGCTCCTTTCTTTTGCTCGCTTCGCCCGGCTTGGACGTGGACGACAGCAAAATCCTGCCCAAGGACGTCGCGTTCGTGCTCGACACGTCGGGTTCGATGGCGGGTCAAAAAATTCAGCAGGCGAAAAAGGCGCTGCAATTTTGCGTGGAGAACCTCAACGACGGCGACCGCTTCGAAATCCTGCGTTTCTCGACGGAGGTCGAGCCGTTATTCAATAAACTGGTGGATGCCACAGCGGCAAATCGTGATCAGGCAGACAAATTCATCAACCGGCTCCACGCCAGCGGCGGTACGGCGATTGACGACGCGTTGCAGCAGGCGCTGGCGCTGCGGCCGGGCGACAGCGACCGTCCCTTCGTTGTCATTTTCCTGACCGACGGCATGCCTACGGTGGGCAACACCGACGAAGACCAGATTGTCGCCAACGTCAAACAGGCCAGTGCCGGCCACACCCGCGTGTTTTGTTTCGGCATCGGCACCGACGTCAACACACACCTGCTGGACAAAATCACCGAGGAAACCCGCGCCGCCAGCCAATACGTTTTGCCGGATGAAGACCTTGAAGTCAAAGTGTCAAACTTCTTTGCCAAAATCAAAGAGCCGGTGCTGGCGAACCCGACCATCAAATTCACCGGCGACGTGCGAGTGTCGAAGCTGTACCCCTCACCCTTGCCGGACCTGTTCCGCGGAGATCAGCTCGTGCTCGTCGGCCGTTACACCGGCAGCGGCGCCTCGGCGGTGGTGCTCGAAGGCACGGTCGCCGGCGCCAAACGCCAGTTCACTTACGAAGTCACGTTCCCGAAACATTCCGACGAGAACGAATTTATCCCCAAGCTTTGGGCCACGCGCCGGGTCGGCTATCTGCTCGACGAAATCCGGTTGCACGGCGAAAACAGCGAATTGCGCGACGAAGTCACCGAACTCGCGCGCCAGTACGGCATCGTCACACCTTACACGGCTTACCTGATTGCCGAGGACGAAGACCGCCGACGGGTGCCGCTGTCCATGCAATCGCTGCCGCAAATTAACACGGACCGGTCCGTTCAAAGCGCAGCGGCGCAGAACTGGACTTTCTACCGGGAAACGCGTGGTGGAGACCAGGCCGTGGCCGGTGCGCGTTTTGGCAACGCGCTCAAAATGGCGGACAATCTGGCTACTCCCGCAGTCAGCGGCCAGTTGGAAGCGAGCCGCGCGCTGGGCGTTGCCACGCCATTGCCTGGCGCCGCGCCGTCGTCAGATGCCAAGGTCCGGCTGGTTCAATATTCGCAACAGGGCCAGTTGGTCGCCGGGAAGAACTTCTTCCAGAATGCGAGCAATCAATGGGTGGACTCAATGGTGCAAAAGTCCCAGAACGCGAAGAGACAGCGCATTCAGTTCAACTCACCGGAATATTTCGAATTCGCGTCGAAGAATCCCCGGGCGCTTCCGTGGCTCGCCCTCGGCCAGAACGTCCAGTTCATCATGGACGGCACGCTTTACGACATTCACGAGTAATGCTTTTGTCAGGGGCACACCCGCCTCGGGTGTAGCTGGACGCGCCTCGCGTCCAGCTTTCTGGCGCGAGTCCTTGCCCAGAACATTCGAGACGATCTTGTGCGCCCAAATTTTTCCGCGAGGGCGCGGAAAATAGCACGCGAGGCACGTGCGCTCCCTGCGTCAACCGCAGTGTTCGGGTTCAATCAGGTAGATTCAATCCAACCGGCAATAAGCCGCCAAGCCCTGCAAGCCGCCTTCGCGACCGAAGCCGCTTTCCTTGTAACCGCCGAACGGACTGGTCGGGTCGAACTTGTTGAACGTGTTCGCCCAGACGACCCCGGCGCGAAGTTTGTTGACGATCTTGAAAATCTTGCTGCCCTTGTCGGTCCAGACGCCGGCGCTCAAGCCATAGGGCGTGTTGTTCGCGCGTTCCACGGCTTCTTCGGGCGTGCGGAACGTCATCACCGCGAGCACCGGCCCGAAAACTTCCTCCTGCGCGATACGATGCGATGCCGTCACGCCGGTCAGGAATGTGGGCGGATACCAGTAACCGCGCTCGGGCAACGTGCAGCGCGGTTGCACCACTTCCGCGCCTTCGTCCGCCCCGCTCCGGACCAGCTCGCGGATTTTTTCCAGTTGCGGCTTGTTGTTGATGGCGCCGATATCGGTGTTTTTGTCGAGCGGATTGCCGATGCGCAACGTCTGGATGCGGTCGCGCAGTTTGTGAACGACTTTCGGGAAAATACTTTCCTGCACCAGCAACCGCGAACCGGCGCAACAGACGTGGCCCATGTTGAAATAAATCCCCAGGATGACGCCTTCGATGGCCTGGTCAATCGGCGCATCCTCGAAAATGATGTTCGCCGCCTTACCGCCGAGTTCGAGGGTGATGCGCTTATTCGTGCCGACAATCATTTGGGCTAGCTGTTTGCCGACTTCCGTCGAGCCGGTGAACGCAATTTTGTTCACGTCCGGATGCTTGACGATGGCCGTGCCGGTGTCGCCCGTGCCGGTGACGACGTTGACGACACCCTCCGGCAATTCCGCTTCCTGGAAAATCTGCGCCAGCCGCAGCAACGTCAGGCTCGTGGTCTTGGAAGGCTTGATGACGACCGTGTTGCCGCAGGCAATCGCCGGCGCAATTTTCCAGGCGGCCATGAGCAGCGGGAAATTCCAGGGAATAATCTGGCCGGCCACGCCGAGCGGTCGCGGGTTGCGGCCTGGAAAAGCGTAGTTCAACTTGTCCGCCCAGCCCGCGTGATAGAAGAAATGCGCGGCCACGAGCGGGACGTCCACGTCGCGCGTTTCCTTGATGGGCTTGCCCCCGTCCATGCTTTCCAGCACGGCCAGTTCGCGCGATTTTTCCTGGATGATGCGAGCGATGCGGTAAATGTATTTGCCCCGCTCGCGTCCCGGCATTTTGCTCCAAACCTTTTCGTAGGCGCGGCGGGCGGCCTTGACGGCTCGGTCCACGTCCGCCTCGTCGCCTAGGGCAATTTCGGTAAGCTTGTCTTCGTTGGCCGGGTTAATCGAATCAAAGTGCTTGCCGGAATGCGGTTTGACGAATTGGCCGTTGATGAACAATTCATGCCGCAGCGGGATGAGGTAATCCTTCGATGCTTCGGGCGCGGGCGCGTAATCCCATCGGTCGCCGAAGGTGAGCCCCCGTTCGCGCAGCGGGACAACGGGATGGCCGTTTTGCAGTTTAGCGGGCGACAGGCGTCCGACAAGTTTGAGAATGGTGGATTTGGTTTTCATTTCAATGCTTTGTAGCAGCCGACGTAAGGAGGCTCATTCTTTCATCGGTGGAAATTGGAGCCTCCTTACGTCGGCTGCTACGAAATGGTTGATTGGATTTCACGGCAACGAAAAGTAATCCGCTCCCTGATAATTTCCGTCCACGACCCTGGCGATTTGCATGAGGACGTCGTTGAGGAGCGTGCTGGCGCCGAAGCGGAACAAATCCGGCGTAAGCCAGTCGTCGCCGAGCGTTTCCTTGAGCATCACCAGGTAGTGCAGCGACTGCTTGGCGTTGCGGATGCCGCCGGCGGGTTTCATGCCGATGCGGATGCCGGTGGCGAAAAAGAAATCGCGAATGGCCTCCAGCATCACCAGCGTCACGGGCATGGTGGCGGCGGGCGAAACTTTGCCGGTGCTGGTCTTGATGAAATTCGCGCCGGCTTGCATGGCGATTTCACTGGCGAGCCGGACGTTGTCGTAGGTGACGAGTTCTCCGGTTTCGAGAATCACCTTCAAGTGAGCCGGCCCGCAGGCATCCTTCGTGGCGGCAATTTCGTCGAACACCTGCGCGTAATCGCCGGAAAGGAACGCGCAACGGTTGATGACCATGTCAATTTCATCCGCGCCGTCGGCAACCGCGCGGCGGACTTCGTCCAATTTGCTGCGCAAGGGATACTGGCCGCTGGGAAAAGCCGTGGCGACGGACGCCACATGGACGCGCGAGTTTTCGCCGAGAAATTTCCGCGCGAATTTCACCATGTTCGGATAAACGCACACGGCGGCGCACGACGGCACATTGTACTTCGGGTCGGCGGGCTGGAGCGCTTTGCGGCAGAGATAGGCGACCTTGCCGGGCGTGTCTTTGCCTTCGAGCGTGGTCAAATCCATCATCGAAACGACGATTTTCAGTCCGGCGAGCTTGGCACTGGTCTTGATGCTGCGTTTGGTGAAGGCGGCGGCGCGTTCTTCGGCCATGACCTGGTCCACCGTCGGGATGGCTGGAGTGCGAAGGGCGGAGTGCAGAGAGCGAAACAAAATCGTCGGCCGCTCTGGTTCCAAACGCGCATCCGCCTTCACTGGGGTTCGGCGCAACAAGGGCGCTTTCATAATTGCCGCAATTCTGAAGGCGGGAACACGCGGCGTCAATGCGGTTTCGCACCGGTGGAGGATATTTTCCTGGAAAACAAGATTATTGAGGAACAATGCGAATCCGCAGGAAGTGCGCGGGCGTCGAACTGATGGGCGCCAGATCGGTTACGGTGACCGTCTCGGTGCCGTCACCATTGTCGGTCACCGTTTGCGAAGTGTAGCCGGGGCCGGAGTTCCAATTGCCGGAAGCCAGGTCAGCGCAGACTTCAGCCACGTAGCTGATGTCCGTTGGCGCGGGATGCGTGCGTTTGAAGGTGAGCGTGAGATGATTATTGGTTTGCGCAAAGGAAATCGGGTTTGGATTCGGCACGTTCGGGTCGGTGTTAAATGCGTATTCAAGGATGTTAATCAGGCCGTCGCCATCGGGATCGGCGGTGTTGGCCGCGTTGCCGGAATTTTGCGCCGTGCCAAAATACGTCTGCCGCCACGTCGCCAACGGTGTAATCGCCAGTGAAACGGGCAGAGCCACGAGCGGCTGGTTGGTGTCCGTCGTTTGAACCAGGAGGGTCGCGGTATAATTTCCGTAGGCGAGTCCGGCGGGATTGAACGCAACGTTTACGACATTGGACGCCGAGCCGGGCACGACCGCGGCATTGCCGTCCAAGCCAAGCCACGGAGTGGGCGTGAGCCGGACCGCGAAATCGGGTTGCAAATAATTTTGGTTGAACGCAACGGTCGTCCCCTGGTTGCGGGCGGCATTTTGAACGCCGATGGTGCACGCGTTGGAAACACCCAAGGACTGATATTCCATCAGGATTTCGCCGGTGGTTTTCAGGATGAGCTGGCAATTGACCGTGGCGGCGGTGCTTTTAAAACGCACAGTTTGAAATTCCAGCGTGAAGGTGCCGTTGATTGTATCCGTGAGCGTAAAGACGTGGCCGGTCGTGATCATTAAGTCATCCCAGAAAAAGGCGATGGCATTGGACGGCGCCGCAGTGCTCGGGAGCATTGTGTTGGTCGAAGTGTCGCCGCCGAAAGGGCTGAAGGTGACGAATCCGTTCGGCGACACGTAGAGTTGCGTGAAGGAGTTGGTGAAAAAGGGAAAGGCAAAACCGAGGTTGACAGGGCCGGCAATGCCTTCATCCCTGGCGACTTTCGGAAAAACCAGCGCGGTGAAGTTTGAAGAAATGTCCTGACCGATGGCGGAAATGTCCTTCCAAACATACGCCGGGCCGCCGGGCTGGGAGGAATTTATGGCGGTGTAGGCAACCGGATTGGCGTTGGTGATGGTAAGCCAACAGCCGAGCGGCAGTCCGCCGTTGTTGGCCATCGTGAGCGGCACGTTGAGCGCGGGCGAATTTGAGCCAAGCGTTTGAGCCAGATTGGGCGCGATGATGTCTGCCTGCGGCGGCAGTCCAACGTAAAGCGCGGCGGAACGCAAAATGGCCGGCGTGTTCAACGTGACAGGATTGGTATCAGCCGCCGTGAAGTTGAAATTACTGATCACGGTTCCGGCGAAGGTGTCCCACCAGGTGCCGGAATAGGTTCCGGGATTCAGCCCGGCGACCTGCACTGTTCCAGCCACACTGCTGCTGGCGCCGGGATTGAAAACATTAGTACGATTCCAAACCCAGATGGCATCAAAGCCGGAGTTGCCAATCGCGTAAGCAGCGAGCGTCGGCACATAGGGGTTGAGCGTGAGGTTGCCGAGCAGGAGCCAGTCGTTGCCGGAATCGAAAAGGTTCACCGAATGTGAGCCGTTTGGAACATTGATTGAGAACGTTACATTAGTGGGCGTGCCGGCGTAGCTGCCACCGCAATTCGCGTTGCCGGGAAAGCTGACATTTGTCCGCGTCACGCCATCGAGACTGATTTGCAGCCTGGCACCGCACGCGGCAATTTGAATAATCTGAACGGAGAATGTTCCAGCCACCGGATAGTTGACCAGAAAGGTGTAACCGTTCGGGGTCCACCCTGGATGGCCATTCTGGCTCTGTAAATAAGGCGGCGCGGTGCCAATGCCGTCCGGCGCAGAAGTTCCAACAGTAAATGTGTCCTGAGTTGCAGGGTTGAATCCTCCGCCCAGCGCAAAGGCGAGCGGGCCGTTCATACCGCCCGTCACTGCCGGAATTGATTTGTTCAAAACATTTTGATCGCCCAAACCGGACCAGGTGACGAAATCGCTGACGGCTTGGAAATAAGCATAATCATTTTCTCCATCCATGCTGTCCCACCACCACGGTTCCTCGTTGCCCGACTGGCCGTTCATGAGCCCAGCCCAAAGCGGTGCGTCCACACCAAGTTTCGGGACGCCGTTCGTGGCGCATTCGGCGCCAAAATCAGGCCTGACCGGCTGGGAGGGACTGATGTCCGGCGCGTCGCGCAAGCCGGTGATGACGTCGCTCGGGTAATCATGGTGCGTGTAATAATCACAATCGTCCCAAATGGGTTCGGTAAGGTCTGAACTCGTCGTGATCAAATGTTGATAAACGTCCTGGGAGCGGATGAACGTTGCCATTTGATTATGCCACGCCCCGATGATGCCCCACTGGCCCGTTTGTCCGGCGTCCGTGAACTGGACCTCATTGAAAAGTTCCCACGCCATGATGGAAGTCGAATAACCCCAGCGCGCGACGGCGTAGCGCAATTTACGCGCGGTCAGGGCGATGGCCGTGGAGTTCGTAAAAAATCCGACCGGGTCCGTCATAAATCCATTCGTGCTGCCGATGTTGTTGGTAAGGTCGTAGGGATTTTGTGCCCAGTTCGGATCCACGGTCGTGGAGTATTGGCCGTGATGCTGAAGAGTCATTTGAAAATGAATCCCTGCCTGTTCCGCCGCGGCCACAATGCCGTCCCATTTTTGAGCGACGGTAAGATTCAATTGGCCAAGCGGCAGCGTCGGGCCGGACGGCGGCCAGTCGAGATTTTTGCCATCCCAATGGTCCATCCAGACGCGCGACCAGTTTTCGTGCGCCGCGCCCATTTTCCAGAAGATGTTCGTTACGTCGTAGGCGCCGGTGTCCCAGGCAACGTCTTCCCCGCACGGGAAAAACCGTTTGCCGTTGCTCGTGATGAACCGCCGTGGATTCGACGGGTCCACGCGGATGAAGCCCGCATCCGTTGGCGAACCGGCCACGGTCCATGAAGTGGGTTGCAAATTGCTCACGGAAATCGGTGTCCCGTTCATTGCCACCTGGGTGACGCTATAAACGCCGGCCATCGTTGGTGTGTGGCGCACCCGCCACGTCGTGCCGCCGTCGAAAAAGGCCGGCAACGTAGCAATGGAATTGTCCGGCTGCAAAATCTGCACCCGTACGTCGGTGACGGTGTAATCGAAAGGATCGGTTGTCAGATTGCTGATGTTGAACGAGGCCTCGATTTTGGGATAGGTGCCTTGCGCGGAAATTTTGGTCACGGCGCAAACAGAAAGGACCGCAAGTATTGCCGTTTTGAAGAGCCGGACATTGAAAGTGGCTCGCTTACGGCACGGGTGCATGTCCTTAATGTGCCCTGTTTTGCAGGTTTCTACAAGTCAAGGCATTGAACCCAGCGGACAATTCACAGTTTTGGCGTCGGTTGAACGCACCGCTAAATCCGGGGTAATTGGATTTGTTCGCCATCCCTGGCGACGGCTTCGCCGAGGGTTTGCGCCTGACGTTTGCGGCGTTCGATGATGTGCTTATCCAAAACCGGATCATAAGGCACCGGATAATTTCCGTCGTAGCAGGCCATGCAGAACGATTCTTTCGGCAGACCGGTGGCCTTGACCATGCCGTCCTGCGACAAATAGTGCAGCGAGTCGGCGTTCAAGTAACGGCGGATTTCCGCCACGCTGTGATTGGCCGCCATCAATTTGCTGCGGTCAGGGAAATCAATGCCATAAACGCACGGGTTCATGTGCGGTGGACAACTCACCATCACATGAACCTCCTTCGCGCCAGCTTCCTTGAGCGTCTTTACGCGCGCCTTGCACGTGGTGCCGCGCACGATGGAATCGTCCACGATCACGACCCGTTTGCCTTTCACGAGCGACGCAATCAAATTCAATTTTATCCGCACGTCGAAATCGCGGATGAGCTGCGACGGCTGCAAAAAGCTGCGCCCGACGTAGTGGTTGCGGATGAACGCCATCTCGAACGGCACGCCGGATTGTTCCGAGTAACCCAGGGCCGCGCACACGCCGCTGTCCGGCACCGGAATCACCAGGTCAGCCCTGACGGGATGTTCGCGGGCGAGCTGCCGGCCCAATTCCTTGCGAACCTCATAAACGCTGCGCCCGGCGATCGTGCTGTCGGGCCGCGCGAAATAAACATATTCAAAAATGCAGAATGCCCGCCGCGAGTGTTCCGGGAACGCCTGGAGGCTGACCAGTCCCTTTTCATTGATGACGACGATTTCACCGGGCGCCACGTCGCGGACAAACTGGGCGTGAATCTGGTCAAACGCGACAGATTCGCTCGCCAGCACCCACGCGCCGTCCACGCGCCCGATGGCGAGCGGACGGAAGCCGAATGGGTCGCGCGCGCCGATCAATTCCTTTTCCGTCATGATGATGAGCGAGTAGGCGCCTTCGATGCGGCGGAGCGTCTGCACCAGCGTATTCTCCACGCCGTTGAGCGACGGCTGCGCGAACATCATGATGATGATTTCGCTGTCCACGCTCGTCTGGAAAACCAGCCCGCGCTCCTCCAGTTCGTCGCGGAGCTGCGCGGCGTTGGTGAGATTGCCGTTGTGCGCCACGGCAATTTGCCCGCGGGTGCAATCCACCGTGAGCGGCTGGGCATTGCGGAGATTGGACGTCCCGGTCGTGGAGTAACGCGTGTGGCCGACGGCCAGATTGCCAACGAGGTCGTGCAGGATTTTCGGATTAAAAACCTGCGAGACGAGGCCCATGCCGTGGTGCTTGAAGAATTTGCCATCGTGACAGGTAACGATGCCGGCGCTTTCCTGCCCGCGATGTTGCAGGGCGTAAAGACCGTAGTAGGTGAGTTCGGCGGCATTCGGATGACCAAAAATGCCGAAAACGCCGCAATAGTGTTTGGGGTAATGCTGCATTGAATGACGTCACTCGCGCTCGCGCCCGCCGCTGAATTGTCGCAAAGCCGGAGCGCGCCCGCAAGCCTGAATGGCGTGTTTGCCGGGGAGCAAAAGTGAAAACCCGCTGGAGCCAGCCTCGGTTCCGGGGATGATGGCGGCCGGCAACCCCAAAGTGCGACTGTTACGATTTCTGGATTTTCAGCCATGGTTTGTGCTATGATGCCAGTGCGAGATATTGAAAGCGCTCATCGAAACCAGAAAGACACGGCCCGAGCGAGTTTTCCTCATCGGCGCCGAATTCAAATCACGGCGGGAGGCGGACCCGTGCGACTCGCTCGCTGAACTCGGCGAGCTGGCGGCGACCGCCGGTGGCGAGGTCGTCGGCAGCGGTTTCCAGAAGCTCGAGGCGCCAACGCCCGCCACGTTCATCGGCAAGGGCAAAGCCGAGGAATTCGCCGAATTTTGCCGGCGCCAGGACGTGGATACGGTGATCTTTGACGACGAATTGTCACCCGCCCAGAGCCGCACGCTCGAACGGATTTTTAATTGCAAAATCCTGGACCGCACGTCGCTGATTCTGGACATCTTCGCCCAACGCGCCCGGACGCGCGAAGGCAAGCTCCAGGTCGAGCTGGCGCAACTCCAGCATTTGCTCCCGCGCCTGACGCGGTTCTGGGGCCACCTGTCGCGGCAGGCAGGTGGCATCGGCATGCGCGGCGGCGAAGGCGAATCCCAGCTCGAAGCCGACCGCCGCAAGGTGCAGGAGCGGATAGATAAAATCATCCGCGACCTCGACACCGTCCGCCGCCAGCGCGCAACGCAGCGGGCTGGACGCCAGCGCAGCCATTGGCCGCTCGCGTCCATCGTGGGTTACACCAACGCCGGCAAATCCACGCTGCTCAACGCGCTCACCGGTTCGAGCGTTCTGGTCAAGGACATTTTGTTTGCCACGCTGGACCCGGCCACGCGCCGTCTGCGCCTGCCGACCAACCAGAATGTTTTGCTGACGGACACGGTCGGTTTCATCCGCAAACTGCCGCACGGACTGGTCGAGGCCTTCAAGGCCACCCTGGAGGAAGTCGTGCAGGCGGATTTGCTGCTGCACGTCGTGGACGTCAGCCACCCGCAGGTTGAGGAGCAGATTCAAGCGGTGAACACCGTGCTCGCCGAAATCGGCGCGGGTGAAAAACCGACCATCATGGTCCTCAACAAATTGGACCGGATCAACCACGACGGGAACGGCGCGGGCGGCGGCGGCACCGCGACGAATGGCGCTTTGAACCGGTTGCAGGAAAATCATCCGCACGCAGTCGCGATTTCGGCGACAACGGGTGAAGGCATTCCCGCGTTGCTTGCCGAAATCGGCACGCAGTTACGGCCCAAGCGGGAATTTTTGGAACTGCGCGTGCCGCATGGGCAGTCCGCCGTGATCGCGCGATTACACCAGATCGGGCAGGTCGTCGAGAGCAACTATCGCGGGCCGAACGCGCGGTTCAAAGTCCGCATCCCGCCGCATCATCATGACGAGTTTGCGCCGTTCATCGTGCGGGACGGGCAGACGGCGGCATAAAATAATTTGGCATCCGCCGCTTGCCCTGTGGCAGCGGCTGGCAATATATTGCCGGTGAAATCCGGTCTATGTTGCACAGCCGCCGTCAGTCAATCAATGTCAGCAACGTGCTCTCCGTCATCATGGGTGGCGGTCAGGGCACGCGACTGTTCCCGCTCACCAAGGAGCGCGCGAAACCCGCTGTGCCGCTGGCCGGCAAATACCGGCTGGTGGACATCCCGATTTCCAACTGCATCAACTCCGGATTCCGGCGCATTTACATCCTGACACAGTTCAATTCCACCTCGCTGCACAGCCACATTTCGGGCACGTATAAATTCGACTTCTTTTCCAGCAACTTCGTGGAAATCCTCGCGGCGCATCCGACGCTCACCGACACATCATGGTATGAAGGCACCGCCGACGCCGTGCGGAAAAATCTCACGCACTTTCTCAATCACGATTTCGATTACCTGCTCATCCTCAGCGGCGACCAGTTGTACCGGATGGACCTCCGGCGCATCATCGGTCAGCACGCCGGCACCAGCGCCGACATTACCATTGCCACGATCCCTGTCAGCCGGCAGGCGGCGCAGTCGCTGGGCATCCTGCAAATTGACGAGAGCCGGCGCGTCATGCGGTTCGCCGAGAAGCCGACCGATCCGGCCTTGCTCGATTCGCTCCGGCTGCCGTCCGAATGGCACACAAAACTCGGCATCAAGGATGGTGGCGAATTGTACATTGCTTCGATGGGCATTTACGTTTTCAACCGCAGCCTGATTTGTGAACTGCTCGACAACCCGCTGACCGATTTTGGCAAGCACATCATTCCGCACGCCATCAGTTCGCGCCGCGTGTTCTCCTACATTTTCCAGGGTTACTGGGAGGACATCGGCACCATCCGCTCGTTCTTCGAGGCGAACCTCGACCTCGTGGCCGAACTGCCGCGGTTCAATTTCTTCGATCTGAGCGCCCCGATCTTCAGCCGCCCGCGGTATCTGCCCAGTTCCAAAATCAACGGCGCGCAAATTGACCATGTGCTCGTCTCCGACGGCTGCATCATCAATCCGGCGCGCCTCAGCAGCAGCATTGTCGGGCTGCGCACCATCATCGGCGCCGGCAGCGAGTTGAACCGGGTCGTCATTCTCGGCAGTGACTATTACGAAACACAGGAATCCATCGAAGCCTACGCGCGCGAAGGCAAACCGCGCATGGGCATCGGCTTGAACTGCAAGATTGAAAACGCCATCATTGACAAAAACGCGCGCATCGGGAACAACGTGACCATCTCGCCCGCCGGCAAACCCGACAAGGTTGACCACGAACTTTACTACATCCGCGACGGCATCGTCATCATCCCTAAAAATGCCATCATTCCGCACGGAACGGTGATTTGAGATTGGCAAATCCACATCTGATTTACTTTCCGTCGCGCTGCTGTTAAAACTTCCGCGTGCTCAACGACGCCGCCATCTGGAAGAACCTCAATTCGCCGCGCCGCTTGTTCCTGATTGCCGGGCCGTGCGTGATTGAAAACGAAAAGCTGTGCCTCCAGGTTGCCGCCGCGCTCAAGAAAACCTGCGCGGCGCTCGGCATTTTTTACGTCTTCAAAGCCAGCTTCGACAAGGCCAACCGCACCTCGGCCAAATCCTTTCGCGGGCCGGGCCTCGATGAAGGCTTGCGCGTGCTGGCCAAAGTGCGCGAGAAAATCGGCGTGCCGGTGCTCACGGACATTCACAACGAATCACACGCCGCCGTCGCCGGCGAAGTCGTGGACATCCTGCAAATCCCGGCGTTCCTTTGCCGCCAGACGGATTTGATTGAAGCCGCCGCGACCACGGGCCAGATCGTGAACCTGAAAAAGGGCCAGTTCCTTTCGCCGGCGGAAATGGGCCAGGTCGTGGAAAAGGCCAGAAATGCCGGCGCGGAAAAGCTCCTGCTCACCGAACGCGGCACGACCTTCGGCTACAACAACCTCGTGGCGGACATGCGCTCAATCCCGATCATGAAGCGATTCGGCTGCCCGGTGGTGTTCGATGCAACGCATTCGGTACAACTGCCGGGCGGCGGCGGTGACAAATCGTCCGGCCAGCGTGAATTCGCGCCCGTGCTTGCTCGCGCGGCACTGGCGGCAGGAGCAAATGGACTTTTTATTGAAACGCACCCGAACCCGGACCGTGCCTTGAGCGACGGGCCGAACATGATTCCGCTGACGGAAATGCCGGGGTTGCTGCGTTCATTGCTGAAAGTGTTCAAAGCTGTGGGATGAAAAACACCAAGCACCAAAATCCAACATCCGGAGAAGTGCCAGGCTACAAATTTCAAAGAGCAGTGTGTGAACCGGGTTTAGCGTCTGAGATTTGGAGCTTCTCTGGAGCTTGGTGCCTGGAATTTGGAGCTTAAAATCGTCGTGACAAAAATTTCCAAACAATTCGCAGCGCGCCTTCGCCGGGTAAGACTGTTCCTGTGCGACGTGGACGGAGTGATGACCGACGGCATGGTCCTCATCGGCAGTGTGCAGGAAATCAAGCGCTTCAACATCCGTGACGGCCTCGGCCTGATCTTTTTACGCCGGGCCGGTTTCAAGGTCGGCTGGGTTTCGGCCCGGCCATCGCCGGTCACGGAAGCCCGCGCCGCCGAGTTGGGAATTGATTTTCTTGTCCAGCAAGGCGACCGGATTGGCAAAACCGGCGCGGTCGAAAAGCTTTTGCGGCGGACCAACCTGGCCTGGGACGCCGTGTGTTTTGTGGGCGATGACGTGGTGGATTTGGGGCCGTTGCGGCGCGCCGGTGTCGCAGTGGCGGTGGCGGATGCGCGGCCGGAGGTGAAAGCGGCGGCGGATTACGTGACGCGCGCGCCGGGCGGCCACGGCGCGATTCGCGAGGTGGCGGAGATGATTTTGCGGGCGCAAGGGAAATGGAATTCCATCGTCGCGCATTATCAGGAGTGACAGGTGACGTGTGACCAGTGACCAGAAAACGACCGGGATGCGGCACGTGACGCTGCGTGCCACCTGTCACTTGTCACTCGTCACACCACTGTTGGCTGCCGGCACCGTTTTGTTTTCCGCCATTCCGGACGGGCGCACGCAACCGAATGGCGTCCAGCACGCGAGCGATTTCACATCGGTCGAATACTTCGAGCCACCGCATCAGCAGCAGATGAAATCACGGTTGTCAGGCGCGGAGGCGCAGCCGCAAGCCGGCGGGCTGCTCGTCATCCGGCAGCTCAAACTCGAAACGTTCAATCCGGACGGCAAATCGGAAATGATTGTCAATGCGCCGGAGTGTGTTTATGACACCTTCAACCGTGTGGCGAGTTCGCCGGGGCATTTGCAGGCGCAGACCGGGGACGGGAAGTTCCGCGTGGAAGGCGACGGTTTTTTGTGGCGGCAGA